>Ga0123342_1003124_pt1 | contig 26909 bp, 18 predicted proteins | sample Turbeawhitnodule_FD_89960 | JGI IMG/M metagenome (GOLD analysis project Ga0123342, IMG submission 89960) | Root nodule microbial communities of legume samples collected from Mexico - Turtle bean Mexico white nodule | ecosystem: Host-associated > Plants > Roots > Nodule | place: Mexico: Nepantla...
AACAATCGGTTGTTTCGACAAAACAATCGGTTGTTTTAACTTAGTTTGAAAACATTTAACTTTCACAAAGATTGAGATGCTTATGCTTTAGATTTAATCAAAGGGTGGATTACAAAACTCAAACTACCCCAGAACTAAGCTAAACCAGCACAGCAACACCAAGCACAGCAGAGGCTTCAACATCCTTCAAAGGATTTGGATTCTTCAAAGCTTGAACACCACTTGGTTCAACAGGAATAACATTTATTAAGAAAACAACATGATTTACAACAAATTCCCAAAAAATAGGAGGAAGATTTTCTTGAAAAAGTAAAGTATGGTTTACATTTAGTATGTCTTGATGTTTACGTTCTACAATATCATTTTGTTGTGTTTCAACACAAGATTTTTGATGAATAATTCCCTTTGAAGCATAAAAAATTGACATAGAAAACTCAACACCATTGTCAGTACGAATCGTTTTGATATTAATTTTGAAATGATTTTGAACGAAAACAGCGAAGTTAATGATGTGTTGACGCACTTCAGATTTGTTATGCAGCAAAATAACCCAAGTATAACGCGAGTAATCATCAACAATAGTCAAGAAATAACGAAAACATTGCATAGAAATTATGGAACAACGTCCCCAAATATCAAACTGTACAAGATAAAAAATAACAGAGGTAACAGTATTACTTAAAGTGAAAGGAAGTTTTCTTTGTTTTGCACGACTACAAGTGTCACATACATGTTTTGCTTAAGACAAGTAAAGGGTGTCCCAGTCTATAGTGCCACAGCGTTTTGTCCGTGATATTACAATTAATAAAAGGAGCAAAACAATGCGATTTAGAACGACTAGAAGCAGGCAAGGTAGTGACAAGGTACAAGCCACCAATGGCTTTAACTGTATCAATCCTCTCTTGGGTGAGATTGTCCTGTATAATGCAGTGGGTTGAAGTGAAAGTTAAAGTGCATTTAAAAACAATTATTAAGTTTAACTGAAAATGAGGCACATATAACACATCGGACAAATAAAACTTATCAGAAAAATGTACTAAACCAGAATATGTGGTATAAACAGTTTGGTCATTTGGGAGACTAATTAAGACATGTTTAATTTTAGTGCAAGTAATTTAAATGCTCAAATTGTGGCAAACATGATTCAAGACACCAGAATCAATAATCCAATATTCTTTTATAGCAGATAGTGAAGAGAGAAACTTACTTGTTGAAGATTGCTCAGTATTGGGGATTTCATCCACAGAGAAGGTGCCGACTTGATTAATTTGAGTGTGAGGGGCAGGATCCTCAAGGTTTTGCTGACGCAAGGAATTGGCACTGTTGTGATGTAAGTTGAATCCCCTTTACATCATGCTCTTTAGGAAAAAACTCAAAAAAAGTGTCAGTAGTAATCATATTATTGGCTTAGGATGTCTAATTGGTGACTTTGTAGCCAGGAGGGAACCCATGTTTTTTATAACAGGTGTCGACAGTGTGGCCAAGACGATTACAAAAAGTGTAGACTTTTCTAGTAGAAGAAAACTTTGAGGTTTTAACATTAACAGAAGGAAAACCCACTTTGCGAAAACAAACCGCCTCGGTATGATTGTATTTACCACATAAATTGCATGTAATAGTGTGAATACTATTAAGACTATGAAGACCAGGATTTTCATTAGACATTGCCTAAGATTTTGAAACCCAATCAAGATTTTGAAAGAGAACAAAAAAGATAACCAAGAATAGCAAAGGGGGAAATAAAGATCAGAGAGAAGCGCAGCAAAGCTCTTCGATGAAGAGCTCTGATACCATATTACAATTAATGAAGATGAATATTCCTTGTCTGGTGTGGTGCATCAAATGGAACGCACGTAATCGCACGTAATCACAATGGAGAAAAAGAGACAATGACTCAAGCGTAAAAAAGAGAAAAGTAGAGAAAAGAAAATACAAAAGAAATTTTTATTTACTTGTGTATTAGAAAGTAAAATACATGGTGTATATATAAGAAAAAGACTAAGACCGAACTGAAACATAAAAGAAAAGTTGGACCAAACAAATAAAACTCAATAACTTAAAACAGAAAAACTAAATAGGTTAAGAGTCCTATAAACCATAAAAAACTGGATTCATCTCTCCCCTAAGAAGAAGAAGATCCATCTCTTATTAATATTTTTTAGAATATATAATTTTCTTATTTTTTTTCCTACTTTATCTTTTTCTTCTCAATTTTACTTGTCACTGTTGCAGGTTTTTGTCATTGTGGAAAGAGTTGTACAGGTGCACCCAAATTGGATGGTGCCTCTTGAATTCAACACTTCAATTAGATTGCATACCAGGGTGTGTTGGCCTGAAGTGTTGAAGTTGAGGTGGAGGAGGCATTGCAGGAGGTAAGATTGTTTGACCGGGCTGTTGCTGATGCCAGGTTGGTCGTCCAGGCATTGGCATAGGCTGGAATCAAACCAGAAGTCAAGCTTGTTACAAATGTTACCAACATAAGACCCCTTGAGAGACTTAATAAACATGTCAGCCATTTGGTTGCGTGAAACAAAATAAGAACGCTTCCTACTAGCTTCAACTTTTAGAAGGGGCATTACAGCGTTTGAATATCAATACTTGGGTCTTCTTTGGTAAAAAACAGAAGGCTCTATCGGCTTCGCATAGAAGCGTTCATGCTTGTGGTCACGGCAATCCTGTTGAAGACAGACCAGAAGATCTCCCAAATTTATATTTGAGGAAGAACTACCACATCACCAAAAATGATCAATGGGGTTCCTACCTATATTATTGTAATAATGTGTTTAAAGTAATCTTCAATAGTGTATGATGTATTTCAAATTGTTTGATGTTCTTTTACTCTAAAATCAATCAAGCAAATAACATATAAATATTTTATGAATTATTGAAATATATGACGGGTAAAATGATTTGATATATAATTAAAATGTATTAAAATACAGTGAATATGAAACACTTAGATGACCATTGAACAGTGAAAAAGAAGGCTCATTCTTTCTGTACCCACCAAATGTCTTCATATTTTTTTCATACACCCCATCAAATTCGAAAAAGACTATGAAGTTCAGACACTTCTCTTAAATAGCGTATCCATGTAGGATACATGTAACGGATACGACACTCGTAGGACACTTATCGATTAATTATTCAATTAAAAAAAATATTTGTTGAATTTCTGACAATTCTAACACGAGTCTAACACAATTTTAAAAAGGAAAAATACATTAATTTTCTAAAAACTCAAACTTATTGTATCAATTTTTGTTATGATTATAAAAAAATAATGAACAAATTCTTTCGATCCAGCCATAAAAGACATCTTTCTGCTAAAAAAACTGAAACATAGTTAATGCACATAAGTCTTTATTGTCAATTTATATAATTCATAATTATATAATATATAGATTTGTGTCCCTATGTCCTACATTTTAGAGATTATATCTCTTATCCCGTGTCCTACATTTTAGAGATTATATCTCTTATCCCCGTGTCCTACATTTTAGAGATTATACATATCTTCGTGTCTGTGTCCGTGTTGTATCAACGTCCGTGTCTGTGTGTACTACATAGTTTTACTCTCTTTTTTTAAATTATTTCATGAAATATATTCTAAAAAACGTTTTTCATAACAGAGTTTCCAAAAAAACATTTTTTTAACAAAATTTCTCAAAAACATTTTCCAGAATAGAATTTTAAAAAATATTTTTAAAATAAACTTTCTATAACGTATATTACATTTTAGAATGCGTTTTTCCAGAATAAATTTTGCTATATTATAAAAAGTTTCCAAAATAAGAACGAATCAGATGGAGTATTTGTTCATATCACCTAATTGATGAAGCGCTGGAATTCACCTCCATAAATTTTTCATACATTTAAAAATGTCCTGTAATATTCTGGATTATGTAATTTGGAAGTCTTTTTCAAATTCGTAATTCACTTTCGAATTACATAATCTAGAAGTCTTTTTTCAGATGCATGATTAGTTTCTGGATTACATAATCCGGAAGTCATTTTAGTTTCCAGATCATGTAATCCGAAAATCTTTTTTCAAATGCGTGTCTGGATTACCTAATCCAAAAACTACTTTATGGGAGTGACACAAGAAGGATAAAAAGGTATTTTCACGTTTTGTATGGGGTGATAGAAGAACCTATGGAGGTGCAGGAAGAAATAGTCCTGGAAGAAACATTGAACAGGAAGAGGTTGAGAGATGATGGGCCTAAACGTAGCCCAATAAGATGTGAAGTAGCAAACACGGCAATGCTTTGATGTCTCACTGGACTCAACTTGGAAAAAGAAGTCAATTGGACCTAACTTTTGGGACAGGTAGGGACCACATAGTTTAGGCCATAAACTAGACTAGGATAGAATTAAAAATTAAAATAATAACAAAACTTTAAATGTATTTTTAATCATAATTCACTAAAATACACAAATGGTAGTTTATAAAAAAAATTATAAAGTGAGATGATTTAGATAGAGAGAAAGAGTAAAAATGAAAAAATGTTAAAATAAATTTTCTTTCTTTAGTTATAGTTAGAAAAGTATAAAACAAGTGTTATTTTTCGAGTAATATTTTTCAAAATGAGTTGAGGTAATACCAGCTAGTTTCAACTTCCAAAGGTGTTAGTCAAATTTGTGGAGCTTACACTTTGAAGGATGTTTCCTTCAATAATGCAACGGTGGAGGAGACTAAAACTTCCATATCATTGACTCTAACTATTGAGAAAAATGGTTCATCATACCCATGTGCTTATAGAGATATATGTAATGAAGCAGATACATTATTTGATATATATAAGATAGATAGATATGATTTAGCAATTGTTTTTATATAAAATACGTTAACCTTCACTGAAAAAAATAACTTTAAAATAATATTTTTTTTTCTTGAAAGGTGGAAAGATTCTAGATCACTTAACATTTTGAATCTAAATTTTGAGTAGTGATCAAATCCAAACGAAGCTGATACAAAAAATTCATAAACGATCAAATTTGTTATAAAAACAACCCCGTTCTATAAATATTCCTTTCTTTTTGCTAACCCTTTTGCTCAATATGAATGAAACAAAACAAAGCATAACAAGCAAACACAGTTTAGAATAATATGATAAGGGTTATTATTATGTGATTCTAGCAAGGCATTATATTTTTATTTGCAACTATATACAATACAACTATGAGCAAGCATTGCTCTATGTTCATGAAAACAAGAGCAGATAACATGACTAAAAGTATTTAACATTAAACAGAAAAAGTGTCATTAGATGAAATAGATGTACTAGTATGTATCAATGAAGCCTCAAAAATTGGTTTATCCAACAGAATGTTCAGTTCAGGTTGCAGCCTCAAGCAACACCACCCCTGATGGCTTGTTCACTGCTACTGTGGTTGCTGCTGGAGGAAGGAATTTCTCAATGTCCTTTGCTCCAGTTTGAGCAAACTCTTTGACAAGATGGTTCATATATCCAGCTAAAGAAAGCTTGAATTCCTGTGAGCAGCTTCTGTCTCCCTCATCAACATCCTGGACCCCTCCTTTGGCCAAACACCCAACTTGAGCACCTTCCATGTATGCCTTACATGCCACCAGAATATCACTAGCTCTGCTGCAGAAGTGCCCCTTAACAAAATCCTCAAAATTCTGAAACCAAATATAATAACATTGAGCATTTAAGTTTTGATGCCCAAAATACAGAAAAATAAAAACATGTTTGAGAGAATAATAATTTAAATTGTGTTACAGCTCTTGCCCTATTCTTCATTCAAATCAATATGTTGACAGGACAAAGGATGCATCCTTATTGATGACTTACAATGATAGTTAAACTCAACAAACTTCAAAATCACAAATATGTTGAAAAGCCTAAATAGAACAATGCATGAAGATACTAGTGCCTCTCAGGGGAAGGGCATATTGTCTATCCCCCGAGATCAGCCCTATTTGAGCCCCTAGGTTCAGGATTTGTTTGCTATAGGGATTGATGAAAAACTCATCCAAAAGCACGATTTATTAGTATTTCCCTTTTAACATGGGATACCCCTAGTTGAGATACAGGAACGAATCTCTCGAAATACAGAAATCTATTCAAGACACTAATCTCTCACAAAGCACATTTTGGTACAGGGCCTTGTGTTGTGGACAAAGGGTTAAACAAATACCTTAATTATTTACAGAGATGAAAAGCCATGCATGATTTATCCTTTTAATAACCTTAGAAGACACTAAATGAAGCCTAGGCACAATTCTTACATGGTCTATAACATGGTACAATTCTTTTTCTCATTTTCCACTAGTATGCGTAGGCATTGCTTCTTTAATTTCCCCCCAACCCTTCCTTCATCCCTCCCCAGAAAAATAAAAGGTAAAATGGGCACTAGAAATGAACACGGCAAAGCAACCTTGCTAGATATTTAAAAAAATTGAACCATGATTCGAAATCAAACCTTTGGAGGCCTTCGTATCATATACATCATTGTCCTCAATGATAGAATGAATGTGTCCTCGTTATACTTAAAGGAAAGCTTTTCACCTCTTGCTGAACCACTCATGTGTGCATATCCAGGTTCATTAAAGTAAGGCTTTGTATTCAGAATTAGACCCTGTATGGAGACCAGAACCTGTAGAATCGTTGAAACGCCTGGAAGCCACTTCTCATTTTTGTTGCCATTCCAGGTGTTCAGCAGACTAAGGCATACCTTGCCACAGTTATACAAATTTGGGTTGAGCCGCAGACCTCCAGAGTGGTAATGCACTTGCTGCAATGAAAAATGCCCCTTGTGTCACACTCAATATAATAAGAATGAACGATAAAATATCACCAGTCAGATACATTATTACCAACCACATACCGGCGGTACACTGGGATAGCCACAGGGAAATAAAACATCAAAAAAGAATAGGCCATCATGATATGGAGTCCCTTCAGCTCCAATAATCACAGCCCTCAGAAGATCCATGTTTGACTCATAAACTCTGACAAATATTGAATCTGAAGGGGACAAACCGAAGAGATAAAGAAGTAAGAGATCCAGCATAATGCCATTGGCAGGTTGCACACTACGGTATTCAGATCACTTTACACTTATTTCTATATTTAACTACCAATTTCAGAACAAGTATCTGGAAAGTTCTAAGAAAAAGGTTAATAAGCACTATTCTATAAGAGTAAATCATATATTAGCCATGAAAATGCTCATTGAATAATAATGATAAAAAATAATTAAAGACTAAATTGGATAAGCCAAGGAAAATAGTACAGCAATTTTGAAGCAGGAACACTGAAACAAACTCACCTGGCAAATCCTTCTGCAAAATCTTCCACTCTTCCTGGATTTTTTTAGCCCAATCCTTCGGAGGCTGTTCAAGCAATATGTTCAATCTAAACCCAAATAATTAAGAACAAAACTGAAACAAAGAGCACTTCAAAAGTTTACCTGCTTCATTGAAGAACTGTTGCGCACAAAGTAATGATCTGAAGTGTCCTCAACAGTGTCAAATTGTTTAAAACTTTGAAATTTGTTCATGATTTCATCTCTGGCTTCATCCGAGATTGTAACAATAGGCCCATCCACTGCCTTTCCATTAAATCCATCTCCAGCAGATTCGTGAACCCAGTTATCAAATCCATGCTCAGTTTGGGCAACAACAGGATCAAATGGATAATAAATATTATTAGAAAATTTATTATGAGTAGCAAATGGTTTAGCATTTTGAGGAATCTTCCACCAAGATTTTACTGGATCTGTTCCCCAAGTATTCAATGATCCATTGTGTCCAATGAAATTTGAATGGGAGGAAACACTACTACCATCTGCCATCATAGCAGTTTTAAATTGCCCCCCATATGGTGGCTGACCTGCATGTGGTAGCTTCACAGACTCCAAAGGGTCAAATAAACTAAGGTATGTTGAAGAAGGCTTCTTTTTGCTATGGAAAGTCCCTGAAAACCAGTGAGACTTAGATGATTCTACTCCTACTGAAGCATTTGAAGTACGTCCTCTGAGTTTTGAAGTAGCTGATTTCTTCTTAGAAGGGGCAGATTGAGAAAATGATTGACGAGAAGACAACTCTATTCCAGAGGGGTAATCAACATCACCCATAGAAGATGCTTGAACTTTAGAGTTAGTTGGATCTAATGACACAGAAGGCTGGGAAGAGGGTGTCATGGGACTTAATCCAGCATTCGATTGCATATGATGCCAAGGATAAAACATACTATTTCCAGTCTTCTTAAAACCTACATCATATCCTGGTGGCAACCAATTAAATGGTGCTTCAATTCCAGGTGGTATATCCACATTATCAAAATGTTTCTGTAATAATGCATACTCGTCTACATCCATATAGTCTTCCGACAAAATATCAAAGCAGTCATCGTCATCATATGATAGATCAGAACCATGACCATCAACATTGATTATATTATTTGACACTGAAGGGAGATTGCTAGAAGATGCAATCCCGCTAACAGATCCAAAATTTTCTGCATCAGGCACCGAGAAAGGATAACCAGACATATTCTGAAAAGAATTTAAAGTAAAATGTTAGAATCGTCTTCATGTTGGAAAAAAATGCAATAAATAACAAAAACAAATTTTATACAAACCACAACTTGGAGAGCATCATGAACAGCATCAATTGTCTTCCCTTTGTTACTATTATTAACATTTTCACCAATTATCACTACATCCTCAGAATCATCATCATTGTCAATGTCAATCACATCATGCAAAATGACCTAGAAAGTAAAAATCAAGTATTATATGTTAGTAAGAAAATGTAGACTGAGAAACACTCATGAAACACAAACAACAATAAGAGAGCAGAAAAATATATCAAAGAAACAAGCAGTGCTTGAGCAATTTTCAAACTGAACAAAAGCAAAAACAGAACATGGCAAAACAGTCTTCCTTTTATTTCACTCTAAATTATACAAAAGAGTTGCCGCCTGGTATTCCTTCCTTTGATAAATATTGGACCCTGATTTCTGAAGGTATTGGTATCTTCATAAAAACAAAGAGTACACATGGAAACTCATTAAATAAAAACTCCTCTATATCCTGAAAAGCAATACAAACATTACCAAACTGAAATCATACCTTTGTAAACCTACAGAAAACTACCGTCGTTTTTTTATTAGTCCCAAAACTTCACCTATCAGTACAAGGTTTGTGTCTCCAAAATAAAGGGGATATTTATAAAAAAATCAAGGCGAACAAGGGCAATTTAGTCAAAAACATATTATGGTAGATAAGATACTAAAAAATCGCTCAAGTAAAAAACCTCATAAAATAGAGGAAAGGTAAAATGAATCTGTATTATTATACAAAGGGATTCCTAACTAAGTGTCCATCTAAAATCACTTTTGCAAATGTTTAAGTACATACCATACAGTGGTATGTTTACCACAGTGACTCAACAGTTACACACACATTCACAGCTTGAATGACATGATCACGTTATGATTTACAAATAGGATATAGACAGAATAATGGAAAAATTAAGGCATGTAAACTTCCAAAGGAAAAACTAATTGAAAAGAAAAAAAAACAGAATGGTGATATCCATGTCACAAACTGATTGATCCCACAATTTCTTATGTGCAGGGGCTAGGAGGTAGGAACATATAGTAGGCCTTGACAAGTTAATCTTACATAATGCTAACAGAAAAACAATGGCATTTCGCAATCAAAATAATACACATACATATATGTATCTATGTATGACAGGAAAACAGTACATATATATCAAATTCAGCATTACACTTAAGAGAGGTGATTTATTTATCTACTACTCACTCAATCAATCAAATTGGTCTATTATGATGAGCAGTTGCAATTTAGACTTAGAAAGAGAAAGATATATAAACTAATAGGCCAACACAAATTTGTTTAGTCTATCTTACCTGGCCATGTTACCATGTATGAACAAAAATCAGTAAAATTACTTTTCATTTTTCCATGGTTTGAGACAGTATACTGAGAAATGTATTAGACACACCCCCAACTTGTACTAACATAAAAATTATCCTTGAAGGCCCTAGGAAATAGGGCCAACATTAAACACCAACCCACTGCCAAGTTCCCTCACAACAAAGCTCACATGACCTTACTATTATCGGTCTAAATCATATTCCAAAAAGTTATCACCCGCAATTGACATGCACAAGACGCACATATTGCAATAATAGAACAGCCTGAGAAATAAAAACTGTGTCATTTGGAAGTTCTTAGATAACAACAGAGAGGAAAAAGGTTATAATTCGACTTAAGTTACAAAAAGATTTAAACAGAAATCATTACCAACTTATTACCAAAAGGCTATTTATAGCATAGCCCCTTACATTCCAAGGAATACAACAAAAGCCCCTAAATTCCAATCCTTGCGGGTAACAACAAGGTGATCATCAAATGAAGACCAAAAGGCAGAGAAGAAGATAAGAGAAACACACAATCCATAACATAAGAAAAAATTACAATGTCAGAAAGCACACATCACTACTAAACCAGTTCCATTCCAATATAACAAACCGAACATGCAGCAACAAACAATAAAAGGTTGCCTCAACAACAGCAAAAACAGTTACTCTATAGCAGAAAAGGGAGAAATGGTGTTTACTAAAACAAAACAAAACAAAACTAAACTAAAAAGAAAACAAAACAACAGAATCATGGCTGAGAAGTGAAGACCCAGATAAAGATTTTTCAGAAAAATCAAAACTTTGATCAAATTGAAGACCCCCATCAGTGGAAACACGATTGATTAAACTTTCAATCGGTGGCAGCAGCTTGCCTTGTTGTGGTGATAGAAATTTGAAGGGTGAAGAATTGGGGCAGAAATCTCGATGACGTCAGGATCCATAGTGCTACCCGAATGTTAAATTGAATGATCCTTTGGCTATTTGTTTGAAGGAAGAGAAAAAGAGTAAGTGAGGGAAGAGTGAAGAATTGTGGATGCCGGTGTTATATACTGTTAGGGGGAAGAGACAGAGAGAGAGAGAAAGAAAGTGTGTGAAAGTTAAAAATAAAAGAAAGAGAGAAAGACAAAGAGACGTCGGATCAAACCAAAATTCAAAGGCTTTAAAAACACATGCTAAGGATTAATCCAACGTTGGGTAGATTGGAGATAGAGTGTTTGGGAAGACAACGTTTTTTCAACAGTACCAGTGACTAAAACTGAAACACTTTCTTTGCTAAATCATTTTTAATTATGAAATGTGCATTTTAATGTTTTGTTAACAGATTAATAATTATAACAAGTATACTACTTCTCTTCCGACAAAATAAATATATTACTCAATAAAATAAATTTACTGAAATCATTTATTTTTTAATAAATATCACCGAAAACACATGCATTGTACTGCACGTGTATTTATATTTTTATTAGATTAAAATTTACTTAATTTTATAATTTTATTATTTTTATAAATGATTAATTTTAGAAAAATAAAACAATTTATTTAAAATATATATACGTATACTTTTATAAAAACAGTATTAAAAAAATTATATAATCAATATTTTTAAGAAAGAAATCATTTAATTATTTTAAAATAAAAAATATTCAAATTATTATTTTATTAAACAAATAACTAATTTATTTTTATTTATTAAAAAATAAATTTATGAGGACATTAAAAGAAATTAGAAAATAGTATATCTTCTTTATATAAAGTTACAAATACTATATTGATTGAAAGAGGAAAATTAACTAATTTTAATATGGATTAGAAATAAAAGAAATTATTTTTTTATTGGAAACTAAGAAAATATTCAATTTGAGTTTTTTCTTTTAAATGTTAAAACTACTATCATTATATCATTACGGGACAAAGTATATATTTAATTTTAGAAAAGTATTATATTGTTGTATATTTATATTAATCTTTTTAAAATTATAAAAATTTAAATTTACAATCCATTAATTTTCTTAGTTCAAAATTCACAAAACAATATAGTTTAAATGATAGTATTCAAATTTATTCAAAATTCACAAAACCCTAAACCTGAAGTAAGTAAGTGAGTCACGTTACCCATAGTAGAGTCGATCGACCGAATAGATTGATATATTAATGCAAAATAAAGAGATACATCATAAATAAGGTAATATCCTATAAATCCGTTAACACATAATAAATTAAGTAATATTGTTTTAGTAAAGATACATATCAACTACGACCCGTAAACGGAATAGTCTCCTATAAGCATTATAAATAAGTATTGTTATACACGAGTAAGGTACACTTTTATCAATATATAATTCAATCTTATATAGAGCACTTACTTGCTCGTCGGAGAACCTTTTGCAGGTTCATTCCCGACCTAGTACGAGAGGGAGTACGAGAAGAAAGGCGAAGGAGGAACGACCGAGGGATAAGAAGCAATTATTAAAGCCAGTAGCAGGTACTATCTAGGCTCTATAAAAGTAGAATTGACGCCCACCGTGGGGCTGAGATAATGTTAAAGAGCAACAAATGGTTCAACAAGGCAGATGGCCAGTGAGAGAATGATGAAGGCCAAGCAAATGACTATGTTCCAAACCTTACAGAGAGAGATGACGAAGATGCGCCAAAAGAACAAGGAGGAGATGAGAGTCATGCGTCAAAAGAATGAGGAGGAAATATGAATCCTCCGATAACAGAATGATTAAATGAGGCAACAATTGGTTGGGTTCATACTCGAACCAAGGCTTCGGATCCAGAAGTTAGAAGACCAACACCCAGACCAGGACCTCAAAGGTCGGATCTGGAAGTTAGAAAACCAGCCTCCCTAGAAAAATCCAAGGTCACCAAAATCAAAAGAAGACAATCATCCTCTGCACCCAGACTCATCAATCATCTAGGCTTCATCATCACTATTATTTTGGAGGAAAAACTTAAGGGACATCCCTTTACTGATCAAATCATGGAAACACAACTTCATCTTAATTGAAAAGGGCTGAACATTGATCGGTATGACGGAACTACAAATTCAGACAATTACGTGGATGTGTATAAAACAGAAATGAGCCTCTATACGTCTGACAACTCGTTGTTGTGCCAAGTATACCCACTTCACTGTAAGAAGGGGCACTTAGTTGGTTTACTAGGCTTCCCCCTAACTCGGTGGATTGCATTAGAACACTTTTGTCCAAGTTTGGCACTCAATTCGCAACAAGCCGACTGCATCATCTAACATCCATTGCACTTGTCAAAATATGACAAGAAAAGGGTGAGTCACTCTGAGCCTTCATGGAGAGGTTCAACAAGTTATATTTGAATATCTAGAATCAACATTCGGAGGTAGCCATGCATCACTTGGTGATAACACTAAGATCTGGATCGTTCGTTGATAGTTTGTGCAAGAAACCAACAGCTAACTTGGATGAATTAAGGCAACATGCAATAAAATCCATGCAACTCGAAGAGTTACATGATTATTGTAATCAGGTTCGAGCAGAGAACAACGGAGACAAAGGAAAAGAAAAAGAAGTGACAAATACACGCGCCCGGAAGAGGTGACAAATACAGGAAAAACCGAGGACCTTGGTTCCACAGTTATACCCCATTGAATGCTGACAGGGGGAAGATTATGGATGAGGCATTGAATACTAACATAATCCCTACACTTAGAAAGTTACATAGTCCAAAAGATGTCAATACATCTAGGAAATGTCGGTATCACCGCTACTTTGGGCATACAACCCAGGAGTGTCACACATTGAAGTACAAAATAGAGGAACTCATTCAAGTCGGACACTTGCGTAAGTTCATACAAACTGATAACAAAAGTTCAAACAAATCTCCTAAAAGAGAAAAATATCCTAGAAGAGACGAGAAAAGGGAGTATTATCGTCGACACCATCATGGTGACGACTGACGACCAGAAAAACAACCACAGATGAGTGAAACCCCGAGAAGGGCTTAACCTTCACGTTGTAACAGAAGATAAGTGATTAAAACAATTGTTGGAGGATTTGCATGCAAAAAAGGTTCAAGTTTCGCTCGGAAGAAGCATCTTAAGGTTATTCAGTCAGTAAATTCAACCTCAGCCATAGCCCGATCGAGGATACCTTCAATACTCTTCACATATGATGATTTTAAAGTCATTGACCCGGCATAAGATGACCCAATGGTCATTATGGTAGAGGTGGATATTTTTCTATTATGAAGACCTTGGTAGATCAAGGGAGTTTGGTGAACATCCTTTATTGGAAAACTTTCAAGAACATGAGGATCCCGAAAACCAAAATCCAACCATATGACGATAAGATTGTCAGTTTTTCTAGGGAACAAGTAGACACCCGGGGGTATATTGATTTATATACCACGTTCGGTGAAGAATAAACATCTCCCCCGAACTATCAACATAAGATATTTGATAGTTGACGCCAATACCTCATACAACATATTACTCGTAAGGTCTTCTCCCAACCTACTCTGAGCGATAATGTCAACTCCACATCTCGTCATGAAATTTTTGTCCTCATACGATGACATACATAGTCATAGTTCATGTAGACCAAAAGGTGGCGCGATAATGTTATGTGCCAACTTAAAGGTCGAACCTACTAAAAGAGTCTAGCTTCGGGAGTCATCCAAGGGGCATTCCCGAGATCGTAAAAGGGAACACTTCCAAAGATCACAAGGATTGAGTAGAGAGCAGTCCCGAGAACCCAGGGCTCCCAAGAAAAAGCACATGGTCTCCCTAGTCGACATAGATACTAGAATGAACGATGCCCATATCAAACTCGGAGAGGATTTATGCCCAATACCTCTATAGGATGATAAGCATCCACAAATATGGGAACATCGTTAATAGTCGCCGATGGCGTCATGGTAAGTCAAGCACTTATTCAAAATGTTGATTTGTTTGCTTAGATTGCGTTGATATGTTGGGGGTGAGCCTTGACATCATTACACACCGACTATCGGTATATAAAGAAGCTCGACCTGTGCCCAAAGGAGAGAAAAATGGGTGAAGAAAAGTGTAATGCTGCAAGGAAAAAAATTGACAAGTTGTTGGAGGTCGGTTTTATTAAAGAAGCACCGTACACCACGTGATTAGCCAATGCGGTAATGGTAAAAAAGTCCAATAGAAATGGAGAATGTGCACAGATTATATAAACCTAGAAATAAAGTTTTTCGTAAGGATTCCCATCCACTACCGAGCATAGATCGCTGGGTTGATGGTATGCCGATCACCATATCTTGAGTTTCTTAGATGCCTATTCCGGTTACAACCAAATCTGAATGCATCCGAGGGACAAAGAGAAGACTTCCTTCATGTTCGATTGTGCCAATTTTTATTATGAGGTAATGTCATTCGGTTTAAAGAATGTCAGAGTCACTTACCAAAGATTAATGGATCTAATCTTCAAAGGAATTCTCGGTCGAAATGTTGAGGTATATGTAGACGACATTGTGGTTAAATCTAATTCATGCGTACGAAATATGGAAGATCTTCAAGAAGTCTTTAAGGCATTGAGAGAACATGGAATGTGGCTAAATCACGATAAGTGTGCGTTCAGGGTAGAAGGAGGTAAATTATTGGGATTCATGCTAACTCATTGTGGCATTGAAGCAAATCCAGAGAAGTGTAGAGCGGTCATTGAAATGCAAAGTCGGACGAATGATAGGATGGCAATCAAACTATCAGAGTTTGAAATATGATGCCAATCGAGAGGGGCAATCAAGTTCCAGACCCTAGCTTATTTCATAATAGAGTTGAGTCCTAAGCCTACCGAGGATGAAGACTTAGGTTGGACACTACACGTGGATGGATCCTCCAATGACAAGTCACGTGGAGCAGGAGTAGTTTTGGAAGGCCCGAGCGGGCTCCTTTTGAAACAACCTTTGAAGTTTGACTTCAAAACTTCAAATAATTAAGCCGAATATGAAGTCATACTAATCGGACTGACACTAGAAAAGGATATGGAAGCTCGATAGGTACTGTGCAAAAGTGACTCCCAGTCAGTGGTTGGCCAAGTCAATGGAGAGTTTGAGGTAAAATAACCCTTGTTGCAAAAATATTATCACCTTGTTATCAATTTAATCTCCAAGTTTGATTAAGAACATATCGAACACATCCGACGTGAACACAATGTCAGAGTTGACTACAACAAAAAAGAAGGGACTCCATTGTTCGATTATTTATGTGGTCCTAAAAAAATCCAAGTGTGATTCCGAACAAATGCATGACCATTACTGAAGAGGAAACATGGATGACACCCATCCAACGTTTCCTAGAACACAAAGAATGTGGAGCAAATGAAGAAAAAACTATGAAATAACTAAGTGCGCAGTTTGTTCTTATTAGTAACAACTTATACCGAAGAGGATATACCAAACCTTTGTTAAAATGTATTTCAAAAGATCACGCCGAATATACATGAAAGAGATTTATGAAGGACTTTGTGGGAGTCATTCAGGAGCTTGAACGATGGTTGCTAAAGTACTCAGAGCTGGATATTATTAAAGAGGAGCACTCATAATTTTCTTCTTATCCTTGTAAAACTTGTACAATGTAGTTAGGAATTATTTTTTTGCCTTGTATTTTGGGACAAGAAGAGTAGGGTGTAAATAAGAACAGAGAGTAGGGTGTAAATAGGAAAAGAGAAGATGTAAATAGGAAAATAGGCAAGGATGACATGAAGGTGAACATTTCCTCTCCTCAATGGAGAGGATTTTTCTCCAATAAAGACATGCCACTTGTCACTTTCCCAGTGGAGAGGATTTGCGCCAATAAAAAAGTGACACATGTCATACTCTCATCTAAGAGGATTTAAGAAACTTTCTCCTATAAATAGGAATCTCTTGTAAATGTATTTTCAACTTTGATTTGAGTAAAGAAGTGTTGTCCAATTTTTAACACACTTCTACTTGTCAAAGTTCTCTCTAGAGTTGTCTTATTGCTAGACAAATTTCCAAACTCCAACTATTAGTATTGACCCAACATCACTCTAGAAACTAAGTGTTGGCTTAACTGCACTTAGATTGAACTCATAATTTCCATCTCCTATGGAAATTTTCTAAACTTCTTACATGCTTTCGTTATCGTTCATCTTCTGTTGAAGAAATTTAACTAAAAAATATTAAATAAGAAGATCTACACATGAGCATGGAAAGTCAAATTGTATCAGACCGTGTATTCTTTGTGCAAGGATAACTCGAAGTGCATAATTTGAGGCATTACAAATGAGCTCAAAAGGGAGTGTATAGTCAGGGGCTTTTATAATTGGTTGTGTCAAAAGTGATGTTTTAAGGGAATCAAATGCCTCCCTACATTCTTCTCCAAAATCAAACAGTACATGCTTTTGCAACAAGTTAGATAAAGGTAGTGCTATCTTTGTGCAAGGATAACTTGAAGTGCATAATTTGAGGCATTACACATGAGCTCAAAAGGGAGTGTCTAGTCAGGGGCTTTTATAATTGGCAGTGTCAAAAGTGATGTTTAAAGGGAATCAAATGCCTCCTTACATTCTTCTCCAAAATCAAACAGTACATCCTTTTGCAACAAGTTAGATAAAGGTAGTGTTATCTTGCTAAAGTTCTTGATAAATCGTTTATAGAACCTTGCATGGCGAAGGAAAGATGTAACCTCTCTCACAGAAAAGGGATAAGGTAGTTATGGGATAACATTCAAATTAGCAGGGTCTACCTGAATACCTGATGGAATTGTCCTTGTGTTTAGGAAGAATTGATGGAAGGCGGTGAAAGACTTGTAAAAATCCATGGAGGGATACATCGAATGGCCATGGAGGAGAAGTGGTTTAGGCGTAAGGTTTTAGGTGCAAGTGCAGAGGAAGAGGTTAGCCCAAATTCCTTGAGTTTCTAAAATGCAAAAGAGCATAAAAAAAGAGAGACTTGGAGAAGTGTGCTAAGAATTTCAGAAACACAATTTCTTATATCATTCAAATCTAAACAATTACAAAGAGAAGCCTCTCGTTTATAGGCTAATAAGGCTCGTAAGATGACTATTAGAGTTCTACTATCCTCTCCATTCACAACATGACATGTGGCACCTAATAAACCTCAACATTAATGGGTTGCCATCTGGCAATCCAAGACATTACGAAACTTTTCATTGACATAAAGACAAGTGGCACTAGGAGGTTGAAGAGGCATTACATGTGGTGCCCAAGGAGTGGAGAAGCATGAAGAGTCACATTTGGGAGAGAAGCACATGGCACTTATTTGGATGCCTTAAGTGGTACCATGTGGATGCCTTATTCTTAGCCTTTCAAGGCCCAAATTGCTACACTAAATTTGCCTCGAATACAAGGCCCAAAATACTATTATACTATTTATAAGTTTATACAAACTAAGGTAGAGATTTTCTTCTGTATTCTCTAAAGTTGATCCTCTGTTCTTCGCTAAGAAAGATGGTGGCATTAGCAAGGATGGTCCTCCATCAGGCCCTCCACCTTGAAAAGGATATGTCCTCCGATCCGGTTTGTTTTAAGCCACCATGTCAAAAGTTTAGCATAATCCACCAATTTCAAATATTCACCTGAAAAAAATAGGAAATATTAGAAGAAGACAAAGGAAGAAAAGACAAATTAAACAAAACCATGGTGGAAAAGAAATTGCATTTGATTTTTATTTTTATTTTGACAAACTTTTTAAAAAAAAGGAAGCCAGAGTAGAAGTAATACTCTCTCAAAATAAGTGTGGATGAAAATGATACAAGAAAAGTAAGAAAAAGGAAAATGGAAAAGAGAACCTTTATTCCAAGGCCAATGTACTCCTTTCTTGAAATATAGTCAATATAATCTGAAGAAGTACTTTTATTTGTATATTTAGTTTTCTATTTTTGTACCTTATGAATTTGCGAAAACTTTTGATCTTTTTGTGTTATTATAAGGACATCTTCTAATAAGGTCTGGTTTAGCTTCAGAACAAAAAGATTTCTCTAGATAACTCCTTACAATAGTTTTCTAAAGAAGACAAGTTTGTTTCAATATCTAGTTCAACTAAAAAAAAAAAAAAATTCTTTTGAGTTATTTTCTTCTTCAGTTTTAAAATTTTTAGATTCTACAATTTCCTTTTCATGGAGAACAATTTGAGTTTCAATTAAAATTTTATCATGATGAGTAGTAAAAGATTTATGATGGGAAACAATTTCAAAACTATGTTTTTCTTGATCATGATTAAAATAGTTGAAAGGACACTCAAGAGATGGAATAGATGAATAAAAGATGTGACTTTTTCCTCTCTTTCTCTTTATTCTTTTTCTTCTTTCTTTCTTTAAACTCTTTTTCTCTTCTTACATATTATTTTTCTCCCCTTATAAATAATGTAGTCCAAGCTTGAGGTTTGTGAATGATTGGAGTGGCAGTGGACTTGAGTATGAAATGGTGCACTGAAAATGAGAGAAAATGGAGAGGTTTTGGTGGAATTAAAGGTGCAATGAAGGGAAAGATGAGTGACCAAATTTCTTTAGGTTCACTAGGTCAATTAGGCTCTCTAGTAAGGGAAATTTGGGAGAGAATGAGGTTTCAAATCTGAACTCTTGATTCAATAATAGAAAATCTAAATACATGAGCTTTGCTTAAAGTATTTATAGATGAGGGTAACTTGTTCCTTAAGCTACCATAACTCTAGCTAAGAGGGTTATGGTAGCTTAAGGAGGTCGTGTATATCCTCTTGAGATGCTTTATACACCCTTACTTGTGTGACAAGTTAGGGTTTCTAAAGTGTCTTTGTTTCATCTACAAATTACTCTTTAAAAGAAACCAAACTACAGTTCCTATACATGTTTATTCTAGTATTTATACAGACAGTTCTTATATATTTATTCTTGTGTATGGTGGCTTGGATGGTCTTCCATCAGGATCCCCCCTTCAAAAGGATTTGTCCTCAGATTTAGTGAAAGTGTCACCTTTATTTGTAATGAGTGAAGTCAAGAACCACCTGGTTCGTGGATCCACTTGAAAAAAGATAGTAAACATAAGTAGAATGAAAAAGACTAAGTGTTGATTGTTATGTAAACATAAAACAAACAAAGTAGGTTGTGGGGTGCCTTTATTGTGGTTCTTATTTCCTAAGACATGAAAATGAAATACCACAAGGAAAGGAAAAAACAATGTAAAATAAGAAGAGATAGAATACGAAGAAGAATTACCTCGATCAGGTGAGACAAGTATGCAAAATATTTTGTGTCAAGGTAAAATAGGTATATGATTTATTTTGTGTATGAAGATTAAGGTTTACTTGATCAAATTTTGTTTTTAGTTTACTAGTATCCTCTCAAACTTGTTTGGGGGTAAGAAAATATAGAAAAGAATTCTTGTCTTTGCTAGGGTCAAGATTTACCCTACAAAAACAATAAAAAAATTAACATGAAATAAATATGGACAACAAATGGAAGAAGAAAAATGGAATTAGGTCCTTTGGTTCAAGGTCAATGTACTCCTGACTTGATAGGTTGACCGAATATATCCAAGAAGTATTGTTATTTTTATATGTAGGTGTTAGTTTTTCTACCTCATGAAGTTGCCTAATCCTTTGATCTTCCTGGTGTATTACTAGTAATTCTTCACAAGGTGTTTAAACCAAATCCCGTACAGCTCTAAACAAAAAGGTTTTCATCAAGTAACTCACAAGATTGTTCTAAGGAAAAAGAGTTTATTTTAATGTCTGGTTCAGCTTTAGACAAATAATTTTCTTTTAGTTTTGTTTTGTCTTTAAATTCCAAACTAGAGATTCAAAATTTATTTTTCATGGAAAGAAGAGTGAGTATCAATGGAACTGTTATCATCATGATTTGTGGAAAAAGTTGTCATTGGAAGAACTTTCAAAAAAATTGTGTTCCTGACTATGATCATAAAAGTTTAAAGGATACAGAGATATAGGTAAAATTTCTTTACTAGGAAGGTTAAAGGAAGATAATGAAGGAATGTCCATAGGAGGAGAACAAGAATTGGTTGAAGAATGAGAAGAAATAGAAGGAGAAGAGGTACAAGGATAAGTAACAAGTGGGTTAGCAAAAGAAATTTTCGTATGTGAGGAAACGTGGGGTCCAAAAGAACATTGTCTTGTTTTTTTTAAAAGTTGATGACATAAATTCTTGATATCTTCTAGATCTTTTGTACGCTTATCTAATCTAGAGAATTTATGTAAAGAAATCTAGAGTTAGAAGTGTTCAAGTGCACTCCTAGGAAATTGAGGTGAGTCAAAAGACTTTTTAAGTACCAAGACTTTCCTAGCCAGAGCTTACCTCAAAGATATCTCACAAAAGTTTTCAGAATAGAACTTCAAAACAATTTTGAAACTGTAAAATATATGAATGTATGTGAAAAAGATCTTAAAACCAAAGAAAGGTTATCTAAGCACAAGAAAAGAAAAACCCTAAAGTATCACAAAAACGTAAATACAATGAAAATAAGAAAGGAAGAATATGGAAAAAGATAATAAAAGAATAAATGCAAATATAATGCTAGACGAGTTCTATTGTGATAGTGCAATGAACACTGAGAGCTCACTAACACTATCACTCTAATGCACGAAAAACTATTACAATGTTTTATTGGGATTTCCGTTGGAGAATTTTCCCAAACAACTAAAAAATAAAGGCAATTACACAAGAAAGAATTAAAGTACACAAAAGTCTGTGATACTAAAAATATTACAAACTTTTATCATGAGGTATTTAATGAAAACTCTAAAAGTGTTTGAATTGCTTGTTGAAGTGAAACAATATGAATATGCTTCTATTTGAGACCTCTTTCTCCTCTTGATAGACAGTCATGAAGACCAAAGTATAACCCAAAAAATGTTGAGCCAAATCACTTCTTGATGTACCACTTCAAGCACCACCGACTCACCAAAATTGTGTAACAAAGGAAGCCAAAAACAAAACAAGAAAAGCTAAAAATTTGGAAAGTTAAACTTAAAAGGAATAATTTATGACAAAAATCAATGGAAGGTCAAGAAAAGACAAGCAAAAATTAAAGCAACCAAGAAAAGGAAGCACGGGCAAAAGAACCTAGGAAATGATCTTGAAAAGATTACAAAACAAAAATTCTAGAGGGGACTGGCACAAACTGTTCCATAATTTATATGAATTTTTTCACAAAGCTTTTCAATATGAAATTTTCATGGTATATTGTGTACTCAATAAGGAACAATATTCAATAATTTTTTGGCGATTTGGTCATGTATTCACAGAGAAATAAATGTAACAAGTTTAATCAAACAACAAGGAATTTTGAGCAATTATGCAAGTTAGGTTTAGTACTGACCGAGTGGATTGTAAAATTTATAGTAATTTTTCTACAATGATTTTTAAGCTGAAATTTTAACTTGATATAGGTAACATATGAAACGGCATATGATAAAAGTTTAAGGCTAAATCATGAATGGAAATAGGTGCAACAAAATGAAAATCGAAAGCTACAAGTCCACTAAACCATGTTTGATACAACAAAAACATCCCAGATTTTGTGATTTTTAATTATTTTTTTTTGTAGTTGAGATCATGACGTGTCTTTTTTTATTACTATACATGTTAAGGTTCGTATAAAAAAAATTACATTAAGTTTGGATGCAAAACCAGATCATAATTAATTTTTGAAACAAAGTGAAAATCACACATTTCTGTAAACTGAAACTAAAACCTAAAGAAGCAAGAACAAGTGAACAAAACTTCAACACAATAAGTGGAAATTGATTAAACAAACTCACTAATGAACTAGTAACAAGTTAAAAGACTCAAGAATAGGTGAAAAAATGGAAACATTAAAAAAGAAACTCTGAAAATTCAAAAGAAATTTAAACAAACTTTAGGTGTGCATGAATACAAACTAACAAACACCTAACAATACTTGGCTGAATTAAGAAAAACTAAGGTAGAAGTGAACATGAAACTAAACTTGAAAAGAGGAGAAACACTAAACATGACGTCAATGCACATATAGATGGATTGAAATGTAGCAAAACAACAAAGAATGAAGCATGATCAAAGGAAAAATCAAAGAACAAATACTGTTTTGGCAAGGTTTTGGTGTGGATACTATATGCAACCTGAAGAAGCAAAATGCACCAAACAAATTAGGAATTGAATTGATTAAACTTGAAAACAAAGAGATTAAATGGTGGAAAAAGACCTAAAACAACAATTGAACTAATTGAAAACAAGAAAAAGTGCAAACAAGTTAGAATAGTAAGCAACCAAAGAGTTTATGCATCAAACATTAAGGAAAAGTGTTTTATGAGTGTTTGAGTGAATTTAAACGGTACAAACTTATGTTTAAACGGTGGAAACAAAGATTTATGGAAAAACATATTGAATAAGGTGTTTTGATGTCTCCAAATCCTAGTGGAATGCAGGAAGGCCCTTGCTGCTGGTTGTGTGTGTGTCTAGAGTATTAATTCACTCGGTGTGATGATCCAAGGTTGTTTGATTTCAATCCTTTTGAAAAAGATATATTTTTTAAAGGAAGTACAAAATCAACCTGTTAAAATCTCGATTCAACCGGTTGTTTTACACTTAGTGTTTTTGAAAAGGATATGAAAAAGCTTGACTTTGTTTGACTTTGATGTCAAACAAATTCAATAGATTGATTCGTGTTTTCAATCGATTGATTTTCTGAAAACTGAAAACCTTAACAAAATTTTGAATAGTGGCTTTAATTGGTTTTAAATGATTAAAATTGATTCTTGTTATGGAATTAAATGCTTTGACCAACTGTTGGAGTTTAAATAAGTTGTTTTACGCTCCTAATTGTTAATCAACTAAGAGAAAACATTCAAATCAATTTTTCAAGACTTCAAAGAGCTTTAGATCATTCTCAAGTGTGGAATAGGATTGTCATGTATTGACTGTGCTTTAATCTTTGATTGTATCCAAGTGTATTCCATTCCTTTCTTTTTTGATCACTGTAATTCTGTGTGAATTGGTGTTGTGCAGTTTCAGATGTTGTTCTGAAAACTGTGTGGTATTTGCCAAATGTGGTGTGTGTTCTTGAAGGGTTCAAGATCACCACTTTGGTGTGTTGTTTGTAATCAAGGTTTGATTACGTAGTGAATTCTCAGTGGTTGTTGAGGACTGGATGTAGCTCTTGGTAAAGAGTGAATCAATATAAACTTTCTATGTTAATCTCTCTATTCTTACACTCTTTAAATCTGCTTTTGCTTGGATTTCAACACTGTTAATATAAACAATCGATTGTTTTTCAAAAACAACCGATTGATTTTCTGCAATCAAGTTAAAAACAGAGCTGAATTGATTTCTAATTGATTGATTCTTCATTGTCTTTCAATCTACCTTCAATATTTGCAAAAATCTTTCATAAACAATTCACCCCTTCTTGTTTAAGGCCTACAATTCTAAAAATTGGCATTAGGAGCTAAGTTCTTGAACGTCATTCAAGTTTTCGATCCTTAAAACCCTTTTCATGGCTGAAAAACTACCCTTTTGGGAGGGTTCTTCAATAAACAAGCCACCTCTATTTTGTGATCTGAATTATCAGCTCTGGAAGGTCATAATGAAAATCTTTGTGGAATCAATTGATAGAGGAATCTGGGATGCCATTGAAAATGACCCTTTTGTTCCAAAGTTTGAAAAAGATAATGTTTTCATTGAGAAAACTTGGTCCCAATGGACTGAGACTGAAAGTAAAACAGTTCAATTTGATTGTATTGCTAAAAACATCATCACATCTGCTCTAAATTCTAATGAGTTTTTCAGGGTTTCACAATATGCTTAAGCAAAAGAAATGTGGGTTATTCTTGAAGTTACACATGAAGGAATCACTGATGTGAAGAGAGCAAGAAAACATGCTCTAATTCAGGAGTATGAGATGTTCAAAATGCTAAAAGGAGAAACCATTCTTGATGTACAAAAGATATTCAATCGTATTGTTAACCATCTCATCAGCCTTGGGAAAATCTTTGAAAGGGAGGAACTTAACATTAAAATCCTCAAATGCTTGCACAAATCTTAGCAGCCCAAAGTCACGGCTATCTCTAAATCCAAGGATTTAACTACCTTGACTACAACCTCTTTGTTTGGCAAGCTTAGGGAACACGAATTAGAGATGAACATGCTGAATGATCAAGAGCATGAAGAGAAGCATGTGAGGAGCATTGCTTTGAAAGTTGTTGGTCATAGAGATGGTCAAGAATCAAGTGAGGACAAGAAACATGATATTTTTAATGCTAACAATTATACCTGTTTTGGATGTGGTAAACAGGGCCATACCAAAGCTGATTGTCCCAATAATGAAAGCAAGGAGAGATGACCAAGCAAGAAATTTGAGAAAAAGGGCAGAGCTAAAAGAGGCTACATTGCTTGGCAAGATAATGATGTATTTTTCTCTAGCTCATCATCAAATAGAGATGAAGAGGAAAATTTGTGCTTGATGGTAAAGGGAGAATTAGATACAAGTAGTGTAAGTTCTAGTACCTCAATAAATTTTGAAAATTACAGCCAACTTCTTGATGCTTTTAAAGAGACTCATGAAGAAGCTAATAGGCTGGCCTTTTTGAACACCGCTTGAAAGGCATGAACAATTGGCTGGAAAACAGAGTCAAGACATTGGAAGAAGAGCTAAATAATTCGAAAAATGATTTTTAAAATTTGGAAATGATTTACAAAAACTCTTCTTGCAAATGTGACAATAGATTCTGTGAAAATTGTGAGTCACTTTAAAAGAAGGTTCATTATCTTGTAAAAACTGTGGATAAGTTTTCAAAAGGCCAATCAATCTTTGAAACTATTCTTACATATCAACAATGTGTTTTTCAAAAAGCTGGATTGGGTTTTAATCCACACAGCAAGAAAAGATTAGTTTCAAAGCCATTTTCAAGCTTCTTTAAAAAACAACCGATTGAATTGTCGAAACAATCGGTTGTTTCATGCTTTTATTGTATGAAGAAGGGCCACTCTGTTAGATTCTGTAGATTTAGGAAATTTTCTATTCTCAGGGGTGTTTTGAAATGGGTTCCTAATGATCCAATTAATGCCCATGGACCCAAATTTACTAGGGGACCAAATCTTGTCTCTTGAATATATTTTGTAGGTACTCTTGAAAGGCAAGAATAATATTGGTGTGAAGAATGAAGCCTCAAAGGAAAAGATCTGAAGTAGAATCTTGAGTGCAGTTCTCAATTGCACACAAATTTCTTGAAAGTCAAGTGACATCTTTGACTCATGTACAGTGGCTATTTAAAAGAGAAAAAAAAATCTCATAACTTTGTATTTTCATTTCTCAATTTGTGTAGTTGGTTCATATTGATTAAATGAAATCTCAAATTTCTTGGCTAAATCTGTTGTGAAATATCCATGTGCAAAGGCTTATGGAATTTTCCTTATGCATTTCTCATCTTTGTGAAAAATTCTTGATTTGTGAACTCTTAATTGTTGTCTCAGTAAAACAACTGATTTTTTTTTTACGAAATAACCGATTGTTTTACCATTGGCAACATTGTATTAAAGCTGTTTAGAATTTCTATGCATGGATACAACTGTTTCTTTTCATTCAAAATTTGTTATAGGTCAAAATTACATTAATTGTGACTTTGAATACAATCTTATTGGGAGATAGTCTGGTCATAAAGGAATATATTCCATGGTTTCTTGGAAATTTAAGTGCCTTTTATGGATGGTCAAATCTGGACTGGTGTTGTCACTGATAAATTTGTTTGGGGACTGTCCTATGGCATATTCCCACTTTAACAGATTCTTTTTCTATTGAAGAACAACCCACTATGATGTGATTCCAATAGCATAGAAGAGAAAGATTCTTGATCTTCTTAGGAATCAACTTGAGTTGGACAATAGTTAGGCACTTTTCTTAGAATTGGATCATTGTTCTAAGTCAAGAACTCACCAAAACTAGCACCAAATCCAAAACTCATATGGAAGTTCCAATTTGATCAAATTGAACCGAAAAGAATGGAACAAAAGATAAGCAAACTGAA
>Ga0123342_1003125_pt1 | contig 26908 bp, 18 predicted proteins | sample Turbeawhitnodule_FD_89960 | JGI IMG/M metagenome (GOLD analysis project Ga0123342, IMG submission 89960) | Root nodule microbial communities of legume samples collected from Mexico - Turtle bean Mexico white nodule | ecosystem: Host-associated > Plants > Roots > Nodule | place: Mexico: Nepantla...
AAATCTCTACAGTCCCTTCGTATTAGCAACTTCTGATCTTTAAGATTGCAGTGTTGGAGTATAGCTCTGTATTTTTCCAAGTGTGCCTTCTCATCTTTTGTATAATTATCCCTCGTTTGGTGATTTTTTTTATTAGCTTTTTGCCCGCAAATTTAGAGCAACTGCTTCTTTTAATTGTTGATGTCTGGATAATTCCAGTTCCGAAATTTGTTTATTACTTAAAAGTAAAAAGTGGATGAGTCTGTTACAACTAATTCTGATTTAATATTATTTTTTTTTATGAGTGAATCCGTTAAGGTTGGAAGTTCATTTCTATATATGCTTACTTTTTCTGTCTCTTTTAATGTGTATTCTTAGTATTTAGAGTATCACTATGTTGATTCAAAATAGTAGTCATTTTGCTAAATGCGGTGCTCTACATGTAGGATTCAAGACCCTATGAATATACATCTATGAAGAACATGAACGAGTCCAAGAATGGATTTTGGGGTGTTCTAGCCAGAAAAGCCAAGTCAATTATTGAGGATGATAATGTACCCCAGCAATCTGAAATGGCTGGAGTGGGAAGGTCACAATTTCCTGGTGTAGCATCTAGGGGCAAGGTGAGTTTAGAATTATATCTCAAATTCTCAGCAGAGATGCTGCTTTGTATGTTATATCTGGAAAATAAAAGTCAGTTAAATATGATTTCACTGATTTGAAACTGAAGTTTTGAATGGGGTCAAGTTTTTGGAAGGCTCTTGTATTTAATCATAGTAAACAATCATATTATAGTTTAATTTTTGTAATTTTAGTTCTTCACAAAATGAATTTCATTTTGTAAGGATACACACATAATCATGTGTGATTGCTCATAGTGCTGCTATAGCAGTGTTGTGGTGCTGTTTTGTATAGCTGAATTGCAGCTGTGTTTGCATGAAATTATGGCCATATATTGTAGTTTAGTATTCATGAGTGAAAATCCCATTTTAGGTTTTGGAATGTTTCATTTGGTGCTCTTTTAAAGCAACAATATTGGAATTTTGGCCCCCTTTCATAGAATCAAATCAGAAATGCTATTCCCCCGTCACTTATCTACTACAATTTTTGGCCATTTACGAGCAAGCTTGCTTGTCACGGTTTTGGTCAATACTTGACATATGATTTATTTTAAGTCCTCAATACTTGTATGCATGGTTATCAAACTCGCGAGTTGACTTGTAAACTCGTTCGATTTATGTTTCCACTTCCCTTGGCCAAGTTGACTCGGAAGTAAACTTGTTTATGAAGCAAACTCGGTAGACTCATAAGAAAACTCGATGAACTCGGCCAAACTCGCGAGTTTGCAATTGAGTTGGTGAGTTCAAAGGGTTTTTTCTAAACCTAAACGATGTTGTTTGCTCTACAAAAATTAGAAAGGCTCATCTTATTCGTGCTTCTCCTCCAATGTTGCTCATGAGGGTTTCGTCGTCAGTGGTCATTGTGCATCGTTCGCTGCACTGTGGTCGTCTCTACTCTCCCACCATCGTTCTCGCTGCTTGCCAGTGTCTGCTATTTGTTGCGTGTCGTTTGTCGCATGACGTGGTTCTAGTCTACTGTGTTGCCGTTGTGAGATGGTGCATTATTGTTTGCGATGGTGGTGTATTATTGTTTGCGATGGTGGTCTACGTTGTTATGGTTGTCCTCTGTCATTTGCTAGGGAAGATGAATTTTTTGATTATGACAAAATTAGGGTAGGAAGGGGATTAAATTAGGGTTTTTAATTCAAGTTTTTAATTGCAAAAAAAATTGTTTTTTGAAATCATGTTTTTGTTAGGTATGTTTGAGAGTGGATCAAATTTAATTGGAAAATCAGGGTCTGTTGTGGGATTGTGATTTTACTTGCGAAATCAACATACCATTCATCGTGTCAATCTTGCCTGATGTGTTATTGTGTGTGGGCTTGGGCTGCTAGCCAATCATTTGACTCAATGTAGATGGGCTTTATGGGTCGATTTTATCGTGACCCAATTTTAAAAATTAAAAAATGGCCCGTTTTGCTCTTAAAGTTCCTAGTTGCATATTAGAGAAAATACAAAGCATCATTTGCAACTCCACTTTACTCAACGGCCCACCAAATCAACGTCACTCCCATAGTCGTTGTTGGCCATAATTTTTGGCATCGACCATCACAACGCACTCTCAACACTCTCTTTGTGGTCGCTAGCCATTAATAAGGCTTGCTTCATCCTCTTTGATGCCCATGTTACTTTTTCTTAATATTTTCTTCTGCTCTTGCTGCCATTTAGATTTGGAATGTTCTGTTCAGAATTTGCAAGAAGAAATTGGCATCTGGTGGCAGTAAACCTACTTTAGGTGGTTCGAGTGGTGCTGCTAGAAGTGGTATTGTAGTAGAGAAGCAGGGAAAGAATACAATCTCTAATCCACCCACTCAAGAAAAGGAGAAGAAATATGAAAGAAATGAAGATATGTACATGAAATAAAGAAATGTAAGTGAACAGCCAGCCACTCCTTTTACCAGCAATGGAAGTCTCGGGATTGAAAAAATGAAGAAGCCCGTAGGAATTATGGAAGTCTCGGGATTGAAAAAATGAAGAAGCCCGTAGGAATTATGGAAGTCAAGAAGTGAGAAAAAGTGTTGAGGGAAATTGCAAGCAATGGAAGTTGTGAATGAGCAGCACCAGATGGAAGGAAATAGGGGAAGTAGAAGCTTACCCAATAACTTTCTAACTCTCCAACTTCTGAAATTAAAAAAATTTCATGTTGAAGTTGTATATGTGTTCCCTACTTAAAGCTGTGTGAGAGCTGTGTCTTGAAGTGTTTAAATCGCAAGAAAACCTTTTTTTAATTCAACACATCAGTGGATTGTGCGACATGTGTCAAATGGGTGTTGTATGAGTGTTGTTAGATACATTTCACACAAGGACACAATATCTAAGAGTTGTGTGCGTGCTTCATAGGATTATGTGAATGAGGAGGTAGATCATGTACTATCTGGATTTTAAAATGAATGATGTCCTTCGATAGTTTGTTTGTAGTTTAAGTAATTATGAGTTTGTTTGTTATTATGAGTAATTTTTTGATTTGTGAACCTATTTTGAGTTGTGTTTATGTATTGGATCTTAACATATATGATTTATTGAGTTATTTTTCTATTCTATATTATTTTTAATGCACGCACAAGTTTTCTTACTAGTCGAGTCACGAACTTTTATCCCCTTTTGATTCTCTTACTACCCTCTAGTTTGACAACATGAGTACGATACATGTAATGAACATCACAATTTCAAAATAGTGATTATCCCCTGTTTCTCACTTTTCCCCTATGGCATTTTTTGCGGTCAGCTGCTGTTATGTGGGATTGACTGTTATGGATTTCTTGCACTAAAATGTAAAAGGCTAACTCACCAGATAGTAAACATGCTTTTATCAAATTATTTATTTACTTTTTAGTAGAAATGAAGATTTATCAATACTGTATGAAATGAAAGAAGGTGAGGTACAAATAAAAGATGGATTAAGAATCCTATAATGTGCATCAGAGTACAAGGAAAAATAATTGCTGCAAAACTGCCCAATCTGTGTCCGTGTTTGAAATGGCAACTGTGCTGAGATAACAAATAACTATTAACAGAACACCGAGGGGGGCAATAAATATCATAACACTTCCAATTTCTGAATTTGAATTGTTGTGATATTCTTTTATTGGGCTTGTAATAGTTGCTATTGTCATTCTCTTTGTAGTTCCAAAATTCAAACCATCCAGAGGAGAACAATCTCAAAAGGGACGGTCCAGCATTTATGAAGGGATTAGATGCTATCACATCTTCTCTTACTCATATTGGTGGTACCATTGGTAAATCTTTGGAGGTGAGCTTTGATATGAACATTTTTGCTTGCGTATTATATATCTAGATCTATATTAGAATTCTTGGTAGTGGTGAGGATGGCATATTGTCCTTTTATTTCTACATTAGATTTTTTACTATGCATTTGCCTCACGGGCTTATGTAGATAGGGATGGGAATGTATTGTAGTAGGTTGTTGGTTTTATTATTTCTTGTCAGGCTTCAAATACAAATTTCAAACTTCTTTTTCCTTCCCAAAAGTATGTGTTGTGATTTCTTAGCACCTGTGCTAATTACGTGTAGGAAGGTTTAACAATTGTTGAGAACCGGACTTCAGATATCATTCACGAAACTCGTAAACATATCAGGAAGAAGCCTGGAAGCTTTGTAGGACAAAATCAGGAGAGAAACCATTCTAGTACAGTTCATCAGCAATCCCAATGGCGAAACCAGATGTCACCAAATCAAACAGACCAAGAACTTCAACTGAAGGCATCTCGCGACGTAAGGTGGCACCTTTGTATCACTTTTTAATGTGGTAAAAGTACTTGTGTTGGACTGTCAAATCTTCAAATTTTTTTATCAATTAATTAATTTTTTTTGTAAGTCAATATTTTTATTTTAAATGTATGGAGTTTAGACAGACTTGAAATTGGAATAGGAAATGTGTAAGCATTTTTAAAAGTTCAATGATTATTATTCAGTTTGCAGAAAGATTCAGTTTGCTATTATCTAGTTTTTCTACAACAATTATTTTTCACCGACAGTTTCATGTTTCTCACAGATGAACTTGTTTTGTGAAATCTTCAGCTAAAAAAGTATATAAGGAAATGATATTTCTATAGAAGGGCAGCCTTGATGTTGGAACTTTAAAGGATTATAGAGTTAAGGTGTTTTTTTAAGTTGTATAATCTTATCAGTACTCTTCAACTAACCATGTTTTTTATTAAACCTTAAACCTCCATATATGATGATATAGAACCCTACCTACCCCACATCTGTATCATAATTGTTTGCTACATTGACTATAGATAATCAAATTCATAATGATGCTTATGTCCCTAGTTTCCATTGAATATATCTCTTCTCACCTTCTAAATTTAATCGCTAATTTTATCTCCACAAAATTAATTTGCAAACCTATAGCCATTTATAAAAACTGTGGCCCTAAAGCTTGCACATGGCCATAATTATCTTAAGTCAATCTTGTGGACCTTACAGCTGAAAGTAATGCCAAAGTAATACTTTGGTGTTACTTTTCAGGTTTCTTTCAACTCATTATTTCGCCTTTACTATTCTTATATACCGTGTGTTGGATTGATACCATTATTAATACATGATTTTTTTGTATTTCTTTTGTGCGTGTTTCTTAAGATAAAAGATCATGTTTAATTTCCTGATTTATATATATCCCCCTTTCCCCAACAGAAAAAAGGTTGATTTTCAGTATGTTTGTTTTATGATCATATATTAAAGTTTTATGACTTAATTATTCCTAGCGTGGTACCAAGTTGATATCATTTACTAGCTTCTACTATATATCTTAATCTTCTTCATAGGATGCATTGTTTGCATTTTTGTTTGTCACAGGTTGCCATGGCAATGGCTGCCAAAGCAAAACTACTTCTTCGGGAGTTGAAGACTGTCAAAGCTGATCTGGCTTTTGCAAAGGATCGATGTGCTCAGCTAGAGGAAGAAAATAAAATCCTCCGTGAGAATCGTGAAAGGGGAGACAGTCACGAGGATGATGATGATTTGGTATGCATGTCTCATTGTCTTTTTCTATCCTTTTGGTTTTTTCGATTTCATTAGTTCCCTTTTTATGCATCTTTCAGTGGCATACAGAAGGTTATCACCTCATTCGTTTCACATATTTTATTTCTTCCCCATGGTAGACATGTCCCGTTTTTCCAATCTAATTTTGTGAGCACAATTAGCTGTTACTTTTGTTTCAGTTATGAATTGTATTATACTTTTTATGACATGGTGCTTATTGATCCTTAAATTCACGGCACACAATGGTAAAGCCACTTTTGTTTAACCCACTTCAAACCCTGTATTGGTGGAAGCCTTGTGCTCTGGCTAGCTATTTTTAAAAAAAATTTGTATATGGACCCCAAACCATGCTATCCTTCCCTTGTTCTTTTCCTCTTCTCTATTGTTTGTGTTTTTTCATAACACTTCTATCTCGCCCTACTTCCGTCATTTAGAAAAAGGAACCAAAAAATCTTACCAGATTAATCATATTTGAGTTCTTCCGAGCTTTGGTTCAGATTTAATTCAATTGATTTGAATATCAAATTTAACTCACATTGAGTCCTGAAGGAAAATGTGTTGTGAATATACTTCTAATTCTCATTACAGATACGACTGCAACTTGAATCTCTTCTTGCTGAAAAAGCTCGCCTGGCGCACGAGAACTCAGTTTTTGCCCGTGAGAATCGTTTTCTAAGGGAGGTTGTTGAATATCACCAACTTACAATGCAAGATGTTGTGTACTTCGACGAGAGCAACGAAGAAGTGACTGAAGTTAACCCTCTTAACCTTCCCCAGGTGCCTAATATATCCCTGGATTCTATTACTACACCCACAACCCCACAATCACAGTCTCCAGATCCCAACCTTGACATAACTTCAGAATTGAGCAGAGACATCCCATCTACCATATCTGGAAAGTATGTTAAGAGTTCTGAGGTGATTGTAAAGGATTCACGGAGTTCCGAAGCGACTAGAAGCATCTCTTCCAGCACAGGACATGATGCAAAATAACATGAAAGTCGTCTGTTGAAATGGTGATGCACCACTTTTCATACTTTTATTGTTTTTATTTATATGCAGCTCGTTTCATGTATGTGGGTGACGTTACCTTGATGTAATTTTGTACCTTAACCTTACATTGTGTAACTTGGGCTTTTATTTATTTATTTTTTCATTATATCACCATACGTTACTTGAGTCAAAGCAGCAATACATGACAAAATTCCTGTATCACTTCTCCAATTTTATTTCTTATATTGTCATCAATCTATATTCAATACTTATATTAATTGATATTAAATGTAGAATTCAATTATAATTAATTTTATCTATAATCATTCTCGTCTCACAAAATCGCTTAATCCTTCTGTTTGTTGGGTCAAACAAAATTTTGGTCAAGGTCTACATAACTGCCATATTCTCCTTCGACCTCTTTCCGACCTTTGATCATCATTGCATTAGATTGACCTAAAACCTTAAACCAGTAATCTAATGACAAATGTAGGTAAACCTTGACCAAAATAAATTTTCGTTAATACACAAACTTTTGCTAAGTGATTTCAAGTTGAACAGAAAACATAAATTTGTAACGTTATATTATTTGAAAAAAAATGCTTCATGTGGATTTCTTTTTCATTAGTACGTACAAAAATAAAAAAAAAAACAGATAAAAATCTTGAAATATATACGAAGTTAGAGCCTCCCACGAATAAAAAGAAAATATTTTACAGTTAGTTACAATTTTTTTTATCATTCAGAAATTATTGGATAAATAACCATTGTGAGTTTAACACGATTTTTAACCAAAAAAAGAGTGAGGTGCAGGAATGGAGATAGCTTTGTTTCAGAAGTCCAATCCGTACATAAGTGTGGGCATGATAGATATGATGTGATATGATGGTGTAACAGGGAAGCATCTGCTAAAAGATGCTCTCATCCGATAGACAAGGATCGAGTTTCGGTTTTCTCTCTGTTTTTTACTGAAATTTAGTTATCTCAAACATTCATCTTTCTTCTTTTCCATTTTACAGTTTCACAGACCCTGTCTTCGTTGCCACCTACACCACCTTCCCAATTATTGTTTATTTAACTTGTTCAAAATTATTATATTTTTATTTTTATTATTATTTATTTTTAGAGAAAGTAATAGTTTAAAAGAACTTTTTCTTTGTTAAGGTAGTGGTTACGTCTTCCTTTTTATTTCATTTAGTATTTATGTATCAATTTTTTTGTTTTCGTAGAAATAAGAAAGAATTCTTATATACATCTATTTGGCAATTATAGTACAAAAAATATTCAATAAGGGCTGTGTAAAAGGAATAAATGTTTCATAGGAACATACAAGTTTTTAGTTTTATTTTTTCAGTCAAATTTAATTTTGATCCTTTTGATTAAAATCGAATACTTTTCTTTAATAATTCTTTAATTGGTATTTACTATTTAAACTAAAAACTACTTATGACACGGATTATTAAAGATACATGATGCCACGAAAAAAAAAAGAAAAATAGACGCATGACGCAACTTGAGAGAAAACTGAACGTATCATCGTACTTGATTGATTATGAGTCACAATCTTTTTAAACTGAGTTTTGTAAATAAAAATCCTTGACAATTTTTAACGTCATTCAGCAACCAAGAACCAACATTGAAAAAAAAAAACAGAACATAAATAAAGGGAAAAAGTAATTTCAGAAGGTACCAGCTATGTTGCTGTTCATGATAACTGTCTTCATTTTAAAATCAAATTCCACATTAACTATTTATTAATGTTGAATACTTTTCAGAAACTCTCATCCAATTGCTAAGCTTTTTGACATCCTTTGTTTCCTAATTAGGCAGTTGAAGAACCCACAGAGACAGGAAGTTAGTTGTGGCATTGACTATTACATGTGTGCCTTAATAAAATAATTCTATTAAATTACTGTTACAATTACCAGCTATTTTTCCACCTCTTATGCAACAACTTCACATGCTTCTTTTTGGTACAAACTTCACATGCTTGTTGGTACCTTCTTCATTTGACACCCCCATTTTGCAATGTTTTTCACCTTTTCCCCCTACTTTTCCTCCAAGGATTTTCCTGGATCTATTTAAAAACCATTATTCTCTTTGGATTTAATTCAGAATCTTTTTACTCTATAATTTTGGAAAATATCTAATCTAATCCTACAAAAAAGTAATCTAGCGATTTTTCTTCAGATTACCTAGCAGAAAATAAAAGTAAGAAATTAGAATTGAATTTAAGAAAAACAGTAAATATATACATCACAGATAAAAATGTACTAGAAAATATAGATAAACAGAAAAAAAAATCCAAGTAAAATCTAAAACTGGGTAAATTAGGGTCCCATCAAACACAACACAACAAAACAGCAGAAGGGAGGAATTTGCATGCATTAGCACATTAACATGTACACTAGTGTGAGTGTGAGTGTCTCCCCTCCAAATCTCAAAGGGCAAAGCTTCTCACTTGATGTTTTTCCAATTTGTTAATTTTCTTTCTTTTCTCAACCCATTTTCTCTCCCCCTCTCCACCATTTTCCTTCTTCAATCAGATTCTGGAACAAGGCCTTGCCCATTTGCTGCTTCCTTGAATCCCAAACACTAGACTGAATCTTTGACGACAATTTCTAGATTTTCCCCACAGCCCACCACATCACATCACTTGGTCCCCTGAAAGATCTGATTTTTAGTTCTTGGGGGCGGGGTTTCTGCCGTTTTTCTTCCTTTCACCATTGGTATCTGCAGATTGCACAAACGGAATGGTCAACACTTTTTGGTGACTTTGTGGGCTTTAAATTGTAAAGTCTCTCCCTTTTCTGTCTCTGTGTTGCATTCTTTGCGTGTCCTAGTCTGTGGCTGTTTCTTTCGGTGTTAGATTCTTGGTGGGTTTAGTTTGATTTTGACTAACGAATGAGATCTTGATGAGGGTTGGAACCATTTTTTTGTTCTCATTGTTGCCATTACTTCTTTCTCTGGTATTTTCAAGCGCCCAGGTTCCACCGGACACTGCCATCTCATCCCGGACCCTTGATGCCATTCTTCAAGATTGCGCCTTTAAGGCATTTTTGAGGCCAAAAACCGGGGTACCCTATGACGCCCAAGTGCCCAGAAACCTAACTGGGATTAGAGTTTCAACAATGAGGCTTAGGAGTGGTAGTTTGAGGACCAGAGGTGTTGAAAGTTACAAAGAGTTTCAGATCCCAATTGGGGTGGTTGAGCAGCCTTATGTGGAGAGGCTTGTTTTGGTTTACCACAACTTGGGCAACTGGTCTGAGAAGTTTTACCCTTTGCCTGGTTACTCTTATTTGACTCCTGTTTTGGGTCTAATGTCATATAGTGGTGCCAGTTTGCTTGCTTCTGAGTTGCCTGAATTGGACATTAGAGCTTCTGATAAGCCAATTTTGATAAAGTTCCCTCATGTAAAACCAGCACCATCAGGGTCAGTCCCAAAGTGTGTGTACTTTGATCTACATGGTTCTGTGCAATTTGACATCCTATCACATGGTAATGTATGTTCAACAGTCCAACAAGGGCACTTCTCTATTGTTGTGGAGTCTAATGGCCCGTCCCCGTCCCCAGCACCTGCTGCTGTTGCTGTGGCTGCTGATATTGGGAAAGGGAGTACTAGGAACAAGCACAAGGTGTGGATAATTGTTGCATCATTTGTTGGTGGATGCCTGTTGTTGATCATGTTGAGTCTATTGATTGCTAAAGTGAGGAGAACCAAACAAGGGATGAAGATTCAGCAATTGGAATGGGCAGCTGAGAGCAATGAAACTTTGCACATGGCATCCATTGGGGGCACCAAAGCACCACTAGCGGTGGGGACTCGCACAAGACCAACAATTGAAAATGACTACATACCTTAGATTTGAGGATTCTTGTTGGATCAAATTTTCCTTTTTCCCTGGTTGTGTAATTTTTGTGTTCATAATGAGTTAAAAAGAATGTTTTAGTTTCTCTATCTAATGTCCATGGTAAGAAATTCAGTTTTCTTGGTTTAGTTGGGTATGATTTCCATGAATCTCATTGGCTTCGCTTTTACACTATTTCGGCCAAAAAACCAAGAGACTATGTTTAGCAGCACCCTCATTTCTCTCATCTCTATATTTTATTTTAGCTAGGAAATCCATCGATTGTGTTGATTTGGGTGTTTGTGTACTCATTAACCAATAGTGTACTAGTAGTTAGTATCATCGATCTCTTCTTGGAATGTATTTTATCTAAAGTCAAAGTCAATTATGAGTTCAATATGTAATTTATTTATGTAAAGTCAATTATAGGGTTTAGAGGGATTCAATAAAACTATCTAAAATCTTAGAAAAATATAAAAGAATGACTATTTGTGGTACTTGAATTTTTTTGAAAAAAATATAAATTTTAAATATTAGGTAACATTAGTATGATTTAGATTATTACAAACAAATAACTAGAACTTATAAAATATATATCTCACAATGAATAAGGGATCTTAACTTAAATGTTCTACTTTGAAGTTATTTAAATTTTGAACAAGAATAATGGTGTCAGTCGTGAGGCTAGGTAAATTTGTTCCTAGCCTGATAAATAACTACAACGTCATGAGGAATTAAAGATAACAAGTTCAACCTGAAGATGACCATGTTCCTACTTTGTAGAAAATTTTGGATACCATATGCAAATTTTGGTATTTACAAAGACCAGTTTTATTAGGCAATATCCACCTAACTCTCTAGCATTTGGTTAAAGGTTAACATTTTGTGACACAAGTTCATTTTACTTAACTTAGGTAATTGTCGAGTCTTAATTTGTATGGTAATTTGAATATGGACGATCAATAAAACAAAACATTGAGAGCTAAACATAACTATAAACTGATTAAGCAACTTATGTCATATTAAATTTGGTCTATTGTTAATAATAGAGGAAATTAAGTCTTCCAACTCTTAAAAACGCAACAATGAGACTGCAATGACTTGTTTTGTTTTGGAAGATTTTTAAATGAAGAATGATAAGGATTTAAGTTTAGAGAATTATATATATTGATAAACTAAGTTCAATTCATTCTACATTTCTATAAAATCATTATATCTACAACCTACATTCTTTCTGAATTTTTTTAAGGACCTATATTTTTTTTTTCTTTTTCGAAGTTACAAACTAGGAAGCAGCAAAGCATAAATATTAAGTGGGTGAGCAAATTTTTTTTTGGCTAAGTTTTTTTATTGTCTTTAGATTTTGAATTATCTTTATTTGGAGTTTCTGCATATGGAACTAAATCTGCCAGTACTATGATTAGGTTAAAGGGATGAAATTGTTAATCTAAATTTATAGTAGTGTGTTGTTTGTTAGCTTGTAGCAATTTTTAGTAAATATTATACACAAAATATAATCCAAAGTCAAATTAAATTGTGTGATTTCATTCAAACTAGTCCCAAACTAAAGGTTCAATGGTTGGGAATGGATTGTAGTTTTTGAAAGTTAGATTTTGGGATTTTAGACTAAAATTGGATTGAACCTGAGCATTGTTGAACCCAGCAAATTTTTTGTGTGTGTTTATTTAGATATTATCAATTCCATGTTTTTTTTTTTTTTCATAGTTAGTTGAGGTGGATGAGGACCCTCTTGTTTCACTTAATCTTATATTTCGATAAATAATTTTATAATTTACGGAAGATTCAAATTTATTAAATTTTAATTTTCTTATTTAAACGAATATAAAATAATTCCTTCATGTGGACAACAACAAAAATAATTATTAGACTCTCATAGAAAAATTTCATGTTGTCATCTGAAAAGATATCTAATATTAGTTGAGAAAACTTTTATGATTTATTTGAATTAGGGAATGAATTTGAGAGAGTAGATTTGAGATGATTTGAATGGAAAGTGTGAAGAAAGTGAGGTTGTTTGGATAAAGGTAATTAGAGTAAAAAGTGTTGGGAAAATTTATAAGTGATGTGATAGGTGACTCAAATTATATTTTTTAATTGATAAAAATGTAAATTTACAAATTTATTCTTATATTTAAAAATTAATAAAAAAATAATTGGATTGCTTTATTTATAAATTAAATAACATTATTATTTTATAATAATTTAATTTGTATAATATATTGTTTTAGTATTTTTTTACTTTAATTTACTTATTTTATTATAATAAATGTATTTATTAAAATAAATATTGACATGTGACCCGATATCAATATCTAGGTTATAGATAAAACAAATTTTTTTTATAGACTCTACGTTTACTCTCAAATCGCTCCACTCGAGATTGGGGACAAATGTACTACCGAATTGTCGAGAAAACCGACATGACCGAATAATCGAGAATGCCGAATAACTTCCCTAATCTGAACGCAACCCATAAACCTACAATTAACTATAATTAAGCCATACTTAATGGTAAACCATGATTAAGACGTAGTTAGGCCCTCTTTTGGACCCACATGCAAGCCCACAACAATTGAGACCCATCCAAAAAGTATAAATATTAGAGGGGACCCCAACACCAAAGGTAATTTTTCACTCCCAACTCACCTGCATATTGTACTCGGACTGACTTGATCGTCGGAGTGCCTTCGCAGATACCCCCTCCTTTCGGCTTGGAGAGAGGAAGAACCAACTGGAGATCACCACACTTGAAGGTCAAGAAGACTGAAAGACGAAGACAAACGAAATCCCTCTGATAGGATCACGACCTTGTAAGAACATTTTGGCGTCCATCATGGGACCAGGAAGAAACCCTTTGCAGTGTCCACATGGTAACAACAAGGAATATGAAAGGCAATGACAAAAATACGCTAGTAGGAGAGACTAGCCAACCTGACCCAATGACATTGATTTTGTAAATGAGGAAGGAGATGGAAATGTTGAAGAAGAAAAACGAGGAAGAGATCCAAGGAATGAAGAAGAAGAGTGAGGAAGAGATAAAGGCGTTGAGGAGGGAAAATGCTCGGATGAAGCAGAAACTTAATGGGAACCAACAGTCCTAAAGACTATAGAGGGGGAGCTTCTTCCAACCAAAAACACCTATCTGGGAACTCAAGAGGTCAGGAGTTCTTATCAGGAGAATACTCGGTCGACATCAACAAACACTTTGGGCACGACACCCCGACGAAGTCCTTTTGTGGAAGCAATCATGGAGGTGCCTTTGTCGAGTTCCTGGAACAATCCCACGCTTGACAAGTATGATGGAACTATCGTCCCGGATGAACACGTGGACGCATATCTAACACAAGTCAGTTTGTACACTACAAAAGATTCATTGTTATGCCGAGCATTCCCCACCTCTCTTAAGGGACAACTTTAAGTTGGTTTACTCGCTTACCTGCACGCTCCATTGATTGTTTTGACACACTGGCGACAAGGTTTGGAGCGTAATTTACTACAAGTCGTCCACACCACCTCACATCCATCACTTTGGTAAACATTTGGCAGGAGAAGACATAGTCCTTGAGGACTTTCACAAACAGATTTGATAAAGTGGCGTTGAACATACAAAACCTGAGTCCTGAGGTAGACATGCATCACATGGTGACTAGCTCAAGTCGGGTCCCTTCTCCGATAGCCTGTGCATGCAACCAGCGGTGAGTTTGGACGAGTTGCGGCATAGAGCCACCAAGTTCATGCAATTGGAGGAATTAAAAGAATTTTGTGCCAAGGCTCGGGCACTGTAAGAATCTGAGAAGAGGGGAGACAAAAACAGACATATGCCATCCAGAAAGCCGAAAGACTTTCCTAAGCCCCCACGTTTTACTCGCTATACTCCCCAGACGGCCGACAGGTCGAGAATCCTAGAAGAAGCCCTTAATGTCGACCTCATGACGACACCAAAGAGAACGATCACTCCGCCAAATGCGGATCAAACAAAGCATTGTCGCTGTTACCGTAACTTTTGGCCATACAACAGAGGACTGTTGGGCCTTAAAGGATAAAATCAAGGAGTTGGTGCAAGCTGGCCACCTCCACCGTTTTGTTCTGAGTAGTCGAGAGGACATGAAGTCGAGAGTCAACTAGGGGAGAACGCGAGACCATCGTGATGAGGGAGGAAGAAGGGATAGCCGAGAGTGAAGATATGGACGGAATCGCCGGGATGTGGCACCTGTACGTGGGGATATAAACACCATCACAGGTGGCTTTGTTGGAGGAGGGACGACTTCTTCATATCGGAAGAGACATCTTTGAGCTATCAACTCAGTATACTCCATTCACAAGAGAGGAAGAAGAAGTATGCTGCCTATCCTCTTCACGGATGCTGACTTCAGGACTATATTCTCCAATCCATCAAGCCCCTGTTACCTACATTCGGGGAGAGAATCCTGAAGCAGTTCTTATATCTCCATCTGTCAATGACACACATTACTATTATTGGAGTAGGAGTATGGAAAGAGCTTATGTCTAAGAATAAATTGAAATTCATACACGGTAGTATAAAAATTCTAGAACAAGACGATATAACCTATGAAGTTTGGGAGATATGTAATATTATGATTCTCTCTTGGATTAAAAGAACCTTGAAACCTTAGATTGCTGAAAGTATTATATGTCGACATAACTAAGATTTTGTGGAAAGACTTAAAAGAGAGATTTTCGAAAGGAGATTATTTTAGAATCTTCGATCTGCTACAAGAGATACATTTGATGAAGTAAGGAGAAAAAAGTGTCACACAATTCTATACCGATTTGAAGACCTCATGGGAGGAACTCAAATCTTTGAGACCCATCCTAATTTGTAGATGTGACATACCATGTAGTTGTGCATTGTCCAAAATTATCATAAATTTCAAAGAATTGGAATACTTCTTATGCTTCTTGAAAGGGTAAAGTGATATCTTTAACACTTTGAAGACTCAAGTGCTTTTAATGGAACTGCTTCTGAATATCAACAAAGTGTTTTCGTTGGTCATACAACAAGAAAGACAATTGACTAGGACTATTGTTCATCATGAGATAGCGGTCTTTACGAATATTACTAAGAAAAAAGGAAATTGGAATATTGTTGAGAAATATAATTGAAAAGATCAAGGACATGGGAGAGGATGGAGAAATCATGACAGAGGCAGAGGACAAAATCTTGCTTAGGAAAAGCTATGCAATTATTATCACAAGATGAATTAATACATAATTGATGAGTGTTATTCCAAACACGAGTATCCATTTTACCCAAACATGATAAGGTAATATTATGTTGGTGGAAACAATTTAGAAAACAAAAATGATCGAGTTTTTAATCTTAATGTTTGGGATAGTTCTATGCAAGAGGAAACTCAAGAATCTACACAAGGTAGTAATTCCAACCCTTTTGCTCCTCAACAAATTCAGAAGTTGTTAAATCTTTTGTAGGATTCATCCAATCATAACATCAATCAATTACAAAGGCACCGGGTGAACTCTTCTACTAAAGATTCAAAATCAAGTATGGCTCATTGGACACTTGAAAAGGAAACTATTGACTATGTCACATGTGATAAAAATCAATTTATTTCCTTATACAAGATAAAATTAATTAAAAAATATTTTCTAATAACACTTTTGTTACAACAAAATACGCTGGCACAATTAAAATTTATAAGTTTTTTCATTTTTAATGTGATATATATATATATATATATATATATATATAAAATTGATGGATCTATAAGGTTTGTCAGTTGTGAAGGATTATATTCAAGTTGAAGGAATTGACTATTTGGATACTTTGCTAACAACCGTAGAACTTGTGCTTGCTCTTGCTTATATGAGATAGTGACACATACATAAATTATATGTTGGCAATGCCTTTTTACATTTGGATTTTGAAGAGGATGTTTACATGTTTCCTCTTCCTGGGCTTCTTCTCAAACACTGAACTAGGTTTACAAACGAACATATTTTCTTGTTTCCATTAGATTTATCCAATCAAAATCTGATTACTTCCTCTTCATTAAAACATTGTTGATATTCTCATAGTTTTGTTAGTATATGTAGATGATGTTATACTTGCAAGAAATTTCTGGACTGATATTGATTAGATCAAACAATGTCTAGACAACACTTTCAACATTAAGAATCTTGGAGAACTAAAGTACTCCATTGGCTTTCAAGTTGCTCAAACTAAAGAAGGAATTAATCTTTTTCAAAGGAAGTAGGCATTGACATCTTTGCTGATATGAGAATGCTTTCCAGCCGACAATGTTCTACACCTATATCTAAGGACACCAAAATTCTCTATGAATATGCAAAACTTTGATTCTTATCGCCAACTTATGGAAAGGTTGCTTTATCTTACTAATACTCAGTCGGGTATCAATTTTTGTATTTCATCTTCTCAACTGGTTTATTCAAGCTTCTACCATTCATCATTATCAAGCTGCAAAACGTGTCCTTTGGTATATCAAAATGAATCCAACACAAGGTCTCTTTTTTTTTCCTCCAATGTAGAAGAATAACTTAAAGGTTTTCAGTGATTCAGATTGAACATCATGTCCTCAGACTTGAAAATCTACCACCGATTACTGCATATTTTTAGGAACCTCTCTTATCTCATGAAAGTCCAAAAAGAAAACTTGTCACTATCCTTGTGAGTTACAATGGATTCACTATCTCCTACAAGATTTACATTCTCAGTTTTTTATATAAGCCCAGTATTTTAAAGTTGTAATGAATATATATATATATATTATGATTAGTAATTATATTGTTAAGAAGTGAGTTTTAAGCCTAACTCAACCCCATAAAACCGGCACATGGGGGTGAGGTTTGCACCCATTTATATATTATGAAATGTCCTTATCTCTAGTCGATGTGGGATTTCCAACATATATGTTATGGAATCTACAATTATATTGAAAAAATATTCAAAATTTTAAAAAATATTTTGTTTTTAACTAAAAGAAAAAAAAAAAAGAAAAGGATATTTTTATGTAAAAGAAATATCTAATTCGAAAAGATATTTCTTAAGAAAAAATGAAAGATTTATTTGAAAAAAAGAAGATATTTATTTACCGAAATATCATTTTCTTAAAATAAAAATATTTTTGGTCACTTTAATTTTACAGAATTCATATTCTTACACGGTTTCTGGCAGGTAAATCCATTATAGTAATAAATAAACTCTCATGACAGAAATTTAAGATTTTCCATAAAATAGTAGTTTGTCAATGAATATAACCTCACAATCTGAATAAAAAAAATGAAAAGTTGAGGCAATTGTAGTGATCTTAGGATGAAGAAAGTAAGATGAAAAAAGTGACATAAAAAAATGGTGTTGGTTGATAAATTGGTATCCTGATGAATGATTGCACTTGAAAATTTATTGTGATGCATCGACAATATTGCAAAAGATTTTTGAAGATTACTAAGTTGCGAAAAAATAAATAGAAAATAGCATTGTAGGGTGTGCATGAGTATCATAATTGTCACCTATCTTGTGGCTTATTTGCTCCACACGTTCTTGTCACTGACCCAACATTGCACATTACCATTTATTTTATTTACTTTTTTTATTTCTCCCAAACACTCCTTCTTCTTCTAGGAATCCTATGCTATCACCTAGCTTTCTCCTTCTTCTTCCCTTCCATCTTTCATTCTATGCTTTCATTTTCTTCCACGTGATGTTGCAACAATGCTATCTATCTATCTATCTACACATTCTTCATGCTTTCTCCCCATTCAAATAATGCAAAAAATAAACAACTTTTCTTTCTATTTCTGTCATTTTGCAACTCATGCATAGATGCCAACAAATACAGGAACATCACCCTTAAGGAATCTAACACAATTGCATCACCCTTCACACTCTCACGTCTGATTCTCATATCAAAAACTTGATTTCTCTCATAAATAAATTAATGGCCATTTTCAATTCTCACATTCATCTTTGCCTTACAAAAAAGTTTATATCTTTTTTTAATGGTAAGAGTACTTTCTCATTATATTTTATGTCCATCAAATTGATGGCAGAATAAACATATTAGGAGCTCATTTAATATATTATAGTGTTTCAAACTTACATGCATGTGATAAGTTTTATTCCAATTTTATAATGCTATTTCTTGAAAGTAATAATTTATAACTATTTTAATGGGATATTTTGTTTTAATGCAAACTTTTAGTTACAGATTTTTTTGTTTCTTAATTTTAAATAATTGACTTTCTTTCTTTTCCTGTGCATTTTTATTTGAAAAAACACAGAAAGGTGTGAAGTGACTCGTTTTCCTTGGTAATAATAATGTCAAAAATATTATTTTTATTATTAGTAATAATATTAATGTTGGGGTGATTCCTTAGCAATGAGGGCTGTGAAAATTCCAATCAAAAGAGAATTGCTTTGGTAGGTGGGTTGGAGTAAGACAAGAATAGGGTGACAGGTGTTTAAAAAACAAATGGCATAACATTAATACAAACCAGATTTGAAACAAAATGTAAGCAAGTTGATTATAGTAATCAATAATAGCGGCTATTAAGCTGTCAAAATTAATAGCAGTATAATAATAATAAATAATACCTTGATATTTTTTCCTTTCTTTATGAGATTTGATATGCTAAGCACCAAAGTAGGGAAATGAAGTTACAAATTTTGATTGATTTGAAGGCAGTTGGAAGATATTTTTCTGTGTTTCTATTGTTGCTGTTTATGACTAAGTAAAACTTCCAGAGACTTCACAGGAACAAAAATATTTTATACCATTTCATTATTGTTCACAATATATATAATGATGTGCTATTATGTATAAATATAAATATAAACATATACTAATACTAATAATACTAATGTATTAAATATAAATTGATATGCGTGAAGCATGATAGTGATTGGTTTCAATCTACATGCTCATGATCTGGTGACAGAGAAGTAGTGACCCTCATTGGTCATTGGGTGGCCTCTTTCTTTGCTTCTTCTTTCTAATTGATTGGAGAAAATCCATGTTTTGGAGCCTGCATGATTGCTTTAGCATTTTTAATTTTTCTTCTGCAATCTGCTTATGAATTCAAGTGAATATCTGATGAGATTTCTCTTGAAGTTTTGACTGTTTGGTTCTTTTATCCATCTCTTCAATCCCCTAATACATGTTTGATTAGAGTTTTCTCTTTTGTTTTGTAGTAAACCAAAAAAAACCCACCTGCTTGTGTTTGTTAAGGAATTAGGAAAACACAGAAACATGATATAAAGTCTTGCATATGCAACACAAGCCAACAAAACATCAATTAAAACACACCCAGAGAGGTACAGAGTGACACCCTTTAAGGCTTGCTTTAACTACTGAGCTACTACAGAAGTGGCCCTCCTTTTTCTTTGTAGCTTTGTACCTTCCTTTATTGTTTTTTCCCTGACCATTTTTCTCTCTTGTCTTTCTAACACCCATGTTAGGTGATTCTGTTCATATCAGGATTTTTGAACCACATCCAATCTCTCTCGATCAACTCTTTCTTCTCCCCTCTTGTTGCCTTTGAATTTTCTCAAAAGTCTAATCCTTGCAACCAACCCAAATCCTTGTAGAATTGATGTCTAACATGTACAATCAGATTTCCTTACCTTCATCCCAAAGGGCCAATTCACCAAATATAAACATGAGAAGCAGTTTTGATGTTGATGGGTATGTAGATGATGATGATTCTGACGTTTATTTTGGAACTTTTGATTTTCATTCGCACACAGGTATATATTAATTTCAATTAATTTATTGGAATATGTTCTTGTTTACGTTTATTCTAGTCAGTACTTAACGGAGCTGCTAGCAGAACGCCAAAAGCTTGGACCTTTCATGCAAGTTCTACCCTTATGTACCAGACTCCTTAATCAAGGTCCGTTTATTCCATATCCATGTATTCAAGTATTCTGCTGTGATTTTTCTCCTCTTTCTTTTCCATTCATTTCAACTTATCTCTATTGTTTCATTTGAATTATGCCATTTCATGGCAAAATTAGTTTTCTGGTTACATGTACTAGTTTTTCAATGTTCTTTCTCTTCAAAGGTTTTAAATTGTGGTCGCAGTTTCGTTGCATTCCTCAATATTGTGAGAAATTGCGGACAAATGTGACCGATGCATCCACAATTGTGGTTGCAGACATTCCAACAACCTTGACATTGCGGGTGGAATTGCAGCCAGGGACTGTTTTTTAAAATCTCTATTTAATCTTCTTTAAGTTTAAAATGCACTGAATTGTCAATTTCTGACCTTCACCGGCCTGAACCAGTTAATGCTTGAATGAATCATGGTTACTGAATAAGGAATTAGAACTTTAAACATATATGTTCTGAAAAACAAACAACTGAATGAGTCTCTTCTTTAAGTCACATTGCAAAGCTAACTTCCCAGTGATTCTCTAGAATTCTTATCTCTTAAGGAAACATCTTAGAATGATACTTTTTGGGTGACCCACAAAAAGAATATATGGTACTAAAAGATGGTGGCAATTTAGCCATTGCCTCCTTTCAGAGAAATGCAAAAATCTTTCTACCTTGACACTTTCTCTATAGTCTAAGAAAAGAAAAAAATAGGCATTTTCTTTTGCATGACTAGAACAAACCTTCAAATGACCACTTTTCTTCTTAATGTCAGTCAGTTTTGATAATCAAGATGTTCATATAGATGACATTCACTACACTTCCTAGTTCCTACGCATAATTTACAGTTTGCTTACTGTCAGAAAGGTTGCATTAATATCATTTATGTTCTTTGATTCACTAATCTTTGTACAAGTTCTTATATTCACTATTGCCTTATTGTTGTCAGAGATTTCAAGGGTTACTGGAAAGAATGAACTAGTGCAGAACCAAGGATTTAGTGACTTTGATAGAATGCGATTCATAAATCCAAGTCATATAGCTTCTCCAAACTCAACATCAACCTTTACTGGCTGGAACAGCCTGTCACATGAAGTAAGCACCTCAGTTTTTATGTTCTATTCAGTGTATATCATTTATGTATTGTTGTAAAAAATATGATTCTTAACCTGTCCAGTTCTGGTACTAAATTGCGTAGATTCCCCCTTCTCCATTGCCTCTATATCCGAAATTTATATGTGCTTTAATCTTTGTTCTATAACACAGTTTGATTTCTTTCTATCATGTACCAGCATTCCTTTAACGTATCTGTTTCATTATAATCTCTAGTTTCTTTTACTGACTGGTTAAACTTGTCATGTATCAGAGGCTAGCTAGTATGCAGGGACTAAACATGGATTGGCAAACTTCACCGGTTGTTCCAAGTTCTCCTATTGTGAAGAAAATATTGCGCTTGGATATTCCTAAGGATAGCTATCCAAATGTAAGATTTGTAATGCTTCATAGCATTTTACTATGAACAATAAATCATGATTATTCTAATGATATTTGATAGTTTTAGGACTTTGATTTCTATGCACTGTTACACTGTCAATAAACCAAATATCATGACAAGTATGACTTTCAATGTAATTATTGTACAAGTCAGCAAACTTGCTATATATGAAGATTTATGATTGATGACAATATAATGGGTGCATGAACTCTTTACTTTTATATTCTGTTGACCTTTGAGTTACTAAGGCTATTTTAATTTTCAGTTTAATTTTGTTGGCCGGCTTCTTGGTCCTAGGGGTAATTCACTGAAGCGAGTGGAAGCTACTACAGGTTGCCGTGTATTTATCAGGGGGAAAGGTTCAATTAAAGACTTAGACAAGGTAGCATCCTCTAGCTTTGTGCATTGTTCATTGACTTTATGGAGCCTAGTTTTATTGTCATCAATTTCTCAGTTTTTCCTTTGAATTTGTAGACTATTTTTGTTGTTTCCACATCAATGTTATTTGTAAGCTCTAAATTTGTTCTACCTTTTTTACTCTAAAGGAAGAGTTGTTAAGAGGAAGGCCTGGCTATGAGCACCTGAATGATCCACTTCACATTTTAATTGAAGCTGAACTACCTGCCAGTGTTGTTGATGTAAGGTTGAGGCAAGCACAGGAAATCATACAAGAATTACTCAAACCAGTGGTATTTCTCTCCTTTTCCAACTATGTTGCAGAGTCTACAATATATTCTTCATTAATGTGAGAGATTTTGCTCTTTACTTCTCTTCCTTGATATTTAGTCCACTCTTCATCTAGTATTACTTCCTAGAAATAACCATTTCTGTCCACATCTAATACTTTTAGAATGACATGGCTTTAACAGAAAAGTTAGGAGAAAACTGTCATCAATTAGTCAACAATTTTTTTCTGTATCAGTTTTTTTTTTCAACTTAAAAAGTTCCATTTTGATTCTTTAAAGTGACTTTTTACATGGTAAATTATCAGAAGGACCAACTTAGTGTAATAGCCACATTTCAAGGGAACAAAGTAATATGATTGAAAGTAATGACTAAACTGAAACCAGAAAATATGATGAGGGATTTTTGCAAACTTTTTCCCTCTGTATCATGGCTACCTCTTCCTGGCTAGCTACCTCTTCCAGTTAACAAAATGTGACTAGCATTGAAAAACAATGTTGTAAGCATATTAAATCATGCCCTTCTTTCTGCACTTAATTACATTGTTTTTCTTTTCCTTCAAGGGAAGCCTATACCAGGAAAGTGCTACTCCTCCTCCTTTATTGTTTCTTCTTTTTAACCAAATTTTCTATGAGCAAAGCCCTTGGACAAAGTAACATTATGGAAATCTCGTGTGTACTTAAGAAAGTGTTTATGATTCTCCCCCTTTCATGCAGGATGAGTCACATGACATTTACAAAAGACAACAACTAAGAGAACTAGCTATGCTAAATTCCAATTTCAGAGAAGAGAGCCCTCAACTGAGTGGTAGCGTCTCTCCATTCACTTCTAATGAAATAAAACGGGTCAAAACTGATCAATAGTGATTATATGTTGAGAATTGTTGTGTTCCTTGACTGCTGAATCTGTAACTAAATTTTGTAAAGCTGCAATGAAAAGACCTTGCTGATTTGATGCTGCTGATTTGAAGAACAAATAAAGAGAGAAAAAACATATTATTCATTGTCACTAGACAAGAAAAACTATTCAACTACATGTTGACTTATTCATCACTCCATTATCTTAATGATATTTTTGCAATTTTTAAACTGTTTTTATAGTATTGGAAAGATACGTCTTCTCATCATGGTGTACTCCAACTTTTTCTTATCTGCAATTAGTCTAGTTGAGTTGAGTGGCATATATATTTATCTAAAAATTGATTTCTAGTAACAATTCTTTCACACAAACCAATTTGACACTAAAATCATGATCACATGACCATATGTAACTATCCATGTTTGTTATAGTGTACTCTTGTCTAAAAAGCACAATAATTTCTCAGTATATGTGACAAAGTTTGGCATATGAGCACCTTACTGAGCATAAATAGCATTGCACCACTTGTTCTCAATATCATGGTCACTTCTTTGAGACAAAGTTTGGTCATTTGAGCACCAAACACAAACAATTGAGCTATATGTACTTTTTGACAAACCCCTTTTGTAGCACAAAACATGTCTTGAGGATATGTCAATGGTGGGGGCCTTAGAATTTATTGTAGATGTTGATGTTATTGACCATGACTGTGCTGAGAGTGAGACAAACTAACCTTCTTTTGAGTTGGACTTGTAAATCATTAATCATTGTCTCTGTAAAGTGGGGGATATTCTAGATTTTATTTCTTCATCATGCATGCACCAATCATTTCATTATTCACATTACTTGCTTTTTTCATCCCTTTATGAATCTTCTTTACACCATAAAGATAAACTTTTTTCTTCCATGGCAATAAAGATGAACTTAAATACCCTTTATAACAACATACTAGGATTCAAGAATTAAGGTAAGCAAGTCAACCGCCATTATTATATGACATTTTTTTAGTTGTAATTAATTATATGTTAATAAGTTTCCTATTTGGAGAACTTTTTTTTCCAATAGACCCAAAATAAGAACATTCTCCAAATAAATGGTCAAATATTTACTTAATAAATCTTTTTTTCAGAATCAACCCCTCCTAAGTGAATTTATGCTCTTCAATTGACTGTAGAATAGGTCAGAAATTGCTTTGCAAACACAATTTCCAACCTTTTATTTTAAAAAGTATTTTCAGAAAAAAAAGTAAATATTTTAAAATATTAATTTGAAAAATTTACATAAGCAAACTAAATTAATTAATATTAATTCAATAGTGAAACTGAAAAAGGTTTTCAAAAGTAACAAAATAGAAATGAGGTCAGAAATCAGTTTCTACTAAATATATTTCAACTGTTTTTCTGTCAGTAATGCTGATATTGAAGAACAGATATGCAATACCATTTTACATTTTAAACAGTAAAAGAGTGTATTTAAATAAATATTTGACAATTAGATTTATTAAAAAAAAATTGGGAGAAACCTATTTAGTTTAATAATTTTATTTATATTGAATATATTAACTCAACTACTATTAGATTGAGGGTTTTTACTGAATGAATTATACTTATAAATAAATCTATAAAAAAATATAAAGATTATTTGATATTTCATCAATTAATTTAATCTTAACGTATAATAATATTTTTAAAATATAAGAATATAAGCTATAAAGTTACATATTTTCTTTATAAAGTTACATATTTAAAAATATTTAATTTTTCTAAAATTTATTATATATATACTATCAAGATTATATATAATTTACATATTTAATCCAACTTTGTATGGTATAAAAAACAAAACTAGTTAATCTCTTTGAGTAAAAAAAGGGTCTATTTTTTAAATTAAGCACAAAATAATAAAAACATCAAGTAACAACAATCATCTCTCATCACATGGAAAAAAATATTATTAATAAAAAATACAAAATTCATATGCTAACAAAAACGATACATATATAGACTATACATATTCATATAGAATTCTAAGAACATACTATATGGAAGCTTATTATATCAATGAAATGGTTCTCTATGAATAAATCCTAAATTAACCAACTTATCTGCATATGTATTTCCTTCACGAAAAATATAAGTAGTCCTAAACCTGATTTTCCCACAGTAATTAAGACAAGTATTCTACCAATTACGAAGCATCCACAGAACATTAGTCCTAACAGTAATCTTAGCACAAATCAAGGCAGAATCACATTAGTAAACCTCATCTTTTGAGCTTCCTCCATAGCATGTATAACTCCATAAAACTCAGCAACCATAACAACTTCAAGAAACGCAGATAAAGCACCAATAAAATCTCTCATACTTCCATGGAAAATATCTCCACAAGTAGCAAGACCAGGATACCCCTAGAAGCCCCATCAGTGTTAATTTTAACCCAGTCTGGTGAAGAAAACTGGAAGAGGACGAAAAACTTTACCACTACGAGTATTAATACCAAAAAACTTAATCATGTTCAAATCCAACATATCATTGTTCATTTAAGCTTTAGACAAATTTCCCACTAGACAAGTTAAGTCTTTAATTACTGAAATAGCCCTAGAAACCTCACTCTTATCCTGAAATCTAGTATAATTCTTCATACGTGATATCATTCAAATAGAAAAAAGTTATCACAACAAACTTAATCAATTTAACCAAAGGACTACCATCACTCTTAATAAAAGAAAGAAGATTATCCTTATTAGAGAAATGAGAAGTAAGAAAAATGTGTCGAACCCAACTCCAAATATGCAAAACATTAGAACATTCAAAAAATAAATGTTGAATAGATTCCTCGTGTTTTTCACAAAGCGTACACATAAAACATATATGTAAACCTTCATTTTGAATATGTTGATCTGTAGGAAGTCTCCCATGATAAAATTTTCAGAGTACGAGAGTTTTGGAAGGCAGAATAGATGAAGACCAAATGAACTCCTGATTCCAAGAAAAAAGTCCTAGTCGATCTAAGAGTGAAACAACCAGACTCATCTAGAATCCAATTAGAAATATTTTGTTCCTCCCTAACCATGATATGATTAAAAAAGGAGGCATTTGCTGTAAAGACAAAGGAATATTTCAATCACAACTTGTCCAAAACATCCATATGAAGGACAAACATCGAGTATGCTCTCTCTCACACTCACATCTTCATTCATATGATAGACAATAAAAAAGCAAAGTTCTGATTTCTGTCATCACTTTTGATTGATATTCAGGCCAACAAATTAGAGTTCATAAGATGAGAATATGTACTCTAATTCTAACCTGATACATAGAACAATAACAGTATGTATTAATCTAGAGATCTGGTATTAATGGAAGGAAATATCTTTTGATCTAAAATTAATTAAAGACTAATTACTCCAAATACTAAAATCTATGTAAAAGGTTTATTCCTGATAAGTTAGTTTGCATATGCACAAAACAAGAACAAGATTTTCTGCCAACTATGTTACAGCATATTAATAAACACATACCTGAGTTGATA
>Ga0123342_1003126_pt1 | contig 26903 bp, 12 predicted proteins | sample Turbeawhitnodule_FD_89960 | JGI IMG/M metagenome (GOLD analysis project Ga0123342, IMG submission 89960) | Root nodule microbial communities of legume samples collected from Mexico - Turtle bean Mexico white nodule | ecosystem: Host-associated > Plants > Roots > Nodule | place: Mexico: Nepantla...
CTCTCTAATAGTCCCTTTTCTTGCATTGCTTCAAGTATCTGTTTTAATGCTCTGAGATCCCTTCCAGATTGTTTGAATTCAAGATCCTTCAATCTCTTCTCTATCTCACTATAAACTGAAGGAAAGGAATCTGGTGCTCTCGCTGGAGCTTTTACACCCCTTAAATTCAGTTTCTGGGAGCTTCGATTTCCATCTTGCTGCTTCCATGGTGCTGGTTCAATGGGAAACCTTGAACTTGAGATGGGTTTCATAACTAGGTCGGGATTTTTTCGCCGTGGGGAAGTTGGGTCTTTCAAAGAAATTTTTGGAGAATGAGAAACTCGGAGTGGCCTGGTGGGTCCTTTTTTTGATGATCTTGGAAACTGACCATTATCTTGTGCTGAGTAAGTTTCAGTTGAACAATGTTGAGTGTCACCAGCCAAAGCGGAATCCGGTAACGCTTCTAAGCCCATTAATTTTGCCACAACACCAGGTGGACGACTGGGGATTGTTGAAGGCTGTTGTAGGGTAGGGAATTTGTCATTTGATGTGGATGTGCCAGTGTAAACGTTTCTTGATGGGTGAGTGGCTGAGTCAGAACTATAAGGGCGGAATGAACCTTCCTTACTATCCAGTGAAAGTCTAGGAAGCTCTTTTAGTTTTGGCATAGATTTGATGGTGTCTCGTGATTCAAAAGATAAACGACTTATTTCTTTACCTTCATAAGCAAACCAAGAAGCATCCTTTGAGATCGAATGCCAGGGTCCATCTTTTACTTCATGTGATGATCTTGGAAGTTCTTTAGTTTCTGCATAATACCAAGGCGCTTCTCTAAGTTTAGCAAGGACTCGGATAGACTCCTTTAGATCAATAGGCACACTTTGTTTTCCATCTATTCCAACTCTATAAGATCCATCAACAAATTTGGGCAACTGCATAGGACGTGGTGAATCCCTGTGCTTCATGGCATTAATGGCAGATTCTTCTTTGCCTGTAGTCTTCACTGACAGTCCTCGGGCTTCCCTATACATAGAATCTTTCACCACATCCCTCAGGTCAAGGGAGTTACATCCAAAATGGGAAGAGATGGTTGGTTGATTCATGACTGCATCCCTTGAAGGAGTTTCAGGAAAAAGAATCCTGTCAAATGGTGCATCTGCTTCAGCCTTACAATCCAAAGAGGACACTGATGATGAACAAGAAGAAAATGATGCTCTTGATGATTCGGTTGAAATTCTCTGCCTTTCGTTCACACCCTTGTTTATGCTAGTATCCTGCAATGAATTCAGTTTGCTACATAAGTCCAGTTTCATGTGCATTCTGTCATATTTCTTGATAGTTAAAATACATGCATCAGCATTAGAAAGCATCTGTTCATACATGAAATTTTTAGAAACAAATGATTGTGCAGAAGTCCATGAGATGAGATGAGATGAGATGATAAATCTAGAAAATGATTAAAACACTCTCAAGTCTTAACCTTCTACATTTGTCTCCAATAAATGGCAGTTAAATTCAATCATAAGTGATGGATAACATATCATAGAATCAGTAAATGCATACTCATATGGTAACAAAACTTTTCTGCTTCAATTTAAATCCTAATTCAATCATTTTTAACTTCAAAACAGTAAAATATGTTAAAAATGTGGGTGAAAAGGAGGTTCATACAGTTGTTGTTTGGCGATGGTGTATGTTATTCGAATCTCTTTCCAAGCTTCCATCACTGAAGTGCGAATTACCTAAGGAAAACATAAGCATTAGATGCAAGTTGGCAAATACTCCAATGAAATTGAAACATATGACCAAGAGCCAACATGGTGATGCAAATGACATCAACTGACCATTTCACAGAGGTTCACCGCTTACAACACAACAAAGATTTAGATTGAACTTACAGTTAATAAAATAAATAAAAAATCTCATTCAAAAAAATCTATCAAAAATAATCTTTCAAGGCCTTGTAATGTTAATGAATACAGAGTAAAACGAATTACCTGATGATACAAAATTTTACAAAAAAAAAATGCAAAAACATCCCCCAGCTCTTCCAAACTGTGAAAATCAGACGCTCATTCATAAAAAAGCAAAAAGAAAAAAAGATACGATATGCAAATGCAACTAACACTGATATAAGATTGGCATCCATGTGATAAAATCAATTAGTAATCAGAATTATCACTAAAGTCAACGTCTTAGATGATAAATCTTATCAGAGATTGGCAAGTGGGAAAACTAAAGAGACAAAACAAAAAACACAACTGAATTTGTAAAATTGAATATGTTCCTATCAGGGGAATACCAGAAGGAAGCCTCTTCTGTGTAGTGCGGCGAGCCGTGAGAACATGTTGACGATCAAAGAGTTGGAAAATCCCAGTCATGCATCCTATCTGCTTCTGCAGATCTGGGTTGTCATCTGCTAAAGATTGCAGGAGTTTTGCTGCCATATCAACCTTTTTCCTTTTCAATTGAACTAGACCCCTCAACTACCACAATCAGTTACACCCTCTTCATTAAAGCTGTATGATTTATTACTCTTAAATCTACTCACACAGCACTGCGAAGTGCAAACCCCTTTTGGAAAAGGAATATTATTCTAGTGTAAAATATAACAATACAGAATCCAGAACTTCACAAGCTCACAAGCAACATCACTATCCTGAAACAAAATCCGTTGTGCACAGAAGATAAACTAAACTATCCTCCTCTCTTTTTCTCAATTATATGCAGTCCTACCCCTGACAATCACAAAAAGAATGAAACAGTTTCCACAGTTTTGTAGTCCCAAATGGAGGGAAGGGAAGCATTCAGAAAGATAGATGCTTTCCCAGTTGCAGGTAAACAATTTCCAACAAAAATACAGAAAATACCATCCAGCCAATTTCCCCAAAATTCTACAGATTTGGGTCCTCACAGCATGAAAGGTGAAAACTTTATCTCACTGAAGCATACACTTCAGTTTTTGGTGGTCAAAGTCACCCCCACAACCTCCTCAGCGCTTGCAAAAGCAAAACTGCAAGATGAAAAGGAATGTCCCAGAAAGCTTAATCCTTTTGGCACCCCAGCTTGAAGGAAAACCTTGATGAGTTTCACAGATGAAACCACACAACACCTTGTATGACAACAGCCACAAACAATGCAGATAAAGAGAGAGAGTAATAATCCAGCACACTCTTACAGTGGACACAAAACAAGCAGAGGAACAATGCCAAGGTGTCTGTCTCAATGGAAGGAGAGACAGAGATAAGAGAAAAGGGTGTTTTTTTCTTAATATTTTTTTTTTCTTGGGTATCTTAAGAATGTGCAATAACAATCTGGTTAGAGCTGGCAGAAAGGTTTTTCCTTTATTTAATTTAGTTATTTGTATTTTTATGAATTTGTTAATGTGTTAGTGGGGGAGGAAGAAGGGGGTGAAATGTTTGTGTGGGTCAGATGTCACGTAAGCTCATCTAAGAGATCACAAGTCCATGATCCATCCATGTGGGATGAAGATGTGAGGGTCTGGAGCTGTCTGCATCTGCATGTGATCCTGTCAGGATACAAACAGAATAGAGAGAGTGGGTGGAATGTGTGTTACACAAAAAACTCTCTTCAACATAACACAAATCTTCCAATAAAATATTTCCAATTTTATTTATTTTTCACAACATTATATCTTTAATGTAACTTTGAATATACTTATTGTAACAATCAATAATTTATCTATAGTTTATGAGTGGACCATGTATACTTATTTTATAATATTCTTCTTACATACCCTATTTTTTTCTTTATATGTTCTGAATTGTGAAAACAAAAGGTTGACTCTCATCCAATCAAACATTTGAACTAAAAAAATAATTAATTGATTACTAACATTGTAGAAAGTATTAAATGAAATTACATAATAATTTTTTTGGAAACAAAATTGCAGAATAATCAAACAAATTTTATTTTTTTTAGTTTAATTTTGATGTATTAATGTTATAAATTACACTGTCAGTTAATAAAAAAACACATTAAGATCATTTTAATATAATTATTATAAAAATGATATATAGTATGTAATAATTTTTAGTTAGTTGACTATATAAAAAAATAACATCCATCCGAACATGTTTTATTAACTTATTCTTTTAACAATTTTACAATTTTGATGGGCGCAAATTAATCCTATAAATATTAATCAATTTCTTTTAATTTTATACATCTTTTATTCATTTGAATTAATATTCTATTCAATTAATCCTTCAAAATTAAAAATATGGTACATATTTATTTTCAATTAAAAACTAAATTGGTGTATTATTGAATAAATAAACTGAATTAGGTATTGCTTCTTTTAATTTACTGGAAAAAAAACTTAGAATCAAACAAAAATGTGCTTCTTCAAACAGTTGTCAGATACTGAATCACTACAATACCATTTCATCATTTATATTTTAGGCTATGCTTCTCATTCCTCAACACCTCCAACATTAATTCCATCCTATATCAAGAATATTTATTTATTTATTTAAAATTCAGTTTTATTATTTCAGAGCTTCCGATTCCATATTATTAATTCAATTTCATATATAAATATATATATATATATAGTCGTTAAAAAAATGTTTTAATCTACAAAAATAAATGTTTGTTAATAATTTTCTGAACTAACAAAATTTTCCTGGCTTACCTAATTCATGTTAACTGAGTCTATCTGTTTTGGTTTTTGTAATTTAATTTTCTATGCCAACCAATACAATTTATTGTGTCGTTGTTGAGTTGATTTATGAATAAAAACACCTTACCATACATGGAGGCCATTATTCTGAATACCAAAAAGTCCTAAAGCAGTTTCAGCTAACACCATCTATTTAATTCCATTTTGGTGTTGACCGTTGAATACCTATATTATATCTCCTCTTATATTTATTACATACTATAAACATCTCTACAAATATTAATATAAACATATCATTTAGTATCATATTCTTATTAACATATTTGCATCAAGTACAAAATTAACCTGAGAAATAAAACGTCCAATAATATATAGTTGAGTATATAGTGTTGATAGTAGAATTTTTGTGTTGAGTATATAATGTTGATAGTAGAGTTGTTGTTATCAAAAGATATCAGAGATTGATAATACTTACTCTCGAATTGATTTATAATTAACGGTTGAACATCAACGAAACATACAAGAGGAAGTATGTGTTATTAATGAAGTATTTTCATAAAATAGTCAGTTTCATATTTAATATTGTACACATTAATCACAAAAAAAAAAAATTCAAAAATCGATGTTCTATTGAAATTAGTTGACAAAAAACAAAGGACAACATGACACTCTAATTCACAGATTTATAAACTAATTTAAATATTAATAATTTTTTATTTATAAAATAATATCAAATTTAGTTAATATAACTTGTATTTAAAATTAGTTTCTATTTAATGATTTGTTAATAATATTGGTACTTTATGTATCTATGACATAAATAATATTTTAATTTTTTATAAAAAAAGTCAAATTTAATATTTTTTTCAAGTAAGATTAAAATTGAGAAATTGTGATACTTATAGATATTAAATTGTTTGTTTAACTATATAGTTTAATCTTAATAATAAAATTAAGGTGATAATAATGACATTTCATGTTAAGAAATAAATAAAAGTCTTCCTGTAATGTTATATCACTTAATAGTGCAAATGAATAATATTTTAAATATAATAATTAATGGTATTATCTGAATTAAGTGGTATCTAGAAATGCCTATTGTTCCATATGTGTTATACCTAACCTATCCCTACTACATTCCAATTCTCCCTACACTCTGCTTTTTACTCTTTCACTTTCAATACACAATTACACATTTCCACTACTATTTCTCAAATAAAACAATTAACCTTTTTCACTTATCTTACACAAATTAATTTATAAAGATTCTCTCCTCATTTTTTTTATTTCTATATAAATTAATTTAATTTATAAAAAATCAATTTTTGTAGTTTTTTTTTATTTTCATTCAAATATGTCAATAACATAAGTATCTTGAAAAATAATAATTAATTTGACGCTCCAATGGACCCCTTAATCCCCATAAATGTCCAAAGAACTCATTTGTATTCAGCATCTCTCATCATCAGCATTTTATTTTTATTTATTTATTATTATTATTATTATTATTATTATTATTATTATTATTATTATTATTATTATTATTATTATTATTATTATTATTATTATTATTATTGTTGTTGTTATTATTATTGAAGATTATGCAAAACGTGAGCATCGTGTTCACGTACAGTTTGCCACTCAAATAGCTAAAGGACAATTAATATTATGAGAGGTTTGAAGGAGGAATTTTAATTGGAAAATTGTTTTTAAATGAATTTAAAATATTTTATTTGGGTATTAAATTTAAAATAAATTTAAATAGGAAAATATATTATTAGTCTTTCTTTAATTCTTAATCATAAATTTTAGTCCAATTAATTTATTAGTACTTATATTTTTAAAAATCTAAATTTTTTGCTCAATCACCAATTTTACAAACATTTATTTTTCTATTTTGGATAAATTGAATAGTAAACCTAAAACTCATTTAGGGTATTAAGGAATAATTTAATCAAATAAAATATATGAAATAAAGAAACAAATAACCTATGTAAAATTAATATTTGGACTATAAAATGGTAGATTTTTAAAATATACGATCTGAAATCACTAATTTAGTATAAAAAAAAGTATCAAAACAGAAAATTAGCTACAAATGAGAACCAAAACAATTTAGTCATATTTAAAACGATGGGATTAAGAAGAGATTTCTTTTTCCAAGTTCAATGAATGAATTCTAAATAACATCTAAAGTGAAAGAATTTCAAACTTGCGTACAGTTTAAATTAAATAATTTTATCTGATTAAATAATTTGAAACACGAGAAATTTGAACTTCTTTATTAAAAAGTTTTAATAAAGAAATCTAAATAGTTAAATTTACATTCCTTTTTTTAAAATTGAAATATCACCTGAAAGTATTTTAAACCGTGTTCATATGATTTATTAATGCTTTTAATTAATTGGAATTTTGGTCTATTAGTATTAGTATTTGTTAAGAACTTAGAATTCATCTGATAAATTAATAGTGTGTGTGCGTCGAAGTGCTATTATAGGAGAGTTTTAGATGAGTAAAGGTTAAGAACTGAAGACTTTTAAATAATTATTAAAAAGTTTCATATAAATTATAAATGAGCGAGATAAAAAAATGTATAAATTTATTGGTTCAAGATTCTTTTAGTCTTAAAATAAATATGTAAATCTTTTTAATGTCTAACTAACAATACAACTTATATTTTGGATGGATAAAATAATGTTTTTCCTTCCAAATCTAAGTTTGGAGACATTATTTTTATTTTCAATAATTTTTGTTTCCAAAATATATGTATTTTTTAGTAGAAACGAAAATTATTAAATAGAAACCAATTTTAGAGAAAAAAATAATTAGTTACTATAGTGACTAAATTAGAGGTCATTGTAGAGATTAAAAAAATTATTGGTTTCTAAATTAGTTTCTTATATTGATAAATAGTTTTTAAAATGGTATATAATTAGCTACCAAAGTTTTAACTACCAATTATTTAGATTCTAAATTTGGTAGCAAAAACTTTGGTGACTAATTAGATACCAATTTAGAAACTATTCATCAATAATATAAACTAATTTAGAAACCAATTTTGTGATTTCTAAAATGATCTCTAATTTAGTTACTATAACAGCTAATTATTTTTTGTCTCTAAATTTGGTTTTATTTAGTGATTTTATTGTGGGGGATGTTTGTATGAGGAATGTGTTGGAGTGTATTGCTCCCAACTAGTCCTTTATCAATTTATTAAATAACATATACCTAAACAAAACATGCTACCTTTTTTTAAAAAAAAAGTGGCTAGAATAATAGTGCTTGTCATTTATTCTCCCTCATTTGTTAGTTTTTTTTTTTTTTGAGGGTGGATATATATAGTTGGTGAAAAAGAATCCAGCTGTTAGTTGGAAGATGAGCCATGTTGGCATAATGAAATATATATATTTATTTATTTGAATTATTGGATTTTATGTGCATGAAGAGATGTATATGAGAGACATTGCATGGTAGGAATTGAAAGTGATAATGATATTTGGAGAGAGAGAATAGGTAGCTAGGACACCACAAAGTTAAGGAAGGCACATGTGATGTGCCGGACTGTTTCAGGCAGGACCAACTAACCTAAACCAATCATCACTAACCCATGCTCATCTTCATGTTCATGTTCATGCTCATGCTCATGGTAACATTAACCAAAACCCTTTTCATTGCCACATTATGCCTTACCTTTTTGGAAGCAAGCATCCCCACCTATAATCATCATCTCTATACTATTAGATACACCTCTATCACTATAACAATTATACCAAAAGCTCATTGCATCTAATCCCCTCACACTTCATTTTCCATTCAAATATCTGCACTTTGAGAACTATGGTTATAACATAAGAATATGGTTATAACAACTCTATGTTTACTTTTTAATACAACTAAAATAAAGGCTTTTCTTATAACATGTTTTTCAAAGTACAAGTTAATGCAGTTAGTTAGCTTTGTCAAATTGAAGTTAGTTATATATTTATAATGATATGTACTTTTCGAAATGAGTTGTTTCTGATTTTTGTTTTTGTAATTTTTTTTAAAGATTTAGTCCTTTACTTTAATTTTCGATAGAAAATATTTAAGTAAGAATTCAATATATGATATATATATTTAGTGTGTAATCAATTTATGTATAGAGTGAGGTTAAACTTTCGAGATATTTTTTTCTTTTTAGAACAATTATATTTATTAATATTGTATTAAGTCTTACATAGGTCGTTAAACGATGTTTTGATGTAGTTATTTAAATATGAAATTGTGTCTCTATCTCAAAATTTAATAAGATATAATATATTGGACGGACTTATGCCTTTCGGCCATATAATACATTTAACACACTTCATTATCATTTAATGTTAATTAGTAACAAGAATGACATATGCCCAATTATAAGTGAAAATACATTTATTTTAATATTTTAAATCTTAAGCCAAGAAACAAGATTTTCATGTTGTTGGAGGGTATGATGGCATATTGGGAAATTAGAACTTTACTTTACTTTTGCTTTTTAAGGCTGTGAAAGTGAAACGTAAATTGGGATATTTTAGATCCAATCTTGGATTTGAAGTAAAGTGGAACTACCAATTAAATAAAGCTGACTGAATTGTTTATTTAACTTCTTTTGCTCTTTTTTTTTTTTTGTATTGTTCGAGTCTTAGTTGCTTGATTCTCCGCTATTTTAATAACTAATTCCATGGTTTCATTTTAAATCACGTCGCCACAATTATTTTATTCTATGTTCTTCACTCCAAATTTTCTGACCAATTACTCTCTCAATTAGTTTATGCATAAATCAAGATCCAAAATGTCCATTTAGAAAAAAAAATTGAGAGATTTGTGAAAGATATAATGTGACAAGAAGAAGAGTGTAAAAAAATGTTTAATAGGTATTTATTAAAAAAATATGTTTCTGTGATCACCAATTTTAGTTTATTAAATTATACGCATATATACCTCTGTTTATATAATTGTTGTAAGGGGTAACATTTTGTTTAGTTCATTAATTTTTTTGAAATATATCGTATTAATGAGAATATATTAACAATATAGTAAAATTTGATAGAAAAATTGAATCGAAGTTATGAATATAGATTGATTTTTTTAGCCTTGTTGCATGTTTTAATTTTAGTTAATGTAATTTGTCATTTAATGTACTAAACTTTCTTTAAAAACACTTCAAAATTTAAGTTTGATGATTTCATCGTACTCATAATTGTAATTTATAAGTTTATTTTTTATTATTGTTTGATTTTTTTTAATATAAGGAGTAAATTTTATGTTATTACGTGTCTCCAAGATCAAATACATCTTATTAAAATTATTATAATAATATTTTCACTTGAGTCAATTTGTGTCAAATTTATTTCTCTTTAATATAAAACAATATTTAACACATAAAAATTGAAAATCATGTTTGATTGCTACCTAAAATAAAAAAGAACCCATACAAATGTATTTGCTTTTGAGTTTAAATATTTTCTAGTTATAGTTTCATAAAAAAAATAATGTAAAAAGAACCCTTTTTCTTTTTTCTTCAATTTTATGTATGTTATTTATCAATTTGAAAATATCACAATTTCTATCGAAATAAATATTAATATAGGTCCAATTATTTAAATCTAAAATACTGACTTTTTGACACAAACAACTTTTTAAAATTAACTAATTTAAAAAAATAGATAAGATTTTCTTATTAAAAATAAATTAAAATCTGTTTATTTTAAACAAACATATTAGACAAATTAATAAAAACTATAAATATGATTATTTTATTTAAAAAATAAAAATGCAACAAATCCATTTATGTCTATGATAAGCACTCATATGAATTGTGACTATGAGTTAATAAAGCATTAAGAAAATACATTTTAAAAATAGTTGGAATACCAGTCTTAGTCTAAATAAAAAGAATCTACCGTGATTATAATTTTTTATAGTCAAAATTTATAAAAAAAATCACTAGAAACACATATATTAATGTAAATCTCTTTTAGTCTGAATGAATTTTAAAGGTATAGAAAAAAAGAGATTTAAAATATTGTCTTATGAACTAAAATGGATTAAAAAGTGTGTATGTAAAGACTAAAATGGATTACTTTTTTAACATAGAGACAAAAATGTAAATTTATACAACTATAAAACTAAATAAGTAATTAAAGATGATGTGATTATTTTAACTAAAGGTTTGCCACTTGTCATGAATAAGTTTTTTTTAAGTAAGTTTATCTCTAACATAAATAAAGACACATTTAATTTTATATTTTAATGGGTCAATATTATGAATACTAATATCATTAACCATATTATATACGTATACAAATAAATTATTAATAATTATAATATCAAAAATTGCCTCCGTAGCATAGTGGTAGTGCGTTCGCTTCGTAAGCGAAAGGTCGCGAGTTCGATCCTCGCCGGGGGCTATATTTTTATATAATTGTGTTTTTTTGAAATTTCTTACTGTACTGTAAGACAGTTACATAATTTCATATTTGCTATACCTTTATTCTTCAGAAAGTTTGCAAAAATATTTGTATTTTGCTAGTTTTTTTTTTTTTTTACTTCTAAAAGAAAATAATCAAATAAAAATACAGTCATACTACTTGACACCACAAAATTTATCTTAACTTCCATTAGTCACTATCAGTCACCACAAACAACTACTATTACTTAAAAATGAAAAAAACACACACTTTCCACCACAGTCATAAGAAGATTGTTGGAATTCATACAAATATAAAAGTGCACGGGAAAGATATGCAGATGGGAGAAAGAATTTGGCAGAAATTATGGAAGTGAAAAAACCATCTTTTATATATGATCCAAACATATGAATTGGGCTTTTATGAGACACATATGGACTGGGCTACACAAGAAATGTAGATTGGACCCATTACGAATAATGTCCAAAATAATTACAGAAAGTATCAATTACTGAATGAATATAGTGTATCTAGAAATCTCATATCTTTTTTTAATTGGGAGCAAAATAAAATGACAATAGATATTGTCACAAAATCTACTCTAGGATGAAAAATATGGAATTATATTCTTGAAAGGTGCAGCTCATTTCAGCTATTTTGTGTGTGTATGTGTGTTTAATTGTGTAGCTCTAAACATTACTTCTAATGTTTCACCAGTTACTGTAATGGTTTTCTTCCCTGATTTGATACTGAAAAAAATTCTTTGTTTGATGACTTTTTTGTGTAATAGGTTAATGTAGTCTAGTTGTGTTTGTTTGTTTGAAACTATTTGATAATCCTAATTAACACCACCTAGCTTGATACCTGTTTTTTTTTTAAAAGAATAAAATAACAAGACTTTTTAACAAGACTTTTTCATAAACTAGAGAGAAAAAAAAAGTTAAATGATTTTCTTTATAAGTTAATAAAGTTATTCAAAAAAAGTTAAAAGTAAAACTTTTAATAAGTTAAGTAAGAATTTCTATAAATTAGTTTATGTATGAACTCATTTTAACTTGGGGAGAACTTTTTTTTTATGGTAGAAGTCCTAGTAAAGAAACTTATCAAAAAATGCCTCTACTGAAAATATTTTTTTCCCCATTAAATGAGGTTATATTTAATAGTTTTTAATAAAAAAAAATATGTTTCAATACTTTAGAAGAAAATTGAATTCTTAAAGGGTTTCAAGTATTGAATGCAATTAATTTGTGATGATTGATAAAAAATTGGTTACCAAGAACAATATAACAATATAAAGAAGATAAAGAAAAAAAAAAAAAGATAGCAGAAGAAATTTAGAATGTTTCAGATTAAAAAATCATACATACATGTATTCTCAATTATTCACCTTTAGAATAACTAAATTTCACTATATTTAAGAGTTTGTACAAGTACTCACAATAGTAATTACAAACACAAGACAACAAAACATCACAAGATCAACTCTTGAACACACTCAAAATGATATGTTCAACCCTTAGAACACTCTAAGAGGATACAAGCATTATCAACTCTTGATCACACAAGAAAATATACATCCGAAACTTGTAGAAACTAGGAAAAGAAAATAATGTACTAAAATTCATAGTTGAATCACAATACAAGGTTGATTCAACAATACAACACATCCTTATTGATTTGATAACTTGAAAGCACTATTTGAAAATAGAAAATAATTCAAATGATATCAAAATAATCCATATTTCACTATGGTATTAATTATATAAAAGAGTGAGACCAAAGTTCTATTTATAGAGTTCAAAAAGTGATAATTTAAAGAAATTTCAAATGTATTTAATTGATCATTTCAAGCTTGTAATTGATTATTTTCATTAAAATGTGAAAAACAATTACAACACTTTTTGATTTAATTGATTATGACACATTTTAATCGATTGATTCAGTTTTGTATTTTAATTGATTATGACACATTTTAATCGATTAATTCAGTTTTGTATTTAATACATACAACCAAGTTAATCGATTATGCAAGATTTTAATCGGTTAAATAGTGAGAACACTGAAAATACTTAAATATACTATTTTGTTTAATTGATTAACCAAACCGATAATCAATTATCCTATTAAAAAATCCCCCATGAATAATTTAATTGATTACTTAAAAACTTAAATGATTAATAAAGTCATGACCTTTTTTCTCACATTTTTAACTGTATGAAAATAATTTTCTTATAATTCATTGCAAAAATAACCAAAACTAGTTGCAATTGAAAATCAAAACTTGAATAAGAAAGAGAGATGACACACCACCATAAATGAAAACCCAATAATAAAGGATTGAAGATTAATCACTAAAAAAGCTCTAAGATGAGAACACAAGTACAAAAAATATCATACTTTCAAGACACGTAGAACTCATACAAACTAATTGTATTTCATTAACCAAATGTAGTTTGTACTAGAAGAGGAACCCTTATTTATATGTAGACATGTCCAACTACCATGTTACAAAAATAGGTAAGAAGCAATATGAACATAAGGCTAATGATTACACTAGTGTGAACATAAGCTAATGATTACACTTATATAAACAAAAAGCTAATAATTACACTAATGTGAACATTAAACGTAATAATTATACTAATGTGAATATTAAGCTAATTATTACACTAATGTGAATAAATTAATTAAGGAATCCATATGTTTCACTCTTGGAAATATAAATTCCAAATTATTTTTATTCTTTCTCATTGTAAGATGTACAAAATGAAAAAGGATTGTATCTTCAAGATGTAAGCAAACATAATAAAAAGTATTACTGCATGAAGGATTTGAAATCCTATCAAACTTATCCTAAAGTACCATCCGATTTCATGGCATTATGAAAAATCTTTTGTAAAAACTTGATTTGTTATGCTCTTTTGTGAAAATGTTCATGTTTTAAACTTTATTATTTTAACTATCATTGAAAATGAGAGATTGTTAGAATATGATCCAACATACCCTGAAATTTTGATTAAGTGTTGTTAAACAACAAAACATGAATAATGAAAACACTTTGTGTGTGAGATGCAAGTTTTATAAAAAGATAGATACTGTGAGACGTAATGTATTTTTTCTGACAAACGATACAACACATGTGTTCTTTTTACTTTGTTTGATAAGCGAAAGTTTTATAAGACAATATGCATGCACACAATATTTTAACGTTGTACTTAACAAAAATCTGTAGGAGTTTATTCAGTGTTGAACAAATGTTATTGAGAAGATCTCACAAAGCACAAGTCAATGTCAAAGATTTATTGAAGGATGTGCTAAAGTTGTTTCACGCTAATGAACATTCTGACATGCCCCATGTCAACTCTAGAAAGGTTATCTATCTCACACGATCTTATGCTTTACTATAGTTTTATTGAAAGCTCTATGATCGAGGCTTGATAAGTCACACAAACTATTAAGATGTTTCTTAAAGAATAAATAAATATTTAATGTTGTATGAAGCACATTTAATGCATCTCTATGTTCATGAGTGAACAAATGAAGCATTTGAAGATGGAAATTTGAAGTGAAGTCTCTTAACGGACAAAAAGGAATTTGCAAAGGCTATTTTGTCAATTTATTATTTAAATAATCCTTCCAAGTTGAAGACAAGAAGAACAAATGATCAAGAATTACAAAAAATGCTATAAAATTTGTTTGCTTAAAGCTTTTAGTGCCCATAACTTTACAAGAACACTATTTGAGTTAAAACAACAAACTAACAAAGTGCTTAATCTTTATATTTGTCAAAATATAGTTTTTTCTACCAATGAGCAAAACTTTGTGATCTTTTAGATCACTCCCTTCATGGGTGGTTGCTTTCTAAACAATACTTATTAAGGAATAAAACACCATGGGATTTTGGTTAGGTGCTTAAGTACAACAAAGCATAAAACATGATCATGCATCATTTGTAAGATGATGGTTTTAAAAACAACTCATATAAGATGCAAGTGGTTTTATGCACTATTTTCTTGATATATGATAAAATAATTAGACAATTAGTGCACATATTAAACTAACCTCGTACTACTTGAACATGTGTACGATTATTCTTTTGATGCAAGACATGTCCATTGCATGCAACTGCGAACGAGATCCGTTCAAGTTCCAATACAAGTCAACATCAAACAATCTCATGGGAAAAGAGCCAAAGTTGTCTTCTTCAAAAACATCCTGACACAAAGGGAATTTCAACTCTGGCTTAGCTATTTGTATTGTTCCATGAATTGGTGCAAAAGACTATGCTACCTATGGAGATGATTATTGCCTTTGACCAAGGATGTTGTGTAAGTAGAAAAACACTTAAAGATGAATGGAATGCATTTAACGCAACATCCAAATTCAAGCTCGTTAGAGGTAAAGTGACATACATGAAAGCTGGAGTTACTCAATGACTAGAAACGATCTCTCAACATATATCTTCTTCCAGTGCCTATATAAATCCATTCATCAAGAAAAATAAAAGAGAGAAAAGGTTGCATTGTACTAAAATGTTGTTAAAGTTTCTTGTGCCTTAACAAAGCTTTAGAGAGAGATCCCCATATTGAGAACAAAGATTCTGTGAAATATTTCCATTTAGAAAAGCTTTATGGAAGACACTATGAGTTCTCATCCAACAAATTAGGAAATGGTGCTTATCCTTGTATTCAACATAAGATGCAATCCCTTCATAGATAGAAAACACAATGATCTGAACTAGGAGAGAGAACTTGAACCTTGTACTCATCTTAAGACCCAATCATTCCTAGTAGTCAGACCCAATGATTTGATGATCACACCTTTAAACAATCACCATATCTTAGCCAAAAGTGGCTTGGTAAATAATACATGTTTAGTCAGGGATGACTTGGTAAAGAATACTTGTTTAGCTAGAAATGATTTAGTAAAGAATACTTGGTCGAGCCACGAGTGGCTTTGGAAAGAATACTCCTTAATAAGATTAGCCAATAGTGGTTGCGATCTTAAAGAATACTCAGTTAAACCAAGAGTGACTTTTGAAAAGAATACCCAAGGGGTCAGCGTAGCCTTAAAAACACTCAAAATGTACTTCACAACTTAATCTGCCTAGTGAAACTCAATATGTTGTTTAAGAACTGAATGTAGTCAGTTGTGACAAACAAACTAGTATAAAATATTCTATGTTTTTCCTCTCTCCTTCATCTAATTTAGATTGCATGTTATTATTGTTTATACTAACTTAATAAGGAGAGGTACATTAAAAACAATTTTCTAAAAAATTTTTAACTAGCAAAACTATTAAGTATGAAAGTTGAGCCTATTGTGCTTCACTAGACACAACATGTTCTAAAATTCATTATGAAAAAATGTTTATACAATTGTTCATCTTAGCAAATCAGTTAAGTTTTTAAACATGCTTCTATCTTAGTTTATCAGACCCAACATCTTTTGACTAATGACTTATGTAAGACGAAATTATCGTATGAACATTCATGGACAGACAATACTTGCGATTTTTTTTTTAAATAAATTAAAACACAATTCAACCATTCTTTTTGCACTTTTTCCTATTTTCACAATACTCGTGTTTAGTAAGGAGTGACTAGTTTGCAAAAAATAATCCTGTTTAGTCAGGAATGACTGCTATTCCAAATAATACCCGTGTTTAGTTAGGAGTGAATATTTTCCAAACAATACTTATGGTTAGAGCGTTAGTCTTCTTTGTGAAACTTCATCAAGTTGGTTAAGAATGACATAATATGCATTTATAAACAAATCAATATAAAAAGTCTCAGCGTGAATCCTTCTTATCCTTAATATTTTATATATTGCATGTTATAAAATCTAAACTAGTTTAGGAATGAGAGTTTTTCAAACTAAGTCTTTTGAAAGAAAGCTTTGACGATAAATTTTTCAGTTCAAAGTTGCGTCATACTTTATCAGACAAAATGTTGTGAAAAAATTGCCAATTTTTTTCCAATACACAATTCAATCCTCCCTTCTAGTGTACTTCACTTGTTTTCCCACATTTGTATTAATGTTTTTACGTATAAAATATGTGATATCCTAACTAATGTGCACTTTTTTAGGTGTAACACCAATGACCAATGTCACACAAACTTGCTTGTGGAAAAGATTTTTTTTTTTTGTCTATTGACGATCCTATGTATAATCTGTTGGACATGCTTATACATTAGTGGGGGTTGTTATAACCATATGCACAAATCCCATATAAGTGTTATGGATGCCACTATTTTTGGCATGGACACTGATGTATCCTTATACATACATATATGTTTGATGTGTTGGATATTTCATAAGGCAATCAAGATCTAAACATCTAAATTATGTGGTTATGGATGATGTAAAGTTTAGTTTCAAAAACATTCATACCCACTACTTATATATGTCATTAATTTTATGTACATGTACATATTGTGTTTGAATACGAAAAACATGACACTTTGAAATTTTGGACCTTAAATTCAACCTTATGGATAAAAAAAAAAGAGAAGAAAAACACAAATGTACATCACTAATAATTTACCTTGATAAATTAGTCATTGTATAAATTTTAGCTAGATATATTAAGTGTTATATTTATCAAATTATAATTATTTTAATTGGTTATCATTCATCTTCTAATCAGAGTATATAATTTATATGGTTTTCTCTATTTAATCTCGTTTTCAGACTTTATTGCATGTGCTTTGATTTCATTTAAATGTATTTTATTTTTTTATGCATGAAATGTATTTAATAAATTACTGATTGTTATTGATTGTATGAAACTAAATTTAAAATTGAGCAAAACCTATATTTTGTTTTTATTTGTTAATTTTTTTTATATATTTTAATTAGTTCATTCTTATGTATTTATAATTTAAGAATACTATTTTTTTTACCTTTTATTTTATAATACTTTAATTAAATTTGAATATTTTCATAATAATATATAATATATTTATATAAAACACATATTTTTCAAGAGTATAAATTTTCTTTAATATATATAATTATACAATTAAAATATAAATGATTGTGCAATTTAAAACATAAATAGTTCAAAAGGGCAGTTGTTCTAAAGAATTTGGTTTGAAATAAATTTCCATTGAACTGAATTATATTTAGATTGTATAAAAAATTTGAATTATTTTAAAATTTGAATTCAATTTTTATTTTAATTTAACTTTTAAAATATGAAATATTTCTAAATAAAACTATAATTTAGAAAATTAAAAAATGTTTTAAAATAAGATAAAATAAAATATTTATTGATAAGAATTTAAATAATTTATTTAATATAGAAGAAATATAAAATATTTCAAATTTGTTCCATTTAATAATTATAAATTTGAATTTGAAACTACTATAAGAATTCAGTATAACTTTATACTAATTGAGTAAATTATTCATCTTATACATTCTTAAAAATATAAACATGAAAAGTGAACATTACCATTTTTTTCATAGAATATATATTTTTTTTCACTTTTTTTTTTCTTTTTTCATTCTAGAACCGAAAGATAATCTCTACAAAAAATTAATGAAAAAAAAGAAAGTCAATAAAAATTTAAGTCTCATTTATGTCATAGAAGTTCGAAATGTGAGAGTAGTCTAATAAATTTAGTGATATGACCATTATTATTGATTGAAGTGTGCAATTTTCTGATTTTGTTTTTGTAAAGAAGTGAAAGAGATAAAAAAAAGAGAGAAAAATGTGGTCCATTCTGTAATGTACAAACAACAACATAAAAAATATAAATAGGACCACAAAGCCAATAAATTTCTTTAGTAGGGTTCACGTACTCACTCCGCTGCACGCCTACAAAGCTTATGCAAACTCCAGGACAAAAGCTTCTTAAAATTTTTTTTTATTTCTTTTTATTTTTTTCATACCAACATGTTATTTTTATTTTTGGCTTTTGATCCATCTTTGCATTGCATACAAGAAAATTTCTTTTTTCATAATTAAATTTTAACTTATATTATCATATTTATTGGAACTTGTTAAAGCACTGATCAACTTTAAATGTTTTATATGAAGTTTTGACTTGAGATTTCTGAACAGAAAAAAGCATATTAAAAGAAAAATCAGACTAGAAGATGACTAATAAAATTGTTTTAAAAATAATCATTGGCAATGTTGGACTTAATAATATAGATTTGATAGAGATATTTGAAGCAAATTTCTTAAACATAATTTAACAATAGGTTATACCAAACATGTAAATTTTTGTTAAATATAAATGATACTTATCAAAATAGTTATAATGCTTTGTATTTTATAATAACCTTTTATCAAAATAAGTTATGTTTTAAGATTTAATAATAGTATAATAAAATGACTAACTATAGGTATATATTGATACTTTTATTTTTGAAATATGTTTATTTCATACAATTAAATTTTTAAATAATATGTATCTAAATATATATAAATATTACAATTTAATAAAAAATAATTTTAATATTTGAGAGTATAAAAGATATTTAAATCCTAGTTATGTTTTGTTAGCATATCAACTATAGATGAATACGTCATTTTAATATATTTAAAATTAAAGATTATGACCAAATATTAATATTTATTATTAAAAAACTAAAAGATAAATATATATGACTTTCCCAATATTGATGGATAATAAAATTAATGCAACATATACTTATCCCTGATGAAATTAACAATTACATGTTAAGCTTATCCAACTAGAGAGAAGTAAGAAAAATAAAATAATACTGTAGTTAAGTTTGGAATATTTTATAAATTTAAATATTTTAAATTGAATATTTATTAAAAAAATTCATTGCATTAAGTGTTAAAATATTTTTTATTTTTTTGATTTTGTTGTTCAATCTCTTTACTTCTTCTAGTTTTTAATTCAACAATAAACTTGTATCTTCTCTCACCTTCTTTTAAATCACTTATCAACTTGCTTTTTCAATTTCTAGGAGCAAGTTGATAAATTAGTTTGAACAAATAAAAAAAAACAGATAAATTAATAAAAGATGAAAGACAAATGTAGAAAGATCATATAATTTTATTAGTGCAAAATCAATCAATAAAATATTCAAACAAAAATAATATATTTCCACCATTCAACAAAATAAATATTCTAATAAAAAAACTTAATTAAAAATATCTAAATTTATAATTATTTTAAAACTTAACTAAACAAACTTAAAAAACGTTTTTCCATAATTTTTCAAATTAATCACACAGTAAAATCATTACCATTTATTCTCAATCCCAAGATCAAAGCAATGAACTGTAAGAAACTACCAATGAAATATAAGTAAATTCTACACTTCAAATCTTAAGATCCTTCTGTTCACAGGTCCTGCTGATCTATTCGATCTTCCAAAAGAAAAAGAAAATGTATCAGTATGCAATCAAAGAATCCAATAATCTAAGCATAAACAGCTACACTAAACTATTCCATTAACCTTTTCAATTCTCTTTCTGTTATACGAGTTTGAATCCTGCCAAGATTTTGCTGCTGCTGCTGCACTGGTGATTCATTGACAGCACAGATAAATTATTATGGTTTATAATTTATATATATATTTTGATTGATTGATTGAAGTGTTTAACCGACAATGGGAATTTGCAATAAGGTGAAAGAGTGTCTAATTATCTGTATCCAAATATCTATGTATTTGACAGCGTAGGCATTTATTGGATGGGTCATTATGTTGTGAATATCTTACAGGGGTGATGGTGATAGAATATACATTCATTCATTAGCGAGATACTCACTACTCAGTGGACAGTGGTGATGATGGTACGTGATATAGCGTTTTCAGTTTGCATCTTTCACGAAAAAGCAACAACTATGTAGTACATCAACGAAAATTCGTCTCTTGTTTTTCCCTTCTATAACACTTATATATAGCAACCATTATTTTCGACATGCTGTGAGGGATTACTTGTTTGTATATTTCTTTTCAAATAAACTGTCACTGTACCAACCCTACTTGCAGGAGCCCATTCTTCACTTATTATTAGTTCAACAAATTATCAGTAAACACCTTTGCACTTATTGACAAGAGAGAGAAAGAAATGTGGATGCATAGCAGCTCTGTTAATTCATCTACACCATAAATGATTTCTACAAACATTTATGAATAAATGAATAATCTTATAGGTAACTTAAGATCAAGCTCTTAGAAAAGTAAATCAGAGAAAACTTGTATAAAACAATTCTAATTTTTTAAATAGATGTGCAAATTTTCAAAATAATATCGTGAAGTTTATGTTTAGGGTTTAGGTTTGAAAGTGTATTATTTAGATAATCGAGTTGGTAAGTGGTCTTTGATACTTACAAAATTTTCATTTTCATTTTAAATATTAAAATAAATTAAAGGGCAAGTAATGAGTGATTTCATAGTTTATCAAACGCATTTTTTAGATTGTTGAATTATAGGTTGAAATTAATCAATGGATTTTATATTTTGATGGCTCCAGTACAAAAAATGGGATATGAGTAGGTATAATAATAATTTCACCAACCAATATTCCTATAATTTTTTTGAGATAAAACTAATAACTTGATCAAACAATGAAGCTTTAATGACGCTTAAGGCAAAAGAAGTGTTATTTTCGGTGATGAGTTACATAATTGCTATGGTCAAAGTTTGGACTCATTTAGTAGGTTTTGATGAGTGTGAAATACACTTCATAATAAAACCTTAGTTATTTAGAGAATGGAAATCGACTTGATTGACATAAATATGTGATTGAGGTGGTGATAATTAATTTAATGGATAGAAATTATCGCCCTAGAAGATGTAGATTAGAAACATATGGCTAATTTTATTAATGAATACATAATTTTTTGATTTGGAATAATTAATCAAATAGATTGAGTTATTATATTAATTGGCAAAAGGTGGTGATACGTTTATAAAAAAATTCAAAATTTAAGCATTAACACATTTTTATACCCTAACAAATCGTGAAGATGAAGTTGTTAATAAAATGTTGATATGAGTTTGGTTAAGAAACATAGTGAGAGTATGCCAAAGAGTTGTTCCCTAATAAATCTACTAACACTACACTTTACAAGTGACTATATGCGCACGATGCGGTTTCACTCCATTGAAATTAATTAGTAATCTTAAGGATATAATATTTGATGAAATAAATAATATTATTGCCTTGGAAAACATCATTTGATAAAAAGAACTTGAAATTATAATCCAAAAGTTAAAGAAAATCATTTTATAAAAGTGATTTGGTATGAGAAGTTATATTATTGAGCGATAAAAGTCCAAAAGGTTTAGGAAGTAGTCTCCTAAGTGGGAGTGTTAGGTTTGAAGAGTAGACCGAAGTCTCAAGTGAAGTTGTGACTTGACCCATTTAGTCTCCATCACATGATAATTGATGCTACCTGTAATAATATTATCGTGCCCTGGTAAGAGTTTTCTATTATAAAGTCTTTTTGTGTAGAGGGAGTTTTAATTTTAAAGGTGAAGGTTTCAAAAATTATTATAGATGAATATACTTGAAAAAAATATTCTTGAGTTTAAATTGGAAGGTGACTCTGCTTCTTCTAGGTTTGAAAACTTCAATAAAAATTTTGTTTACTTGAATTGTTTAAGATACCTTACCACTGTGCAAGGGACCACCTTCAAGCACTTTAAAACTGGTGCTATGAAGATGGATGAGAGGCTTTTAGTCTTTGTTATAACTTGGATCTTGACTATAATAAATAGAAGAAAATCTTAGTATTCTATTCTTCAAATATAGACTCATCTTCATGAGGCTTCATCTTCTTTTATCCACTTAGCCAACGGTTTAGTTGCTGGATGGTTTCCATAAGAAATTTTAGTGTTAATTTGATTTGTATGCTTACTACTTAAATCTGAGTCTATTAAAAAATATTAATCGATTGACCTAATTAATTAATGGACTAAATTTTCAAATATCAGACAAAAATAAAACCGGCTCATAGGGTTTAACAAAATTCTTCTTATCTTTGTTACATGGTGGACTTTAAGCCTAACTCAACCCCATAAAACCGGCTCATGAGGTTGAGGTTTGCACCCACTTATATACAATGAAAGGCTCTAATCTCTAGTCAATGTGGGATCTCCAACAATCTTTTTCTTCAGCACACGTTGATTTGAATGATACTTGTTAAAATATTTTTTGATAATGTCCCAAAGGGGGAAAATTTATGCATGCTTTCTCAAAGATGTGTTTAAATGATTTTTTTTACTTCTAGTATTGTCTTTTTTCTTTTTTTAACCAGTATTTCATGTAAGGGAGCTTAGATAAAGGTAAAACTATCACAATAAGGGGAGGTCCTTGTTATGTGTTTTGATATTGTTAAACTTGAAGATTAGATTGAAAATCTCTAGTGAAGATGTTTTGATGATGATATTGGAAGATGAAGATGTTGAAAATGTTTGAGAGTTTTTAACTTTCATTATATGTTGTTTAATCTTTCACAAAAACTATTCACAAGGTTTTTAATTTAGCACACCGTCTATACAAAAATCAATTAAAAGAAAACTATTTTTGTAAAGTTAAAAATGTGAGAAAAAAGTTTTATGACTTTGTTAATCAATTAAGTTTTTAAGTAATCAATTAAACTATTTATGAGAGGTTTCATAATAGGATAATCGATTATCAATTCAATTAACTAATTAAAATAGGTAGCATATTTACGTGTTTTCAATGTTCTTGGAAATTAACCCATTTTTTTTTGTATAATTGATTAACTTTTTTTTTCTTCTGAATTAAATACAAAGCTAAAATAGATTAACACACGACATAAACGATTAAAATAGAAAGCATTGTAATTTCTTTTTTAAATTTTAGCAATAATAATTGATCATATGCTTGGAATAATTAATTACATATGTTTGGATATTTTCAAAATCAACATTTTCCGCATATAAAGAGAGCCTTGGTCTCACTCTTTTATACAACTAATCATTGTGAAATACCAATTAATTTGAGATCATTTGAGCTATTTTCAATTTTCAAACATTGCTTTCAAATTTCCAAATCAATAAGGTTGTGCTATGTTGTTGAATCCACTTGTGTTGTGCTTTTGTTGTGAATTCTGGTACATTATTTTTTTCCTTAGTGGATGGAGTGTGTTCCACTATGTATACGCTTGTTTGATGAAGATTGAACATATATTCTTGAGTGTGTTCAAGAGTTGATCTTGTAGTGTTTTGATGTCTTGTGTTTGTAACTATTGTTGTGATTGCTTGTACAAACTTGTGAATAGTGAAATCCTATTATTCTATGGTTGAATAACTAAAACTAGATGTATGATTATTTTTTATTGAAACCGTATAAATTTTTTGTGTAAGCTTTCTCTTGTCCTATCTTCATTATATTGTTAATAAATCTTTTATCAATTTCGATTATCATATTAAATACATTTTGTTTTTCAAATTTAATCAATTTTAAAAGAACTTAGAGAAAGGACAACATATTTTTATATTTTTAAAAACCAATTTATCTCCTCTTTATTTAGTCAAGTTATCTATTTTTTTAATAGTTGAGTTTCACGAAAATGTATAATACTCAGTAGATAATAGAAGGTAAAAGTAAAAGTGAAGGATTGTAACTTTATATATATATATATATATATATATATAAATATATATATATATATATTAAAGTTACCAATCAAGCAAATTATAATAAGAAAGGTAAAATTTTATTTATATATTAAAATTTCATGTTATTGCATCACTATAAAACATGATTTTTAAGCAAAGCTGACACTCCAGAATCTAACAATTATTTGCCATTACATGAAAAAATATTATTAAAGTGAAAAAAAACATAAAAAAGTGTGGGGAACTAGGCCAAAACCCATACAAAAGGAGAAAAAACAAAATTAAAAAAGGAGGTAAAAACCTATTCTGAAAACCCCCAACAAGAAGCTATGAGGCTAACAAAAGATCCAGACTAACACCAAAGCCTGGATAATCATTTCTTCTTAACTGGACCTTTCTTTTTTTAAGGATTCCAAGACCTTCTAGTTGTTTGAACAACATTATCTCCAATCTCACTAAGAGAGTCTTTCCTATCGATTTTATTCATCGAATATTTTTGAAACATGATAAACAACATCCTTCTCACAAATAACAATTGAAGAGAGAACAATATTAGACTCCACAATAATATCTACAACAGACACAAGAGGAGCAAACTTCTAAGCGACAACAACTTGAGGAATGGCTGCAGGAGAAGTAGTTACGCCAGATTTTGCCACAGTAAAATCCAGGGGTTGAGAATCTACAACTTGTGCACGAGAGACAACATTAGCATAATGAAATTGAGAATTTATGGAGGGATTTTAGGAAATCTTGAAAACTATTTCTTTGGAATTTTAAAGTTATGTCAAAATAGTATAATCGTGCCAAACATTTAATGACTAATTCATTCTACGAGAGAGAGAGAAAGAAGAAGAAGAGATTGAGATATCAATGAAGTGTAAATGTTACTTGAGCAAATATCGATGAAAACTACATAAGATAAAATATTGATGAGAAATTTATTAATTTACTATCATTATTACAAATAACATTATCTTGGAGACATTTGTTATAAGTGGTAAATTTTGTTGAGGAATTAAAAATATTAAATAATTCATATGTTATGTTTATTGATAAAGATGGATCTCGATTATTTCGTAACCGTATGATTATTTTTTAATGTTATTTTATTTTACTTTTAAAAAGTATATTAAATTAAGAATATATAATTATAAATGTTAAAGAATTTGTACTGTATATTAATTATGACTTCTTGGAATTGATCGAAAAGTGTTAACTTGAAGAAGATGAAAAGCTATCAGAAGAGGACATCATTGACCTAGAGGATAAGAGAATTCTCGGCACCTAGTCACTATTCGAAATATAGAAAAAGGATGGAGTGGTCCCTTACTTGTGCACCTCTATTTATAGGGAGCATAGTTGATGACTTTCTACGGAAAATGCACTGCGTTTGTCAGAAGTAATAATTGTTTCTAAGGAAGGATATCGATCCCACGAGGAACAATGAATTATCAAGTACAATAATCGCCGCTAAATATAGAACAAAACAATAAAAAGAGTGTTGAATTGAGTGTGTTGACAATGATCAATAAGAAAACATACAAAGAATTAGTTGTTTCAAGTTGGAAAAATAGGGATTAGGTTTCATCTCTCTCACTCTCATGTATTTTGATTAGCATGTCAATATTAAGTTCTTTGATTGATTGATGCCCGTAGAAAATTCATTTATATCGATCTCTCGCATATAAAATTCTTAAGAATGTTTCCTAAATATCTATCTCTCGCATACTTATAAAAACAACTTAGAAATCACAATCAGACGTTAACGACAATTAACATTTCAAGTCTATTTCTAGCACTCAAATATGTTAAGTATTGCTGTTTAGGTAAGAACCCTAAAAATACCTCTCGATCAGATTTAAGATTATCAATTTGTCATGGAAATTTAGAAGTAAAACAACAATACCAGTAATCAATCAAGAACTTAATATTTTAATATATAAGATATTGCCTTAATACGAAAGAGTTTGAGCAGATTACTCCCAATTGCAAAGGGTAGAATTAGCCACGCATACTTCTAGCACCTTCCCTTCTCCCATTTGGGTTACAATTCATTCTATGGTGTTTTCATCTCAATCTGACACCATAGGGTTGAACTTCTAGCCCCCTATTTAACCTAATTTTCTAGGGTTAGGTCGCTGATGACTTTTTACGGCAAGTGCACCGCGTTTGTCAAAAGTAATAATTGTCCCTAAGGACGGATATCGATCCCACAAGGAACAGTGAATTATCGAGTACAATAATCGCTAAATATAAAAACA
>Ga0123342_1003127_pt1 | contig 26896 bp, 18 predicted proteins | sample Turbeawhitnodule_FD_89960 | JGI IMG/M metagenome (GOLD analysis project Ga0123342, IMG submission 89960) | Root nodule microbial communities of legume samples collected from Mexico - Turtle bean Mexico white nodule | ecosystem: Host-associated > Plants > Roots > Nodule | place: Mexico: Nepantla...
CTTCTGATCCGACACAATTTACTCAATGAATGAGTCACTATCACTATATGACCAAAAAAAAAAAAAAAAAAAATCCTCCATAAAACTATGTTATAAAAAAAAATTTAAATTAAAAAAAATAAATTTTAAAATTTTTTTTTTTTATATTTATTTTTTTTTTAAAAAAAAAGTTTAAAAGAAAATTTTTTTTTTTTTTTTTTTTGGTCATATAGTGATAGTGACTCATTCATTGAGTAAATTGTGTCAGATCAGAAGACTTTCATCTACAAGTAAGGAAGCGTGTGTTGAAGTCTTGTGATGCAATCCTAGTTTGCATGGTTTTATGTCTTTTGTTTTTATATTTTTTGGGTGTGGAATTTGGTGGGATTTGGTGGCTAAAATGAGTGGAAGAAATCGTGAAGTATTGATATGTAGAGAATGGTAATGAAGCTCAAGAGAGGTTAGGTCAACTCGTAAGAGGTTCCATGCTAAAACACTTAGAAATAAGACTAGCAAGGAGTGAGCTAAGAGACTAGTTAAGGTTGAAATTTGGTAGCAATTCAATAGTCTATTCAAAGTTAATTTACAAGGGGTATAGCACTTGTATTTATAGTGTTATGGACCGCCAAGGTGCAAGCTTTAACCCTAAAAAATCTCCACTCATAGAAGAACAAGTTACTCTTTCTAATTGGATCATATCCTCTCAAATTAGAGACTGACAAGTATCCTCCTCTAATTGGAGAGAATCCTCTCATTCCCATGAAGACAAATGGTCTTTTGGCATTGGTAGGAATCCTATTCATTAAGGGGATGACATATGGACCTTCCTTGTCATTTCATGCTTTCTATTTGCACTCTACTAATTTATTTGTGCACCCTAGATGGTCTATAGTTACATTGGAGGCCCAATTGTAACTCTAGCTAGACTCTTTCTTTTTCTATTTACACACCCTACTCTAATTGGTTCAATACATGGCCCATGAAAATTGTTCCAAAACATGGCCCAAAATAAAGCCTATATTACTTTATACCATGTTTATAAAACTAGAGAAAAAATGGAAGAGCAGACAATAATTAATTCTCCCCGAGATTAGATTCTTCTTAGCTCCTTTTTCTACTTCCAATCTTCTTAGCCAAATATTTTGAGCATGGATGAGTTTTCATAATTCCCTCACTCTTGAGAAGGATTTGTCCTAAATGATGTTCAATGACAGCAGCCTATGATTATTTGTTATTTTCCTTCAGGGTCAAATATACACTCACAATAAACATCAAACAAACATGAAATAAGTTTCTTTAAAAGAAAATTAAAGAAAAAGAAAATAGAACAAAAATAAGGTCCTTTATTTTTATACAAGTTTTGAAAAATAGGGTCATTTTCAAAAATATTTTTGTTCACTTTGTGTTGTTCTTTGCCTAAACTAGGCAACAACATCAAAGTGTTGTTTTTGAGATTTTTATGAAGAAGAATTAGCATTATCTAATTGAAAAAAAAAATTCAAAGTATTGAAATCCCTCTTTAATGATTTTTTCTTGATTATGTTTGTAGGGGTGCCATAAGAGATTTTTCTTCCTTTTTGGTTGCTCTTCTTCTTTTTCAATCAAATCTTCATTTATCTTTTTTGTGGAGGAACAATTTATATCTATATCTGGTTCAGTTTCAGACACTGATTTTTCTTTAAGCACTTCCTCACAAGGTTTGTTAATAGAAGTAAAATGTTATCAATATCTGGTTAAGCTCCAGACAAAACTTTTCTATTTTTCTTTCTCTTTCTTCCTCTCGTGACCTTTCATACCTGAATTTGGAGGGGTAACCCTCCCTCTTAAACTCTCTCCTGGAATAGGATGTGTTAGGATAATCTTCCTTAAAATCATACCTACTCTCGAGTTGTTCTTCTATCCTAACACAAAAATGAACCAAAACATTCAAATCATCAAAAGGTAAAAAATTTAACCCTATCCCAGATTTCCAGGTTTAGACGACTCAGGAATCTGTCAATGGTTTGTCTAGACTCTTCCCTTATTCCTGTCATCAACATAAGTAACTTCATTTTCTATCTGTATTCTTCTATAGTTTTATCTCTTTGTTGAAGTCTGTGGAGCTAATACAAAACCTCCTCTCAGAGTGCTCATCAAAGTCAATATTTCTTCTACGCCTAGGTTTTTCTTCTTCCTGTCCCTTGCCCTTATTTTGGTTGAGAACCATTTGGGTCAAGAAGTCCTTCGTATCTTTTTAAATTTCATTTCTAAAGTCATCAAATTTTCTATTTGTCTTCTCTATTTGATTTTCTAAATTTTCCTTGAAAAATTGAAGTTATGCTTTCCACCCATAAGCCTCCTCAGGTTCCTCATTACTACCACGGATACTAGATGAATAATGATGATCACTCATTTTTTAATTAAAAGAAAAAGGTTTTCACAAAGAATTTGATTCAAAAATTGAACGATAAAGATTTTCACAAAGAATTTGATTCAAAAATTGAATGATAAAGATTTTCACAAATAGGTTTTGAATTATTTTTTTTTTTGGAAGTTTCAAATAAGATCCACAAGTCAATATTTCTCCAAGTTCATTCCCAGGAAAGAGAGGTGAGTCACTAGAACCACTTAAGTACCAAATTTTTCCTTAGCCAGAGCTTACCTTAGATAATCTTAACCAATTTGCCCTAAAGAGACTTCAATACATTTTTTCCTAATTATGGTATGTGTGCAAGGCTTCCTAATGATCAAAATAAGATCAACTACAATCGAAGGAAAGATCCTACGTACCACAAAGGCTTAAAAATAAAAACAAAGCAAGAAACTAAACAAGAAGGAATTAAAAAAAAAGCAAGAAAAAATGCAAAAACTAAATTATTCGTGTCCTAGGTGAGAGTGCAGTGACACTTAAAGCCCTTTGAATTAACTATTTCAATGTCCTAATGGGATTGCTTTGAGAGAATTTTCTCAAACACAAAGAAAGCAAGAAAATTAGAGACACAAAATGAACTAAAAGGTTTTGTGATACAATGCCAAAATTATAAATATCTTTTTTTTTCTTCACTTGTCAAATTCTTCCTTCACTTGGTATTTTCTTGATTCTTGAAACTCAATTGTTGCACTCTCCAAATAAGCACAATCTTAGCAATGAACCACCAAAGAGAAAAATTAGCTTCACAACTCCAAAACCTAAATTCTACTCAAGATGAAATTCATCTTAGGAGGCCAACAAGTAAAAAATCAAGAAAAATCCAATTAAAAATTGATAAACTCAAATGGAATTAATTTGAAATTTTTAAAGAGTAATATGTCAAACACAAAACAAGAAATAAAGTTTGAAAAAACGGTGAGCACACAAAATGGAAACCTAAAAATAACACTAGAATGAATTTCAAAATAAAAATTCTAGAATAAATAAATAGACACCGAAACTTCCAAAAATTCTAAATATTCATCAAGAAACATTTTGTGTAAGAAATTTTCATGTGAGAATCTCAACACAATATGTGATCAAACGAAACAAATTTTAGGTCAAACGGATGTGTATTCTGAGAGAAATAAATCAAACATCACAACACCAGTATTCAAAAATTGAAACTATTTTTTCAGCATTGACAAAGATGATTCAAAACTTTACTTAGAAAATGTATAAAGAATTTGAGGTTAAAATTTTTATCCTGGCTTCGAAACACATCAAACAATGTTTGGTAAAACATTTAAGATCAAAAAATCCAAAGAATAAGGTGCGGTAACTTTTATACCGAGAACAACATCACATTAAAACTTGTTTTTCTGGACAGAAAATGTTCTGCCTTTTACTATTTATAAATTATTTTCTATTTTATTTTTAGACCGGATACAAACAACATATCAATCTACTTGTGTGATTTTTTTCAGATTTAAAAAAAAAACAAATCAAAAATAAATGCTCAAAACTCAGAAAAAATTTAAAAAATCTGAAAAGAAAAAACTTTAAAAAATGTGAATAAAAAATAACTTAAAATTTCAATTATAATAGAAACTTAACTCTAATAAACTTGTTAATAATCTAATAATAAGATAAAAGACTAAAAAATAAAAATAAACACACACAAAAAATAATATACAAAATTACTCAAATTAAACGGATATTCATTGCAAAACAAAGATTTTTTTTTTTTTAATCAAATTACTACTTAAATCTTATGAGATAAATTGAAATAATATGACTTATGACAATAATATTTTTTTAACCCGGTATATAAATGCCATTTAAGAAGACCTTAGATAAAATAATATTTTTTTATCTCAATAATTTAAACATTTTAATTTTTTGTTTTTAATATAAAATTTTAATTGTTGGACAATGAAAGACGTAATAACAGATGAAGTTATAAAATAATTCTATAATTTTAATATAGTATTTTATTTTTTTATTTCTTTTTTTGTTGATACATGGAAATAATAAAAATATTAAATTGAATTTTTTTACCACACACAAGAGAAGCTCCATGAAACTTTCTCTCTTTTTATATGGCAAAGCAAAGAAAGTCCATTGGGAAGTTTTATAGTTTGTTGGAAAACGTGAGGTAAGGGTGACACGTGCGCATGCTGACGTCACGAGGGTGGCTCAAAGGGACACCGAAGGGTCGCTCTCAGATGTAGTTGATTGATGTGCGGTGGCACAGAACACTCCCCTCACCCGCAGCGCCACGTGTCACCCTCTGCCTCTCACACACGTGGCATTCCCACGTACACCAGTCCTTTTGCATGTCCTTTTCCTTTTCCATTTAATCGAAATAAGCGCAACTTGACATGTGGGTCCCATCTCCATCATGACCCTCCCTTTGGGACCATGTCACGTGTCACCTCCTCCTTCTCTCCACCGCTTCTCCCGGTCACCCACCCCCACTACGCTCTGCCACATTCGTTGACCCTATCTTTGCCATTTTCTCTCTTCTTTGACGCTCATTTCGGTCAATCATACTCTTCTTTACACGCTACTTCACGTTTTTTTTATATTAATTTTTAAAAACAATACTTACGTAATTTATATTATTAATAAATTAAAGCTTATTCTTATCTTTTTTAATTACAAATATTATATTTAATAAAATTTAAAAATTTAAAATTAAGAAGTTTCATAAACGAAAATTTAGGAAACACATTTTTATAAATAAGATAAGAGAAAATGACATCATTTTAAAAAATATATAAATTTATTAATAAAAATATAAGGAATGTAAAGTGTTTTTTTTTTTAAAATTATAAGTGTGTGTGTGTGTGTAATACTTTTAAAATATGAAAGTTGTAAATTCTTTTCGTAAAACCAAAAATTCAAGGGAGGAACTCTTCATTAAAAACAGTTCTTTCACAATTTAAATATGAAAACTGATTAATTTTATATTTATTTATTTTAAAATCATTTTAGTTTAATAATTTTCACCTATTAAGAATAACAATAAATATATTAGCTGTTGATGTAATTTATTAAAATAATTTTTTTCTTGATAAATATATTATTCTTGATCTGTTATAAATTAAAAATTTAATATAATTTATTTTGAAAAAAATAAAAAATAAATATAATATTTCTTAAAAATTTGAAATTACTATTATTTTAACTTTTTTATGAACAAAACTACAATTATTTTGAAAGGGAAAGAATATCTATTAAAAATAAATTTAATTGGTTATGAAATAATGTTATATTTCTAATATTATCATGTATATAGAATTTACACACCATTTTAATTATTTTTAATTTACTTAGATATAATAGATGTTCTTAAGTATTGATAGTAGATATGAGTATATATCAATATCATATAATATAAATGAATTAGAACTGATTTAGTCATATATTTGTGGATGAAGTGTCGATTGTCTATGCATTCTTGAGTAATTAAGTAAAGGAACATGTGGTATAACAAAAATTCTTTACTTTAATAATAATAATTTAAGTTACATAAATTAAAATATTATATGATGAGAAGTTGAGGGAGAAAGACTTTCTTTGCACACTTTGAAATCTATTTTATCATAAGAAAAAGTTGATGGAGTGAAATTATCTTAATAGTTTATTTCTATATTTGTTGATCAAAATTTTAGACTGTGTTGAATGTTAGTTTTTAACATAAATATTTCAAAAGACATAATTTATTATCTATTTGTGTTTACTATGAATCTATAATAATTTATTATCTATTTGTGTGTCTAGATTTACTACGAATCTATAATGTTTGAATATGAATGGATTATGAGATACCAACAATATGTATATTTTTTGTGTATTTATTTTTCTTCCAACTATGATTGGTTGTATTTGATACATAAAGAAAAATATTGATTTATATTTTAATAATAATACTAATCAAAGCTAAAATTTAGTTGATAGTGTTGAATTTGTACACATTTATTACATATCTGCTTTAGTTAAAGTGAAATTTTGTTTAAAGATGAAACTATTTTGTAAAGTCTTTTATTATGTAAAATTTAGGATTGGACTAGACCTTATATAAAGTTTAAAATATTTCATTAAAGTTTTAAGGATATTACATCAATCACATGCAAGTTTATTAATGAAAAATGTGTTGGTTACTTTAGTGAGGGAAAGTACCTAAGGTAAGGAAATTCTCTTTCTCTTTTATTTTTTTTGCATGGTTGAAGATTTTTTAGTGAAAGTCTTATTAAGCCACATAATAATTGTTTTCTTAACTCCTTTTTATTATTATTATTATTATTTTTCATGAGTAGAGTTATGCTTCTTAAATCTATTGTGCAAAATATTTTTTTTCATAAGTTTTAGGTTTACTTGTGATAGAAAAACAATTAATTTATTTAGTAGATGGATGACTTAGAAATTGTATATAGACAATTATTGCAAAACGTTGTTATTGTTGCTTGAAAACAATGTACAAGCTCTTTCATAAAAGTGATATTGGTTATCAATCATGTATGTTAAAGCTATTATGAGAGTTTATTCTTGATCAAGTTAAGTGGGTTAACATAGCTTGTGCTCTAAAGAGAACTTCTTCTATATCAAATCATATTCAATCATCTATTTGGACTAGTATTATAATTCTTTTCACTTAGTTGTTGATCACTTGGAACAATGGTAATAAAAAAATCATTTATGATTAAATGAATGAATTAATAATACTTTAGTTGATAATTTAGACATGATTTCTAATTTAATAAATATCTACATGTTATTCTCTCTCTGATTGTATGACACATGGTGAGTTTATTGTGTCTGATTCTATTTATAACAATAGATTTGATAATTTTAGAGAGATTTCTTAATTGGTAATACTTCAAAGAGATATGTATTATGATACACACTCATAATGATTAATTTAAGTACAAAATTTACTTATAATTTTTTTATGTTCTTCTGACTTTTGGTTTAATAATAAATTTCCAATTCAACAATTTTGTTCTTGCAAATTTCCTCTAAGACGTATTGATTTTTGTATTCATGTTATTTTTAAAATCTAGTTTAATAGAAATTTGATGATGTTGGTAGGTCATATAAATAAAATTTGAATACTATTGCTTCTTCTCAGATCGGGAAGGTCTTTTTTCTCCTTATACATATGGTTGTCATTCGTTATGGGGTCTCAATTCTCGGTTGATACGTCAGAAGGATATTTGTAAAAGGTCCTCCGAGGGTCAAGTTAGTACTCATCTTAGGTAGTTGAGTGTAATAAATGCGTGCATTGGTATGATGTTGGTCAACCTATTTATAAGAATAAGTCGGACCTTTAAGTTTATGGGCCTATATTAACATGATTTTCGCGGTTAATCTTCTGACAACATGTATGATTTTGTCTCAAATCCTTCTTTTGATCTTGCTTTAGAGTGTTGGAGTGAGAGGTTAATTAATGTTAGTTATTGGTGTATGAGGAGGAGTCTCAATTGGATGATACAATTATATATACCTATCTTAATATAGTTATTAATCAATCTAATGAATGCATGCATTCTTTTATTTAGGAATTTGGTATTATTAGAGATATTTCTATACCATATAACTCAAGTTAATTGGAAATCTCTTTAGTATAATTAGGTTAAATGGAATTAATGGTACTTAGTAGCTTGTAATGAGATTTTTTTATAACTATATAGTTCTTACTAAGAGTTTAAAGTTTCAACAACATGTATAAAAAAGAGGATAATAGATATATATGTTGATTTTCTTGTGTAAACATGCCTTAAATTATATTGGTGGGATATTTTCTCATTTTTTTTTTCACCTGAATTTGCTTAGAGATGAATATCAATTACCTTTTTTTTTCTTTTATGTTTGTATAGTTTACTTGTTGATGAATTTAATTTAGCAGTGTTTTGTTGAATTATGATATTTTGATAATTTATCACACATACAATTAATATAGAACTAATTTTTATTTTAAATAACATGTTTTTTATTGACTTATTAGTTAACTCGCTTAAATATAATATTTTATTACTTAAAAAAGTTGTGATATAATTATTTATGAAAACTTGGTTGACAAAAAATAAATTTTCTTATATATAACATATTAACACTTGTATATTTTTTATTAAAAATATATGATTAACTATAATAAATTTTATTGCATATTATTACTATTATTATTTTCATAAACATTTTTTCTTCATTTTTTACTTTTCCATAAAAACTATATTTTATTCTCTTCTTCACCAATTTTTTTCCAACTAAAAAATTTCAGTCTCCAAACTTATTAATAAATAACGTAACGTTCATTTTTCATTTTTCAATAAATAAAATGTAACGTTCATTATTAATAATGAATATATTTTTCACTACAGTTTACTTTTCCTTTATAAAATATTTTACTATTTCTTAATAACAATTATATATTATGTTATATTTTATTTTTTTATGATATTATTTTGGTTTTTAATATACCCATATAATAATGTTAGATAAACTATTATTCCTTAAAAATTTGTAGAACAACGAACATTTTGAAAAATGATTTTGAAATTTAATAGAATATAGATAATTACGAAACTGTTTAAAATAATTTATGAAACTAATTTGAATTCTTTTATATCTTTTGCTGGCTCGATCTAAACAATGCTAAAGAAATTTATGAATTTTTTTTTTTTACTTATTCCAATATTTTATAATTAATTTATAAAAAAATCTTTATAAATTATTTACCACGTCAAAATTATTACTCTTTCTCTTGACCCAATCTCTTCCATTTCCTCAAGACAAGAGTGTAAATACATATATATAGGTTAAAAATAGTGGAATCTATATATAGCTTTTTATTTTTAAACTTTTATTTATTTGTATTCATTTTATCTAATTTATTTTCTCAATAGTCTATAAAATAGAGATAAAATGTGATTAAAAAAAGAAATCAAAATGAAAATGGGCAGTCAAAATTTTCTAATGAAAAATAATCTTTAGAAAAAGTTGATAAAAAAATGACTAAATATAGATAGAGATAAATAAATTGAAAGAAAAAAATAAATGCAAGATAGATGTTAAAATTGTTAATATGATGGTCTAGGCATAGATTAGAGGCTAGTGCTATGTGTCCACATCTAATTCTATAAAGTGAAAATTAAAGTTGAAATGAGAAATTTTCAATTAATTTGCATTGACTACATAAGAAGAATCCCACATAAGCATCACTAGAAAGTTCTATTTCATAGGTGTCATATTTTGAATGGTATAAACATAGTTTATTTCAAAGGAGTTCTCATGGAATATTTGAAATCATCTATACTTTGAAGAATGAAAAATCTTAAATTCTTCAAAACACATGCAACAATCCACATTTTTTTTTCTCCAATTATAAGATGATTAGCAAACATTAGGGTGGAGAAAACCATGTTAACTAATGAATATCTTCATAAATTGAATATTTAAATATTTTTAAATCGAATTTCTTTTAAAATTGTTTCTATATTTGAAATAAAATACTCAATTTAAAAGGTACAATTTTAATTACTTGTTTGATAAACATAATATGATATAATAGAAAAATATTTAATGAAATATGATGAAAACAAGATAAACAAACTATAATTACATCCAATATTTAGTACATATAAGAAAATAAACTAAATAGTATTAAGATATAGTGTAAATAATGTTTTAGTATCACTTTTTTCTAAAATTATGTAGAATCTCTATATATTATTTTTTTTTAAATTATAAAAATATAATTTTAACTAGATTATATACAAAATTTACTCTCTTGCATATAACATTCATTCGAAGCTTGGTTCTTAGAAATGTAAAATTTTTAGTATGATGGATGAAATTTAACTTGTAAATTCAAATATTATTGGTGTTTTTCCTTATAGTTTTCATATTTATAAGTGGTGAGTCAATCTTCTTAAATAGGTGGATAGATGGATTATAAAATTTATTTGGATTGAAGACATTATTAATAAGTCGTGTTTGATTATTGTTAAATGAAGTCAATTGTGCACTAGTAAACTTAAACGTGGTCTACTTGTTTGAATATTCAGGCAAAAAACAAGGCTTACTTGTTTAGATTGACCTGAGATTTTTCTTATAGCTTTATGACTTAAACTTTACTAGTAAGAACTAAATTCTTAAAAACTAAGTATAAGAATATCGTTTTGTATAAGTCTTCTTCCATCTGGTCTAGCATTAATATCTAGTATTCAGTGAGAGTGAAATTCTTTCATCTGACATTAATATATTTGGATGATTCTGGTTTGCTAAGTAAAAAAGTTGTTAGGAAATTCTTTCTTAATTCTTATGTTTCTTATGATGGGGAAGTTCATTTGGACAAATTTTATTCCTCCTACTAAAACTTTGATTTGTTGGAAGTTGTTGCACAATAAAATGTCATTGATAAAGAGATCTAGTACAAAGGTTTGTCTACGTGTTCTATGTGTTCCTTACTAAGAAACATGAGGAAAACGATTTTCACATATTTTTTCAATGTAATATTGCCTAACAAATCTGGTCTTGTTTGAACCAAATCTATGACAAATTTTATCTCTCTTTTAGATGGAAGTCATAGAATCTCTTTTGAAAAAATCATCCATATGCTCGGATGCATAAACATATGTTTCTTTGGTTTATCAACCCCTTTAGTATAAGTCAAAAGCATAAAGCATTATGCTCAGTCTTGTACATCACTTTCAGTTTTGCTGATTTGAGATGATTTTCATTCCCTCTAAGCCAAGAAAGATAAACTTCTTTTGGCCACAATCTACAAGGATATAATTGAAAAATGACTAATCCATAACCAGGACGACTTCTAGACCTTCCAAAGACATAAATATATGATTGATCTTATACCTTGATCAACCACCACCACCAGACATTCCGCAATATAAATGATGTTACTATAACACCATAAGTTGGTGTAAACACCAACAAATCAAACTCTAACTCATAAATAAAATATTTAAAGAATTGGTTGTCTCATAATCAAACAAAAATTATGATTGTGCTTTTGTTATAGATAATATACTTCTAACCAAACTCTTAGATTGTGAAGTCTCAACTTCATTGATAACAAACATCCTATTAGTTGCCATAAACTTTAGATTGTTGTTTTGTTGTGCCTGTTGCATCCAACCAAAAGTAGCTACTTCCAACCGAGCATGCTTTGCATTACCAAACTTGTGTCATTTATTGCATGTCACGTTTAAAGTTGATCAAGGACAAAATCTAACAAAACTGAAGACATTTATTGCAGGTCTAATACATATTTCGTACTTGGTAACTTTATTATACATACCAAAGTTTTCTTATTTATTATTATTATTATTATTATTATTATTATTACTATTGTTATTATTATTATTTAAAACATGGGTGCAATGCTCAAGCAAGAAAGTCATTCCCTTTCCTTAGTAAAAAAATGTGGCTTTGCAAGCATCATCAGTGTATGTCCGTGAAATGTATGCAATTACAAAAGTAGTATAGAAATGTCGTCGGTATTTGTTGGAAATCAAATCATTTAAAAAAATTTACAGATCAAAAGAGTCTCAAGACTCTCCTTTCCCAACGATTCAAACACCAGAAAAGCAAAAAATGGATGGAAAAATTACAAGGCTATGACTTTCAGATAATGTACAAACTTGGAAAATACAATGTTGTAGCCGATTCGCTGTCCCGCCAAGGATCCACAACTCTTTCATTGTTGCTCACCATTTCCTCTCCTTCCCAACCATCTTCAAAGAATTACAACAATTCTTCTCCACAAGTGAAGGATACCAATTAATCCGAGTTTGCACCTATGACCAACCGTTGCACAATTTCTTCTCCAAGCACCACGACCTGTTGTTTTTCCACCACCAATTTTTTCTTACACCTACCCAAGACTTTCACCACCGCGTCCTTCACGAATTGCATGAATCACTCACAACGGGTCATCGAGTCTTAAACTCACTCTTGCAAGGGTTGCAACCTCTTTTTACTGGCTCGACTGGATTAGAGATGTTAAAATTTCATTCAGCAATGTTCCACATGTCAACGTAACAAATACTGCCACAAAAATCCTAAGGATTAATTCAAAACGCTCCCAATCTAACTCAATTATGGGAAGACCTATCTATGGACTTCATCACTCACTTACCATTATTGACCGACCACATAGTCAAAACCAACTTAAAAGGTGATGTTACAACATGAACCAGTAGGCTCACACGCAATCGAACAAACCTACATAAATGAAAGACTTTAGGCTCACACGCAATCGAACAAACCTACATAAATGAAAGACTTTATCATGTGAAGGGCTAGTGGCATATTATGTAATGGAATTTTAGTTTGCATGTATTTTCGTTTAATAGCACATGACCCGCTTTTGACCCAAAAGCAATTCCTATATTGAGTACTGATGCTACATAAATGAAGCAATAAAAGTGTTATCTTAGTTTAGTATAGTTGTAGCAAAGACTTTAGCACATTTCTTGTCTCATGAACTTAACTTTATGTTGGAGATCCCACATCGACTAAAGACATTTCATTGTATATAAGTGGGTGCAAACCTCACCTCATGAGTCGGTTTTATGGGGTTGAGTTAGGCTTAAAGTCCATTTGTAATATGGTATCAGAGCCATTTCGAGTCTATTTTAGCGAGTGTTTGTTAGGTTTATCAGGTCATCCGCTATCGGGCCATTATCGGACCACCCATAATATGTTATTAAGACATTTCATTGTATATAAGTGGGTGTAAACCTTACATCATGAGCCAGTTTTATGGGTTTGAGTTAGACTTAAAGTTCACTTTGTAATACTTTACAACAATGAAAGATTTACAAAGATACCACTTTCATTACTTTTTTTTTTTTGCATAGTCTTGCTTGTATTTATTGACCTTAAAAAAAATATTGTGATTAAATGTCTTTGTTTGCCCCTGAGTAAAAGTCTTTTTAGAAGGTGTTTCTCTATTTATACTTTTACTATTCGACACCTTTTGTTTATTGAAAGAAAACCTATCTTTCTTTGTAGATACTTTACTATTATAACCACACCATACTAAACATACAAAATCATGAATAAATTGTGTGATTGTCAAAATCTTCTTTAATGACAATGAGATTTTTCTTTTGGATAAAACAATCTTCCATGTAACTGAAGTTCATGTTTAAATTTTATCTTATTAGGAGAAAAACATCCTGAACTTAACTAGAACTAACTTAGAGTTATATTTTTAAAATATGTCTTGAATTTGTATCCTACCTCTGAATCTTTAAAACATATATAATTAACCTTTATTTGTTTATTTATTGTTTTACTCTAACCATAATCAAAACTTACTTAATATTATTTATTATTATTAAAATCATAATTAAATATCCATATATAAATCATTTATATCTAACACATATTTATTAATTATATTTGTGATAAATCATTTATATCTAACACATATTTATTAATTATATTTGTGATGTTGGATAGGATTGTAGAATAAATTTAAATTTTGGATAAAACTTTCAAATAAAATATTTATTAAATTTAATTGTTACAATCACACAAATTCATTACATATTTAACCGTTGTTTAGTAGAGTTTAACTTATTATTCAAACAATAATTTATTAGAGTTTAACACATTAGAAAAAAAAAATATGATGACATTTGTGATTACATCACATGCACAAAGATGCACATATTCATGCTTGTACGAAACATTAAACTAAAGTTACATCCATACTTTCTTAGTTATAACATCACAAATAAAATTATGTTATGATGAAAAAAAATTAAAATTTTGAAGCAACCTTTTATATTTTTTGAATATGAATAAATAAAATTATTATATTACAATTATGTTAGATGGAATAAAAATGATTAATTTCAATGATAAAACAATAAAAAAATAAAATAAAATAAGTATATTAGGTTCAATGAATTCATTAAAAACATTATCAAAACAAATTTATATATATATATATATATTAAAATAATAATAAAACATTAATGAGAAAATCATCTCTAGTAATTTTGATTAAATATTTATAGAAGAGAGATTAAAATAAATAAATTGTCTTTAATACTTTAATTAATTAACAACTGTCTTTAAAATGATTAAATAAAAAATAGATGTTATATACTTTTTTAAACATATAATCATATACATTCTAATAAATCTTTGATAAATTTATGCTAGACTTATTAATTGATAAACTTAAACATTGTTAAATTTCTTTTTTTCAATGAGACTCTATACTAATGGATGTGAAAAAGAGCTTGAGATAAAAAAAAATTGAAACAAGAATTAGAAGAAAATAAAAATGGATGTTTTATTTCTGAAATTTATTTGGCTTTCCCTAACAAACAAAAGAAAACTCCATAATATATGAAAGGAAATGTTGTTATGTATTGAGAATGTAAGTGTTTCTTTAAACTGTCTTCTACTTACAAATGGCTATAGGTAACAGAGTTGACTTCTGTAATAATTATTTTTAAAAATTATCAATAATTATTTTAAATTCATTAAACGTACTTAAGAAGTTATATTATCCTTTAATAAGAATGACCATATATAATAAAATTAAATTTTATAATAATTACTTTAAAAAATTCCATTAATTTTTCCTTAAATTGTTATGACAGTAATAAAACATTTAATTACATTACCATATATAATAAATAATAAAGTTGACTTTTACAATCATTAAACTAAAATTCAATATTTACAAATTTCTTAAATACATTCATAATTAATAATTTTTTTATTAATTATTAACATCTAAAACCAAAATAAAATATTTATGATTTAATCACAAACGGCCATATATAATAAAATTAAATTAAACTATAATCAACTTTAAAAAATATTCATAAATATTTTTAACTGACTGAAAATGTATAAAAATTAAGAAATCATTTTAAAAAACATACAAATAATTTTTTTATTGAAAATGTATAAAAATTAAAAAATATATATAATTTAATTACATTATTGTATATCATAAAATTAGTTTTAGAATTATTATTTTTATAATTATATTACTAATACACAATATTCATCCACTAGAAAACCTTACTAACAATTTTGAATATTCTCTAACTATCCTTTTTTTTTTACCTACAAATATTATAATAATTATTTTAAAAATTATCTTTAACTAATAATGTATAAAAATGAACAAAATAGAAAATTATAATTTAATTACACATTACCAAATACAATAAAGTTGACTTTATAAATTACATACCCACACAAATAATTGTAATTTAAGGAAGAACAACAATAGAAAGAAACTCAATACACATGTCCATTATTAACAAGAATTGTAGTAGAAAATAGTGTTATTATTTTAATACACCCTTAAGTAACCACGTGTATAAATTTTGACAAGTTATTAAATAAGAGATTTATTGGAAAATTATTAAATAATGATGGAGTACAGCTAAAGAAGAAAAAAACGATGGTGAGTTAAGTTGAGGTTTGCACATGGGTGGCAGTGAGTGACTAAACGAAAGAGGTTGACAAATTGAAGAAAAGTGGAACCGCAAAAGACCTATCCTAAGAGAACACGACACGACTTAATGCACACACAACACAACATAACCCGAGACTGCAACAACCACGACAATCAAACTAGAATAAATCATTATTAATGTTGGAGCCACGTGTCTCATCCTCCTTTGCCGGGATCTTCACCGACACGTGGCAATTGGTCTGTTTCCATCCTCCTTTTAACATGTGTCCTTCTCGACAGCAATCTCATCTTACATTAAAAAAATCATGTCGTTGTCGCCACATGGCACCCACGCGCCCTTCTCTCACCCTACCCACTTGTCTCTCCCTCCTCACTCAATCCATCACATCCCAGGGGTACTTTTGTCCTCAAATAAATATTATTCCTCCTCTTTCACTTTCTATCTTCTTTTTCTCTCTTCCAACAAAACAACACCTTTTCCTTCTCTCCTTTCTTCTCCTTCTTCTCCATTTTTTTTCCTCACTTTTCTTCTTGAATCATTCATAATTAGTTGGTTCTTTCTTTCTTTGATCGGTTTCACACGTGTAAGGAAAGAGGGTAAAAGGAAACTGATTTTTGTTGATTTTTGTTTTGGGTGGGGATTGATTGCTGGCTGGAAGAATTAAAGAGGATTCTTTCTCAATTAATTGCATTAAATTTCGACTGTTTTTGAGAGAAAAGAAAGTGTTTTTGCAATCCAGGTGTGTTCTGTGTGCTGTTTTTGGCCTCATTTGATGAGGAGGCATGTTTCGTGTCATGGGTTTTACTGCTGATTTGAATCACTGCTACTCGGCACCCCACCAAGGTTTGTTCTTTTCTGCTGCACACGCGGGTTGTGTGAAGAACATGCGTTAGAACAGGTGTTACTACTTCACGATGTTCTATGTTGTTGTCTTTTTGTAACGGGCATTCATGATGGAGGACTATAAAAACCGTCACCTCCAGCAGCAGTATCAACAAAACCATCTTCAGCAACACCAGCAGCTGAATCAGAACCACAACTCTGAGAGGATGGATAGGTACCCGAGGGATTTGCTTCAGGGATTTGTCATGAGAGGTGTTACCGTTAGGGATGATAACATGAATAACGTTATCACATCCCAGCATAATCATCACCATCAGCATGAGCAACAACCACCCCAACACCAGGAAGAGGATGAAGAACTTGAGTTGAACCTTGGTCTATCTCTCGGAGGAAGATTCGGAGTGGACAAGAACGCAAAAAAGAAGAAACTTATGCGTTCTTCTTCTGTGGTGGGGACAATGCCTCTGTTCAGGGAGGACGATGCGGTGGCTCCGCCGCTCGCAGCGTTCCCTTCCCTGATGAGGACGTCCTCACTGCCCACCGAGACGGAGGAGGAGTGGCGGAGGAGGAAGGAGATGCAGACTCTGCGCCGGATGGAGGCCAAGAGACGCCGGTCTGAGAAGCAGAAGGGCTCCCGGGAAGGCGTAGTCGGTGGCGGCAGCGCTGCCCCCGAAGAGACTGAGGGTGGCAGTATGGCGACAATGGGGTTGACCAGATTTGGTTCTGCCACGTTGGCTCCACCCCCACTGGGGTGGGGTGTGGCGGCGCCGAAGCAGGTTGTTCTTGGTGATGTGTTGGGGAAGGGAAAAGGTTTTCAAGGTCTGTTTGGGCAACCATCTTCTCAGGGATCGGCCGATTCACAAGGTGGAAGCTCTTCATCGTTGTCCGAAATGGATAGCAAGGCTTTTTTAGGTAAATTTTGATTACTGTATATATGAGTTGAGTTTTGTCTTGTTTAGAATAGAATGTCAACTTTTGGTGTGGCCTGTTGAAGTTTGTCATTGTGCTGCTTTATGTGGTTCTGATGGTGATTATGTTTGACTGTGTGATGGTTCATGAGGGCTTGTTCTTATGTGTATTTGTGATTTGTGTATCCTTTTATATGTGACTTGCTTGTTTTAAAGTTTTAATTGATTCTGTTAATGGTTGCTTACAAGAATGAGGATGGAAAGAGCACAAAATATTTCATTTTGTTGTCATTTGTTCCTTTGATGAGTACGTATGTGACCAAAGTACTATTATTATTTGCTACTTGTAAGGGGACTTAATGTTTTGAAGATTCAACCATGAGGAGAGTCTTTACTTGATTGAATTTTACTTACTGAAGCTGTTAACTTGTTAATCTCTTCCTTTTTTGTGGTTTTTCATTTTATTTGGTTACTGTATGTTTGGAAATTTGGAATGATCGTAAACTTGGGGGCGATTCCCTTCAGTTCTCCCCTTTAGTCTCTCATTGTTATGCATTAGTCCCTTTCTGTATTCTAGTAATCACCTAGAAGCCACAACACACTGAAAGGAATTATTTTTTGTATGTGATTGTGAGGTTTTCTTTTTCACCATTCTTGCACTGTGAAACCGTCACTTTTATTGTTACTAGGGAGTTTCTCTTGCACATGATACCATTTTTTGAAGCTTCATATTTGAATTAACTATGATACCAAATGGAAGTGAAGATGCTAGCTAGCTTTACTAAATAAAGCTCTTGAATATATTGGATGTTAGTTGAGATCAATTGTCACTGTAAATGTTGTTTGCAATGGTATGATTTTACGGGTTTTCAAGTTAATAATATGCTCATCTTTTTATAGTAGCATTGAACTGAATTGTGTCATCACTGGTTGCTGGACAGATAATTGATAATCAATTATATTGAAGTCATGACCTCTTAATCTTATCTTTTTCCATTTTAAGCTCTGGTCTTTTAAGATAAGCAGTTAAATATTGAGTTATTGATTAACTTTCCTCTTATTGTTAAGATATTTGGAATTTGTTGTTTATTTTTCAAGGAGTAAATGGTTATCTTTTAAAAACTTATTCAAGATACCTAATATAAGAGTGAACTATTTATTATACTTGGGTGGGAAAAATAGTAATTCAGTACACTTTGTATTTTTGACAATATCTTCTTATGATATTGCTAGCTCACTTCAATATTAAATTGCTGGCCTTGTTTGAAAAAGATTACTTTGTCATTTTTCCTTATATTCTTCGTCATTTGTTCTTCCTGTGATGCAATATGCAGGAGCCATTGACTGGAATAGAAATCAGAACCATTGCATTGGATATTGTAGGAATTTTTTTTTTCCTGTGTTGTTCTCTGATTTTTTTTCTGAATCTTACTGTTACAATTCTATTGATCTATTTCACTTTGTTTAAATAAATACAATAGATTATTCTCGGTGGTGTGATACTTGCAAATTAAGTATGTCTTGTCAGGTTTGATTGACTTCATTTATGAACAAAATATATTTGGTATAATATGTGATAATAGCTTCATTCACCAAAACACTGTTCAGATTCATTATGGTTTAACATATATCAACTAACTTAATGTTAGTGGACTATTTTGACATGTTTAGAAAACAAAATATCATTCAGGATAAATGACATGTTTGTGGCTAGACACTGCATTTGTTTTGAATCCAATGTGTGCATGCATCTGGTTCTGTTAGAATAATTTATTTTTGCTGGATTTGTGTGTCAGATATACCCTTCCATGGTATTAAAAGGATGTTCATGATTCATCACCACTTATTGCAGAATAAAACAAAACAAAATTTAAGAACAACAAAGGATCAAAAGGAGCAAATATACTCTTTCTTGCATTTGATTTCTAGGTAGATTTGTTTCTGAACTGACCTTTTGTTTGAAGCATCAGTTGTGTTATGCAATTGGAATTTGTTACTTCATGATATTAGAGCAAGTGTGCCTATTCTCTGAATGATGGAATTTGTGGTTGTATATATTCTATAACTTAGCTGAAAATGATAACACCAAAGTTAAGAAAAGCAAGATTTGATTATGTAGTTTGCTGAAATGACAGGATCGAGTAGTTGTGGTGAAGCAAGCCCTGGCAGTAATCAATCAGCACAAGAACGAATCAGCCAGGAAGCTGTGGGATTAGGGGCTAAGACAATTCAGAATGTGGCTAGAACTTCCAAAGCTGAGGTGGAGAATCCATCTAAGAAATTCCATCCTTCCCAAAACATAATGGGAAAGCAAATTGGGACAAACTCAATTGAAGACATGCCTTGTGTGTTTACAAAAGGGGATGGTCCTAATGGAAGAAGGATTGAGGGAATCTTGTACAAATATGGCAAAGGAGAGGAAGTGAGAATCATGTGTGTGTGCCATGGAAACTTCCTCTCTCCAGCTGAGTTTGTTAAGCATGCTGGTGGTGGGGATGTTGCTCACCCCCTTAGGCACATTGTTGTCAACCCTTCTGCTGCACCCTTTTAGTCATGGACTTCCCTCTTTCCCTTCAACTGTAGGGCTGTAATATAGTTTACATTGAGGGAACAAACATTAGTTTGGCAGCAGCTTCTTTTCTCTTTTTCTCCATTTTTGCTTAGTTCTTGAATGAAACAATATTAAATATAGACACATGTCTCCCTTCAGGAAGTGAAGTGGCATTAAATTTCCCATCTTTATCTGGTTTTTCATTGTGTGTCAAGTTTATTGTTAAAGGCTAACATCTTTTGAGGTATAGATAACTGAAGGAAGTTATCTTTAATTTCACACACTTGGAATTAAACCTTAGTTGGAACATGTTTATAAAAAACCATGGTTTGACATCTTTCTTTCTTGTTAAACCATGTGTCAATTATTTAGTGATAGGCAAGGTTTGATTTCTTTATTCTCATCATTGTCATTACCATTTTCATTTGATTTTCATTGTAGTAACTATAATGAATAATCATCACTGTTATACCTTTATTGTCTTAGACATCATCACTTTCATACTTTGATTTTCACCATCATAGTCATTGTTATTATCTACATGTAGATCTGTCCTCTTATGCAGTGTTTTTTTTTTGTTTTATTAAAGTAATACAGTTTCAAAAATATTTAATTTTATAAGAATATTATTAAAAAGTTATGAAATAATAGAGTTTAGAAATATATATGATTTTGTAAAAATAATATTAAAAATATATGTGATGATTCTTTTTCAAGAGGTTATGTAGTTATTTTTAGTAAAAGAGAGGTTGTTTAATTACTTAATTAAATAAATAAAGAAATTATTTAATTTTTATTAAAGAGTACTTTTGTTATTCATTCCTTTAATATCTTAGGGTAGATTTCTATTTCCATCTTTAAGATCATTTTTACAATCATTATTATTATTATTCTTATCATTGTACACATCAGTGCAAAAATTAATATTTTCTTGTTTTTTTATCCTGTTTTTATTTTACTTTTGCATATTCATCTATCAGATTTTTTTAAGGGTTGATCATTTCTAAATTTTTATCACTCCATCTTTTTAAGACCTAATTGACTTTGCTAAATATTTGAAATTAATTTTCTGAAAATTTTTTTAATTGATAATATGTTAATAACCCATAGGTTATTTATTTTCCAGTAAATAGTATAGTTATAACACTCTAATTAACTTACTTTTAAAGTGAGTAATTAAAATATTTTTTTTCTTATAAATTATAAGTATTTTTTGTAGTTAGAATTTAGTTACTTGCTTAGAAAATCATATTAAAAATAAAATATTAAATAATTTCATGATAAGGCGAAAAAGCTTTAAACGAATATTATAATTATAATGAAACAGGAAGAATATATAAAATGTTTAAATACGTTTTAAGTTTTTATAAACAAGATTAATCTTGGTTTTAGTCTTTATTTTTTTTATGATTTATTGTTTAAAATGATTTTTTATTATGTCATGTAGTGTATGTGTTAATAAGTAATCACTTAAATATGACATGATGTAACATGCTACATTTATATATTTGTGACATCATATACAGTGACAAAAACTTTACTTTTCAATATTAAACTTAATGATTTTTCAATGAACTGATTTTCAATAAATTATATTTGAAGGGATATTAAGAAAAATATCTTAAAAAGTAAGGGTATAAGTTTGATTATTATCAGGTCATATATGATAATTAAAGCTAAACAGTAAGTTTAAATTACGTATTTTATGGAAAGTGTAAAAATGGTTAATTCTAAAATATTTTAAAGACTTAATAATCTTATTATTTCCTAGTTCTTATTATATTAAGAGTTATCAATTAATTTTATATTTTAAATTTTACAAAGTTCAACCTTGTTCAATTTTTTTTAAGGATGAATTTGATCACATTTATTTTTTAAAAATTCAATATAATCCTAATTTGTTTAAAACAATTAAAGGTGGTAGTATCAAATTGTTTAAAATAACTCAACATGATATTCCAAATTTTTTTAAAATGATTTAATATAATAATAAAATATATAATTCAATATTAAATATAAAAGAATTCAACATAGTGGTTCATTTTTTTAAGAGGATTCTATATGATAATAAATGTAAATAATTCATTCAATATTTAATATACAGTAGAAAATTATTAAAATAATTTTTTTAATAAAGATAATATAACAGAAATAAACACGTTGAATTGTTTTAAGAAAAAAAAATTATATTAATTTTTTTAAAAAATTAAAAAATTAAATTAACTTTTAATATTTAATATAAAAATTAAAGTAATAATTAAGCCTATTTTAAAATATTCCAATGCAACAATATTAACTATAAGAATATTGATCCATCTCAAACCTATCTAGTTTTTTTCTTAAAAAAATTATGAAAAAGTTATATACACTTTGTGTCCTTTTCCCTATACTCCTATCCATTAATTTTTTAAATGATATAAAGCTATTTTTGATCAAGTTGTGGTAGCTGGGACCAAACTTTTAAACTTTGGCAGTGTAATTAATTATTACTCATCCTTTGGCTTCACACTGAAGTTGACAAGAGGTTACACAAATATTCATCTCTCCTATCTTCACTTAGATCTCCTCATGATATTATTCACCTTCACATACCCAAATAATATCTCAATCATGGGTTTGGAAAATCTAAAGTTGGCATATGCATTTTCTTTGTTCTCTATTTCTTGCACCATTTTCTAGATATGACTATATTATATGTATTTTTTTATTAAACTATGAGATACCAAAATGAACTTTCTAAAGTGGTGACTCAACATCATGCATCATATTGTTGTGCTTCTTGCTTTAATTCCCTAATGTCATCATCACCATCATTGGGGTTTTTTTTTTAGTAGAATATTTGTAAGATAGAGACAGCTTTTTAAAGGAAACTTTTCCTTTACCATGGATGCTACCTAATTTTCAGGTTAACATAGGATGATACAATTTTAAGAAACTTTAAAAGGAAGGTTCAGGTGGGTTGGTGTTTGTGCATGAATGTCTAATAGAAGAACATTGAAGGAAACCAATTAATTAATTCAAAGATAAAAGTTGCTCTTATAGAAGGTTGTGCACTATGAGCATTGCTTTTGAGCTTTGACTCAACATAACACTCTTGTCAAGTTAACCATTTTTAATTTAAATTAATAATTTATTTGTTGTTTCAAATTTATTGTTGATTACATGGTGGGTCATATTGGAAATTCTGAATTGAAATGGAAAATTCTATTTTCAACAAATCAAATCTCACAATTAATATTCTGACTCATCCAGGTATATATGAGTTTGTTTAATTAAATAAATCGACATTGTCAATTAATGTTTCACTTATTAATTTGTCTCGGTCGATTTGAAAGAAGAAGTCCTATATGTTTTGCATGTTCTTCATCACGTACAAGTAATGGGCGGAGATCTTCATCTAGTTTAATGCGAGCTTATTTAGTGAATGATCAAAGTCAACCAATGCCACCATATGCTCTTTTCTTGGAGATCTCTCATCTCTCGAGACTGATCTCTGGTCGACTCTCCCAACCTTGGTGAGCGTCCTAGTCGATTGGTTGGTTCGACTTTCAAACTTGCGACATAGCACTCTAAGCTATTTTTTGGTCAACATGAACGGTTGAGGTGATTAACAGACTATCGATCAAGCAATATATTATAAGAGGTATTTGCATTAACCAGAAGATACCTGATCTTAATAGTTTTACAAAGATATCTACCTTCTCTGAACATTGTGTATAAATCGATATATCCTCGTGTGTCCATCCACTCTCCCAAAAAACCTACTATCTGGTTGTTATAGGGTTGAATATTTCTGATTCTGGAATCCTCATCTTTTTGAAAATTTTCCAATATAAAATGTCGACCGAATTGCCTTGATCTACCAGACCTTGGTAATGGAAAATTTGTAAATCTCTACTGGAATGACCATAGGATCATCTTGGGCCGGATCAATAGCAATAAAATCTTCATCTGCAAAAAGAATTGGAGGAATCCTCGGTCGGTCCCCGATAGTAGTTGAATGACTGATTGAATAGCCCGAAAGTGCTTGTTACGAGCAGAACTAGAACATCCTTCGCATTCAAATAAAAATTTTGTTTCCAATTTTTTACCTAATATAGTTAAAAATTTAAAAATTTTAAAAATTTAAAATTTTGACAATTTAAAAAATTTAAATTTTTGATAATTTAAAAAATTTATATTTTTTTGAATATAAAATTCTTAATTTTTTTGAAAATTTAAAATTTTTCAAAATTTGAAGTGTTTCGAAAAGGCTTTAAAATTGAAAAAATTCAAAAATTTAAAAAATTTAAATTTTTTTGACAAAATAAAAAATGACGCAATGCCCATAATAATAAAATAAAATCCAATATTGATTTAAGGATAAAATAGAAAACAAAATTGAGGAAGGTTAAAGAGGAGAATCCTCTTTATATATAGGTATATTAGATATATGAGTATAGATATACAAAATTAAATATTACATAAATTTATTTAATTATTTCAAAAATATTTAATTATAATATTAATAACAACATATAATTTGAATAGTGCAATAAATTGGAATGAATTTTATAGAAGATTGGCATCTTAACAATAAAAAACTATTTATTTTACAGTATGTCAGTTAACAAAACGAATAAATAATATATTTCATCACTTCCAAGTAATAGTACAAATGCATAGAACTTGCCCTGTATGTTAGTAGTAGACTTTATCAGTTGCAACTTATTCAGTGATAACAACTCATGATTTTGAGACAAAATATATGATCCCTTCTTAGTTGGTTTTATAACTAGATATGGCAAAAGATATATATATATATATTCATTATGGATGGTTATCAAATGAAATCTCCATGAAATTAACTTTTCTGAATCCATAGATAACTCCTTGGAGGATTTGATTTCCAATCCTAATCATACATGCCATGTGAACCAATATGTTGACTGTTTGTAAAGCACTTCATTAACCTAATTTCAAATATTTCATTTGTGTAATGTGGAAATGCTAAAAATATGTTAATTTATTTAAGTAAATATAACTCATAGGAAAGTTTTAATTTATTTAAATTCGTTGCATTACGTTGTTGCCATCTAAAGTCATGAACCATGTAAACTTCTTATCACCTATGACTAGACTAATTGACAAGAAGAGAAAAGACACTCCGACACTAGATGGGCCTACAGTAGCAAAGAAATCTCACGGTATACCATCTTACCAAAAAAATAAAATCCAAGGTACGAAGTTGTTTATGTTTTGTAAAGTATACTCTAAATTTTCATATGTGATCAATTATATTTTTTACTTCATCCTCATTTCAAGGTATACATATAGTTCCTAAATACATTATCAAGTTCTAAAAATATGCAGCTACAATAAAAATCTCACATCCAACTATTCCTTTTTGAAAATCTTTATGGTCAAAATTCTAAAAACCAATTACAAACAAGCCATTTGTTAACAAAATTAATTTCACCCAAAATAAGTTTTGCAAGGACTTGTTTTTTCTTGGCGGATGGTCTACCATAAGATTTCTTTGCAACTGCAGATCCATCTAGTGCTGGACTATCTTTTCCGTTCTTGTCAATTACTCTAATCATGGGTGATTATAAGTTTACATGGTTCATGGGTTTAGGTGACAACGACACACAAGTAGATGCAACGAATTTAGATAAATTAAAACTTTCCTATGAGTTACATTTCCAAAAATACTTAAACGAATTAACATATTACCAATTAAAAAAATATTTCAGAAAACTAATTTCAAATATTCAATCAAGTCAATTATGTCTTAAAAGATGAAATGATAAAAATTTAGATATGAACAACCCTTAAAAAAATCTGATAGAAGAAGATACAAAAGTAAAATAAAATCAGGATAAAAAAAATAAGAAAAATATTAATTTTAGCACTCATGTGTACAGTGATAAAAATAATAATAATCATGAAATTAAAAATGATCGCCATGGAAATAGAAATCTATTCAGAGATATAAAAGGAATATACTCTACTGTCGTTCAGTGTTATCGATATCGAATAACAGATCATATTGGACACCCCAAAAATCCTTTATGTTGCGTTTGTTTCCAAGTATGAAGAGGGAGGAGGGAGTGAGTGTTTTTTGTGTTTCTTTCAATGGTTTTGAGAGTGAGGGAGTGGATTGGGGAGAGGGTGGAGGCATTTTTCATTCTTCACACAAATGAAGATATTTGTGCTCATTCATGTGGATTATTGTATTTTACCCAAATACCTTTGTGCATGCATTTTATTACAACTAGCGGTAGACACAAGCGCGTATCCGCATTTTTTATTTTTATCATTATAACACATGTGACACCATTAAGCAATAAACCAAAAATTCATCCTTAATTTTTAAAATGAGGTGTGGGAAGCGTGAAGTTGCTAAAGCACAACCTTACTGGAAATGTTCGCCTTCTCATTAAGCAATCCAAAACTCTCAAAATCTGTGAAATATATAGTATTATGTTAATATCAAATTGCAATGATAAGGTTTATTTGTAAATCCCCTAAATAAACACACTAAATCTCTATGCTCTCCTTTTTCTCCCTCTTCCACCTCTCTAATTTTCTTTCAATTCCAGGATTACCTTGAAGTACATAATAAAATTGCTCTAACAATTTTTTAAATTTTGAAATTTTTTTTTTTTTTTTTTTTTTTCAATTTTTAACATTTCAGCTATTTTTTTTTTTTTTTCAATATTTTTATGTTTTAAATTTTTAAAATTTTAAAAATTAAAAA
>Ga0123342_1003128_pt1 | contig 26892 bp, 21 predicted proteins | sample Turbeawhitnodule_FD_89960 | JGI IMG/M metagenome (GOLD analysis project Ga0123342, IMG submission 89960) | Root nodule microbial communities of legume samples collected from Mexico - Turtle bean Mexico white nodule | ecosystem: Host-associated > Plants > Roots > Nodule | place: Mexico: Nepantla...
AAAAAAAAAAAAAAAAAAAAAAAAAAAAAAAAAAAAAAAAAAAAAAAAAAAAAAAAATATATATATATATATATATATATATATATATATATATATATATATATTAGATTGATAATCAACTGATAAAAAATCTATTTTTTAATTTACGTTAATTTTAATTTATGGTAATGATAAACGTTGCACTGCAAATCACTTTTATATATATGTAAAAGTAAGTAAAAATATGGTCACAATTTTTAAATTATTTTTGTCTTTTTTATAGATATGTTGTACGTGTATTTTTTTTTTTTAGATATGTGGTTCTAAGTATTTTTATTTTAGATATTCTCGATTCTTAAGAAAAGCTATAATATATTTTTTAGTAAATCAAATTAATTATATGTGTAATCTCAAATTAAAATATAGTTTTTTTATTATTATTTTTTAGTACTTAATTTTGTGTGTAATTGACTATGGTTGTTTAAAGATGGAATTCCAATTTTGGAGTATAATATCTGGTGAAGTAAATAAGTTGTTGGATATGGAAGAGTCTAATTCAACGAAGAGTGAAGATCGATTCATTTGAAGAGATTATGTTAGGCCTTTTACAACAAATGAGATAAAAAAAGAAAGAATTTTGATTCATTTTGTGCAAGTATTTGGTATGTGAGATGACAACTTCAATAAGTGTGTAGGGAGTGACCTTTCATTATAGTGTGTGCCTTCATTACCTTCATTGAGTTCTTGGTATTTTGATGGAGTTGGCGGAAGCTTGATGGATGTAATGGAACAAGGATGAGTCTAATGGAGTTATGGATTCCTTGAAGATGCATGAAGAATAGGAAGAGTGATTGGTTTGGTCATATCACTTGGAGAGATGAAGAAGAAGACCAAAGATGTCTATCCTAGAGGTTTAGACAAGAGAGTGAGTAGGCTAGCAACTTGGAAGCATGACAGTCTAAAATTGATCTTATTAATTCAAGAGTCACGCACCCAATTATATAGTTGTGAGGTCCGACCAAGGTTACAAGAAAAGAGTGGGAAAATTCAAATAGTAAGGCTTTGAAATTGGCGCCTAAAGTGAAGTCACATTGCAAGCATGACTAGGTGTGTTTCATGTGACTAATGACCGGCCTAGGTTAAATTAGGAGTCTTAATGAAATCCTAATTTAATCTAGGTTGATTTTTAGATGCCTAAATCAACCCTAATTACAAATAAGAAAAATTTACAACTAATTTTCCTATTCTACTTTTAGCAAGAAAATAAATTTTACTCCAGAGAAACTACACTAGGTTATGGCATTTTCAAACATATATAAAAGTGATACAACCCAACTCGACAAACAGATGACCAAGGATACAACAAACAATTCACAATTGGGTAATTCATCTCAGCATACAAGACCAAGGCCTCAGAAAAGCCTTAGTAGAAGAAGAACCAAACATGGACCAGAATATCAATTGTTCTTCTTTCTAGTCTTTTCACAAGACAAGTTTATGTAAAATAAATTGGACTCACTTTAGGGGTGTCAAATAGAAGAATAAACTAGATTATGGTGTACTTAGTATAATATTAGGCTTGTGCCAAACCCACCAAAAAACCTAGTTTCTAGAAGATGTAGGCTAGCTTGGGAGGCACTCCACTTTGACATACCTTCTAGAAGGTTTCTCACAAATGACAACCCTACCTCTCTATCTTGATCTCCAAGACATTCTCTCCTATAAATAGAGTGTCTTGGCTTATGTATTTTACACATTGAATTTGAATTAAGAAGAGAAACTCTGCTTGAGTGATTAGTGAGCTTTGTCTCCTAAATTGTTCTTGGGAGTAGTGCATCTGAAGTGGCGGCTCCCCATCACTCATCTTGGAATTCCCTCACCTTCCAAGTGGTGTGATTCCTTGCTCCATTTTCCATAAGCTTTCTTCTTCTCTTCTCCTTTTCCTTTCATTATTTGTGCCACTTTTCTTCCATTATTCTATGTTCATTGTTGTTCTTTATCTCTTCCTTTATTTTAGTTTCATCTTGCTTCATTATATCTTCTATGTTCTTTAATCCTGCCATCATCATCATATTCACCTTATATTGTGTTTTCTCTTTTACTCTCTAAAAGAGAACCTTCACACTTACTTAACCACTTGGTTAAGTTCGTGTCCAGTGACAATCTTCTTTGAGCTTAATCACCATAATTGCTTATCCAAAATTCATAAATAAAAGAGTAACCCATAAAATGTGCAATCCTAAAATCAACTCACATCACGGAGGGTGTCTCTGCCATCAGTAGCAGAGTCCCAGTATTCTTGAATCTTCCTTTCTAATGACCTAGTGGTTGGTTTTGAGTTTGGCCTTCTGCCATCATCCCCTCCCTCTTGAAGAGGATTTGTCCTCAAATCGCATATCTCTGCCTCTTCGTCTTCACTACCTGCAAAAGATGTTAGATCCATCAATTAAAGGTAGCATGTACTCCATATTCCTCAGGCATGTATAATTGATATGCATTGTTATTGATTTTCTTGAGGACTTGGAAATGACCATCTTCCCGGGGACTAAGCTTAGACTTCCTCTGACCAGGGAATCTATCTCTTCCAAGGTGAAGCCAAACCTAGTCTCCCTTTTCAAAAATCATCTCTCTCTTCCCCTTATTTTTATGTTTTATATATTTCTCTATTTGTTTTTGTATTTGGTCTCTAATCCTCTCATGCAATTTTTTTATGAATTCGGCTTTAGTTACCCCCTCCTTATGCACAAATTCTTGTGGATTAGGCAAGGGTAGCAAATCCAAAGAAGTGTGAGGATTAAAACCATATACAACCTCAAATGGAGAAATATTAGTAGTTTTGTGGACTACTCTATTATATGCAAACTCAATATGAGGAAGATACTCATCCCAAGATTTGTGGTTTCCTTTCATGACTGACCTAAGCATAGTTGATAGAGATATATTCACAACTTCTATTTGTCCATCCGAGGATGACAAGAAGTTGAAAAATTCAACTTAGTTCCTAACCTTTCCCAGAGAGTTCTCTAGAAATGACCAACAAATTTAGGATCTATATTCGAAACTATGGTCTTAGGTAAACCATGAAGTCTTACCACTTCTTTAAATAAGAGCTTAGAGATGTTGTTAGCATCATCCATTTTATGGCAGGGTATAAAATGAGTCATCTTACTAAACCTATCCACTACCACAAAGATGGAATCAAAACCTCTTTGTGTCCTAGGTGTTGAGTCTATCATAGACTCTTTATTTTTCAACACACTTTATCAAAACCAAAAACTAGTTCAGATTAGCATTGAGATTAAACAGAGAAAATTTCCAGAACAAAGTGAGTTATTTCTTACAACAACAATAAGAACAAGATTTACATCAAGAGATTAACACAAGATCTTTTGATACAATTCTTTACAGAAAGTGAATCTTTATAAGTTATTTCAAAGAAATTGTTTGTTAGTAAACTAGTAAGCACACAGATTCAGAAAGCTTCTTGTGATTAAAAGATTTTTCCAGAACAAAGAAGAACAGTATGAACAAGCTCAAAAATAACAGATTCAATTTTAAAAGAACAGATTTATTTCCTGACAGATTATCCAATTAAGCAGGAAATAGTGCAGGGTTTGAGAAGAATGATGCAAACACAATTTATATTGGTTCACTCATAAAGAGCTACATCTAGTTTCACCCCACACTAAGGTGAAATCACTAAAAACTGTTCAACACAATTACAACACCTTGCAGTTCTTGAACTCTACAAGAACAAGGCACTCAAAGCTGAAAAACCCTATTTCAGCACTACTTGCACTTCAAGAAACCCTATCAAAAGGTGTCTTACACAATCACGTTTACACAAGAGTGAATTAAGGAAAGAAAACATCTGAAAGAAGATGCAAGAAACTGAAAAACCAGTAGCCCAGATTGTAGCACAACAGTGACATCACCTCCACCAAGATCAAGGCACAGAAAGAACAAACACTTTTGAAAACTCATTCAAATCATTTTTTCACTCACTGAAAACTTTTTATCTCTGTTTAAAACGTGATTGCACAACAACCTTTTTCATGTGAGATGTGTCTCTCTTTATATAGAAAACAATTTATAACAACTTTTCAAAAAAATAGTTAAAAAGCTATTATAAAAAGAACAGGTTAAATCAAAACTAAACAGATTGTTTTTCTGAAAATACTTCCATCTTATCTTAACAGAAATAACGGGCTGCAACAAAATGTTTGGTGTCCTAAAAGAATTTTGAAAACATTTCAGCAGTTTAGAAATAAATCTATTGTTTTACAAATCAACAAATTTATTTTTGTGCAATAACCTGATTGTGAGAAAACTTAAAGTAGTTTTTAGGAAAACATTGAATCACTTATTGTGCTTGATCTCACCACCTTGATTAGGCATATAAGGTAGGTCACGAAGCATAAAGGCTACCTTAAACTCACTCTAACTTATATACAAGATCACCTAATTACATCACTACAAGCAAACTTGCAAATTTCTTCATCAAACACACACTAAGACAGCATATAAGAAGCTTCATCTATCTTCAACACTAGAAAGTCCTAATATGAAATTCATGCCTATATCTTCCTAAGGAGCACAAGCAAAAGGCAAAGGAGTGTAAAGTTCACGAGGCATTGTCTCAGACTTAGCTTTTAAACATGAGACACATCTATGACAATGTCTTTGAACCTTTTTCCTCATGTGTGGTCAAAAGAATTTTTCTTTTAAAAGCTCAAGAGTTTTATCAACTCCAAAATGGCCCATGAGTCCTCCTTCATGTGATTCTTTTACAAGGAGTTTTTTATGTGTTCCTTGAGGTATACAAAGTTTTCCTTCTTTAAACAAGTACCTCTCAGAAACATAAAAACCTTTTTGTGCTCTACGTTGGCACTTAGCAAAAGTGAGTGCAAAATCCTAATCTTCTTTATAAAGTTCAGATATGTTTTCAAATCCAAGAATTTGGGCTCCGATTTTAGAAAAGAGGGCATGTCTCCGAGATAGAGCATCTGCCATAATGTTTGTACCACCCTTCTTATATTTGATAACATATGGAAATTGTTTCAGAAATTACATCCACTTTGCATGTCTTTTATTCAACTTGTGTTGACCTTCAAATATTTTAAAGACTCATGATCACTATGTATGACAAATTCTTTTGAAACTAGATAGTGTTCCCAAGTTTGCAGGGGCCCTCAAAAGTGCATAAAGCTCTTTGTCATAGGTGGGGTGAGTGATTGAGGGTTGTACCATGAAATTTTTCACTAAAGTATGCAATTGTGTGTCCACCCTACAAAAACACAACACTTATTCCTACTCCTGATGCATCACACTCTAGCTCAAAAGTTTTTGAAAAGTTTGGTAAAGTTAGAATGGATGCATTAGTGAGTTGAGTTTTTAACCTTTGAAAGGCTTGCTCATGCTTCTCAGTCCAACAAAATGAAGTGTCTTTCTTCACTAACTCATTGAGTGGTGATGATAGACTTGAGAAGTCAGGAACAAATCTTCTATAAAAACTAGATAAACCATGGAAGCTCCTAACATCTCCTACATTTGTGGGGTTGGCCACTCTTGGATGACTTTGATTTTATCGAGGTCAACATGGACCCCATTTTTGTTAACTATAAACCTTAAAAAACTACACTATCTACACAAAAAAGTGTATTTATCTACATTAGCAAACAAATTATTATTCCCAAGAACTAATAAAATCTCCCTAAGGTGACTTAGGTGAGACTCTAGACTTTGACTATATACTAATATATCATCAAAACAAACTATTACACAATTACCTATGAAATCCCTAAGGACATGATTCATAAGCCTCATGAAAGTGCTAGGTGCATTAGTGAGTCCAAAAGGCATTACTAACCACTCATATAGTCCAAATTTGGTATTCAAAGCAATTTTCCACTCATCACCCTCTTTGATTCTTATTTGGTGATATCCGCTTTTGAGATCAATCTTGGAAAATATAGTGAAACCATGCAATTCATCAAGCATATCATCAAGTCTAGCAATTGAATACCTATATTTGATGGTGATGTTGTTGATGGTTCTACAATCACAACACATTCTCCACTTGCCATCTTTTTTGGGTACCAACAAAACAGGTAAAACACAAGGACTTAGACTCTTTTGAACCCAACCCTTCTCCAACAATTCATGAACTTGTGAATCTATCTTCTTAATCTCTTTAGGATTAGTTATGTAAGTCGATCTAATTGGTAGACTAGCTCCCGAAACTAAATCTATTTGGTGTCTATACACTTAAAAGGTGGAAGTCCAATGGGTCCTTCCTTAGGGAATACATCACCAAATTCTTATATAAGATTTTTTACTTTAGGAGGTAGCTCACTAACTTAAGAAAGTGTGGCAGTGCATGTAAGTGTTCCTTTACATAGAAGAAGGCTTGAAGGTTTTTCAGATAGAAGTATTTTCTTAACTTCATTTTTTTTCAAATTTTTGTTCTATATAAATGACATTGTGGGAAGGAGCACTCTTCTCCACTCTTCTCCCACGCCTCATCATTGTCCCTAAGGACTTTCATTTGATTTTCGACTTTTTTTTTCTCATTTCTCTTTTTAATTTCATTTGTACTTGGTCATTTACCACTTCTGAAGGTGTTAAAGGATAAAGTACAAACTTTTTTTTCTCTGTGGGTAAAAGTCATCTCGTTGGTAAGACCATCATGGGTAGTTTTATTGTCAAATTGCCATGGTCTTCCCAATAAGATGTGGCAAGCTTCCATAGATACTACATCACATAAAACATCAGTTTCGTAATTCCTCACAGAAAGACTGACTTTTACCTGCTTATCTACAATTAAATCCCCATCTTCATTAAGCCATTGAAGTTTATAAGGTTTTGGGTGGGGTATAACTTGTAGATCAAGCTTTTCAACAAACCTAGTGCTACAACAGTTGCAACAAGATCCACTATCCACAATGAGAGAACAAGTATTTTCTAAAATTTTACATCTTGTGTGAAAGATGTTCTCTCTTTGTGTTTCATGTTTCATACTAGGTTGATTATTGAAGGTTCTTCTAATCATCAATAATTTTCCCTCACATGGATATGCTCCCTTACTTTTCTATTTTTTCTCTTCCCTGCTAGACTCACCATCTTGGTTATTATACTCATCCTTACCTATTCAGATCATGATTCTCCTATTTGAGCATTGGGATGTTATATGGCCTCTACCAAGACATTTAAAACATTGTATGTCTCTAGTATGGGTTTGTGGAGTAGACACATCCTTTCCTAGGTTGGGAGTTTCTTTAGATTTATCTTTTGAAAAACTTTTCTTTCTTTCCTTTTTGTACTCATTCTTGGGATATGAGTTAGAATAAGAACTCTCCTTGCGACTTGATCTTTTTCTCAAAATTTGTTGCTCAACTTTTATGCAAAGTTGGATCAAGTCATTCAAGTCTTTATAAGGCAAGAGTTTCACTTTATCTCTTATCTCAAGATTGAGACCCTAAGGAACCTAGATATTGTGGTGGTTTCTTCCTCCCTAATAGAAGCTCTCATCATATAAAGCCCCATCTTTTGTCTATATTCTTCTACAGTCATGCTCTTTTGTTAGAGTCTTTGGAGCTTGTCCATCAACTCCCTATTATAGTAAGAAGGTATATGACGACGTCTGAAGGCTCCCTTAAGTTCGTTCCAATATTCTATGGGAGGGTCCTTGTGGAGGAATCTTTCTCTCTCTAGGGTTGTTCACCAATACATTGCATTTGATTGAAAGCTTAAAGTTGTTAAGGCTACTTTCCTTTCCTTACTAATATGATGGCAAGCAAAAAGTTGTTCTTCTTTCATTTCCCAATCTAGGTAAGTTTCAATATTTTCCTTCCCATAAAAATAAGGTAGGTCTACCCTAGTCTCTTTTGGTTGGATTTTTCTAGTTCTTATAGGTGGAGGTTGATAATATTCACTAATTCTAAGACTCTTTTCCTCAGCATGTGAGTCCCTCGACCTAGAACTAGATGCATGTGATTTTTTAAATTTTTTGATGTATTCATCTTTTTCTCTAACAATTTTCAATTCTTCTTATAGAATTACAAGATGAGTATCTATTTCTTTCTTTTCTTCTAAAACTTGAGTGTCATGTTGCAATTGTCTTAATGAGAGTGATTGAAAATCTCTAGCCAATTGTTTCAAAAGAGATTTAGTAGAGTTCTCATCACTTTCACTATGACTAGAAGAGTGCTTAGACATGTTAGAGTTTTGTGTTAAAAGTAATTCCCTAAAAGAAAAATAGGTGGAGTAAAGTAGGTAATTTCCCAGGAAAGGGAGGTTGATCATTAGGATCTCTTAAGTACCAAGCCTTTCCTTGCCAGATACTATCCCACAACACCTTCACAAATCTTTCTCTAAGCAATTTACTTAGAGCATAAAAAAGCATGAAAACAAAAAATTTTATGCAAGAAAAATATGCAAAGCAATAAAAAACACAATTGAAATTTGCTAACTGGAAAGATTTAAAGACAGTTCCTAGGTGAGGCTTCATGACACTTTGAACCTTAAAGACACACCTACCAAACTAAAACGAAATTAATCCACTAAGTAATCAAAGTTTAATAATTACAACTCAAAAGAAATACAATGAAAATTAGGTCAATAATTTTTAGCACTAAAAATTAAATGCCTATTTGATGCACTCCACCACTTGTAGCTCGTTTCGAATTTGTGTATAATTTTTTTGTGAAGGTTTTTTTTGTCCCTTGCTTTACCTCTTTAGCATATTCAACCTAAGGTACTCATATTTACCTCTTTAGCAATGTGGCTTGCACCAAAAATTTTCAGCTCCACAACTCACCAAAGCAATTCAAAATTATTTTTTTGATGTAATAGTTTTTTTCACTTTTTCTTAACACATCAATGTAATTAAATTCAGAATTTCACAATTTTTCACCAACACAATTAATTGTAATAAATGTTTTCAGCCAACACAGAAATTGTAAAACAGAGGAATCCTAAATTGGAATTAAAAAAATTGAAAACTTCAAAAAACATAATGGAATTAAGTGGAAATTGAACTTGTATGGAACTAACAACAAGTATGAACTCGAATCTGGAAAAATAAAAATGCACCAAAGCTCAAATTCAAAATTAAACTCATATTCAAATTAAATCAAACAACCAAAAACATCAAAAGTATTACATGGGATTGATGACAATTTTGGATGAACATGACTTAGACAATACTTGAATGGGTTCAAAAATTAAAATGACTCAAATTTACACCGATTGAAATATCAAGAAGACTCAAATAAAAATAAAAACAATACAACTTAATAATTAGGATCCTAAAACAAATTGAAAACTGGAATGTTCAAGAACAATTGAATAAAATTAACCGAACAGAAAATTTAAAATAATAACATATCATGAAATTGAAATTAAAAACAACAAGAAAATTCAGAAAATGATGAACAACACGGAATTAAACACAACACACAAAAAAAATAAAAGAAGAGAAGGCACTTATCTCTCGAAGAACCAAGACTCTAGATACCAAATGATAGTGTATGTCTTCATTGCCGAATTGAGTTCTTGGGATTTTGATGGAGTTGACAGAAGCTTGATGGATGTAATGGAGGAAGGATGACTCCAATGGAGCTATGAATTCCTTGAAGGTGCATGAAGAGTAGAAAGAGTGATTGGTTGGGCCATATCACTTGGAGAGGTGAAGAAGAAGACCAAAGGTGTTTATCCTAGAGAGGTTTAGACAAAAGAGTGAGTAGGCTAGCAACTTGGCAGCATAACACTCCAAAATTGATCTTATTAATTCAATAGCCAAGCACCCCATTATATAGCTGTGAGGTTCGACCAAGGTTACAAGAAAAGAGTGGGAAAATTCAAATAGCAAGGCTTTGAAATTGGCACCTAAAATGAAGTCACATTGCAAGCATGACTAGGTGTGCTTCATGTGACTAATGATCGACCTAGTTTAAATTAGGAGTCTTAATGAAACCCTAATTTAATCTAGATTATTTTTAGATGCCTAATTCAACCCTAATTACAAATAAGAAAAATTTACAACTAATTTTCCTATTCTACTTTTAGCAAGAAAATAAATTTTGTTCTAGAGAAACTACACTAGGTTATGGCATTTTTAAACATATATAGAAGGATGTCTTTAGCATTAGTAGTAGAGTCTTAGTCTTCTTGAATCTTCCTTGTCATTGACCTAGTGGTTGGTCCTAAGCTTGACCTTTTGTCATCATTTCGACTTAGTTTTGTGATTGTCATAATTAGATCTAACAAAAGAAATGGACAACATGAAAGAAAAACATATGTATTGTTAGCTTGTGAAATGAGTGGTAACTATTATAAAATACAAACACGATTTGAAGGTGATTGTAACTAGTACAAGAAAATGTGATAATTCTTCTAAATTGCAGGATAAACATGTTCGCAATAAAAAATGTTGAGTATTAAAGGTAATATGTAACAATCATAATCATAAAATAGTTGAGATATTAGTTGGTCACCTCTATGTTGGCAGATTAAAAGTGAATGAACATTTCATGGATGTTGACATGATTGAAAGTCTACTGAAGTCGACAAACATATTATATACTTTGAAAGAAATAGTGAGGAGAATGTCACAACAATAAAACAAGTGTACAATGCCAAATTTGCATACAGGAGACCACTGAGGGGATCTAGAATTGAAATGCAATAACTAATAATGTTGCTAGAACCTAACAAATATATTCACTAGAGTATGTGTAACGAGTCTTTATAGGTTGTCATTAATGTTATTTGGACAAACCCTAATTTAGATAAATTGTTGAATGCATTTAACATTGTATTCTTTTACAAAAATGTCAACATTTAGGATTTACCTACCTCTCTAACCGGCAGAGTGACTATCTAAGAGAGTTCTTATCTCTGGCAAAGAGGTTTGGAAGTACTTTCTAACAAAAAATGTAAGGACAAACATAGGAGAATGATTACATATGCTTTGGAGAAGAACGCACAAATGAGGAAGTGTGAGAGAGTAGAAAAAAAAAGTGTTTTTTTTTATCAAAAGTAAAAGTGTGAAGAAAACATGGGTGCAAGAAGAATTTTCATCTACAACAAACAAAACACACAAAAAAAAATAAAATCAGCATATTCTCACCCTATTTTCACTATATATATATTTCCTTTTATTTGTGTGAAGAAATATGCTTAATGGAATGAGTTTTCATTGCATATTACACCCTATGGAAATTTGTTTCTATGTATAAAGAATAAATACTCAATACAAAGTTATTTTTATCTTGTTTTATAGATTGTTAGGCGTGTGTCAATAAACTATACACGGAACGGAGAAAAACACAAGTAATTACTTTTTAATTAAAAAAAATTAATCAAGGTAAATATCATTCTTTTAATTGATATAAAATTAATTACGATACAATTTACCATTTTCAACTGTGACATTTTTAAATTATAAAATTGATTTGATCATGATATAAGATACATTTTTAATAGTAATAAAAAGTATGATGTAAATTATCTATCCAATTGTAATTTTGGTCACTATTTGACGGAGAAAAAGGAAACAATTTTTTGGTGGATAAAAAGTAGCAAAATGTTTAAAGAAAAAGCAGATGAAAAAAATGGTGAAAACCGGAAAGATAAAAGGATACAGTGTGATTAAGCATAGATTTTTGGATTTTTACTCTAATTATATATTTTTTAAAGTAATTATTACAAAAGTCATTAAACATATTATACAGGACCATATTTTTTTATATATTATTATAAATGTTTGTGATGAGAAAAGTAGAAACAATTTTATTGGAGTGAAATAATATTCCTATTAACCACAAAAATAATTGTTCTAAACATTTAAGTAACTGCAAATTCAGAACTTAATACAAAACCAATCATTAAAAGGGAAAGCGTGAGAAAATATTTAAATAATACTGTAATTTGTCTATATTATGATTCTATTTAAATTAAATTCTTTATTTGAATCAAATTCATACCTAACTTAACCACAGACCAAACTGAAAAAGAAAAAAAGCTTTATATCGCAGCGAATTAAAATTGCATTCCAAGTTTTTGTTGTTGTTGTTGTGTTGAATAGAAGAGCTAGTTAATTGATGGTTCTTGAATCAGAAAAAATTGTTAAGAAAGATCGAAGATTCACTCTGTAAGAAAAAAAAAGGAAAAAAAAAATAATATGAAGAGGAGATTGAATCGGAGATTTGCAATTTGAGTGATGAGATAGTGTTCTTGAGTTGAGAGATTGAGGTTTCATTTAAAAAAAAAAATAAAGGGTATCACGCTAAAAGCATTTTTGCATTTGCATTTGCGTTTCATTTCCCCGCCCATAACAAATCAAAAAACACTCCTATTTTCCACTCACTCCATCGAGAAAATTAACAGAAAAAGGAAAAGTTTGTTGGTGAAGAAGCAGAAGGATGGAGGAAGAAGAAGACCAGCAGAAGCTTCCAGATCTGGTGAAGGAGTTGGTCCACCGGTTGCTCTCCCAGAACCTTCCATCCAATTCTCCGCCGCTAAACCCTAACTCCCCCGAATTCCGCAACTCTCTCCGCTACGCCCTCCGCATCCTCTCCAGCCGCCTCACTCCCTCCGTCGCCCCGGACGCAGCCGCCATTGCCGACTCCATCAAGCGCCACCTCGCTACGAACGCCCGCTCTGCGGATGCCCTATCCTTTGCCGACCTCTTCTCTAAATTCGCCTCCAAAGCCCAAAGCGTCAACAATAAATGGGCCGTCATCTACCTCCTCAAAATCATCTCCGAAGATCGCAACAAGACCGCCGCCGTCGCCACCACCACACCTCTCTTGCCCAATCTCGCTTTCTCCGAACCCGCTTCAAACAAAGGCTGGAGTAACGGCGTTTTACTTGTCTCCAAGGATCCTGAGAACCGCCGCGACGTCGCGTTTCGCGAGTTCGTGGATTTGGTCAAGGAAGAAAACGAGGTGTCGGAAGAGGTTATCGTCACGGACGTGCTCTATGCTTGCCAGGGGGTCGATGGTAGGTTTGTGAAATTCGAGAGTGAGAGTAACCGTTATGTGATACCCGATTCGGTTAGGGTTCCGAGAGCTACTAGGAGTATGGTTCATAACCTTTGTGAATTGGGTGTTTTGTTTCGGAAGGTTAGTGGTTACATTTCGCAGAGTATGGATCGGTTTCCCAATGAAGATGTGGGAACTGTGGGGCAAGCTTTTTGTTCCGCTTTGCAGGATGAGTTAAGTGAGTACTATAAGTTATTGGCGGTTCTTGAGGCTCAGGCTTCGAACCCGATTCCTTTGGTGTCCGAATCTGCGAGTTCTGAGAACTACCTATCGCTGAGGAGATTGGCGGTTTGGTTGGCTGAGCCAATGGTGAAGATGAGGCTGATGGCGGATTTGGTTGAGAAGTGTAGGGTTTTGCGCGGCGGGGCTATGGCGGGGGCGATTCATTTGCACGCACAGCATGGTGATCCGTTGGTTCATGAGTTTATGAGGAGGTTGCTGCAGAGAGTGTGTTCTTCGCTGTTTGAGATGGTGAGGAGATGGGTTTTGGAAGGAGAGTTGGAGGATATATTTGCTGAGTTTTTTATTGTTGGGCAGCCTGTTAAGGCTGAGTCACTTTGGAGAGAAGGGTATAGTCTTCATCATGCGATGCTTCCTTTGTTCATTCCGCCTTCACTTGCGCAGAGGATCTTGAGGACTGGCAAGTCGATTAATTTTCTTCGCGTTTGTTGTGAGGACCGTGGTTGGGCGGATGCTGCGACTGAGGTTATCACTGATAATGAAGTGACAGCAAGAAGAGGTGGTTTTGGATACGGGGAAACGGATACCCTTGAGTTTTTGGTAGATAAAGCTGCAAAAAGGATTGACAAGCATTTGTTGGATGTGATTTTCACGAGGTACAAGTTCAAAGAACACTGTCTTGCAATTAAGCAGTATTTGTTGCTTGGCCAAGGTGATTTTGTGCAGTATCTGATGGATATTGTGGGGCCTGAGCTTTCTGAGCCAGCTAACACTATTAGCTCTTTCAAACTTTCGGGATTGCTGGAAACTGCAATTAGGGCATCTAATGCTCAGTATGACGATCCTGACATTTTGGATAGGCTCAGGGTTAAAATGATGCCACATGAGAGCGGTGATAGGGGCTGGGATGTATTTTCATTGGAATATGATGCAAGAGTTCCACTTGATACAGTGTTCACAGAGTCTGTGATGGCAAGGTATTTAAGAATTTTTAATTTTCTTTGGAAGCTTAGAAGAGTAGAACATGCGCTTACTGGTGCCTGGAAGACCATGAAACCAAACTGCATTACTTCTAATTCCTTTACCAGATTGGAACATGCAGTAAAGATGCAATTAGTTTCAACGTTGAGGCGCTGTCAGGTTCTTTGGGTTGAAATTAATCACTTCATTTCAAACTTGCAATATTATATAATGTTTGAAGTTTTGGAGATATCATGGTCAAATTTTTTGGCGGAGATGGAAGTAGCCAAGGATCTTGATGATCTACTTGCAGCTCATGAGAAATATCTGCATTCTATTGTAGAAAAATCTCTCCTTGGAGACCTTTCCCAGTCTCTTTACAAGTCACTACTTGTAATATTTGATCTTATATTACGTTTTCGGAGCCGTGCAGATCGATTGTATGAAGGTATTCATGAGTTGCAAGCAAGGTATTCATCTTACTTTTTCATTTTGTAAATCTTCTCTCACTCATTCACCCCTGAAGAACAAAAATATATTGCCACGCATGTTATTTGACCATGTGTTTGTTTCAGAATGACCGAATCCTCCCTTTCCTCTCGAGACCAGAAGAAAACACGATCACGAAAGCAATTGAATGATAAAACTGCAGAGCAAGGATCCTGGATTGTTGATGGGAGAAAAGCCCTAACACAACGTGCTGGTGAATTTCTAAGAAATATGGGTCAAGATCTTGGTGCAATTGCTAAGGAATATTCATCATTGCAAGAGGATTTCATTTCTCAGTTGCCTGTACAGCAGCATGTTGACCTAAAATTTCTCTTTTTCCGTCTTGACTTTAACGAGTTTTATAGGCGGTTGTGTCCTAGCATGTAGAAAAATTGTGAATAAGGCTGAGGGTCAGGCTGAGCATCGTTTCTTCATAAGGACACGGCATTAAAAGCTTTGCGACCAGCTAACTTCCATTGTGTGTTTGAGTGGAACAATTCTATTGTTGCTAACTTCCTTTGGACCAACCATTCCATGGGTCATTATTTGACCATAGGTATGTTGAAAACCTTGACTTCCTCAATTTATTTTTTCTTTATGTTTTCTATGGAGAATGTGACCTCCTCCTTCTCTACAGGTAGACACATTTTGTGATTTGCAAGATTGTTTGTTGCAGATATGAAGCTATTACTATTTGATTGGATGCACGATGTGAGTAGTACAGACGTAAGTATCTGAATATCTAATGATTTAGCTATTGTTTTGGGCAAATTTTGCAAGCTGTGCTTTCGGAGATTGTTCATATGTATCTTAGATTCTGGTTGAATGAAGGTGATCGGAAAATCTAGTTTTTGCATTCTTGTGTATTTCTTCTGGTTTACTATCTCTTCCCACTCTGCAGAGTGCTTGAGTTTTTTTGCCTTGTGGCAGTTAATATAAAGTCACATGTGAATCAAGTAGCAAGATGCTTACCATGCAATCGTTATACTTTATACCTGTCTCTAAGGTAACATGAAAGAGCTTCTTTTTTATTTTCTTTTTGCTCCGTCTCTTCTAGTGTTGAAGAGTGAAATCTCATTTTGTTATTTCATTAATAGTACTTACCCATAAATGAAAAGAGCTTGAGTTGAATAATCGATTTGACATATACTCAAGTATTAATAGTGGTCATATTTCAACTTTTTGAAAACTGGGTGACGGAAACTTGGTTAAAGAGTTCTTTATTATAGAGATTTATTACAAATCCGTACTCATTAGAACTGCTGAATGTTTAGTAGGAAATTGCTGGTTTGGCTGAAAATATTGGAGGGGAATCAAGCAACTTTAGGTGCTTGAAAAGGTTGTGATAGTGTACAATGTACTGGGTAAATGAATTATTATAGAGGGTACTCAATGGCAGCCTACTTAAGCAGCTGATATTTTCAGTTTTGGTATCATTAAGCTGCTGCTGACTGTTAAACCGATATTTTGTTTCGCCAACCTGTGATATTGTTTCTAACTTGGCATAAAGATGCTGGACAAAACTCCAGTTAAAGCAATTGACTAGTTGATAAAATTATAGTGCTTTTTGGAATTTTGTTGTCAATATTATAAGTTTTGTTGAAAGTAAATATTTTTTGAAGTTTGAGTTAGCTCAATCTTTGCACCGGCACGAGGTTGAATTCTTTATGAAAGTTCAATCAAGCTATGTTATTCGTGATTCAGATATTATAGTTTTTTATTCCTGTTCTTTTACAGATATGTGGATGAAGCAATACCTTTTTCCTCCTCCAGTAGTAAATTAGTTGTTTGGACTTTGGTGAGATGTAAAACCAACTTGGTTAGTAATGCTCTTACTATGTTGCATATGCACTACCAAATACCTATTATCACTGTATAAGATTGATAACTGGCACTTTTGTCCATTCAATAAATAATATTACTCTTCCCGTTTCTAGTACTTGCAAAGAGCATATGATAAGCCAAGTTATCCAGATGAGTATTAGAGGCACATGTCTTTTGTTCAAGTGGTGGAAATAAGGTGAGGTTTGTAGAATGCAAGTTTAGGCAGAGGCTCATTAATCCTAGCTGAGCTAAATATTGGAAAAGTGTGTTGAGTATTATTTGTAACCAAAAAGTACTATTCACGCATAAGGGAAAAATTTACCTCTGATGTTTTGTGGACATTGTGGAAAAAGGGGCCAATAAGAAAATAATTTAACGAATGAGTGGGCATACTATGCAAAAGAGGATTTAGATGAATGAATTCTTAAGAGCAAGTTAGATTAATGCCTGTAGTAGAAGATAATTGTAAAATTGAATGGAGATTCTGAAGAAGACCAATAAAACCCTAATTAGGAGAGGTCTAGGTGAAAGTAAAACCGTTCAGAAAGATTTATAGATGTTAGTATTTTGTCTTTATGTGTGTAACATGATTGATACTATAAAATATCATGTCAATATTTGATCGATGTAACCAGACAACCTCGTCTAATGGAAAAATGCTGTATTGCTATAAAAGAATCCAATTAGCTAAAATGCCATTGATATCTACATATGTTTCCTCCTTTTTAGTTTGTCTCCTGCATTTTGCTTTCGCAAAACGTCATCATCCTTTACATCACAGCAGATTGTGTAAATAATAACATTCCTAATCCTTTAAGTGAAAGGAATGATTATTGACGGTAAATGCGACCACCAATTGATAGATAATCACTATGAAATGCTGTTATTCTGAGAATGTTTTGGGATATTTGTCAGATCCAGATGTTATTTAAGACTTTGAGCAGTGCCAAAAGAAAAAACTTATGTTGTAATCAATATAAACACTTCATACTGTAAAAGCTCATATCACATTATTAATGGCTCTTCAAATTGATTGTCTCTTTGTTTCACTTTGTTAATGTGGTTTCCTTTGTATTTCTTTTAATATATTTTTCCGATGATGTCGGAAAAGATTAAGAGTGAAAACTGTAATCGTGACTACGTGGTGAAGGGTTGAAACTTAGTTTATCTTTTTTACCTCCTATGACTATTCGTCAGTGATTTGAGATGAAACGGAGTGAAAGATGTTATGGATCCCATAGGGATAATATTCCACTCAGAAATACAAGGAAAGATACGAAGACTTGCACTTTCTCCTTCGTTCTTGCTTATAGTAGGTCACTTGTACTTTAAAATTAAGTTTTACTTAATTTTTTATATATTTTTTTCGATACACTTATTTAAAATTTTTAAAAAATTAATTTAAAAGTTAGAATAGTACTTAATTTTAAATTTTAGAAAGTATTTAGCAAAAAATAAACTATCCACAACTATCCAAGGACTTTGTGAAGTAAAAAAATTATATGCCACTATTTGTTAAACAGGAATCAAAGCAGTGACAGATTGAATTTATTTAGACACACTTAGTAAGATGTATTAAAATGCTCGTTCATACTAAGATATTTTGATAGTTGTCTAAATTAATAAATTATTATATAATTTTTTATTATATCATATCAATCAAATAATTTAATTTTCCTCTATTTTTTCACTCTTTTCAATCTTCTTTTTCTAGTTTAAACAATTTTACTTTGCAATATACTTCTTTATTTTTCTACTTTCTCACTTTGTATTCAAACAAAAAATCAGAGACAAACGTAAGAAATAAATGTCTTATGTCATGGAGTCTTGAACTACTTGGTTACTACCAGAGCATGCGAAAACGCTTGTAAGCAGAATAAGTAAGGCTCACTTCACTCCCGTATTAATTTGCATTAAAAATACAGTAATATTTATTTTCCCTCCTTTTTTCTACAATTCTTCCTAAATACGGAGGGAGGCAGAGAACAAATGTTTTAAAACATGATTAAATTGGTTAAAGTACTTGTTCAAGGGTATATCTGTAAATGAAAAGTGGTTAAACAAGAACAATGATATTAAAACAATAAATGAAATAATATTAGAAAAGTATATCAAATTTTACAATAAGTCAAAACCTTATAGATTCATATTCAAAAGTAAACAAATTAAATACATCATAAAATTTTGGTTTAAAAAATTAATTATACATCTAAAATTATATATAATCAATGTCCATTAACAAAATCATATATAAAATAAATAAAAAATGTTGAACAACTTAAGTCAATTTGTTTACTATTTGTTAAAATTTATTCAAAATCATAATTATGCGTGTGGCTAACTAAATGAGTTTTTTTTTCATTAATAGTAGTGTCAGAAGGATTGTGTCGGCAACACTCCTCTTATATAAGTATAGCTAAAATAAAATTATGTTAGATTTTAGGATAAAAGTTTGGCATACCTTAAGTAGAGTTCAAAGGTGATACAGGACCCATTTCCAATCTATTTCTAACGTGAAAATATACATAGGGAATTTACGTAATCAGTTAATCGCCATGAAACCATTTTTCTCCCTTAAGCTGCTATTTCAGAGTGTTTTTGGGAGCACTAATCCAAGGGGTACCTGCAATGGCAAATCTCCACAATGCATTCACATGCTCTGCCAAAGCATATTGGATACCAACACGTGGACCTACCAATATGTTTTCCGGCTCAGGACCATCTAAGAGCTCCAAACCACCTGCATCACACACACTTCTTAGTTTTGAAAAAACAAATGGATATACATTTCAGAATGCAACTTCTTGGCTTACCGTGTGTATAGAGAGGATGGTTGGACCATTCTGTCGATAAACCCAATGCCTGACCAACCTAAGATTTGGGAGAACATTCACATTATTCTTATTTTAAAAAACTAAGGAGGGACATTTCAGAAGAAAAAATTGTCACTTTCAACAATCTTAATAGTCCTTATAAAAACATGGAAAATGGTCAAGAAGAGGAGAAAAACTAAATGATGAACCCATTTTCCTCCTACCCTTTATATCCTTCCTAACTTTTCCCTTCTAGCAAGAATCTCACTTATAATGGTCATGATAAACAGTAATTCTGTTATATACCAGAAAGTTGTGCAAATAGAAACTAAATTTCACACATGTTGAACCTTTCTAACCCATCATGTCATGTGAGATTTCTGTACACTTAGGAGTCGAAGCACAATCTGTAAAAACTTAAAGAGTCGGCCTATTTCTGAAATAGCCAAAATATTAAACTTAACAAACTGGCAACCAAAACAAGCATTTATCAAATCATAATCCATGAGATTATGCGAAGAGCAATTTACAAGTCTAAAATACTGTAGTATCGAGTATCTACTGAACATTCTTAAGGTACAATTTCCACTCCTTTTTTTAATCTCAATGATATTTTGTCAAGAAAGATGACAAGTCTGTATTGAGCCTAGAATGCAATCTCACTCCCATATTCACTTATGATATTCAGAGTTAGGCCTCTCCATATGCTTTCAACTCATTACCTTTCCATTTTGGACATTGCAGCTACTTAGTATTTTACTATTTTATGAACAAGCGTATATTGATAGTTGATGGTAAGCACTCGAATGTAGATATCTTTAACTTGATAAATCAAATGGCAGTGCAAAACTTTTAACCGAAACATCTTTCCTTAAGCATCTAAAACAGATGAACAGGAGGAAAGGAAAAGAACTAACCTTCCCAGGACCAGTAAGAAGTATAGGTTTCTCAGTTTTCAGACCTCGGCGCTGTTGAATGACATCCAGTCCTGTAACATTGTCCAATATTATAAAATAAATCTACAAATAATTTGATGCAAGCTTATAATGAATGAAAGTACAGAGGATTGTAGTCTTTGGGCCAGAAGGGAAAAAAGAATGATATGTTATTGCAAGTTAAGTTGTAACAACAATGCTGAACTCGTACTAAAACCCTCACCTTTTCAACAGGCTAGCCAGCTTCTTGCTGTAGATTAACAAGAGTGGTTGCACATACATTTTATCCACACCTTTTCTATTGATAGTCACGGTGTGACGCTCAAAAGTCTTTAGTTTGTACACAACCAAAATAAGCCAAAAGAATTTACAAGCTTGTGATGATTAATTCTTTTGCAGCCAACAAAACCAATACTCGCCCATCTCTCAAAGATTTTGTTTTCTTTCCCTTTATTAGATAGCTTGAAGAATACACTCCCTATAAGAAGTCACTTGAACGACCAAGAATACCTAATCACAGTTTATCCCTTGATTCATTCATAAACTGAATCGATAACACACAAAAATCTAACGAAGTGGCCTTAGAGTTACGACACAACACGCAACAGAATGGTTCATTTCATAGTAACTATGAATAAGCTATATACAGTTTTTCACATTACCACTAATTGGAGCACAAGAGCGTATCAAAACAGCAGCGCCAGCTCCTTCCTTATCGGCCACCACATTCAACATCATGTGAAGACCATAGCAAAGATAAACATAGGCATGCCCACCAGCACCAAACTGCAAAATAGACACAAATCTTACTCTAGACAACCTTAATTAGCATTACAGATTCAAGGTGAGAATAAAGGTGCAATCTTACAACAGGGGCAGTTCTTGAAGTGACGCCAAAACGACCGTGACAAGCCGAGTCGTCTGGTCTATATGCTTCAACCTGTCTGCCACTGATTCCGCGTTAAATCACAATAAACCCAAACGACAAAGTTGCAAGCTTCGTAATGGTAATAGTATACCTCGGTGATCCGAAGAACGACGTCGTCTCGGCGAAGAAACTTTCCCAGTAAACGTGGGGCAAGGTCCAGGGCATCGATTTGGAAGAAATCGCGTGGCAAGATTTTCATTTCAACCGGAGAAGTGTTTGGTTCTGTAGATGGGTTGGGTTTGACGGGGAGCGAACGCCGAACCGGTTCGGTTTCTCGAACCGGTTCGGTTTTTTGAACCGGTAATCTGGATTTGGCCACCCGTTTGAAACGGTGGTTGCGCTTCATCACGGTGCCACGGAAACGGAAGGAAGCAAATACGTCAGAGTCAGAAGACTGAGAAGTTGAGTTGCGCTCCAATGGCGTTTTGGTGGGAATGGAGCGTCCCAGAGACATGCCGCATAGTTGCATATGCAATACCTTTCTTTACTTTTCTGTCTCTTTCTCTCATTCTCAAAATAACCATACTTTTTAAAAGAAATAAGTGATTAATATTTTCATCAAATTTAACTCATGGAAAAAAGAGAGTGAGTATTTATATTTGTAGTTATAAATTAAATATTAACAACAATAATAATATTTTTTGTCGAGTAAAGAAATTCAAATCTTATTATTCAATAGTGTTTAAAGGTTGTTAAATGTGTTCAGAATTTTTTTAGAGAAAGTATAAATATGTTGAAGGGTCATGAATGCATTTAAAGTTTGTATTGTTAAATTAGGTGATGTTGACACATATTGATTTGCTTTGGCTAATGATTTTTTTTTATAAAAATTGGAACTTTATATTGTTTCCATTTGAAAATGCACTTGCATATCAACATATTTTAATAATTTTTGCATTTGAATATGTGAATTATGTAATTTGTCTTATAATTGAAGAATAAAGAAGAGGATAAATTTTCTTATTAGAGAGTTGATGTATAGTTTATTTTATTTAACCTCAAACTTTTGTATTTTACACAAGTGACAAATTAAATGTTGGCCATAAAAATGAGACAATTAGGCAAATATTTTTTTATATAATTTTTTTAAATAAATATTGCAGTGATTGTAGTGATGTGATTGCACTTAGAATCACTATTGATCTTCCGTAATAGTTGAAATCTTTTTAGTTTCTTTATTCAAATATTGGTCTTAATACAATTTGAGTACATAAACTCATATGGTAGGTGCATCGTGTTAGAATCATTTTTGGGTTCCAAGGTAGTTTTGTAACTTTTAAATGTTTCATACTTAACAATGCATCTTGTATTGAATGTACGTATATTATTTCTAAATTTTAGTGTTTTTTTCATCTTCTAAGTCTTTAACTTAATTTTTCTTTTTTCTCTATCTTCTAAGACTTCATGTAGATAACATATTATAGTTATCTTTGTCTTATGTCTCATATGTCTCTATCTGATCAAGATGTGTGTCTTGCATGGAGACTTTGTTTAGTCTTGATATTGTGTCTAATGCTTTTATCTAGTCTTCAAAGTCTTTATCTAAATAATATATTCAAGCATCTTTTGCTAAGTAAGACTTCATCTAATTTCTATTTAATACTAAATTTAATTTTTAGACACACCAAAATATGTTATAATTTGTTATCATAAAAACATGAATGATAAGTATGGTGTTAGTGGAATATAGGAGGTTTAGGAAATTGGTAAAATATTTATGTTAGTTGCTTCCACTATATATGTGATCAATATATATGAAATTCAAGAAAATTAAAATAAGTGTTGTCCAAAGTCCCTACGATAGTATCTTTGACATTTGATTTGTAGACTTATTGTATTATCAGATGTTATATTTCATTAACATCACATACTTCTAATTTTTGCCATCTCCTTCCTCCACACTCTGAGGATAGATTGAATACGATAGCACATGCATTCGTGGAAGATTGAGGGATTAAGAGAGAAAAAATATTTTCATTAACTTTGGATAATGCTTCAATAAATGGTATAATGGAAAGAATGTTGAATGAGAGACTTTTGAATAACAATAATAGTGTATTATGTGGTGGAAAACTTTTTCATATCTAATGTTGTAGTCACATCTTAAACCTTATTGTTGAAAAGGGTTTAAAGGTTGTTAAGCGTGCTTTAACAATATTAGAAAAAAAAACAGAGAATATGTTAGAGGTTAGAGGAAAAAACAAAGTTTATAAAACTTGTGTAGTTAAAGTAAGTGATGTTGACACAAATATTAATTTGTGTTTCAATCTTTGTACTAGGTGTGTTTCAATCTTTGTACTAGGTGTGTTTCAATTTGTGCACTAGGTTGAGCTTCTTCTTACTTTGAGGCTTAATTTTTATAATCTTCATTCTCCACACTTTTAGGTCAAAATAGATTAGAAGGTTGAGAGGAAAATATTTTTATTAACTCTGGATGATGCTTTAGGAAGTGGTACAATGGAAAAAATGTTGAAAGGAATTATTCTCAAACGGGGTTGGAACCAAGAGAATGATTGTCTTCCTTCTCGGTCGTTCGATCTACCCTTCCCTCTCTTCTTGAAACGATCTTCGTGCTCCTTTCATTGATCCACTCCTCGTCTCTGTGAACTCCAAGCTCGGATGGTACCTGCAAAAGACACTCTGATGCTCAAGTGAGATTTTTGTATTCGGTAGTCGGTGCTATTAATACTGGATGATGACGTACCTGATTCTTGGAATTTGTGCCTATTAATATGATTATCATGGGTCTTTTGTTATTTGGCCGGATTAGTGATTTGGATCATGATTAGGACTGTATTACCTAATGCTTGCACACTAATTAGTCTTGTTAATCCTCTGTTTAGACGTAATGGTTTTAGTCGTACGGACTCGATTGGTACAGGAATACTTTTAAATAACAATACTGCTTCATTTTTTTAATTTTGTGTTCACATCTTAAACCTTATTGTTCAAGATGGTTTAAAGGTTGTTAAGTGTGTTTTGAAAAAAAAAATAAAGAAAACATAAAACTTGTTAAAGGGTTTGAGGAAAAAATAAATGTTTTTAAGTCTTGTGTTGTTAAAGTAGATGATGTAGACACAAAGATTGATTTGTGTTTGGATGTCTCTAGTAAGTGAAACTTCAAACTTTTTTATACTTGAAAATATACTTAAATATTGACACACTTTTAATAATCTTTACATTTGAGTATTTAAATTTTGGTTTTTGGAAGAAAGGAAGAACGTATAAGAGTACAAAAAAAATGTGTGAATTTATGCATCAGTTTTATTTGCTTGTATAGATTATGTTTGATTTCTCCTATCTAACCTTAAATTTATATTTTAGATAAGTGTGACAAATTGAATATTAGTTGATACAAAATGATGGTTACAAAGATAAAATAATTACACAAATAACTTTTAATATAAAACTTTTTTGATAAATGTTCTTATTAATTGTCTGAAATCGAATATCCCCTATTGATATGTTCTTGTCTTCTTAATCTTGATTGTCCTTCTAGAATTCCGAGCGGAGGGTACCTGCAAAGACACTCTGACGCTCAAGTTAGGTGGGACTCAAAGTGAATAGTCTAGTTCAGAATACATAGCTATTACCTGTTCATTGTGAGGGTCTCCTCTCATTTATATTATTCTCATGGGCATTGTCATGTCAAGGTGACCTAAACTAGGCCCAATAGTTGTTAACCCCGTTTTATGTTCTCTATTTGGGATAAACGTCCTTAACCTTTGTTGTAACGTGGATGATGGAATTGCCAAAAGGCTGTTAGGTCGAATAAACTTTCGGTCATTTACGCTTTTTCTTTGCTTTTTCTCTACTTTTCTTCGCTCGTCTTCTCAACCAAAATCAAGGTAACTAGCCATGTTCTCTTTTGTGTTTGACAACTCTACCCTAAGAGTATCTAAGTTAGTCGACACCATGCTGCCGCACGAGGTAGTTTATCTCTCGGATACTAACTCAGCTAGTTCTGAGAGCTTCTCATAGTCATCTCGTGTCATCAGTAACGCTATCGCGGGTGGGATTGTCGAAGGTGTTCCTCCCTCGGTCATTCCGGTTGCCGATGCTACCAAGCAGGACACTCCACCTATCCAAAATGTTGAATACAAGTGGGTTGACTTCAACGTTCGAGAACAAACCTCTCGGTTCAGCACAACTGCCTTGTTGAAATAATTTAGTGCTAATATAGACATGTTACATTCAGGTGCGCCAGATGGGACTGCTTCCATTTGGCGTTGTTTGTCATTTGACATTGTATGTTTAGGTAGGGACCCAGAAGTGGGTGACATTTTTTCTTTTATTCATGTCTAATAATCGATATTCATGTCCGCTTTCCTTTGGACGAGTTTTCCATGGGTGTGTTACAATGTTTGAATGTAGCGCTGTCGTAGCTCACCCGAATAGATGGGCTTATATCCAAGCTTTTCGGTTGTTGTGCATGTTGTTGTATTTGAAACCGACTCCCCAAGTCTTTCTTCAGATGTATAGTACCCGACGGGGTAGCCGGGTAGGGTGGTTGTCCTTGATAAGCCAACTGAGATCGTGGTTGTTGGCTCCCTTTACCTCTTCATATAAGAAGTTTAAAGGGAGCTTCTTCAAGGTTGTGGTCATGGAGGAGGGTCGTCACCTTTTTTACGATGGTGACTTTCCTCGGTTTTCCTTCTACTGGACTCGTGAATCGGCACGCTTCCGCTCATGGCTAAGGTCGTCACTATCCCGGGAAGACTTGGAAACTTTTTCCATATTAGACAAGGTTCCCTATAAAATACCTACTCGGCAACTGCTAAGGGTTTTCATGTCGCCCATTCGGCTTGACAATGTTGAGGGTATGCTTTCACTTTTGTCATTGCTTCTTGCCCTCGTTTGATGTTTGTTAACTTGTGTTTTTCGCAACTATCATGGCGACCGTCACACCTGAAGAAGGGAAACTTTTTTACAAAGAGCTTTGAAGACAACGACGGGCTGCTATCGCCAAGCTCCACCTTTTGAGGTTGAGGTGGTGGAGCCATTGCGTGCAGTGTCGGTCGACGAAACATTCCCTCCACGGGATCCATCAAAGAAGGTTAGACAGGAGAAAGAACACAAAAATTCCTCCCATCGTCATTCCGACAAGTCATCTTCTGGGAGGTCCAACAAGCGGCACATGTGGATGCCGACACAAGCTCTTCACAAGATATTCTTGGTCGAAACTTGCGTTTTGTTAACAATGTCTCCTTCTCGTTGAGCTCGGCTGAAAGGGAGGATATTAAGGCGACGACATCTTTGGAGCTTGCTGAATCTTTTTTGGTATATTAAGCACTCTGGCGCTTGTCCTTGGCAAGCGAATGAGTACTGTTTTAAAGGAAAAGAACGACGTGGAGCAGGAGAGCCTCAAGACTTAGTTGGCGAAGTTCGCTTCTTCACTCCAGTATGCGCTCGATACTAACCATTCTTTGATTATCCAAAATAATAATTTGGCCACCGAGCTTGCCCGAATGAAAATGGAGATTGACACCTTGCTCATGTGTTGTCGTGATGCTGAAGAGAAAGTGATGAGAATCAAAAAGATGTTATCAATAGAAGAAATGGACAAGGGCCAAAGCATTTAAAATTCTTCTTATTAGTCTTTGCAAAAGATGAGACCCAAGCCCAAAGCCCAAGCCCAAGAAGCCCAAGTCCAAACCATGAGGGGCAAGGCCAAGCATTAAATAAAAGAGCATCATTTGAATGACTCTTGTAGGAGGTGTGGATATTAAATAAATAGG
>Ga0123342_1003129_pt1 | contig 26891 bp, 21 predicted proteins | sample Turbeawhitnodule_FD_89960 | JGI IMG/M metagenome (GOLD analysis project Ga0123342, IMG submission 89960) | Root nodule microbial communities of legume samples collected from Mexico - Turtle bean Mexico white nodule | ecosystem: Host-associated > Plants > Roots > Nodule | place: Mexico: Nepantla...
TGAATCCAATATCCACTCATCTGGATACGATGATGCTGAAAGCGAGACAATTAAAGAGATATCTGATTCCACATCACTTTTGCATTCTGCAACATTTGCATCTTGTGGAGCCTTCCCTTTCTTTTGCAGTTTTGGACAATCTTTCTTCCAGTGTCCTTTCTCATGACAGAAAGCACACTCATCTTTGGCAACGGCTCGACCTTTAGACTTAGACTTCCCTCTTCTCCCCTTTGTATGGCTTTGTTGACGACCTCTTGCCACCAATGCTTCTTCTGATGTCGTTGATTTGGTTTTCATCTTATCATGCTTTCTCAATTCATGACTATATAAAGCAGAACAAACAACATCTAACGACCATTCTCCTTCCTGTGAAGGAGCGTAGTCTCCAAATGTTCAAATTCATCAGGAAGAGATGATAACAACATCAAAGTCAAATCCTCATCCTCAAACTTCACATCTAAATTAAACAGATCTGCTACTAATTGATTAAACATAGTGATGTGTGCATTCATAGTAGTACCTTGTAGGTAGTCAAATCAAAACAACCTTTTCTTCATCAGGAGCTTATTCTGACCACTCTTCTTCAGAAACTTGTCCTCCAATGCCTTCCACAGTTTGTGTGCAGAAGTCTCATTTTTTACAACATACTTTTGCTCTCTGGACAGGCATGACCAAATAGTTTCGCATGTTAACCGGTTGATGATGTTCCAGTCTTTCTCCTCTACCTCTTCTGGTTTCTCTCCTTCGATAGTAATATCAAGACCCTGCTGAAAAAGAGAGTCCAAGACCTCTCCTTGCCACATGCCGAAATGTCCAGTGCCATCAAATATTTCCATCGCTAATTTCAAAGTGGACACCGGGAACCTCGACCATGATGACGAGGAGCCCGACACTCTGGATACATCCTTCGCTTCTTCTTCTTGATTTACCATTACAAACTCAAAATATAGTATTCAATATTACAAACAATTTCAAACAACCCAAGGGCGAACCTTCGGCTCTTGATACCACTTGTTGGGAAAAACGGGTAATTTCCCCACTAAAACAGAATACTAACAGAGCTACCCGACAAATAATATTGAATAAACAGAGCGGAATAATAAAAGAGATAAAGAAGAAAAAAACACACACCCGAAACTTGTTAACGGAGTTCGACCAATTTAGCCTAATCTCCAAGCACAGCTGAAACAGCCCGCTTTTATTATTATGGGAGAAGATATTATGAATTTGGATATATTACAGTGAAAGAGGAGAGGTTAATTTATAACCCTCAAACCTCCTTCCCAAACAAGGAACCCACCGATGTGGGACTCGGGATTAAACCAAAATCAACAATATTAATAAAATATTATCACATAAACTATTTTTTTCTTGATTGTAAATTTTACGTGAATAGTTTAATTTATAGCAAAGTTTAACATGTAATTATTTTCCGTGTTTCCTATAGGTTTTATTTATTTTTATATGTTTTTATTTCTTCTCTTTTATTTTTTTTTCTCATTTTAAAATAAACAAAAGTGTTAATGAATACATGAGATAATATATTTTAGATAGGTTAAGTACATTTCACATAGTTAAGAAAAAAAATAATAACTTGTGAAATAATGTTAGAAGTCACATTGGTTTTTTTATTTTTTTTTTTAAATTTGTTATTAATATTTTTAATCGATTTATTAAGTAAATTATGAAAGGAGACTTGGAAGGAGGTGTGGTAATCTCTTTTTTTAATACAAACTTACTTCTCAATTCTTTGCATTTTCTATGGATATTTTTTAAAAATAGAATTTTAACAAGGGTGGTAAAACAAGTAAGTATCATCTGTTTTGGTCCGACCCACTATTGGTCTACCAAAAGTAGGATGAGTTGGATTGATCGTCTAGGTTATATGAGTTGAAATTAGCAATATGTCTCGTCATAAGATGAGTTTTCAGGCTTATCCCCCACTTTTCAATTTTTTTATTTTTTTTATAATTTTTTTTGTTTAGTACCTATTTATTTGGTTGTAGTCATTGATATAACTTTTTTGGACAATAAAAATGCAAGGGAGAAAAATAAAATTGAATTAAACTTTAATATTCTAATCAAAGAAGATTTAATGTCTAACAAAACAAAATAAGCATCAACAATACTTCAATTAATAAAATTATCTATAAAGAAATTAATGTAAATAAAGTTCTATATAAAATATTGACAACCACCAATTTTGATTCATAAAGCATGACATTCCTATTTAAATGTACCAAAAATAAAGGAGGATAGGTTATCAGGCTAGCCTGTCCCATCCTACATGTGGCCCATCGGGTTGACGGGTTAGGCAAATCGGACCATTTTGGGCTAGCGGGTTGAAAAGATTGACCCGTCCCGCTTAAATGATGGTGGATTGGTAGACCAGCTCGCCGGACCTGATCAAATTGCTACCCTTAATTTTCAACAAACTTGAGAAACAAAATAATTTTTCCATAGATAGAAAATCTCGTATGTCCTTTTTATGATTTCTATGAAAAAATGTTTGCATATTCTCATTTTAGTGTACTAAGATTTATGTAGTATGGATGTCCTCGTGTGTATGGGTAAGTGTTTCTATATCTCTTCTAAGTAGCACTGCGATAGTGGGTTTTTCCTATATAAATACCTCTTAGATCCACTAAAAAGATCAACAAACTCAAATGGTTAAAAGATTACATTTGACTATTACAATGAGTTATCATGAACTATCTTTGTTAAACATATTTTAAGTTTGACAATTATCCTTCCTACCTACCTACACTAGTATTTTGTTCTAAAAGACTAACATCATGAATGAAAAATAAAAAACAAAGCTATGAAGTTCCATTTTTTTATTTTGTTATTTTATGTTTTCTTACCTTAGTGTGCTCTTCATATCAAATTGATGTTTTCATTAACTAATTCAACATCTTCCAAATCCAACAAATATATAGAAGAAATCCTTTATATTATCCTGAAAAAATTGAGAGCTTTAAAAATCTAATTAAAATTTAATTGTGATTTTAATGAAAATCATCATACAACGCTTCTCACTTTCATGAAATCTTTTTGGTCTACCATGAAAGAAAAACAACAAAAAACTTCGCAACATCCCCATGGTGTGCTATCAATTTTGTCATCACGCCTTCACCATAGATGAAATAAAGGCAAAGAAGAAAGTTATTTCGATTAACCTTCATCAAACATTTACACTAGTAAAAAAAAAGTTATTTACATAACAATTTTTATGTCAGGCCTCCCTGGCTATGACATAAAAAAAGCATGGTAACAATTTTGAAAATAAAACAAAAAGGTTTAGTTGGATCACATATCGTCCAATAAAAAATTCAAAATTTACAACAAATGCCCTAATAGTTCAATGTAAAATTTGAATTTTAGATCGGACCTTATGTGGTCTAACACAAAACGCTTTATACCCTTTGGCACAAACCTCTTTTTCCCTTGCAAAACAGTGTAAGAAGGTTCTTCTCTCTCGTTTTTTGTAACATCCCTAATTTTACCCATAATTAATAAAATAAAAAGCAAGCAATAACTAGTTAACATATGAATGTATACAACTATCTCATAATTGTATCTCAAAAAGATATCCCTCTTCATAGGGATTTCAATATATACACAACAATTTTAAAAAAATAAAACAGAGCATTCAAAATAATGTCATCTCATCCTTCAGCTGCTCACTAAGGAGCTCTATTACCTTCAACCTCATCTGCTCCTGTGTAAAAATACGATCATCACAAATAAAGAAAACAAAACACAACAAACAATAGGGTAAGCTAGCTATAAAATAATTCTATAAATTTTCAATTTCAATTTAACAAGCATAATTCATCAAGTCTCATAAAATTTATCAAAACTTCAAGTTTCTATCATAAATCATCATTCACATTTCTCATGTCAGAATTCTACTGACCAACATACTCAAACACTTGACTCTACTTCCAGAAGACTCGTGTGTTGACTTAGACTCAGAGATCTGCACCTATCATACTATCTCACTCTGAAATCCACACAACTATGCGCATAAATAATCTCATTATCATCTCTCCTAATATGGCAGGGTTAACTCATATAACAGGTCAAGTTAGTTATATTTCAAACAACTTATTCATTCATATGAACCTCCTTCGACTCTCACCACCTGAATAACTTCATCTATATTATTCCATTATCTCAGGAGAGTCAATATATCTCCTTCTAGACAAATCTCTAGTCATTTCACATCCTAAACAATCTTAACACGATATTTTCTTTCTTGAAAATACTATGTCTTGATTAAAATTCATATTCCACATCTCACAATATCCAAAATCATTTAAAATCAGACAACCAATTCTCATCAAACATTTCATTTGAATTAATTCAACAAACTATTCAAATACATTCATTAACTCATTCAATTCCAAACTCATATACATTCTACAACATCTATTATATCTACAATTTCACATTTCAATCTCAAACAAATTTCAATCTACTAAAAAACAAGAAATCCTACAAGAAAATTTGAGACTGAGGACCATGTTACTCTCACATCCAGATCTTATAGCCTAGGGTTCTATTAGAAATTTAAACTAGCTTCTCTTACCTTTACTTGAGCAAATGCTCACTAAGAGCTCCAATACTACCAAAAGCTTAAGAGTATATTAACATGCACCACCGAGTTCTAATCAACAATCTAACTATATTACTAAGACTACGAGCTAATAGAGATTAGTCCTGAAGCTAAAAGAGTCACATGCAAAAAAACTAGATTGAGACAAACCTACGAGTTTAAAATTTGACTCAAAGAGAAGATAAAAAAATGAACTTACTCTATTAGTGATTCTGATCAGGCAGTCTTGTAGACTTCACTGCCAGGAATCTAATGGCGTACTCCGATTCTCAAACTGATGAGCGAGAAGGTCAAAATATTAAAGAGAAGGGAGAGGAAAGTAAAAAATAAACTTTTAGACAGATGGTGATTCTTTTAAAATAAAACTTGCATAACTGAATTTTCTATTTATATGTTCTTTTCATTTTAATAATAAAATATTCAGGTGTCATTTAAAATATACCACTTCTACTCTAAGGTTATTTTCTAGATCCTTACAGTTTTCTCTCTGGCAGAAACTACAACAAGGTTGTAGAAGCTTCCTTAGTGGTTGGCTCACTTGCTTTCTTCTTCCCTGTGATTGGTTTTGCAAATTGGTCATTTTTGTCTAATTAGATTGAGTTTTCATTCTTCAATGAGGTTAGTGGACAATACTTACTATTTGTTTTTTAAATTGATATCGTGATTTTTTTATCTCAATCACGACAATGCATGAATGTCTCCCTTAAATTGTTGTTGGTTGCTTATGATTGTTATTGGTTATTTAATATTGAAACCGTGTTATGTTATTTAAATGTGCATGAAACGTTTACACTAATCACAGAAATGAGTTATATTATAATATGTTTGGGTGATATAATATGTTTTGTTGTACTAATTCTATTTGTATTAAGTATTATTGATACATATATTGAGCAAACCTTACTTCCCATTTGAGATTTAGTGCAAATGATTAAACATTAATTATTTGTATTAAATTTTGAGTTGTTCAGTTGGGTAGTTTGGGAAAATTAATTTTCATAATTTGTTAATGCATACACACTTTAAGACTATGCTTAAATTTTTGTTGCGAAATCTGCTGACGAAAATCTTTCCTTTTTTTTCAATTCTGAAGCGAAACCTAGCGTCTCAATCGATTCTCACTACCGAATCGATTTCTCCCAAGGCTAAAGAAAGCACCGAGCCTGCTCTGAAAATACTGTGAGAAAGAGGATCTGTTGGTTTAGGAAAACTATCATTTTTGGTTCATGAAGAAGCGACCCCTCTGCATCAAGATAGTCAATCGATAGAGGTGTTCAATTAAAATAATTTTATGTTGTTCTATATGTGCATACTTGATTATGGTGATTTGTCCCCACTTTCATTTCATGTACTTTGGAGACTAATGCGAAATGCTATCGATTTTTTTTATCAAATTTATGATAATTTATTTTGTTTGTATGTGTTATGAAATTGTGAAAAATGTTTTTGCAAATGGGTAGGGCCTCACCTTCAACTAAAAAAGTGATAATTTTATATTGCATTATTAATAATGATGGAATTTGTAACATACATAGTAATGAAGTGAAGTTGTGGTGAAGAGTATGAAAAACAAGTTGATGAGTTCTTGAATTTGGCTCACCTAAATGAAAACCTATCAATGGGACACATTATTTTCCTTGCGTTTATTGTCTAAATCAAATACATCAGGATTTGGGGAATACATGATTATTTGTTTTTCTTTGGTATAGTGAAGATTTATACAACATGAACTTGACATAGAGAAATATTACACAATTGTACTGTGTCAACAACAAAAGAAAATTATGAAGAACGGATGAACGATCATTTAGAGGACATGATACGTGATGTGGGTGGAGAAAATTTTGGAAAGACTCATGTGTATGATTCTTTGAAGTCCGATTTAGAGTAACAATTGTACCTAAGATGCACCAAATTTACGTGATTATCATCAACTTTAAAATTGTTCAGTTTAAAAGCAAGGAATGGATGGACTAGTAGAAGTTTCACCAAATTGTTGGAGTTGTTAAAGAGATGTTTCCAAAAAAAAAATTACCTAATCGTAATTACAAGGCGAAGAAAATATTATGTCTGATGGGTTTGGAGTACAAAAAGATACATGCATATGCCCTAATGATAATGTATTGTACAAAGATGAGTTTGATGCATTGAAAGTTTGTCCAACATGTGGGTTAGCATGACTTAAGAAGAAACTTGATAGAAGTAACGATGAGGAAGATATAGAGGGTCCCCCTGCTAAGGTGTTGTGATACTTACCAATAATACCAAGGTTTAAATTATTGTTTTCCATTAAAAAGGGTGTAAAAAACCTTACATGGCTTGCAAATGGAAGAAAATGTGATAATCTTCTTCAACATCTAGCTAATTCTCCATAATGGAAGAAGATTGATGAAACTTTTCCAAGATTTGGTGCAGAGTCAAGAAACTTTAGATTTGAACTTGCCACAAAGGGTATGAATCATTATGGAAACTTAAGTAGTAAACACATTTCATGGCCAGTTTTGTTGATGATTTACAACCTGCCTCCTTGGTTGTGCATGAAGAGATTTGGAGCACAAGGTGTGTATTTTTAGGTTTGATTCCAACTCAATTTATAGGTTTCCCCATGTCAATGAATCTGTTTTAGAGGCGCGATCATGGGCTTTTGTCTAACCGACCCAGAAAATTACAATTTGTTGCAGATAAATACTAAAAATACATATTAAAATTTTAAAACTAAAAAATATATTCAACACATATATTCTTCTTTAGAAAAAGAATTTTGTAATCCTGATTTTTCATTGTGAATGGAAATAATTTTGTAAATATTTTCTTGATCCTAAAAAGTAATGAGTAATAAATAGTTTTTAAGTATATTTTGTTTGATTTTTAAGGGAAATTAAATATTTTAAAAATTACATTAATTTTGCATATTTGATTAAAGGAAATCATCTTAGGACGAACATTGTTGGGTGTTAATACCTTCCCTACACATAATCAACTCCAGATAGCAAACTTGGTTTCGAATACCATTCTTTTTAAATGTTTTCCATAGTTTTTCATAATAAACTATGGTGGCGACTTCTCTATACTTTTAAAAATGAATTTTTATCGTTTCATTGTGACTTTGGTTGTGACAACTGTAATATTTCTTAGCAACCTAAAAAATTAAACTTCATCTCGTATTTGGCTAAGGACATAGCATCTCCTTTAGTTAGAAAACATATGATCTTTTGATCACATTTGTAAACAAGTGTTTTAGCCAAGAGTTGGTGGTGTTTCAAAAGATACTCATTTTCGTAATTATGAGTGGTTTGGAACTATACTCAGTTATTTAACAAGGAGTGTTGTGGTCCAAAGTTTACTTGGTTTATATTTACAATGTTAGTCTGGTTAGTAGAACTTAATCGTATTGATAATAAAATGGACATAGTCTTTGTTAACAAACAAACTAGTATGAAAACACTAAGCATAAATTTTTCTTCCTTTTAACTCCTTGAATTTTATATTATTAAATTTTCATCTAACTTTTAAAGAATGAGTTGTTTTTTAAACAAGATTTGCAAAAACATATTTTGAAAATGAATTTGTTAATCATCTGATGAGATGCTACCCTTGCAAATTAATACATTTTTTTAATACACAATTCAACCTTCCCTTCTTTTGTATTTGATCAATTCTCTCACATATGATAACTTACTTTTCTAACCATGTCGTCTTTCACTTTTAATAATTTCCCTATTATCCTTTTTTGGGTCTACCCGACCATCATTTCTTTTCACCAAATATCTCATTTCATACACATAGATGATGTCACATCTCTCCACTTTCTCACCTATCACCATCTTGATCTTGGATTAGTTTCCCCTTGTCCTTCTCCCACCACCTAGCTTGCCATAAATCCTTGTAACTAAATTTGAACATATTTTTTTCATACATTGTCCCCACAACCACCATGTGCCTCTACCACCTAATGTCGCTCCTACCAACATTAAGTCCTATCGCTACTCATATGCTCATAAATAAACCTCATCACAATAATTTTACAAGATGACATTTCTCTTCACAACAATCAAGCATAAGCTCTTTTTTTTTCTCTAGCAATACTCATAAAAATATATGCATCATGACATTTTTGTGTTTATTATAGGGCTTTAAATGCTAAATCGGTTTAGGAGCATTATCTTATTCCTATAATAAAGGAACTGCATGGTGAACGCACTGCTGCTTAGGTTTTACTAAGTTAGATCCATGTTCTAATTATCACAAAAATGAGTCATTCTAAAAAACTGCTATAAGAGAACTTTTGATAATCATTTCAAAATTTTAGTTATGACTTTCAACATATCTAATACTTATTCTACCTTCCAAACAACTATGAATGACTTAGTAAAAGTACATTTACACAAATTTGTTCTATTGATTTTTCATGACATCTTGATTTAGTCAAACTCCGTATAGGATTATCTAAATCACTTTTCAACAAGTATTACAAGAGCACTTATTTTTGTCAACTAGTCAAAATGCTCGTTTGGTGTCTCTTTGACAATTTCTTCCTCCACCTCCATAGTTTATGCCTACACCTCCATACTTTTGGTGAAAAGTCAGATTTATTCTTAATGAAATAAAAAAATTAAGTCTAAGTTCATGCACCCTCTACATCTAGTATTCTGAATTCTATAATTTGGAACTCATTTTCTATTCAAAAGTCATTTTTCGAATTGTAGAATTTAGAATACAAAGTTGGATTCTTAGTTCTACAATTCAAAAACCATTTTCTGGATTCAAAAATGACTTCCAAATTATAGAATTTGGAATACAAAGTTGACATTCAAATTCTACAATTTTGAAACATTTTTTGGATTCAGAAATGACTTTCAAATATAGAATTCGAAAATCAACTTTTGTTTTCCAAATTAAAGAATTAGGAAGCCAACTTTGTATTCTGAATTCTAAAATTCGAAAATTATTTTTTAGATTAAGAAATAAATTATGAATTGTAAAAATCAGAAGCCAACTATGTATTCAGAATTTGAAATTCATTTTTAATGACTTTTGAATTGTAAAATTATGAATATAAATTCAGAAGAGTATTTAAGAAATTTCAATAATTATATAATTATAGAGATGCAGGAAGATATTGTCTCTCTCTTTTTTAATTACGTATTTGGGTCATGTTTAAAAATGAATAAACCAGGAATATTAAATAAATATATAAATTCAAAATTTTATCAATAATAAAAAATATACTTACTATTAAATTGATATTAATTAATTTAATTTAATAATTTATTAAATAAATCATTTTTAAAAAAGAAAAAAATTTCATCATTTCATTTTTTTTTAAGTTGAAAAAGTATGTTAAAATATTCCCTAAAAAACCGAATGTTGAGTTATTTTTCTTGTGACTATAAAAGAAAAGATTAAAATGTGGTTATGAAAGGATAAATATTATGAATATTATTTTGGTACCATATGAAAAGAAAACTCTAAGAGGTTGTTGTTTTTATACTTGATGCCTCTTAGTTAGAGTTTCGCCACTTTCACCTTGCTAAAAAAAATATACCCCTCTTCAAAATTCATTATATTATTATTTTAATAATATTTTTTTATATTTTAATATAAATTATTAATTATATCTTGAACTTTCATGTAAAGTTATTATCATCATTCTTGGAGTGATATGTCTTCATTTTAAGTGTACAATGATTGACTTAAGTAAATCGATTCCAAAAATAGTTGAAAGATTGACCTCTAAAAGATCTCGAAGATTGACTCTAGAAAACTTGGGAGATTAGTTTAAAAAAAACCTCACTCCATCGACTATATTTACAAAATAACAATCTAGTACTATTGATATTTTAACAAATATCCACAAATTACTCTTAATTATTTATGTATAGTATATAGAATAAACATCATAAAAATAAAAATAAAAAATATAAATTTTTTATTTAGAATAGTTGAAGAAAAAAAGAAATAAACTCTTTAAACATCATTTTTAACCCAAAACATTAATATATTATTATATTATTAAAATAATTTGTAAAGGGAAATATTTTGTATTATATGGTGTGAAAGAGTATTTTTCTTCTTGTTATTACATAAAAAGTGATAAGAAGGGGCACCAACATCACATAAAATAAGAAAAGCAAGATCTTTTTGATGCACTAAGTCCTACACACACTTCACAACCACCATATCTGGAAGACAACACCTCCCTCACCACACTTCACAACTGCCATCAATGGAAGACCAACAATTGAAAAACCTTAATCTCCCCAAAGTCCTTCTTCACGGTCCCCCAGGTTTTTCCTCTGTTATCCAGCCACCCTATTCCCAAAAGTTCCATTTTTTAAACCACTCTTCCATTCCCCTTCACCAATTTGCGGCCACCCACTCCCACCATTGCGCCACCGTGGCCGCCGTCCTCTGTGACGGCGGATACCCCCTAACCGTCGACATGCTACGCCTCCTCCCGTTGCTCCGCCTCGTTGTCACCGCCAGCGCCGGCACCGATCACATCGACCTGGACGAGTGCCGCCGCCGCGGAATTCAAATTGCCGGCGCCGGAAACTTGTTTTCCGAGGACGTCGCCGATTTGGCGGTGGCTTTGTTGATCGACGTGGTGATGAAGATTTCCGCGGCGGATCGGAGTTTGAGAAAACGGCGCGTTGATTCACGAGCTATTACGCTTGCTTCGAAGGTTCGTAATTTTGTATTTCTTATGGACCCTGATACACTGACACCAAGAAGTATAAATTTTATATCACTAAATTAATAATCAATTTTATTTTAAACACATTTTTACCAAAAAAATAAAATAAAAATGGAGAGTTTAATAATACTTCGTGTTGATAATATAATTTAAATAAATCATAATTTGACCTGCTAAATATCTGAGGTTTTTTCCAGACAACTTTTCTATAAATTTACAGTTGGTCATTAAGTTTTTTTAATAATTATAATTTTTGTATATTAATTATTTAATAACTTATATGATTTTATACAAAAAATTTAAATATATATGTTAATTTATATTTATGTAAAAAATATATCTTTAAAAATATTTATAGAAAAAAATAACGTTTCAAACTCTAAATTATCTTTTTTAAAATAGATTTATCAAATAAATTATTATTTGCTATTCTCACTCCTAAAATCACATTCTAAAAGGAATTATCTGTTATTTTGACTTTCAATATAAAAATTATAATCAATTATAAAACTCAGTTTAATACAAAGGACACGTTATAAATTCACACTTCAACGAATTTGGAAAAAGATAAATATATTTCGGGGTTTGAAAATGTTAATATTCTCTGTTTTATTTTTTATAAAATATTTATTTGGCACTCGAAGTATTAAATTAAAAAATTAAGTGCAAAAGTATTTTTAAACAAATAAATTGACTTTACCATGATTTTATATATGAAACTATCTTTAAAGCCATATATTATATTAGTTTCTCAACTTAGACAATACATTCTCAATCAAAACATTATATGAAATTAAATTATTCTACACATATTAAGAATCTAAATATAAGGTGAAAGTCTCATGTTAATATATAAGAAAAAATATTCAAAAATACAAATAGATAGTTTTAAAATTTTGAGTTTGACATTGTGTTATGATTTTTTATATGATTAACTCATGTTTCATTGATATTAAATTTTTCCAGTGTTTTCTTACTAAAATAAATTCCAATAATATGCAAATATTTTTGTTTCTTTTTTTCAATTTCAACAAATTAGTCTTTGAAACTATGGAAAGTTGTATGAGAAAAGTTAGAAAATAGAAAAACAAGAAAGATTTGATGAATAAAGTATAAAAATATAAGGATTAAATATATTAGTCATTCACCTAATACTTGTGGAACCAAAGAACTTATAATAGTATATTACTAAATTAATTAATTGTTATTATTATTTCTTTAATAATATTTTTTATTATGTAATGACAAATTATTCTTATTATTTAATGTGTCAAGATATAAGTTCTCAAGTTGCATTAATAATGTGTAACATAAAATTTTTTATAAAATAAAATAAAATAATTGTTATTCTTATTTTCAATGAAATTTTAATTAATAATATGAACATCATTAAACTTAATTAACCATAAATCACATCATTTACATTAAATGGAATTTTATTAGTAAAAAAATAATATATGTCAACATCAATTATTATAATTTTTTTGTAAATTTATAATATCGATAATAGTAATTTAATTTCAAGCAAATCAAGTCTATGCGAACGAAGACAGTCCCAACCTTTTCATTTTGTTCAACTATGGGAGAGAGGTTAATAAATTTGTTAACACTCAATTATGGATTTAGTTCTTAAAATTTGGGTTAAATTTAATTTTAGTATTTAAATTAAAAAAAATATGTTTTAATTTTAAAACTAAATTTAAGGGATTAAATATTTTTATAAAACAAATAACAAATCAAAGGAAAAAATAATTTAATTCATCTACAAGTATTTCCTTGTCTTATTAATATTATATGATTCTGAAACTTTTGATACTAATATATTATCATTGTCTATAGTTCGAGGAGGTAGATTTAAAGAAAAATCTGGGATGAATTTTTAGATATAATATAATAACGCAACACCACAAAAATATGAACATGAAAAAAATCTACTTTAACCATAAAAAGGGAAAAAAAGGGGATCAATTTTGTCCATTAAAAAAAAGATAAAATTTGTCCATAATTGAGGAAAAAAAATTGAAATTTACCTTATTTCATTTAGAAGTTTCAATGTCTTAAGTTAAATTAAGACGAAACAATTCTATTAATATTACGTTGTTTTTTAGTGAAAATGAAAATGGACTTTTAAATAAAAATTTTTATTTTTACTCTTTAGGTTAAAAAAAGACTTCAATAAACCCAATTAATTAATTTGTGTGTTAGGACACGCCACACTACTTTACACACGACTATTTACACCATACACGGAAAAACACAATGATAAAAAGAAAATAAGAAAATTTTCTTCATTACTATTGAATAAATATATTATTGAGGTATTTTAAAGTGTATTTATACCTACAATAATAGATAAAACCAAATTTAGAATCTAAATAATTTGTGGTGCAAGATGAATTGAACACGAGGTAATTGAGTGCAATAAAACATTAAATATAAACCAATATTTAGAGCAATAGTAACTAAATTAGAGACCATTTTAAAAACAAAAAAATAGTTTCTATTATTGTTAAATAGTTTCTAAATTGGTATCTAATTAGCAACCAATATTTTAACTACCAATTATTTAGATTCTAAATTTGGTAGCAAAAATCTTGGTTGTTAATTAGATACCAATTTAGAAATCATTTAACAATAATAGAAACTAATTTAGAAACCAAAAATTTATTTAGTCCCTAAAATGGTCTCTAATTTAGTCACTATAACAACTAATTATTTTTTTATCTAAAATTGGTTTTTATTAAGTGTGTCAACATTCTTCTTACCTTTGTTGTTTGTATTGTTTCTCTAGCACCACTCATAAAACTAATGATCAAATTGTCACAATAGTAACACTACACTTTTCTTTTGTCAAAATTCTTTCTTCCTCTCGGTACTAATTTCCTCACAGTGTCACTACCATCATTAACATTATCTTAAAATTTTAAATATATATTTATACCACCACATCTACCTCTTCTTAATCTTCCTCTTGACCTTTTACTCAATCCACCATATCATTTATTCTTGTTTTGGCTAGTTCTAACTTAAAAGGCTTTGTTCAACAATCTTTTCAGTATTCTTTCTCTCAGTCACACATTGCTCATGTGCCTCCAACGGATTTTGTAATCATAACTTTAAGATCTTTCGATTCTTCAATTGCAATCAGAATATGATCAAGTTGAAGAGTTAGAGTTCGAAGTATCTTTTTCAAAAAGTATCTTTTTCAAAACCTTGCAATCATCTATACTCTTGTCACACGCCCACATTACATTGAACAAAAATTGAAGTTTGTTGAAATGATTTCTTGACAACCTCATCAACTTCTTGAAAGTCAAGAATTGCATGCATCTTAACTCACCAATCATCATAATTCTTCTCATCAATATGGACAAATTTATCTATATACTTGAAACACTCACAACAACGTTTCAACATAGTATTTGTCTTTTCACACCTTTGAATACCAATTTGTTAGGACATGACACAATATTCTCACATATTGTTGTTTACAACACACATGCAAGAACACATTGATAAAGAGAAAACAAAAAAGAATATTCTCATTACTATTGGATATACATTATACATGTATTTTAAACTATATTGTATAATTACAATGACAAGTTAATTCAGTTACAAAATGTTTTGATTATTACAATACGTACATAAATTAGTTATCAATTAACTTAATAAATACTTTATAAAATGATAACAACAAAACTCCTTCAAAAAGTAAAGCTAAGAAAGTTTCTTGCTTTGTTTTAGTTAAATTTGATTGTAAACTGAATTTCACTTCAATTTAGCTTTGAATCTCGATTTGAAATAAAAGGGGAAAAAACTACTTACAAACTAAATTGGCAGAATAAAATTCAATGAAGTTTAAATTTATACAACTTTATCCTAGACAAAAAATACATATATACTGGTGTAACTTTAAAATCTATTTTCACAAATCTGCATGAAGAATATAAGAAAAAAAAAATGAAGTGAGAAATAAAGACATATGATGTGCAATGTTAATTTGTTTTGTTTACATACAAGAGTATGGTACTGGTTTTGGTTTAGTTTGTTTGAAGCATTGATGATAATGATGGAAATGATGTTTGTGTCAGTTAACATGAAAAAGAGTTGGAATTGTGGGCTTGGGAAAAATAGGGTTAGAAGTGGCACAAAGGCTTGAGGCTTTGGATTGCATGGTATCATACAACTCAAGGAAGCAGAAACCCTTTGTTCCATACCCTTTCTATTCTAGTGTTGTTGACCTTGCCAGTAACAACAACGTGGTTGTTCTGTGTTGTGCCCTGAATGACGAAACGAGGCACATGATCAACAGAGAAGTGATGGTGGCACTGGGAAAAGGAGGGGTTATTGTGAATGTGGCAAGAGGGGCTGTGATAGATGAAAAACAACTCTTGAGGTGTTTGATGGAAGGGGAAATTGGAGGTGCTGGTTCGGATGTGTTTGAGAATGAGCCTCTTCTCTCTCAACACTTTTTTTCCTTGGATAATGTAGTTCTATCACCACATGCAGGTTGTTCCACCTTAGAGTCTTATGTTGCTATTTGCCAACTTCTGGGACGCAATCTGGAAGCTTTTTTCTCCAATAACCCTCTCATTACTCCTGTCATTTAGTTTCTTCACCAATTTTACTTCCTTTTCAGAAGACAAATATTAGGTTAATGTATATACATTGGTTAACTTTTTTTATGGTCCTACCATTTTCTATTTGACTTTTTATCTACAAAAAAGTTGGTTTAGATAGAAGAATTGGATTGATATTTCACAATAATATAATGTGCATTTAATTTCACGTCAATTGAACAAAGATATATTATTCACATTTTTTTTATATCAAAACATGAATAGAGTTCAAACTTTAAACAAGTATATAAATTTAAACTCAAACTGTTTGCATAAAAAAACCAGCACTGATGTGTAAGTATCTCAATGGTGATGATACTAATTATTAATAGGATTATTATATTCACAATCTTTTCCATCTTTCTTTTCTTATATTCACAAACTTTACAATGCACATGCGTTTGTGGAGATTGGGTGATTTTTCATTGAAAGCTTTCTGGGAATAATGATTGGTAGGTAGTGGGTTCTCTTGAAAGCCCCATTAATACGTATGTAGAATTAATATTGATAGAATATGCATGTCATAACAATTAAACCGGGATCAGAAGAGCAAGAAATTGATAGAATAATTTCATTGTGATGTTGGAAGCAGGTTGAACGTAACACTGAATTCTTGCCTTTGAAATAAAAGATTAAGATGGCCAAAAAGTTCTTTACATTGAGGATGAAATATAAAAGCCTAACTAATAATAAATACACCTATAAACATGAGACTAGTTAATATACGAGAGATGTGGTAAAAGAAGGTTTACAAGCTGAGTGTCCATTACCTCACCTATAAAATCTATATCCAAAACAAAACAGTAGATCAACTGGGAACATAGGGCTCAAAAAGTTTAAAACATGGATTTGGATCATTCTGCATAACTTCAGCAGCACGTTCAAACTCTTCCCTCAGAACTTTGATGCTATATTTATCAACCACTCGCCCTAGATCATGAGATGTTTCAAAAGGATCCTCTATACATATCAAATGCCGATCATTGCCAATCCTTCTAGTCCAGTCCTTCTCTCGTTTGCTACACCAAAATAGAGTATCATATATTCAGTTAAATAAAATAAAATAAAAACATCTCTTGAAATATTATAACCTCAGCACAACAGATTTAAACGAGCAAAGCATTACCCAGTTCCTATGATTTTGTTAACAACGGAATGGAACATAAAAGGGTATGACAAATATTTAGAGATAACGAGTTCTCATACCTGATTATGCTTCCTGTGCGTACAGATATAACAGTATTTGCATAATCATGACAATATGCCCAGTAATGGAAAAATCCCCGCACAAGCTGAGCAATTGTTTCCTTGTTATGGCGACCAAAATCACTAAGTTTTTCAACTTTATCAAAGAAAGCACAATGAATATCATCCACAGTCACAGAATACGTTGTCTCCATCTCCTGTAGAGAAAATAGTATTCAATCATTAAATGTGTTTAATGATAAAAAAAATTATTCCATTCACTAGCCACGCAATTGCTAAAGTGGTTTCCTCAGTAAGAAGTGATTTGCCATTAACAACTACAAGACTTTGCCACAGCACAACATTTTGAAGTGATTTTCCAGCTAAATGTATGGAAAATGAAAATGAAAAGAAACCTAGAACTCTTGGTAAATTAATTTTTTCATTCTGTGGAAAATGGAAACACAAAACAATTATGTTCAGATAAAAACAAAGGGTTACTTCTGAAACATAATAGCATAAACAGTGACATTCGAATTCTTAAAAGGCTAAATAATATATCTGACATAAAGGAATACAAGAATGAAAACTGAAGTACACACCTGCAAGCATGGAAGGATAGCAGGTCTTCTCATTTGCAAATAATGAATGCACATCAAAACATACCTGAAATTAAAATCAAATTATTATGTCAGGGAATACTGTCCAGTCATCACATTTAAATGAACTTCAATTGTTTGATCATGTCTACTTTGATTTTGTAAATATTAGCATAGTACCTTGCCAAATTAGGTAATGAAGACAAAGCAAAATATTTTTCAACAGAAATAGCATCAGAGGTTAACTTACGCATAGCTAGACAAAGTCCCATGGTATGTTTCATTGACTCTTCTTGACTTAGCCCAATGTTTAATAATGAAAGCTAGCTGCCGCAACCTTGGATCTATGCGTGCATAATCCTGAAGAAGCTTTGTATTCACAACAGCTAGAAGATTGTTAATGCATATGTCACAAGAGATTCCTGTCACTGGATCCATGAGCTTTACTATTGGAACCCGTGCACGCGTCAATGCCTACAAACAAACTCAAATTAAGGACTCAAGAAAATTTCATTTCCATTTAATTACTTCAATGTTTCCAATAGCAAATAGACTCTTCAAAAGAAAAATGGAGTCAGTCAGTTACCATTCATTTTGTGTAATATTCCAATTTATTAATCCACTTCCTTTTCCTTCTTTATGATTACATAAATTTATTTCTAGGTTTCAAAAAGATTGGCCATCATGCTTTATTTACATACAACACTTCTAACCATTGCATTTTCTCCATCCAATAAAAATCAAACAGAAAAAACGGATTAGAGATGCTGTGGTAATAAACTCTAAAGGCTGCTGATCCCTGAAATGCTCCTTTTACCCGTCCACAACATGTGTTGCTTCATTGTGCTCCCTTATTGCCAGTCCCTTTCCTTGTTTTACCCGTGCTACGGCTGGGTAGTTTTCTGCTGGACTCTTGCTTTATAAAAATGGTAAATAAAAAAAGGGAGCCCGATAGTACTAGGAACTATTGTGAAAGCCTTCCTACAAATAGACTAGAAGTAAAATGTAAATATTGTTCTCATGCTTGTTGGGTGGCATAGGGAGGATGAAGCATTATCTTCCTAGAACAAAGTTACTCCTTGTCCTAGTGTTCCAGATGAAGTAAAGGAAACATTTGTCAAGCTGCTGAAAAGTAAAAAAAAAAAAGAGAAAAAAAAAACAAGAACAACCCTGATTGTGCAGAAGTTACAAAAGAAGTGGCAAAAGGAAAGAATGCTCTCCAACAAATGACAATCAATGCATAACTGCATTTATGGTAATCCATTTCCATTTAATCTTATAAGGAAGTCCCTCTTAGATCAATGTTTACTTTGGAGCACATGCTACTAAAACTGAGGCTAAAGCAAGTGATGAATCTAGTGTTGAGTGATGGTACATTTTGGAGATCAATCTATGTGATCCAACTAGTAAAAATGCTGAGGCTTGTAGATAGATGGTTATGCAAAACCAGCCATGCCATAAATTTATGAAGCAATGGATAGATAGAGCTAAGGATCAAATTGCTCAAGTTTTCCAAAAGCAAGAAAAGGGAATAAAAAATGTGTGGAAAATTATTTGGAATTTGCAACTACATAGGCCACTCCATACAGCAGCCTATAATTAAGTTAATTACATCAAAATTTGTCCTACTAAGTATCACTTATCCAAAACATTTCATAGAATGGTTTTAGATGCAACAACAAGAGTTGCAATTGATCAACAACTTGAAAATTTCAAGAGCTACTAAGGAGCTTTTTGGACATATATTCTCTCATTACCTTTGTAAAGATATTAAGTGGTACATGCTCATGTTATCCATGGAGAAGTTTTCTGTGAACAGTAACTATCAAAAGCCCTAACAATGTCTGCCCAAACTATTTCTTTATTATTTAAGACAAAATTCAAGGACAAACCCCCATAGCAAATTTCTATTTTTTTTTTATTTATAAGCAAAGTCATTAAATCTCCTTTATGGAAATTTCTTAGCAAGCTTCTAAGTACCTCTGCTTTCTTAAAAGTTATTGAACATTTCTTTATATGTGCCAATGAATGCAAACCATCAAGATAAAAATGGTAATGCAAAGAAAGCAAGAAATTTTCTCACCTGCACATTCTGCAGATTATCTGATTGAAAAATATCCGCCAGTTTCATTATAATCTTAGCTTTGTCCAAGTCTGCTTCCTCAATAGCAAGGCAAACATCAATGTCACTTTTAGAAACACCAAACGAATTAGCACATGATCCATAGAGATAAAGCTTAGCTGCTGGCCATTCTTTGCTAACTAATTTCTCCAATAATGCCACTAATTGCTTTTGCTTCAGCTTTTCTTCTTCAGGGGGTATTAGAGACTCATATATTTCAAGGAAAGGAACATTAAAAACATCAATATCCCTTCGACAAACTATCTGCCTTTTGTACGTTCTTGCTCGCTGGCTTAGGATCTGCTGCCCTCTTGAATCCGATGATCTAGCATCCTGATAATAAATGCTACAAGTGTAAATAACAATCATAATTTACCAAAAAAGACTGATGAACCTCACAATTTGATCACTGGTAGAGAACTGTAAAACTAAACAATCTATCTAGGTTTCCAAACAAACGTATTATCAACAATAATGGATACTCAAAGTACTTAATGGAATTCAGTTTAAAAATTAGCACTTAATAATGATTTACAATAAATAACTAGTTAGCTACCAGCAATATTATCAACAAATATAACTATGGACCTTCTCTCGAGTGGCGCGGCGTTGCCTTGGATCAGAGTCATCCTCTACCAACAATGAATCAGCCAACTGCTCCCCAAGGACATCAACATGAGCGCCACTTCCACCAGTCTCATTCACTACACTGGAATGCAAGTTACTCCCAGCAGGTGGCCCAGGGCGATCAAGCTGATCAACAAGCCCCATTTCACGAGCTACATTGCCTCTAACATTGCTCCTTTCACCAGACACCATTCTCACACCTTCCCTCTTCCCATACAAGTTCTCAATCCTACCTCCACCACCCATTTCACCACCCCCCACCCTACCATCTTTCCTACCCTCCAAACCCTTCCCTCTATTCCTGTTCCCAAACCCTGGTGGAACCCTACTAGCCTCATGAGACAACGACCCACTAGCCGTATAACCCTCAAGTCCTCTTCTTTCCCTGTCCACAACATCATGATTAGCCTGAAGAACCACATTCCCACTCGAATTTAAAGTGGGGTGATCGACATGCAAGTTCCTGTCAAGCCCGTTGTACCCTCTGTTGAACTTCAAATTGAGCAACGAGTCCACATTGGGAGAAACTTCAGAGGCAGAGTACGCAACCGTGGGCAAAGACCCGAACTGCAGCTTCAGTTCTTGCTGCTGGACGAAACCATCGACCTTGTTGCTCTTTTCTTCTATGGGAAACCCTAGTTTTCGCAGATCGTGGGTGAGGCCAGCGTTAACGTTGACGCCATTAGTGAGGGAGTTCGGGGTGACGGGGAAGTGGGTCCGAGGAGGGGGAAACGGGTTATGGGGCAACCCGAAAAAGTTCGGAGGGTAAAGCGGAGAAGAGAGAGTATGGGACCAAGGAGGAAATTGGTGAGGGAGAGGGAGGGGGTGTGGGTGATCGGCGCCGGCGATTGGCCACTGCGGAGCGCCGACGGGGATCGTTGGACCGACGACGGCAACTGCGGGATCTATCGCTGGAGACTGTTGCCGCGGGTGGGGGTGGGAGTGGTGGGGACGTTGGATGAGAGAGAGGAGGAACTCACCGCCGTTGGAGGGCTGCGGCGGCAGTGGCAGGTCACCTCCACCGCCGTTCATGGAGGCGGGTGGCGGCGGAGAGAGGGTGACGTGGAAGTTGTGTGATTGCGAGGGAAGAGAGAGCGTTGAGAGAGAAAGTAAGAGGAGAAGTGTGGGAATGAGAGTGTGTGTGACTTTAACTTTATATAAAGCCAAAGAGTTTTTATTAATATGATTTTTCTTTGCTATTATTTTTTATTATATCTATTGCTAATCTTTTATCTTATCTTCTTGGTTTTTGATAATAAAGGAGATAAATACAGTAACTAATTAATCAATTTATAACATGTTACTCTTTTTATGTAATCACAGTATCTGACTTATTCCTAAATATTATTAAAATTTATATATTCAAAAATATTATCACCTATCATCACCAATCTAAATTCTTCATAATAATTAAAAAAAACATTTTGAAGAAAATAAATTAACAAATTCGATTAAATAAGCAGTATGTATGGTTTTTCTAAGAAAATATAATAAGAAAGATCAAATATTCTGCAATAACATTGTAAACTTTGCATTATCTTTAATCTTAAAAAAAATCCTTATTAGTGAAAGATTAAAAGTTACTCTGAAAATATATAATTATTAAACACGTGAAATATCATGTTATCAATCAACAAGAAGGTTTTACTTTTAAAGTAACTATTGTAAAACAAATAAACTTATTATATATGAATTGATTAAATAGTAATATCAAAACTTTATATAATTAATACATGCCAATGAAATTCTACTTTTAATCATTAAATAATAACATAATTTCTCTTTTTCAATATAATAAATGTATATTTCAAGAAAGAACTTTAAAAATACTTTTATAAAATTAACAAAATAAAGCATTATTAAATATGTTTTGGTGTGAATGACTTAAGGAATGTTAATATTTTTTTTATTTCTCTATATTAGAAGATAAAACACAAATTGCTCTATTTATTATTGGTAAGGACAATGTGAAAAGTTACTCATAAAAAAACATTAAAAAATTACATGTATTATATTGTATGGTTTGAATGAAGGATAGAGGAACTTAGGGAAGAAGTTATATGACTGGGTAAGACTAACTTTATATAAAGTTGTTTGTGGAAAGTTTGGATTGTGTGAGGAAAATTCTAGAGTAATTTTTTAAAATATTTTTTTTCTTCTAATTCTTATCTTGTTTCGTTGATATTTGATATCGAATTGTTTAATTATCCTAATAAATGAATATCTAACGAATTTCATTAAATATTTTTAATTAATACAATAATAAGATATTTTTATATTTTTATATAACAAAAAATGGACTTTGATTTAGTGCACTTAAGAGTATAATATTAAATAATGTTTTCTCAAAAAACTTGATATAAATTAAATGTTTTTAAATAAATAAAAAATTATATTAAAATTACTTTTATAAAACTAATTAAAAAATTTATCAGTTAAAAAATAAGATATATAAATAGTTATTACATATTTCACTTTGTTATTGATATTCTTAACCTCTTGACTTGTATAATATTCCTCATCCTAAAGTTAAGTATATAAATCACATGAAATCCTCACTAAATCTCTAACTTGTGTTTGTTTTTCATTTGTATATATATTTAATATTATAATAAAAGTAAAAAATGTTTATATTATTATCATAAAAAATGGATAGTAAACATGACTGTTTGAATTCAGTAAAAAAAGCATAAAGAAAGAAACAAGAATTTTTGACTTCATGACAAACTAAAATTTGCAATAAAAATCTGAAAAAATACTAAAAAGAAATGTTTGTGTGGAGAAAGATAAAACTCTGCGGGTCATTGGCGGGATCGTCTGCTTATAGGTCGGCGGCGTCGCCCGCTTTTAGGTCGGCAGCCGCGGAAATTTGGATCGTCGTCATCTTCCAGTCAAAGTGGCTCTCCATTATGCTCATAATCTTCAACATTTTTCCCTTCGATAACTTGTTCGAGGGGTTCGCTATATTCATCAGACTTCAAATAAAAATTAGGTGATCGCCACCGTAATAACTAAAATTAGAACTTGATTCCTCCGCTTTGTTGTGCTTGTCCGGCATCTTGCGCCATGAAAAAAGGACGTTGAATTACAAGATTGTTCATTGTTTCTTCTCTTGCGCAAGCGTTACTTCCTCATGTCGGTGTCAACGTTTTTCTCTCTGGCATCTTGCGCACTGAAGAAAGGACATTGTGTTGCAAGATTGTCCCATTTTCCTTTTCTTGCGCAAGCATTACTCCCTCAGGTGTCAACGTCAACACTTTGTTGTCTGGCATCTTGCACGCTGAAGAAAGTACATTGTGTTGCAAGATTCTCTCATTTTTCTTCTCTTGCGCAAGCATTACTCCCTCAGGTGTCGGTGTCAACACTTTGTTGTCTAGCATCTTGCGTGCTGAAGAAAGGACATTGTATTACAAGATTGTCCCATTTTTCTTTTCTTGTGCAAGCATTACTCCCTCAGGTGCCGGCGTCAACACTTTGTTATCTGGCATCTTGCGCGCTGAAGAAAGGACATTGTGTTGCAAGATTCTCCTATTTTTCTTCTCTTGCGCAAGCATTACTCCCTCAGGTGTCGGTGTCAACACTTTGTTGTCTGGCATCTTGCGTGCTGAAGAAAGGACATTATGTTGCAAGATTCTCCCATTATTCTTCTCTTGCGCAAGCGTTAGTCCCTCAGGTGCCAACATCAACACTTTGTTGTCTGACATCTTGCGTGCTGAAGAAAGGACATTGTGTTGCAAGATTCTTCCATTTTTCTTCTCTTGCGCAAGCGTTACTCCCTCAGGTGTCGGCGTCAACGCTTTGTTGTCTGGCATCTTGCACACTGAAAAAAGGACATTGAATTGCAAGATTGTCGCATATTTCTTTTCTTGCACAAGCGTTACTCCCTCAGGTGTCGGCGTCAACACTTTAATGTCTGGCATCTTGGACGCCGAAAAAATGACTTTTTTTTAAGTTTTTTAACATTATTAACTATTTATAAAAATAAGACTAAGAAATGCGCGTCAAGTTAATAAAATTAATAGTCACGCGCTAATACTTCTCCTTTTTTCAGTGAGAAGTATGAAAGCATAGTCAAAGCTAATGTATTGTTGTAAAATAAATTTAACTTAGAAAAAAATTATGTTTTTGGTTTTTATATTTCTGTTAAAAATACATTTATTGCTAATTTCACATTGAAGAATCAGTTTTTATTTTTTAAATATAAATTTATGGTGGGAAATTCAACACAATAAAAATAATAATAACTCAACAAGAGCAATAAGCAGCGAATAATAATTTCCCCAACTTGCAAGAATCTGTGAGGAGCAATAGCAAATAATGGTAGTAACACAAAACACACTTCAAGAAGACACGAAAATTTTAACGTGGAAAACCTTCTCAATGTGAGAAGTAAAAACCACGGGCACAAGTCAGTTAATCAAGCTTCACTATGATCAAAGTTATGGTTACAAGAGAGTCTCAAATCACAACACAAATTGTGCTAAATAACCAGCCAAATAGCAATACAACAGAGATGAAACAGGGAACAAAAACTTGAAAAATTCACAAAACTGAAGCTACTATATGCGGCCTATATATCACTATTCCGGTGATGTTTGAACAATCCGAACGGTCCAATTGAAGCACCACAAAGTATGAACCTGCTGACAAATTTTCAGTCCGATCCAACGGTGGAAGAAACAACAATAGAAATCCGAAAAGTTTTGTCCTCAATAGAAATGCTGAGAACGCTGCTGCAGTGTGAGATGCATTTCTCTCTGCTCAAACAACTTCGCAAGATCCAAACGGACAGATTGAAGTAACACAAAGTATTAACCTGCTGGCAAAATTTCAGCCTGATCCAACGGTTAACAAAGCATCGGTGGGGGTCGGAAGTTGTTAAGTGAAACTTTCTCTCTTTATTTTCTCTCTCTTTTCTCTCTTTGTCTTTTTTGCTGACTGTTGTCCCTTTGTTCGAAAAAAAACCCTAAAGGTTAATATTGGATTGGGCCTCCACATAGGAAGTGAGTCCAACCCAACAAATCTCCCCCTGACAACTATATGGAGATGATTGACAAACTAACAATCTCACAACAAGTTTCAAACTTGCTTCTCAGTAGCGTCTTAGTCATCATATCAGCATAATTATCATCTGTATGAACTTTTGCCAACTCCAGTAACCTAGCTTCCAAAGCATCACGTATCCAATGATGCCTCACATCAATATGCTTGGACCTAGAATGGAAAGTTGAATTCTTACCAAGATGAATGACACTCTGACTATCACAGAATAGCAAGTACTTGTCTTGAACAAAAGTAAACTCTTGCAGGAATTTCTTCACACAAAGCAACTCCTTGCTTGCTTCTGTAATGGCAATGAACTCTGCCTCAGTAGTGGACAATGCAACACACTTCTACAATCTAGATTGTCATGCCACAACTCCCCCTACAAATTTAATCATATAGTCTGAGGTAGACCTTCTAGAATCTATGTCTCCAGCCATATCATAGTTAGTATAGCCCACAAGGGTAGGCTTATCACCTCCAAAACAAAGCTTCAAACAAGTAGTACCACGAAGATACCTTAAAATCCATTTCACAGCAATACAATGCTCTCTACCTGGATTAGACAAAAATCTACTAACAGTACCAACAGCATGTGCAATATCAGGTCTTGTACACACCATTGCATACATCAAACTACCCATAGCAGATGCATAAGGAACCCGTTGCATATCTGATTTTTCAGTTTCATTAGAAGGACTTTGTTTTGCACTCAATTTAAAATGAGTTGCAAGAGGAGTGCTTACCGCCTTAGCATTTTCCATTTGGAACCTCTGTAGCACTCTTTTAACATAGTGCTCCTGTGACAACCAAAGTTTCTTCTCTTGCGTATCACGCATGATTCTTATACCAAGAATTTGCTTAGCAGCTCTCATGTCTTTCAAAGCAAATGACTCACTCAATTGCTTCTTCAACCTGTTGATCATGGAAATATCTTTCCCAACAATAAGCATGTCATCAACATACAACAACACAATAATGAAATCATTATTAGCAAACCTTTTAACAAAGACACAATGATCAGAAGTAGTCTTCTTGTAGCCATGCTCACACATAACAGACTCAAACTTCTTGTACCATTGATGCGGAGCCTACTTCAAGCCATACACATGATCTTCCTTGCCTTCAACAAGAAAACCATCAGGTTGCTTCATGTAAATCTCTTTCTCCAAATCACCATGAAGGAAAGCAGTTTTAACATCTGATGGCATTTCCTATGAGCTCTTCTTGGATTTTTGTTGAAGATGGTGCAGAAGCTTAATGGAGGAGAGGGACAAGGTCCTCCTAAGAGGTGTGGTGACCTTGAAGGTGCATGAAGAGTGTGGAAATGGGGAGGTTCGGCCAGCCCCTTTGAAGGTGGTGAAATGAAGATTAA
>Ga0123342_1003130_pt1 | contig 26886 bp, 8 predicted proteins | sample Turbeawhitnodule_FD_89960 | JGI IMG/M metagenome (GOLD analysis project Ga0123342, IMG submission 89960) | Root nodule microbial communities of legume samples collected from Mexico - Turtle bean Mexico white nodule | ecosystem: Host-associated > Plants > Roots > Nodule | place: Mexico: Nepantla...
AAAAAAAAAAAAAAAAATCTATATATATATATATATATATATATATATATATATATATATATATATATATATATATATATATATATATATATATATCGCTCTCTTTGGGCTAATTATGCATATAAGTGGTGTGAAAGTAAAAATTGATACGAAAATAATTTAATAATTTTTTTATAATTATAACCAAATAATACAAAGCAGTTTCTATTTTCTACAAAATCACTTATAAATAAATTATTATATATTTTTAAAACCACTTATTTTCATCTTAAATTAACTAATTATAAGAAAATTATTAAATAAAACTCAATTTTAATAATTAGTTGTTATATTAACTAAATTAAATACTATTTTATAAAATAAAAAAAATTATTTGTATTTAAATTAATTTTTATTATTGACAAATAATTTATAAATTAGTATCTAATTAGTTATTAAAGTTTTAACTGTTTAAAGATATATAATATATTTATGTTTAGTGTTTGAAGATAATACATTTATTACTATAAAAAAAAATTATTAAATAGAAACTAATTTTAGAGACAAAAAATAATTAGTTGTTCTAGTGACTAAATTAGAGACCATTCTAAAGACTAAAAAAATTATTAGTTTCTTAATTTATTTCTATTATTGATAAATAGTTTCTAAATTGGTATCTAATTAGCTACCAAAGTTTTTGTTACCAAATTAAAATCTAAATAACTGGTAGTTAAATTGGTAGCTAATTATATACCAATTTAAAAACTATTAATTAATAATATAAATTAATTTAGAAATCAATAATTTTTTTATTCTGTTTTTTTATGTGTCTTTAGAGTTGAAGGGTTATGTTTAGTGTTTGAAGATAATACATTTATATTTAGGGTTGAAGGGTTTGTCATTAAGCAACAAAATAGTGAAAATGTGATAGTTTAGAAAGAAAAGAAAAGGGTGATAATTAATTACAAAAATGTTATGTGAAAGCTTGAGAAACATGTTTGGTTGTGAGTGGATTATGTTCCACTTTTCATTCTGACTTGCTCCCTTTGTGGGCTGTCTCTCAACTCAAACCATCAACTCCTCTTGTTTCTTTTAAAGTGGTATCCCATCATCTCTCCCAACTCTTTTACAAATTCTTATGTAAACAATTATATAACAATGGATGGTAGTCGTGAATTCAGGTATGCACGCATGCCTTTTATCAAGCCATCACGCTTAGGTTAGGTGTATAAATTAATGTTAACAACTCATTATTTTAGGATAATTATACTTATTATATAGATACCATTCTTTAAGTGTTTTATAAGTAAATGACATGTAATTAAGTTCATATATAATCTCAATTATGATAAATACCAACTAACACTACAATGAAATTATTAAATAGAAATCAATCAATTTTGGTGGTTGTATTTGATTTGATTTGTATTAGTAGTTGTATTTTGATTTGTAACATTGCACCTTGTTTATTTGGGTGTAAAAGGGTAAAATGGTTTGTTTTGTGTGTATTGTGTGGACTAAAGACTGGTTAGTTAGAACTTAGTCAGGGTAACAAAGATTGTTTTTTGGCATGGGATGCCATGCATTTCATTTGAGGTTTAGTTTAGAGATATTTTGAGCCTGATTGATCAGGTGTTGAATATGTTGGTTTTTGCTACTGTGTGTACAAGGGTTGAGACATTCCTAAAGTGTCTGTATAAGAGTTGAGATACTCCTGAAGTGTCTCAATTTATTTTATTATTCTTTGCTAAGCCGAAAAAAATAGAAATCAATTTTAGAGATAAAAAATAATTAGTTGCTATATTGACTAAATTAGATATTATTTTAGAGACTACAAAATTTTTTAGTTTCTAAATTAGTTTTTATTACTGATAAATAGTTTTTAAATTGATATTCTATTTAATAATTTATTTTAGTAGTGTAATAATAGTAACATATATATACTATAAGAAAATAATTAACTATCAATTAGTTTAAAAAAAAACAATCATTGTATTGACTAAGTTAGGTACTAATAAATTAAAAAAAACTATTAGTATTTAAAATAGTTTTTTTTAGTAGGTTCTTTTTTCATCATGTGTTTTGAGAAATGAAATATTCATATAATATATATTTATGTATAAGAATTGAAATACTCCTCCAGAGTTTCATGTTATCTTATTTTATTTATTTTTTGTTGATAAAAAAATAGTAAAATCTATTTTAGAAAATGTTTAGTCAGAATGGTGAGATATTGGATAATTAAATTATTTATTCTTGTAATTTTCTTTAATTTAACATAAAAGAAATTATACTATGAGATCTTAGATAACATATTTTTTTTTGCTGTGCATTACTATTTTTTATTTCTATTCTTTCTATATGAAGATTCAAAAGCTTACTCGCATTCGTCCTCGAATACTTTAAAAATATTCCTTTAACAAACAATTCATGCTTTAAGAAACTTAATGGATTTCAAACTATATTAACTTTAGTTATGTATCTAAGTCCACTTTGAGTAAAATAAATATACTTTATATCTATAATTATGTCAACTAAAAATACTTTAATAATACTTTAATGGACAAATAAAGTATATTTCTAAAATACTTTACAAATATTCCTTTAACAAGCAAATGTTTTGAGAAACTTAATGAATTCAAACTATATTAACTTTATCTATGTATCTAAATTCACCTTTGGATAAAATAAAAATATATTTTATATCTATAATTATGTCAACTAAATATACTTTAATGGATAAATAAGTCATACCAATTTGCATGACATCTTTGGATAAACACAAACTCAACACCTACCAAAACAAATAATTTATATTATTAATCCATATAAATCTTTAAACCAATAATTTTAATGAATAAAAAAATTGTTTTGCAATTTCACTATTCCAATTCATCATATACTTAAAATGATAAATATCCTAGATTTAATATTTTGGTGATTGATAAAATAATTCTTATAACTTTTGACAATTACTATTTCTAATGCTTAAGCTAACACTTTATTTCATAATTTACTCAACATGTTTTATTTGTTGTTTTTTTTTAACAATACAATAAAAGTTTGTATTTTATTAGTGTATAATACATTTTCATATTTTCCATCAATACTTATAGATAATTTTTTTTTATCGGCAAGAAAAGATAATAAATGTGACCCACTTTAGAGGTAATCTAACCCTTCTACAAAGCAAAAGAGATACATCTCAAGAAAACCTCAACTACCTTGTCTAACATGAAAGCTTTTATACATAAAAAAACCCCAACTATCTATTCTGCCACAATCAGCTAAAAGATGACTTAAAATTCAAAGACCAACCTCGTCACCCTTTCAACAACTATTAATTGAGTACATACAATCCAGGGGTTTTATGTACCAATTAGAGAATGAGAAAACTCGTTGAAGGTATCTTTGACGAGATCTCAGACCAAACCTTAACATGTACCAAGGAGAAGACTCCAGAATAGTTTACCACTCCTAATAAATAATTATTCTTATGCCCCCAAATCTCGCTTACCAACGCAATCCAAACATTACCCAAAATAACATTAATTGTAGTGATCGCAATAAGAATTTTAAACTCCTCGAAATGTGACTCAGGAGAGAGAAGATTTACCGAACTCATTCCTAACCAAGGGTAACAAAGATTCCAAACTAGCCAAACGACTATGCAACCGAAGAACATATGATTTGTCGACTCCTCTAACACCCTACACAAACAACAAAAATTGCTCTCAACATAAATCCCTCGTCTCCTTAGGTTGAGCTTGGTAACAATCTTGTTTTCAATCACCCTTCAAACAGTGACATGAGTTGAAGGAAGAGCCTTAATCCTCTAGAAAAAGTTGTACATCCTCATCCTCGAATAATTCTCTATTTCTTCTTTCCTTAATAAATTGTAAGTCGATTACAGAAAACTTTAAAGATAATTTTAATTAAATATAATTTAAAATACTCAATTAATGATTACTTTTTATTATTTTATATAACATTTTTTTAATATAATTTATTTTTTTAAAAGATCATATCATAACATTGTGACTTAAAAATTCCCAATGTGAAAAACGTAATCAATATTAATTCACTTTGATCTATATGTTATATGTATATGTTTCTAACAAGGTGAAAGACGTACTCAATATTAATTTACTTTGATCTATATGTTATATCTATATGTTTCTGACACCACTTTGGTGTTACCTATAAAATAATAAATGATGTAGTAAATATAATTTATATAATTAAAATTGCTTAATATAGTTTTTAATCATATAAAGTAAATTTTTTTACAGAACACACATGTTAGAATACTAACATAAAATTAACTCACCATTTCGATAGGGACAATGAGGGAAAGGTGCACACCTAGAATATGTTATGTGGTGGATGTCCCTAACTCTATACAATGGGACAATGAACACTATGAAACATATGTAGTAATAACACAATGATCACATGACCTTGTTTGTCTTTGGTGATTGTACAAGTGGCACCTTACTAAGTGGACCATTTTAGTGTACCCTTCAACCACTACATTGTGTATTTGATAAGTTAATTGAAAATTTATACCTTCAAATCAAATATTTAAGGGATGGTCAAACTTTTTTTTGAAATTTCACTATTAATTTGTTTGTGAAAAGTTAAAACTAAAAGTTTTGAACCGGAATTAATTTTGATTAAGGGATACTTTTTAAGGTCTTAAATATAAAAAAAGTATATTTTATATAGTCTAAATATACACAAAAATTAATTAACTTCACCTTATATATTAATTTTTTTCTAAATGACTCTAGTTTAATTAAAATGCTATTTTTATATTAAAAAATTATTAAATAGAAATAATTTTAGAAACCAAAATAATTATTTATTTTAAAAGTAAAAACTATTTTATAAATTAAAATAATTATTGGTATCTAAAATAGTTTTTATTATTAATAAAAATTTATAAAATAGTTTTTAAATTGGTATCTTATCATTAACTACCAAGGTGTTAGTTACTTATTATAGATTACTCTCTATTAGTCTTTTAAAAACTAATTTAAAATATTAGTAGTTAAAGTTTTTGGTAATTAATTTAGATATTAATTCAAAAATTATTTTATAAATTTTTATTAATAATAGAAATCACTTTATATATAAATATTTTTTTTAATTTTGAAAATAATATTTAATTTAATTAATATAATGATTAATTATTTTTTATCTTTAAATTACTATTTAATAAAAAATTTTGTTGTCACTATATCTATCTAATATCAAATTTTTGAACAAGTTTAGTTTTGAAATTTTTTTTATTGATTAATGTAACTCTTTTTTTCTTAGATTGGAGGGAGAAGTAGTTTTTTTTTTTTTTGAAAAAGGAAAGTCTTTTTATATGATGATGTTACCAAATTTTACATTTAAATTGTATAAAAATGGAAAGAATTAATGAATAGAATCACTTATATTAAAATTTTCTTTTGACATTCAAGGAGTTGCAATTTTCATGTCCTTTCTCTGTGTGGAAAGGTTTAAGATCTACACGATTCTTTATCTTATTGGTTAAGTAAATGACATATTTTAGTAATATTTTTCTAAAAAAAGGTTCACTCAAGTTAATTAATGAAGATTTCTGTAACCAGCCAATTGGATCACACGTCTCAGTCAACAACATCAACCCTCAAAATAACTTTGTCTTGTCAGCTTTTCTTATGCTTCTTTTATAATCATTGTATTGTCAAATATTTGGTATCTTTATAAATCCTGTTATTAGCTTTTCTTCTAAAATACTTGATTTTCATTGGAAAAAAAATATTGATAATGAAAAAAAAGACTATGGTACTTAAATTCCAAAAATGGTAGTTGCAACTTTATAATCTAATTTTTAAATATATTTTTATTAATTGGAATTTATTAACTCGTGAAATAATTGCAGTTTCCCATCTTAATTAATAAAGATTAACCATAATAAAAAGCGAGTTATTAATAGTTCGTGGTAGCAAAAATTGTAGTGGCTAATTAGACACTAATTTAGAAATCATTTAACAATAATATAAACTAATTTAGAAATCAATTTTTTTAGTTTCTAAAATGGTCTCTAATTTAGTTACTCTAGTAACTCATTATTTTTTGTTTCTAAAAATTGGTTTCTATTTCATGATTTTCTTGTAGTGTTAATCCTTATATTATATTTTGTTAAAATTTTACTAAAACATAATAAGTTGATAATAAGTCATAATTCATTTGTTACACTCACATGATTTAAGGATTAAAGTGTCCCAAAAATGTTTCATATTTATTAATTTTTATTACTAATAAAAAATAACTTAATTACAAATTTAACTTTTCAAACTATCATAACCATGATGTAGATAAGTAAACTTAAAACTATGTAACATATGATTTCGACGTCACATCAAGGCCATAATGTTATGTAAAGAAAAAAAAAAGTTTAAAGATGAAAAAACAATAAATCATCTTGCAATAATACTTAGAAAGTCCAAAACAAATTATCGATAAAAAAATAAAATAAAATAGAAAAAAAACACTTCAGGAATATTCTCACTCGTATACAAAGATAATACAATTTATATACTAGTAAATATTCCATCTAATCTATACAAAACACTTAACCCAAATTGTAATACATAGTTGTTGACACACTAAAAAAAAATTATTTATATTCATTGTGATATTTTAAAATCCATGTCTTCATCAAGTACCTATGTAGCATCTCAAGTATTCTCTGGACACATAATCGAATTAGAGTATGAAAATTTACCACTATAAATTTTGTTTGATATCCAAACTTATACACATAAAAAAAAATTGTTGACCATCAAGTATTTCTTACTTAACTTAAAATAATACCTACAATAAACACTCTTCCGAATATTAGTTTCTTTCATATTCAAATCCATTAAATTAAAATTTAGAAAATATTGCATTGGGTGAAGGGATTGGGTTCCCAAAATTGCAATTAAACCTTAAGTATCTACTTTAAAGCATTTTCAAGAGATAGAGATGCTAGATGTTTTTTGTGTGTTGTTTTTAGACTTTTACTTACCTTTTACACACGGGTTCAAAAATTTCTTAAATATTTTATTAATTTATTTTTTTATTTGCCAATTAAGAAAAAGATAGAGATGCATATGTTGGAGATCTTACATCGACTAGAGATGAGGACAATTCAAATAAGTAAGTGCAAACCTCACCTCATGAGTCGGTTTTATGAGGTTGAGTTAGGCTTAAAGTCTACTTTGTAATATGGTATCAGAGCCATTTTGATCCTATCCTAGCGAGTGTTTGTTGGGCATATCGTGCCACTCGCTATCAAACCGTTATTGGACTACTCATAATATGTTATCTCAGACAGAGTTGAGTTAGACTTAAAGTTTACTTTCTAATAGCATATAAATTTATTTTAATGACAATGAGAAGTGAATATAAAAAGGAAAATAAAAAAGTTGGCCTAAAAAACCGAAGAAGAAAAGTAGAAAAAGTGAAAAAGGTTAAAAGGGACTGAAATATTCTCTCCATCAAATATGCTCCATATTGTGCGTGCGATCCACTTTCCACGTGATTCCACGTATACTATATACCATATACACTTCATCATGATTCAATTCCTTGTTATTTTGCAGAACATGTCCTTCTTCAAAAGAAGAGGGAGGAGTCATTAACTTTCCCATGGTCAACTTATGAGCCAAAAGCACCAAAAAGGAAACTAAATTCATATTAATTTTCCACAATAACCACACTTATATTCTTTTCTTCAATGCATTAACCCTCTCATTTTTCTTGCCTAATAATAAACAAACAAATCAGACCCCACAAAACCCAATCACAATAAATGCTCTTCATTCACACAATCTCACACCCTCTTACAACTCTCTCTAATCCCATAATTCCACCCAACCCTCTCTATTCATCTATATATGTTCACAATATATTGCAACCTGCATCAACCAAACCCCTTCAACACTTTCCACCTTCAGAATTGTTCATATCATGAGTTTTCATGATACACCAAACACAGGACTTGGTCTTGCTCTTGGCCTTGCTCTTGTTACCTTCCATGATCAATCAGAGAGTTGCATGAAGAGTGATGACACCCCCTTGAGAGAAAGCCACAAGATCAGAGGGGTGGAGAATCCATCAAAATGTAACAAGAAATACCCTTCACTTACATTAGGACCACCAGAAGATGATGATGAAGTCAAAAATGATCAACCAAGTTCAAAAACTGAGTCCTATGAATATTTTCCTCCCCAAGTTTCTTCTCCTAGTGTTGTGTCTTCATTCTCCAACTCCTCTAGCATCAAAAGGGAGAGAGAACATGCCTTGGGAGAAGAATTTGAGGTAGAAATAGAGAAAGTTCCAACAAGGGTATGTGATGCTGATGAAGATGGTAACCCCAGGAAGAAACTTAGACTCACCAAAGAACAATCAGCAATCTTGGAAGAAAACTTCAGACAGCATTCTACTCTCAATCCGGTACTATAAACTGATATAAACTGATAAGACTGCTATACATTATCAGTTCATATCCTATTTTTTTTAGAATATATTATATAATATGATTGATAATTTAGTTTGTTTTTGTACTTCTTTTAGATCTTAATGTTTAGAAATGATTTTTTTTTTTATATCTTTTGAGCTTTTCCATTGTTTAGAAATGATTCTTCTGTGCACTAAACTTTTCTTAACATGATGATTAATTCCCTTTGTCATTTTCCTCAGAAGCAAAAGCAAGAATTGGCAATCAGTCTGAATCTGCGAACGAGACAAGTAGAGGTGTGGTTTCAGAACAGGAGAGCCAGGTAATCTACCTTACTTTACTTTTCTTTATCTTGTTTTTCTGAAATTATTAGAACTAAGTGTTTATATAATTAAATTTCTTAAATAATATTTATCATTCCATATAAATTACTGTTTAAAAGAAAATTAAAAAAACTATTGTTTAAAAAATATTTATTACAAAAATGGATCAATATATACACCAACAGTAATTAAAGAAAGTTATTTCTCTTTTCATCTTTTATAAAAAAATAAATAAATTTGAACACACTAATAAATAAATTTTTATTACTCATGGAGTAAAATAACTTCCCCTCATTTATTATATATATTGTTTAAAAAATCTTGTAAAAACATTTTTATTAAAATATTTTTTCTAAAAATGTATTTTCGTCCAGTATATGAGGAAAGATCAAATAGAAAAGAGTTTTCATTTTTACTTATCATCTTCTTTTAATCTAATCACTAAGTAATTTTTTATGAAAAAAAAATAAGTCATTCTGAGAGTGTGTGTATAAAGAGAAGGGATAAGTTACTTCTATGAAAATTATTTCCTACTTTAATATTTTTTTAGTCTAATGGTTAGAAATAATGAGTAATTCTAAGATCATTTAATACATATACATGCTAAGTAATAAAACTTTCGCAAAATTTTCCAAATATTATTCAACTAACACTACAAAATCATGAAATAGAAATCAATTTAAAAAAAAAAATAGTTGCTATAATGACTAAATTAAAGACCATTTTAAAGACTAAATAAATTTTTGATTTCTAAATTAGTTTCTATTATTGTTAATGGTTTCTAAATTGGTATCTAATTAGCAACCAAGGTTTTTACTACCAAATTTATAAACTAAATAATTGGTAGTTAAAACTTGGGTAGCTAATTAGATACCAATATAAAAACTATTTAACAATAATAGAAACTAATTTAGAAACTATTTTTTTTTTAGTTTTTAAAATTATCTCTAATTTAGTTACTATTATAATTAATTATTTTGGTTTCTAAAAATTGATTTCTATTTGATGATTTTCTTGTAGTATAATAATATCTTTGTATTATTCATTAATATAAATTTTAGTGGATATTATAATTAATCTAGTGGATAAAATGGAATAATAATCATTAATTAAATTAGATTTTGTTATATATGCATTTAATCTTATTGTAAATTTCATTGATGATTGTATGATTATTGTTTACTCTCTAAAATGTAATTTGATGGATTGGTTAATGAATTTTGAGCCAATGATTTTATCTAGAGATGATATTTCAACTTAATATTTTTTTTTTCATTTCTAACATAAATTCATGCACAGGACAAAGCTAAAGCAAACTGAGTCAGATTGTGATCTATTAAAGAAGTGTTGTGACACTCTGACAGAAGAAAACAAGAGGCTGCAAAAGGAGCTTCAAGAACTGAAGTCAATGCAAGCAATGCCAGTGCCTCTTTACATGCAGATTCCAGCAGCCACACTTTCCTTATGCCCTTCTTGTGAGAGAATTTGTGGGACTAAAAGTGATGATGAGAACACCAATACTTCTACATTACTTTTTGCTTCAAAAACACATCATCATAACTTTCACAAAAGTAACTATCCATTCTCCCACTCTCCATCTGCAGCATGCTGATTATGATTAATTATGATTATAGAACAAGAAAATTATTAAATAACAATTAAATTTAGATATAAAAAATAATTAGTTATCATATTAATTAAATTAGATATTATTTTATAGACTAAATAATTATTTATATTTAAAATGTTTTTTAATATTAATAAAAATTTATAAAATAATTTTTAAATTGGTATCTAAATTAGTTATCAAGGTTTTAGCCACTAAAATTTTAGATTATAAATTAGTCTCTAAAAGACTAAAATAGATCAATTTAAAATATAAAGTAAGAAGTAGCTAAAACCTTGATAATTAATGATTAAATACCAATTTAAAAAATATTTTATAAATTTTTATTGATAATAGAAACTATTTTAGATATTAATAATTTTTTTAGTTTATAAAATGATTTTTAATTTAATTAAATGATAACTAATTATTTTGATATCTTAAATTAATTTTTATTTAATAATTTTCTTATAGTGTTATATATTAAATGGAGGTTTCTTCTTTAGTGATGATGTATAATTCGTAGAACTACAAATATATAGTTTGATAATTAGAATGTAATTAAAGATAATATAGGTGATTAATATTAGAGATCAATCCTTCCACATGCTTTCTTCTAATGTATGCACGTGGTTGATTATATATATATATACTTCAAAAGTAGCTAAAGAGATAAATTCATACAGAGATTTTTCTAATATGTTGTAATTTAATTTATATATTTAAGGTGTTTATGGTTTGTGGTTGTATTATATATATGACGAACAATGTATAAGGATCAATCATCATATTGAATGGTACGAACTATTTGCTCACGACCAGAGACTGAATAATCTAAGGTAAAGAAAGACAACGTTAAACGGAAGTTGCTTTAAAGATTTTTCCGTACAAGTTTGTCATCTCATTTCAATAATTTTTTTTTAATTTCAATAATTTTTTTAATTTCTAATATATAATTATAAGAGTTTGATCTTATCTTTAATGTATTAATTTGTTTAGATATCTTGAATACATTTAATATTCCTAAAAGGCTATAATAATATAAATAACAATTTTTGTTTATTTTTCCGTTTCAATATAACTATTTACAAAATAAGGAATACAGTAAACAAAACATTGTTTTTATAAATAATTATTAGTAAATATAATAAATGTAAGAAAATCAAACTAAATAAATGTTTAGTTTTCATTCTACTATAGTAGAGTATATTATGAGTATGTATATTATGCATGTGTATTATGTGTGTTATATCAAGAGAATAAAAGGAATGTGTTATTTGGATATATAAAATGAACTTTAATGTATGATAATTGAGTGATTCGTGGGTTAGAAGATCCTTTACTTACTATAATAGAATTGACGATCACTCTAATCAGTTTGACTTTAGTGATTTGAACAACACAACTAATAAGGTATTGAGGCGTGTTTAGATAGTTGTCACATTCAAGATTTTGGAAACATAGAAACAAAGTCTTATTTAAAAGGAGTAGGGATGGACCACGAGAAAATTTTTACAATGACACAAATTAAGGTCGATACATAGATAAAATATTATATATAATAACACTATCTTTTCTTATTCTTACTGATGCCTAAATCTATTTGAATGTTTGAAGTTTGTTAAGTGAGACTAATGTCAATAAAGGGATGTCTAATAAGAGTTTTAAATTAATTGATGAAAGACAATGGGTCACATAGGCCTTTTCAATGGGATTTTATAATTTTTTCTTGGATATGCCTTTGTTTTTGTCATCTTAACCTGTGTAGGTTAAGGAAACAAATATCTTTATTAATCCTCTGCAAGTCAAAATCCGATGTGATTCCTGTTGATGCTTTAATTTCTGTGACAGTTGAAAAGGAAATTATCATTGGAAGGGGTTTGTAACATATTCTTCATCTAATGCCCTCGTCACTAAGTTGTTCTCATATTGGGGTGACTTACAATTCAATTGAGGTTTATGGTGTGTGTAAGTATATCTTCTCTACATTCCTGAGAAGTTTGCAGGTCAATGTAACCTTTAAGAGGCCTCTTCGAGTGGGGTTTATTATGGTATCTTACAAATTGTTTAGTGAATATTTTGTTGGAGTGATGTTGTGAATTCTTAGTTGTAATTTTTGAGAAAAACTAGTCTTTTTGATTAGGAAGTGCTACATGTCGACCACTATTGAAGGGTATTGATTACATTTTTGTCCTCTTGTGAATCATGTACAACTATTATTGTATTTTTGTAAAAGGGTTGGAGTACCCTTAGTACTCTCATTTAATATATTTTTTATTATTGGTAAAAATGAGTATGTATATTAGTAAAGTCCATAACATACTTGTTTTTATATGGTTAAATGTTAACTTTTGTTTTGGATTTTATTGTTATAGTAGTTATTGTTGGAGATCCCACATCGACTAGAGATTAGAGCATTTCATTGTATATATGTGGGTACAATCCTCACCCCATTGAGCCGGTTTTATGGGGTTGAGTTAGGCTTAAAGTCCACTTCGTAACATGGTATCAGAGCATGTTTTCGAGCCTATCCTAGCGAGTATTTGTTGGGCCTATCGTGTCACCCGCTATCGGGCCGCTATCGGACCACCCATAATATATAGTCCCACGCACGAGCTTCTATCTATCACTCTCGGCATGAGGGGGGTGTGTTGGAGATCCCACATCGACTAGAGATAAGGACATTTCATAATATATAAATGGGTGCAAATCTCACCCCATTGAGCCGGTTTTATGGGGTTGGGTTAGGCTTAAAGTCCACTTCGTAACAGTTATCGATGGAAAAGGCATGATTAAGGCGTAAACTATGTAGATACATAAGGTAAAAGGAGAAATAAACTTGAAAGTAGATGCTAAAATTCGCTTTTATTTTCTCAAGATGACTATGAAAAACTTATTGTTAATAAAGACTTATCACATGACACATTAGATGGTGATTTGTTGATTTGTCCATGGCTTGATCAACTTAACCTTTACTTAGGCATAATTGATGCAACTCATAACAACTTTTTTCTTAGCAATTGTCTCATTGAGAATCGAGCTCGTGACTTTGACTAAAATACCAATAGTTAGATCAAATACTTATTACTAGTTATTGTTGATAGTTAAGGAACAATTTTTAAAAACGTAGCAACTTAAACGTTACAATTAAATCATGACTTGACTCACATAATCTCTATCAGAAAACAATTGATATAACTTGCAACAACATATTCATGAGTCTCACCTCCTTTACACAACCTCCTCTTATACAACAACATGATAAATTCAACGAGGAATAATCTATTAAATTTTATGTTTTATAATATTAATAAATACAAAATAATATTTATGTATCTAAACTATGTTAAATTATATATATTATTCTTGTTGAAAGTTTGATTGAAAAATGCTTTGATATAATACATATTTATTACAACTGAACATGTTAATAAACATGAACAATCATATCTACTGTGATTTATCACTCTCTCGCATTGGTCCTTATAGTAAAAACTATTTTTTATTACTTTGTTCTCCTTTTGTATAGAAAAAAAAGCACATTCAAAAGCATGAAAGTTAAACCTAATCCATAATTATATAAAACATTTTGTCTTAGTTTATTGTAATGCTCAAATTTAGAAAAGTAATAACGTATTTCTTAAAAGCTTTAAGGAGGAGGTAGTAAAAATACATTATCATTTCTTTTAAAATAAGTTACACTCAGCACATTTATTATAAACTAGTTAAAAGTTAAATAAATAAATGAATTATACACTAAATATAAGATATCATTTTACGTGGGACGAATGAAAAAGTGAAAGCAGTGGAAAGTTATTAAATAAATTTATTATTAAATCTAAACAGTTGCCATGTGTAGGATATCCATAAACCAATCTACCAAGTTCTAATGCACACATGAAGTTTTATTTGGTACTATTCAACAAAGTGAATTATTTTAAAAACTATATTATTTTACTCATTTGTGATTTAAGTGCTTAGAGACCAAATCAAATGATTAGTAATTAAACTTCAATTTGGTAGCTGAGATACATACCTTACAATTCTTTACTAAAAGCAAAAATGAAGTGCATTTTCCTCTTTAACTATATTATAGCAATATTTAAATTTAAGCAAAACATGCAACCTTTCATCATCAAAAACTTGTCCAAACACAGGATAATATAGTTTAACTCACTCCCGAGACATGACCTCGTCGAACAACACAAACTAATAGAATATATTAGGATGTTTGGAAGAGTATATTTTTCCTTTCGTATGAGAAATGATAAACCAGAAAGATGTCACTAATTTTACTGAGTAAGAGAACAATATATTATTGGAATTATTATCATTAGACATATTAGTACAAAGTATATTGATTATAATTTAATTAATCAGTTTACATTGTTATTATTGTTCTTACAAGTTCTAATTGTAAGATTTATATTATATTGGATAATATAGGTTTTTTGTAATGTTTAATGAAGTAGATATATTTTAAACTTTTCGTATAAGAATTGATTCTTTTAAATGTTTCCTTTTATTTATTTATTCTTTGTTAATAAAAAAATCAAATATTCATTAATATTTTTAAATATGTTTTTTATGTGAATATTATTTTTACTTCATATAATACTACAAGAACATCATGATATAGAAATCAATTTTAGAGACAAAAAATAATTAGTTGTTACATTGACTAAATTAGAGACCATTTTAGGGACTAAATAAATTTTTGATTTCTAAATTAATTTCTATTATTGTTAAATGGTTTCTAAATTGGTATATAATTAGCAATCAAGGTTTTTCTACCAAATTTAGAATCTAAATAATTGGTAGTTAAAACATTGGTTGTTAATTAGATACCAATTTAGAAACTATTTAATAATAATAAAAACTAATTTAGAAACCAATTTTTTTTTAGTTTCTAAAATGGTCTTTAGTTTAGTTACTATTGCAACTAATTATTCTAGTCTCTAAAAAATGATTTTTATTTGATGATTTTCTTGTAGTGTAAGGATTACTCTGATTTAATGAAGTGGTGACAGAAGAAAAAAATCAAAAATAGATTTATCTTACAATATTGGAAAGGTTTTCGGTAAATTTACTTAGCTTATGGAATAATTTATAATTTCTATAGTTTTTTATTATAATATGCATTTGTAAGATTCAAAAATATGTTTATAAGACTGAGTTAAATTTAAATTTTAAGATCATATAAACAAATTTCTTTTTAATTGGAGAATATTGGAAAAAAATTAGCAACTTATAGCATGATGAGGTCATCATAATGAGCAATATTAAAGTAGTAGTAGAATTCAAAATGTTAAGACTTTTGAGATGGATATGATTGGCTTGACGGTTGTGATGCCTCCTCCATTAAATATTTAGTGATGGTGTGGTCCCAGCTATTCTTCCTTCTCTTAACACATAATTGTTGCATTAGACATGTACAATTTCATGAAGATTCTGCACTTGTTATCGAGTTTTTACTTATTTGTCTCATGTTTGAGGTGAACTCTAATATATGTTTAAATTAATTTTTTAATAGTTGAAAGTCATAAATACTATTAATATATTTTTATTTAATTTTTATTAATTTATTTATAGAGTTATGTTGAATTATCATGGAGATAATTTGGATTAGTATAGATAAAATGGTTAACTTTGTATTAATCTAACATCAATTACGTTTTAATTAGAAATTAATCTTATTGTTAATTAATCATTGTATCAAATTCTCAATATGTGTGTTTGAAAATATTCCTAATATCTTTATGTAATTTTTTTCAAACTTTTATGGTAAAAATCTCAGTCGCGTATAATCAGAAAGTTGGTTTTTATTTAGTAATGTTTTTCACTAAGTGTATAGAAAATAGGGTTTGTTTATTAGAAAGAAATACATGTTATTGAAACTCTTTTTAATTCAAGTGAATCTTATTCCACTCTCTAGCTTGAGATGAAGGATTTTTCACCCTCATAAATTTAGGTGGAATAAAATATTTTTAAGATTTCTAATCTTCAATCAACACATATATCACTAAATTTATATAGTAAAACTTTATTTTCTAATAATGTCTTTTAGTCAATGAGTGAGAATGTAAAGGGTTATCTACAAAATTGACAACTAATTAATATGCTAAGGTAGGTTAAAAGATTTCTCATAATTTGAAGAAATACTAATAAAATATAATGAGAACATGTTCATTTTCTTTCTCTCAATTTCGTCCATTTTATACTTTTAAGTAGAACACCGTTTATTTTTTCAAAAATATAATAATGAAAGAAATAAAAAGTGTGAAGATATATTAAAAATGCAGCAAAATGGCGTGCGAAACAGCAATTATAATGATGAGCAGCATGTTCTTGCAATGGCGAAGGACATGCACCATTGCAACATCCTTGTTCCAAAAGGAAGAGACTCTTTTAGTTTTAGTGTGTTTGGGTCCCATCAATTGTGATTAATATTACGTGGAGTTAGGTGAGGTTGGAGTATGCATTTGTAACCTTCTGTGTTTCATTATGGACCAAAAATATGCGAGAACAATGGTTGTCATTACAAGTATATACAATGTTGGCAAACATTATCTTTGTTCATTCAAGACCTAATGAGTTTTGTCTCTTTAATAAGATATCATATATTCAAGTTTTGTTAATGGAAGAACAACATGATTGAGAAGAGAGACTTTTTTTAAAAATAGTCAGATGTTTTCAAAGATTATTCATCAGTAGAATTAATAAATATTTTGTACTAATAAGTTATAAAAAAATTATAAAACTTTTTCCCTAATGGAAATATTGAAAGGAAGTAGATAATTTAAAAAGAAGAAAAAATATTCGTATTTCTTCCTTTTTGACACTTTTATCTTACCCTTCATCTTTAAATATAATTTGAATTATATATATATATATATATATATATATATATATATATATATATATATTTGTTAACCAAAATAACCAACAAACACTACCAGAAAATCATTAAATAGAAATCAATTTTTAGAGACCAAAATAATTAGTTGCAATATTAACTAAATTAGATATCATTTTAGAAATTAAAAAAAATTGGTTTCTAAATTAGTTTCTATTAAATAATTTATAAATTAGTATTTAATTAGCTACCAAGGTTTTAACTACCAATTATTTAGATTCTAAATTTGGTACCAAAGACCTTGGTTGCTAATTAGATACCAATTTAGAAACCATTTAACAATAACATAAATTAATTTTGAAACCAAAAATTTATTTAGTCCCTAAAATGGTCTCTAATTTAGTCACTATACCAAATAATTTAGATTTCAATTTTTTATTTTTTTTAGTGAAGGATTACTTTGTTAATGTGGAAATGTATTCTAATGATTAAATAAAGGACTTATTTATTGATTTTAATAGTGTTTGGAAGTTTAATAGCGCAAGTAATCTCATAAATATATTTATTCAAATGTCAAAATAAATTAAATAAACTCCTTGAAATTTAAATATTTTAATAAAATTTTAAATATTACAATTATGTATTTAATTTAATGAATAACAGTAAAATATATATTTAAATTAGTTTTCATTTTAGCTCGGAGATAAATTATAATTATAAAAAAATTATAAAAAATTGAATGAAAGTATTTTTGTGCACAATTTTTTTGGATGAAGAGAAGGGGATGATCAGGTTGATATAAAACTCAGTATATGTTATTTGAAGGTATTTTCTCACAGATAATTTTTTTCTGAAATGCTATTTGTTTTTTCGAAACTATTAAAGTATTTAAAATTTAAAATAAATTATTTTATGATACTGAATACAATTTTAAAATTATGGTTAAAAACTAAAATTTAAATTGAACTGTAATTTTTTTTTTAAATAATCATCATAAAAAATTCGCTTAAGATATACAAAAGAAAGAACTTATTTATACAATTAATTATAATAATGAAATAATCTTTTCAAAAAATTCAGGCACATAATCATTCTTAAATGGATGTGTTTTAATTAGAGTATTTACCAAATATTTTATTTTTATTGCATTTATTAAGTAGTGGAGGAGATCTACCCCACTAGAAACTAACATGATAAGCCACCATACTGGATCAGATAAAGTTTTATTTTATTAGATATTACAAATTGTAATTATAATATTGAAAACCCTTTATGGTATATATCTATATATATAGAGAGAGAGAGAGAAAATTTGTCTAATATTTGATGACACAATAAATAAATGATAAAAATATTTGATGACACAATAATAGATAAAAAAAATCATATATAAATAAATCTTTTATTGTCTATTACTTTAAACAAATAATATAATTTTGAATAAATATTTAAAAATGTATTACCTTTCATCATTTAATTTATTTCTATGCTATTATTGTTTATTGTATTTAAAAGTTCATTATCTTATATTAAAACTAGTATTTTTTTTAAAACAATCAAATTATATAATTTTATTAATGTAATAATTTTAAATATAATTTCTGTATGTTTTGAGTTTTGATTTGTTTTCTTGTTAAAAAATTAAACACGTGTTAAACGCCCATTATATATTGATTTATTATAGATAATTGAAATTTCATTTAACGTAAGCTTACAAATTATTGTTAGGTAAAAAAGACTGACAACTATCATATTTTTTTTAAATTGATGTGAAAGAAGTAAAAAAAAACAGTGACCAATTTCAATCCATTAAAAGTAATATATAAAAAATATCTTATAGTATAATAGTACTATTTTTATTTTTCCGCTGATAAAAAAAACTACTTTTATTTTCAAATTTTGGATCTAAAACCACTCTACCTCCTTGCACTAGATGATATAGAGGGGGTGATGAACGATAACATATAAAATGTTTTTTATTTTTTATTTTCAATATTTTTTATTAAATTTAAAAATATTTTAAAACTTTATTTAAATTTAAATTTTTTTTGTAAATCTAAACATTTTTAATTGAAATATTTTATTAAAGAATTTTGTTCTATTAATTACTTCCGAGTTTTTCATTGAATTTCTCTTGTTTGATTTTGTGGTTACTTGAGTTGGAGTGACCATTATTTTGTATTATTCATTATGTTTGTAAATATTTCAAATCATAGATAAATCTCTTTGTTAAATAGTTCATCAACATTTCAAACTATTGTGTTGTGTTTGGATCTCTTTATGTGTTGTTCACGTAGAAAGAAGATTGAGGAGTGTCGTTCCTTTTTGTTTAGATTTGTGGTTATGCAGGCGAGTGTGAGCGTGGATTTACAAGGGTACTTGTTTTCGGATCCTCCTTATGAATAGAGAAAGGAGAACAAATGAAATGAAAGCCAAATAGATCATATGAATATTATTGAAATACCCTTTATTATTGTGCATGCATGTGAAGTCTAGTTGAAGTGAGACATGTAGAAACTTGGATACAAAAGGTGAGTAAAATCGATTAGCATATAACATAAAGATTATGTATGTTGTATTAGTTCAAAATCGATTCCCAAATATTACATACTAACTCCAGAATCAATTGTGTATTTTTTAATTCAAAATCGATTTACATGCATTACATTCTGAGTTGAAAATGGATTGTGTATGTTGTTTAAGCAAAAATCGATTTTGTTGAGTATGAAGAGTTGAAAATCAATTTTGTGACGCGTTTAAGTGTATGCATAAGCATGATTTAGTTTTTCAGTGCTATTTACGATTTGTATTTATTTAAGATTTTAAATATTTTAAGAGTTTTATATGTTTCATATTTGTATTTAGATAAAACATTAATATTTAATATTTGTATTTATTTAAAATTTTGAATATTTTAAAAGATTTATGTATTTTAGGAATTTATATATTTTATATTTTTATTTAAATAGGACTTTAAATATTTAGGATTTATATTTATTTAGGATTTTGAATATTTTATGATTTTTTTATATGTTTTAGTTTTTATTTAAATTAAAAATTAAATATTTAAGGTTTATATTTATTTAAGATTTTGAATATTTTAAAAATTTTATATATTTCAAATTTTATTTAAATAAAACATAATAATTTATAGAATTTAAAACCAACTCAAATATACACATAAATCACTCATGTTTTATTATTTATAAAAAAATTTATTACAAAATTAAAATTATAAACTTACATTTAATATCTTTTAACAAAATTATAAATCTGTTATCGATATCACATCACTCATAAATTTCAATCAATTTTACTCACTTATCTATTCTAACATTAATCAATCCAAACACACTCATTTTCTTTACACGATACTCATAAATTTTCACACACAGTGCAAACACAACTTTAAAGATACCAGATTAGCCGTAAGTACGGTTTTCAAAACATAAAACCATGTTTTATCAACATTTGAGGGGTGGTGTTATCATTTGAACGTGAATTCGTAACTGCATACTCTTGTAAAATTTAGAACACATGCACTACCATATGATAAGTGATGTAAGAATTTAGATTATGAACAAATCTGATATATCTGGATAAGTTTATGATAATTGTTGTGATTATCAAGTTTTTGATGTGTAGCAATTGTCTATATTGGTCGGCGGAACAAGACCAATCATTCGATCAGCCACTGACAACGATAATTAATAACAAAAAATTGTTGCGTGTTCCTTTTATTGGATCGCATGCAGCAACCAGGTTTATCTTTTCACAGGATACAAATTATTTTATTTGCATTCTATGCTTGGTGACAAGAATTAGGTAACTTTTCCACGTAATCTTGTGCAAATGTGTCCGACAATTTCCATCGCATGTTTATTAATAAATTAAATCCAAAGCTACTTTAAACTCATCATGCAAAAAGTCACCAAAATTATGCAGAATCTCTTCCCTTTTCACATTTATGGTAGTTTAGTTAGTCCAAACATAATTAGGTGCTAATGACAAATCAAATTATACTTTATTATTTTATTAATTAATATTGGTAGTTGTTTATTTGGATAAAAAATACTGATTTCGAAAGCCAAAATAAATTTGCTCTTATCATTTTTTCCCTTATCTCATAAATTTGAACTCTATGTATATGTTCATAAGCTGATTGGCCACATAAACAAAACCATACGTCTACACAACATTGAAAGGGTAGGTTAAGTTAGGGTAGTGAATGTGGTACACACTTAGTTGTATATTTTTATTACTTAATTATTAGTGTGTTACGAATTTTATTACTAATTTTGTATATATATTTTACTATCGAACTTTTTTAATTTTTACATTTTTTGTTCTATTAAATTTCTAATGCAGTGATGGCATGCCATGAAAAATTGTAAAATAAAAGTCAAATGATAATGTTTTTGAAGAAATTGGTGAAGAAATATTTTTGTTTTGTTTTTAACACTAAAAAAAATAATATATTCTAGAATATGGAAATTAAAATAATATTATTGAAAGTAATTTATATAATTTTTTAGTACATAATTCGAAGAAGTTATTTACATAATTTACACTTATAGTAGCCTTCAAATTAATTTTGTATGTTTTGTACCTATCCCATTTCACAACCTAACAACATATATGTATTTCTTCCTTACTTTTCATTTGTTGTGTCAAACCTAATAATAACAATAACAAAATCAAGTTCATAACCAACCCTACAAACTTATTCAAGTAAGTCTTATCGCGAAAGAAACATCTATACAAAGTTATTCCTACAATAAAATCACTTCTTCAAATTATAATACACTAAACATGAATGAAATGAAATATTATTCATCTCATATGTCGTAAAGTATGTACCATAGTCCCCTTCAATCAATTCATGTTCATGCACAAAATTCATTAAGTCTTCCATACTGCGCATCATTTCTACCCGATCAAATCTTTCTGTAAACAATATAACCTCCATGTCCATACTTCCACCTTCATTAATAAAACATAAATTTCCATTTTATTCTAATTTTCATTAAAATTCACACAATTTTGAAAATTAAAAACAACATTCAATTTCCCTTATGGATTGGATAATCCGTATTTCATTCGATAATTAAAAAATAACTTTTAGATTGGATAATCCGTAACTCATTTGATGGCTCAAAATAACTTCCAGTTTGGGTCATCCATAAGTCATTTATAACTAAAAAATAACTTTCAGATTGGATAATCCATAAATCATTTGATAACTACAAAATACCTTTCAGATTAGGTAATCCATAAGTCATTTGCTAACTAAAAAATAACTTATGGATTGGGTAATCCATAAGTTATATTATAACTCAAAAATGTCTTATGGATTAGGTAATTCATAAGTCATTTTAGAACTAAAAAATAAACTACCAGATTACGCATACTGAAAACATGTGATCATGATTTTTGCTTCATTTTTAGATCAGATATATGTTTGGATTACCTAATTCGTAAGTTTTAAAATGTAGTGCTTATGTTGTGAATTATGTAACACAAAACTTAGTTTTAGATATGGATTAACTTTTCAGGTTATCTAATCCAGAATACAATGGTGTATTACCAATTGAATAAGCCGAAATGTTATTATGGATCGGAATGTAGTTTCGTGTTACATAATTCAAAGCATAATTACTTAATATTGAAACTTATGGATTATAAAATTCTTTGATCTGTCGGATTACCCTATTTGAAACAAAAAAAAAAATCAACAACACCCACGCGTAAGGAAGCCGAAAACTCACTTGAAAATGACACCACCATGAACTGCCGCCAACCACCGTTAAAACCATCACCACAGCAACCACCACCACCACCTTCAATCCACACACCTTCTTCACTCACCAATAAACTGTAAAAAAATTGTGCCTTCTATTTTTATCTTTTTATTGAAGAGTAATTTAAAAATTTAAAAATTTAGAAGTGGTTGAAGAAGTCATGGACGTGCAGGAAGAAGTTGCCCAAAATCAAACCGACAACATTACTCTTTGTCCCACTTCCTATCAAGCTTGACACATGGGCCTATCATCTGTTTCCCAGCCAATGACCCATTCCCAAATTCACACAAGGCAATTTCTCCCTGCACCATATCATTTTTTATGTGCACCCAACACAAATTTTTAATTCCAACTTTACCCTTATTTTTTCCTTTTGAAAAATACTGCAGAGGAGGTTGGTGTACGTTTTAGATACATAGGAGCTGTTGTTGGTGCAGTGTTAGTGTGGTGGTGGAGGGAAGGTTTCACTCTTCGTTGCCATGCATATTGTTTTGAGGTGAGAAAGCACATTGCATCTTTGTTTTCCTCATTTTTTAGCTGAGATGTTTCCGAATGACGATATCCGAAAGTCTAGATATAGGCTTATAGATACATGAATCTGTAAGGCAATGTTAGTACCTCTGATATAAAAATCCAAAAGGTAATTTGATTTTTAATTTAAGGTTCTGAATGCACATGTCCAAAAGTGAAATTTGAGTTCGAATACCCATATCCAGAAGGAGTTTCTAAGTTCTGGATATGAATATCCGAAATGATTTTTTAAGTTCTGGATTGCTACATCTGAAAGGTTGTTGGGTGCACTTAAATTTAACCTAATTTCTACTTCATTAAGGGTACAATAATAATTTCAAATAGACATGTTGGGTGTTAGTCTGAAATGATATGGTGTAGGGAGAATTTGCCTTCACACAACTCTCTAACCGCCCCAAGCCCATCAGCCAACCTTGAGGACAAGAGGCTGCTTCTTCTTGCACCTTCATACATTCTTAGGACACCTATATTAAATCTGAAAATACTTTTTTGTCTTTCAGCAAACAAATAAATTAACCTTTAAAATTCCACACACATTTTTCACTTCTTTCTTCTTTCATTTTATCTCATCACAGCATCCCCAACGACCTCCACTATTTTCTTGCATTGATTTGTCATTGATTTGAGTGTTTATAATTTTTTTCCATTTTTAAAAATATTTCGGATTACATAATTCATAAGATATTTCCGAATCCGAAAGTTTCTTCCAGATTTATAGAATCTAAAAGCAATTTTAAAAAAATGGTTTACATAATCGGGAAGTTAATCTCAGATATAAAATAGCTTCCAAATTATGTAATTTAAAATATATTTTAAAGAAAATGATATTTTGATTACATAATCCAAAGTTTTTTATGAAATTGAGGGTATCTTATGAATTATGTAATAAAAATTTTAGAAAAAAATTTCAAATTATGTAATTCAGAAAGTAATAAAAAATATGAAAAAAGATTAATAATAAATTTGGAAAAAAACTTTCAAAATTATGAAATCCATAATATAAACTACACTTTAACTTCTTTAAAAAAAAAAACATTTTTGAAAACAAAAATTTATAGAAATGACAACAACGTATGGAGGTGGAGAAAGAAGCGGTCTGGAAAAGTCCATTCTGATTCTATTTAGATTAGCTGTCAATTATGTTGAGATTGTATGTCACACAATATTTTAAAGGCAATTTCTCCCTCACCATATCAATTTCAACATGCACCTAACCAACTCTAGAAAATGACAAAAATATCTTTCTTAAATGACGAAAATAACCTTACACAAAAATGAGAAAAATTATTTTTGAAATTTTTATCTGAAATATTTTGGATTTCAGTTTTCGGAACATATTTTTGAATTCTGAAATTTTTTATCCAGAATTTATTTTTAGTTTTGTGTTCAGAATTTTTTTTCCAGCATGTATTTTTTTATTTCTCAATTATAATTATTATTTTGGATTTTTTAATTTGGAATAAGGGTAGTTTTGAAAATTTAAAAAATTGATATGGTGGAGGTTAAAATTGATATGGTGTAGGAGGATAGTTTTGAAAATTTAAAAAATTAATATGGTGGAGATTAAAATTGATATGATGCAGGAAGAATTTGCCTATTTTAAAAAGTAAACCATCACAAGTTTCATTATGGATATGTTTTTTGTCATGACACTTAAATCAAAAGCTTTATTGCTAGTAGCTTATTACAAGGTTTGGATATGTCTTCTATAAATACGTATAATTAACTTAAAAAATTATATTAATTTATGTATAAATCAATTTTAATTTATATTATTATTTTTATATATTTTTCCCTATAAATACTTATAAAAAAATTTATTCAAAGGAAATTTTCTTTTTATGCTAATCGCACCACAAAATCATACACACTTAATTGCGTTAATAATAAAGGAATGAAAAGCTTTAGTGCAATCTTTAGAAGACTAAAATCGAGATGTAACCCTTCATATTATTATCTCTGTGAATTTTATATTTTATACTGAAAGCAAAAAGGTCTCATTGTTTATATAAAGTACAATATCACTATAAATACTCACGTACTCAACTCAATCATCACAAATACAACTAATATCAAAATCGAGAATTTACTTAAAATTAGAAAGATAATTATGAATTGTAAATCAAAATATCGTAAGATTCTTAAAAAAAAAATCTGTATAACTATCCAATTAAACAATGTAATTATTACACATTCTAATAATTGGTGTGTATATTTTTAAATATTTTGCTTTTCATAATCTAATAAATATTTCATCAACATAATCAAAATGTAGTTACTTGACACTGGTGTTAGTCTGTTTTCTAATAATAAATAAATAAATGAAACTCAATTTCGTCCATACCTTCTCGTTCTGATAACTCGTGAATTCTAAAGAAATCGGTAGCCCGTCTGATACCATAACATTGTTTGTTCTGCTTCATTAAATTATGTCTCAATTGTATATATTTATTCTTTTCATGGTAAGTTTTATGTTTAGCTATAGTTATTGTCGATGGACAGGCCTTGCGGGTCGGCCTGTAACCCACTACTAAAAAATGCGGGGCGCTAATCTAGCTTACTAAACCACTTAAGCTCACTTCGCATAATTCGTAATCCACGCGCGTGAATAACGGGACGAGACGGCTTGACCCGCTAATCTGCATAAATAAAAAAAAATATTATTTTATTTTTCTTTAAAACAAAAATCATACCCCATTCATTCATTATTGTAGTGTGACATTTATTTTATTTAAAAAATTGAATTTAATGTATTAAAAAAAGAATATTTTATTTTAATCATCTAAGAGGTTAATATTAAGAGTGATAATAAATTTAGTTTTAAGTAAACTTATATTTAAAAAAAAATCAATTTAGTACGCAGGTTTTTTAACTATTAATGTACCAAGGTTTTTTAACTATTAATTATGTGAAAGACAATGATAAAATAACTGGGGAATTTAAAGATGAAGAGAATTAATATAGTATAACTGGAGAATTTATTACTGGAAATTAACTGCAGTAATGATATAGATGCTATAAGCTTTTTATCTGTTATATTTTATCTAAGGGTTATCAAATAAAATTATTAGGGGCTCTTATATCTTTATGTCTTTATATCTTTATATTAAAGAAGAACTGAATAATTCTTATTGAAGACCTAATATAATTAAAATAAAAATATATAAGTTAAATATAATAATTCAAAATAATATATTTTTCTCTCACGCGTGATTTAATATAAAATAATACTATTTAAACATTAACTATTTTTATTAATTATATTTTGTAATACTAACACATTTCATTTATTAATAACGTTTTCATATTTT
>Ga0123342_1003131_pt1 | contig 26885 bp, 12 predicted proteins | sample Turbeawhitnodule_FD_89960 | JGI IMG/M metagenome (GOLD analysis project Ga0123342, IMG submission 89960) | Root nodule microbial communities of legume samples collected from Mexico - Turtle bean Mexico white nodule | ecosystem: Host-associated > Plants > Roots > Nodule | place: Mexico: Nepantla...
AACCCCAATTCCCATTCTTCGCGAACATTCGAGAATTCTCGCGAACCGTCGCGGTGAAGCTCCTCCGTTCCCTCGTTGAACCAGAGTTAGGGTTTCGATTCGATTCGATTCACCAGCCAAAACGTAAACCTCTCTCTCTCTCTCTCTCGCTTTTCCTCTTTTCTCGCTCAATTTGCTTATCGCATTTATTCTGTGTTCCTTTCTCGGGGATTTACCTTCTCAGTAAGGTATCTCGCTGTTTTCATTATGGCATGTTACGTATTAGCTTCATTCCTCTTTATATTTCGACGCGCCTGTCATTTTTTTTCAATTATTAGGGTTTTTCATATATTCTATCAACCACCGAATTTAGGGTTTTACAATTGTGGTGTCTGTGCCGGGGAGGGAGAATTTGTATGCTTCTATTTGTCCAAATTAAGGATTAGTGTTATTTTTTTTGTCGTTCCTCTTTTATGCCTAAGGATATCGGACTCCATTTATTCTTAATCAGAACTTGTTAATTTAGTTGTATTTACTTCGTGGGATTATGATTTTAGTTCATAATTGGCCGTTGCAATGAGGAAATACTATCGATCCATTGATCGTGATTGAAAGCTACAGCTCATTATTATTAGCTGTGACTTTGTACCATTCCTTGAAGTGACTGGTAATCTTATTCTTGATAGATTTAAGTTGAGCCATTTTGTCGCTCTTTAAGATAAGGCCTGATTTAACCATCGTTGTTTAGAGTAGGCAGTTTGTAAGTGACGGCTCATAGGTTTGCTCTGTCTTCTAAAATATTTCTCTTAAGTGCTCATCCAATGGTATTCATGTGGAAAACTTTCTACTAGTATGAATATTTCTGGTCTGTAGCAACATATTTTTCTTATTTTTGCTGAAATTTTGTGAAAATTTTAAATATTAGTGGTGAACTATGTTTTCTGAGTACGGATTCAAATTTGCTAAATGTGGTGGCTATAGATCTCTTTCCTTTAGTTAACATTATTCATGAGAATTACAACTAATTTATGAAAATTTTAGGAAATACATATGTTCATGTAAGAATGGTAACTTGGAATTTCGTACATAAATGGAACTCTGAATAGCAGTTCATGCAAAATGGCATGTTTTGTTGTTTATTTACTTGTACAATAAGTCTTGAGGTTGATGTTATATATTAGTTTAGATTTTAGAAAGCAATTATTATGGTTTGAATCAACATTTTCTTGTTAAAAAAGTTACCCTATAATTAGTTTGGATATAAAGTTGAATTTAAGCTTAGAAGGGTTGTAAAGTATGGAAATTACATCAAACTGTTTGGTGTGTGTTTCACCGCATCACAGTTGACAGCAATTTGTTCCTGATGAGTTGGTGCTAGTCAAGTTTTTTCCTAATTGGAATAGTTCACTGACATTGCTTTTATGAATAGTAAAATAGTTATAGTGATGGGGCAATTGATGCAATCATATATGTCTAGTGATAATTTAAAAGTTTGTTAATATAACCAAAAGTTTGCAGTTCGGTCAGCCTTCACTTTTGAGTTTGACGAGATAAATATGGAAACTGATTCTCTCAGGTTACTATAATTTTTTTTTAGAAATTCCTATTTGGAGTTATATTTGAGTTAGGATTGTCTCTTGGCTACTTTTATTTGTCAGTTATAGGTTTGAGAACTGTCCAAACTGCTTGTACTTACCATATATTTATTGATTATAGTACGTACTATAATTTTCTCTATAAAATATTAAGAGAACTTGATTTTTTCTGTATAATTGCTCTATGATTGCTGTCAACAAATGCCAGTAATTTAGTATCATACAGAACTAGACATATGGGCAGCTTTATTTTTTATTGGGATAGAGTAGTTGGCAATGTAGTCAAAATCAAGATTATGGTTAGGATCATGGAGGGCTCACAAAATTGTAGGATCGTAGATTTTACTTTCTACAAAAGTATGCTACGCACACATATATATGAAATGTAAATAATTATAAAAAAAAATTGTCAAGGGAGGGTTAGAGGCCTCAATTATCAAAGCCATTACAATGTGACCGTGCTTTTGCATTTTATTTTCTAAAATCAATATAAGTTTATATAAGAGGAGATAGAATTGAAAGAGATCAAACAAAAGAGATAAAAACGACATGGAAATGCGAAAGTGGAAACTAACCCTGACTTGTTGCGACTACAATTGCTTTCCAGCATCAAGAAGTTGCGAAAGAAACCACATGAAGACAATGAAATGAAAAGAAGATGCATGTAAAAGGAGAAACAGAACGAAAACCAAAACAAGGTACCACACCACACTAGAACAACACACAAATGAAGAGACAAAATTGCACCGCCGCACCACTTCGGAATAGATGAAGATGAAGACCGTGCGTAGAGTTATCTTGTCCCGTCATCTGGATTACTTGTCTTCACATGTTAAGAAACGATGTTTTATTAATATAAAACAATATTGTAGTTAATATAAAACAAAGTGACTTTTGTTTTTTTCATTGAAAACATATTAGATAAGGAGGTTGTCATGCTCCCCATGGCTTCTGCGTCATCACTTGCAATGACAAAAGGACTATCACCACCATTGATGTAGGTGATGGACAATCCCTCGTTATCCAACATGTTTTTAATGAAAACAATAAAAGTCACTTGTCGTTTTACATTAATATATCATTATATTAACCCCAAACCTCACATTTCTTAACACATGGAGACAAGTAAAGAAGATGATGAGGTATGATAATAATCACGTCACCTAGTTAACGGAAAAATTAAATGACAAGGGCTCAATTGAAAATATAGAAATTGAATGCTCAATAAACCGTCAAATTTATGAGGGACTTGAAACTTAATTAAGTCTTACTTTTTCAGTGATATTTTACCATATTGTTGCTGTAGACTTGGAATTCTATTTTGTGTGCTCTGATTTTTGTTGTAATTCTGCGTGAAGTTCCTCAAATACCTTGGAAGTCTCCATTTTCAGCATGCACATTTACTTTTTTTATTATATTTTGCAGTGCATGTTTGTGAAGCATTTTTCCTGAAAAAATAAACCTCTTTTAATGGGAGAAGTGCTTGCACACCAAAAGGATAGCCTTGATGCTTTGATAAAGGTTATTTGAAGCAGTATGACGCTTGAAGATTTCTTTACGTTGACTGAAATGAAAGATGGCCTCACGGCCCCTTCTCGAGTGCAAGAATTGGTCTCTGTAATGAAGAAGGAACAAGATCGTGTTGTTAAAAATGCTGGTGATGCGACAAGGCAGTGGGCTGCTGTTGCAAGCACTATTGCTGCTACAGAGAATAAAGATTGTCTTGATCTTTTTGTTCAATCTGATGGACTTTGGTTCATCAACAGATGGTTAAAGGATGCCCAAAATTTGGGTGCTGATAATACAAATGATGGCTTCATTGAAGAGTCAATTACTGCAATGTTGCGAGCAGTTGAAAAACTATATTTAGACAGCGAAAAGTCAATTTCATCTGGAATTTCGGTAACTGTTAATAACCTTCTTGGCCATCACAGCTCTAAAGTGCAGGATAGAGCAAGAGCATTATTTGAGCACTGGAAAGGAGGTGGACTTGGAGATGCTGAACCTCATGATAATTCAGATCTTGATAGACTCAACAATGAGAGTGATAAGATTGTCAGGGAGGAAGGCCAGCCATCTTGTGTGAATGAAGCTGGCAATGACAATCATCATCCATCTCAGCTTGCTGGAGATGAGAAGTCTCTATCGGGAGGCTCAAATAGTCAGCTACAAGAGAAAGTTTCTAGTATTCAGATACAGAGTATTGACAATGCACTTCAGTCCTCTGTAAGTTTGGATTGTGAAGATATCAAAGAGAAATCAAGCCATGTTGCTTCTGCTCAAGAATCGACCTTACGTGAAGGTGAGACCACATTGGCTGGGACGTGTAGCTTACCTATTACTAAACAAGGCAGTTTCAAAGGACAACAAGATGATTTACAGTTAAGTGACTTGTCCAAAAAGGAGAAGCAAGATCAAGATGTTAATGGTCCTCCTGAAGAATTAAGAGCATCAGATATCTCTTCTGAATCTGCAAAGCCAGATCCTGAACCCGCTTCCACTGGTGATAGTGAAGCAAAAGCACTGGAATCTGTTAAAGAAGAACCTGCTTTAGAACATAACGTTGAAAGCAATGAAAAAATTGTTTTTCCCAAAATAAGTGTTTCTGGTAGCATGAGAACGCCTGAATCTGATGGAATGAGTGAGATGGATGATTTCAGAGCTACAAGCTCTAGCAATCCACAACTTCCCAAAGCATCAGAAACTGATGATGACAGTTGTTCAAAAATGTTGCCTGACTTATCTGTCACTGGAAGTAACTTGGAAAAGCCTGAGATGTCTTTCATCAAATCAGAATACATCACAGCAGTAAAGGAAATCAAGGACCAAGAGTCTGATCAAGATGATGATACATCAAATGGTTCTGATTCTTTTAATCAGGGCAAAGGTCACAGAAGCCCTAACATTAATGACAAGAGTTCTGACATGGAAATTGAATATGGTAATGTTGATGCTTTAGAAGTTGCCCGACTAGTTGCTCAAGAAGTTGAGAGAGAATGTGTCAGCCCTGTAAAGGAAGGGAATGACCATGGTTCTAATCGAACGACAAATGGTTCTGATTCTTTTAAATGGCGAAATGGTCCCAAAAGCCCTAATGTTATTGGTAAGAGTTGTGAAATTGAACTTGAGTATGGTATGGTTGATGCTTTAGAAGTTGCCCGACAAGTTGCTCAGGAGGTTGAGAGAGAAGTTTCCAGCTCTTCAGAGAAAATCTCCGAAGGTGGAATTAGGCAGAGAGGCAGCCTTGATTCTGTAGGGAGAAAGGATGAGGTTACTCGAATCCTGCCTGAGGAAGTATCATCCAGGCAAAGCAACTCTGCTGAAGTGTGTTCCGAAGAGGTCGGACATATGACTGTTTCAGATAATGTTGAGGCCGGGCCTGATGACTTGGACTCCTCGCAGGTAACTGAAGCAGCTCAAGACCCAGGAGGTAATTCAGAAAAAAGTCTCTGTACCTTTGATCTCAATGAAGAAGTTGTTTCTGATGATATGGATGTTTCTGTAAATGCTATGTCTACTGTGCCAATACCTGTTGTCTCTGCTTCAAAACCTGCTCAGTCTTCTGGGTTACCAATGGCTCCTTTGCAGTTTGAGGGGACCCTCGGATGGAAAGGATCAGCTGCCACCAGTGCCTTTCGTCGTGCATCACCTCGTAGAAATTCTGATGGTGAGAAGAATGTTTCTATTGGTAGAAACTCAGAGATTTCCAAACAGAGGCATTGTTGCCTTGATTTTGATTTGAATGTGGCTGAAGGTGAAGAAGGATTGGTAAAACAAATTGGTGAATCTTCAGGCCTTCCTTCTGGTCAATCATCAGTGGAACTTAGTCCTAAAAGAACAAACCGATTCGAATTGGACTTAAACAGTATTGGTGATGATGGTGATGCCCAACCTTCAGATCAGAGGATGGAGGGCCCACTCTTTTCCGGAAGAAATGGTTATTGGAGCCCATCACCTGCTTCTTCATCATCATCAATGCAACCTTCAGTACGGAACATTGATTTGAACGACAGACCATACTTTCAAACGGATCTAGTGGAGTCATCATATAAACGGTCTAAATTGGATGCTTCTGTTATCTCTATTTTGGGTGCCAAGGTGGAAGTTGGTAGAAGAGAATATGTTCCTCAAACTTTGTCGTTGCCAAATGGCAAGGCTATTGAGCCAGCAATGGATCATCCATTGTCAGGAGCAGGTGGCATTTTAGGAATGGGTCCCCCACTATCCTACAATCATTCAAGTGCTTTTGGGTATAATGGACTTACATCAGTGCCTGCTTTGTCTTTTTCGTCAGCCATGTATGGACCTTCTGGTGGCCCAATTCCGTACATGGTAGACTCTAGAGGAACTCCAGTTATGCCTCAGGTTGGGGGATCTTCCTCTACCGTTCTCTCATCTTATACTCAGCCTCCATTTATCGTAAGCATGACCAGAACGCAGCTTGGTTTAAATGGGGTTGGATCTTCACATCCCAACTTTGATCTAAACTCTGGCTTCACCATTGATGGCCCCAACAGAGACATGTTGACTGCAAGACAATTTTTCTTTCCTGCTCAAGGCAGGGCTATTGAGGAGCATGTAAGGACCCTTCCTCAATCCTCTAGTTCTGGGGTTAGTGTGAAAAGAAAGGAACCAGACGGTGCCTGGGAAACCTATCCACGTAGCTACAAACATCAGCAACCTCCATGGAAATAGCTCTAATTTATGATCTTACCTCTCATCTGATCTGTTTATAATTCTGCTTCCGATTGATGCTTATATTATTACTTTAAGTTGATCCTGAATGGTAGGCCAATCCATTGGAATCCTTTAGAATGAGAAGAACCAGCCCAATAAAAAGGTGAAGGACGATGGATCTAATATGATTCACGAGATTGATTGGCAAAGGGGGAAATTAGTTTTTTTTTTCTTTGTTTTTTCTTTCCTGCAGTTTCATAGAAAGTCAGTACAAGCTCACAAGGCTTGGTACATTTAGCTGTAATTTCTCTTTCACATGTCAAAGAAATTATAGGCATAGTATCGTGTTTCTCACTGAGTGGTACTTGAGTACATGGTCACAAATTTAGTTGAAGATTTTAGTGAGTGTTTATTATCAAGTAATAACTTGTATAGAGAAAACTGTGTTCAAAACTTATCTGCTTACATAAAATAGTCTAACTCGATACAAGTCCTGCTTAACACATGCACTTAAATATGACTTTGGTTTCATACTGATTCACATTTCTTATTCCCCGTTCCCTAATTTCTGTTTTATGTTTTTTTTTTTTAGTTTTCAAAATATTTTTTATTTTTCATTAGCTTTTGATTTTTTTCCCATCACATATTTTTCATGACATATCTTGTTAAAAATGTTATGGATGAAGTAATGAACAACCAGATTTCTGGAAAGAAAAGACAAGAAACAATTCATTAAGGAAAAAAATAAAATGCAAATAATTTAGACAAAAAAAGTATTTAAAAGTTTACTAAAATAAATAGAAATCAGGTTAAAAAACTAGATCAAATAATTCTTCCTAACAATTAATCTGTTACATTGATGTCTGTGTCAGAATTATTGGAATAACATGCTCTCCTAGATTCTTTTAACCTTATTCATGAACATAAAATGTTACTTTTCCTTATGTCCAGAAACATTTCATGAAGGAAGTAGTCAATAAACCTGTTTAAATATCAATGTGTCTGATAAGAGTTCAATTTTCATGAAACAATAAAATAAAATTGAAAAGAGAGCTTTACTCAATATTGTTATATTATATATTAAAAAAATCCAATATTAAATACATAGTTGTAAGAATACCATCCAATTTAATTGATTCAATAAATGTTTAATTTATTTAAAATTAGACTCAAGTTGAATATGTTTTTTCCTGTTTTCACCTTAATAAAAAATGATTTTGTTCAAGTCTTTGAGTTCAATTGAATTTTACGAGTTAAACTGAATTCAAACCAATGAATAAGATTATCTGGTTTTCTAACTCATTTTGATTTAAAATATCGACCATTTTACATATTTTTATTGATTTATTGTATATTAAAAAATTAATCATATAAATTATCCTTTGATTCTTTTATAAACCCAAATAATGAATCTAATATAGATAAAACTTAATTACTTTAATTAATAAAATTATAGTTGTCCTAAATTCACGTTTCTTGAATTTTTCCATGACACCAATAAGACATGTATTGTTATTTATTTTTCAAACACTTTTCCTAATTTTAACTCTTCCACATTTACCATTAACATGATTATTCTTTTCATTTCTATTATTTTAACTCTTCTGTATTATCTATTTTTTTTACAATATATAATATCAAATTGATTAACTAATTGAATCACAACTAACTCAAATTTAATTGATTTCTTTAACAAATTTAATATTTAGCTTAAATTTGATTAAAGAATTGACTTTTACAAATCAAATTTCAAGTATTCTATTTTCAAGTTGGTGTGGTCAGTGTCATGGTGTACTTGAAGTAGTACTTAAAAAAAGTGAGAGATAAATACCATAGTGTACTTTTATTGAAAATCCAAATAAAATAAATAGGAATAAATTCTCATAATAAGAGATACACAATCTTAAGTATAATAATTAGGAGGAACTTCAACATAACATAAAAAAAAAAAAAAAATCTTTTTTAAATTTATAATTTCCCCAAAAATTATTACTCCAGAAAGTACCACACACAGAAAGTACCATCTTCACCAACTCTTCATTTTTCTCTCTCTCTCTGACATAGTTCCTTCTCTTCATCATATATTCTTTCTTTCCTCACTGTTCATATGAGTGTCACCAACCCTAACATTCTCTTCTCTCAACATATCTCATCGTGTTTAAGAGTTTTTCTATTGTTTAAAAATAGTTATTTACAAAAACAATTTCACAAAAATAACTTCATTATTTCAATAAATAAATTACTTTTACATGTTATAGATATAAACACTGATGTAATGCATTTCAGAGAAACTAAAAAATGGCTAACATTTTATTAAAAATTTCAATCAATCCAAATACTTTGAAATGCACTAATTTGATACTGAAGAACAACACGAGCAGAAATCAGAAGTACCCTTTTATGCCATTACACTAAGAAAAAAACATAGTTTATTCACATAAACCTTCCAACCACTATTTACATATCATCATCATATACACGTCTTTTTTAGTAAAAAAGAAAAAAAAAAACAAAGAACTACAAACTGCAGAGAAGTATGCACATATAAGGAACGTTATATCTATAATGGAGCAACAAAATTAACTTCCACACTCTCTCTATATATATATGTATATTTATTTATATATATGTATGTAAATATTTGAACCTAACTAATAAAAAAAAGGGCAAAAACAAGAAGAAAAGAAAAAAGCAAAAAAAAAAGTAATTAACAAAACCCCTCTTTTTTTTGTTGATGATGAGGGATTCAGTGATCACAAAGTTGTGTGAGGAAGATTCTGCGGGAGCCTGAAGCGAACCTGCGATGCCGGCGAGCGAACGGCGACGCCATGCCAGCAGATGCCGCCCTTGCAGGGCTCGTGCGCGTGATGCGGCGGCGATGGCGGCGGAGAGTGATCGGCGGCGAAGGCGTACGTGGCCTTACGAGAGACGTCCCAGGTGAGCGTGGCGACGAGAATGAGCGCGACGGTCGCAGTGGAAACGAGGAGGACGAAGGCGCCGCCGAAGCTTCGTCCACACGCGAAGCCGTACAGCTTGATGCAAGCGATCACCGCCACATAGAGCACCGTTAGGTTACTCACTACAGCATCAGACACAGCCATAGAAAGAGAAAAATGTTTGTGTGTGTGGGTCGATCTGTGTGTGGATGTGGCTTTAATGCGTCGTCGTCTTGGGAATGTTTCAGGTTTTAACTTTTAATTATAAGCCCCTATGATCATGAAATTACGATAATGGGTCCCTCTTGTCTCATATCTCACCCTAATTATCACAAACATCAAATTTACGTCATAATATTTTTACCTAATTATTCCCATTCGAATCTACCTTTAATAATACGTCTAATAATTAAACATTAATACATTTATTATAGTAAAACTTTATTTAATTACAAAATCAAATTAATAATGCTTCAGTATTTTTACTTGTATAGTTTAAGGAGCACCTGTGACTCGACGTATAATTGTTGACGTGTTAGTAGTGATCTTTTGATCGTTTTTCGATAAAAATATCTCATATAATATAAATTTCTGTTGTAATTATTTTATCAGTTGTAACTGTTTTATCAATTGTAACGTACTGTTTTATCAACTATAACTGCTTTATCAGTTGTAACTGTTTTATCAGTTGTAACTGTTTTATCAATTATAACTTTTTTTTCCTTCAATATTGATGCTTCAAATGTTCACATGAAAAAAATATTCTAACACAAGTAAGTACTCTTATTTTTAAGTTAGTTATAGTTAATGAAAAAAGGCACATTACTTTTTTATAAAAAAAAATCTTATTTGTTAAGTACTCTTATTTTTAAGTTAGTTATAGTTAATGAAAAAAGGCACATTACTTTTTTATAAAAAAAAATCTTATTTATAAACTTAGTCATGTTGTTAATATTAATTTTTTATACTTTATTAATACCTTAGTGTATTCTTTGAAGTGTCCTATACCGAAATAGTTTATCCAATATTTTTCATAATTACAAATTAGAAATGCTAAAAACACATGCCCAAATATATTTTTCTAGTACACTTTTATTTAATATGCTATTTAAAAAAATGTTTTTTATTTAACTGTTATTTATAAAAATTAATTATATCCTGTTTTTAATAATCTCTATATTTAATATTACTTAAAAATCAAGATAAATTTAAAGTATCAAAGAAAAAAAATGTGGAAAAGAGTGTGTTGCGATTTTGATGGCGTGGTTATTTACTACAACCACATCGAGCTTATCTACTTCGATTTGCAGAACAAGGAGATCCGAACATATCCACTGTTTCGTAACTTATCGTGGTGTTATTATCGTACCAACCGCCGATTTTTAAACTCCAAGGATATAACGCCACGTGTTTCTCATGTCTGTTTTCTTCTGACGTGGCGCTTTTTTCTTTTTTGCTTTTTGTGCTTCGTACACCGTTTACCTTTTATTTACCGTATTCTGCTTCTGTCGCTTGTTGTTAAGGTACTTATACTTTTCGCAAGTATAACTATCATGTCTGGTTTTTTATACCAAGACTTCACAATATAATCATGCCTTTAACCGATGCCTACGTCACGTATAAACAAATAATATTATTTTTTATTAAAATTTAAGAACAAATTTAGCTTATACCACATAAAACTTGTTTAGAGTTGAATATGTAAATTAGTTTATACGAATTTATTATACTTAATTATTACTTTTTTTTAATCTGTTTTTTTGACCTTGTTTGGGTGGTTGTGATAACACCCTAGCCCTAACCCTCAACATCACCGTCACCGTCACCCACCGATCGTGAACCACCTTCCCTTTTAATATCGTGATTCTTGGATGCTCTTTTCATTTATGATTTCTCAGATCCAACTTCATTCTTTAGTGAGAAACTCAACGTCTTTCTCTTTTCATGCTTATTAATCCATTCTAAGCTTTACCCTTTGTGTCCACAACAATTGAATTTTATCAGTATTATTGAAGACTACAATGTGCATTCAACAGTGTCATTAGATAATGATATGTTATATCGAATTGTTAGAGATAAAAATATTTGTATAATATTTAAGTAGACTTAAAATTTATTTTTAAGTCAATTTTATAATATTGAGTTAGGTTTAAAGTTCATTTCTTAATATGTTATAAAGTCTATTTTTTAACAAGAGTTTGTTAAACTTATAAACTCACACCAAAATATATATTTTCACACAAGTTAAATGATTTTCACATAAAAATGTATATTAAAAATCTTATATTGTTATCGAACGGGGTTGGAATTAAGAGAACAATTGTCTTTCCTTCTCAGTCAATCGGTCTGCTCCTCTTCCCTCTATATAAACTTCTCGTACTCCTTTTGCCTTTCTACTTCTCATCTTAGTAAATTTCAAGTTCGAATGGTATCTACAAAAGGTATTATGACGTTCATGTGAGATTTTGGTATTCGGCACTTGATATATTTTGTGTAAAATGATAATGTACATAATTTTTGGAATCTGTGTCTATTTATATGATTATCATGAACCCTTTGTTATTGAGTCAGATTAAGAATATGAATCGTAGTTAAAACATATTACCTACTTTTTAATTATTGATTAATTTTGTTAATTTTTTGGGTGATTAACTTTGCTAATCTTCTTGAAATATGGTGGTGTTGGTTGATCTTAACCGAATATTGAACTTTTATCAGATTTGAGTGGTACAAATATCAATAAAAAAATAAATTGATTTTATAAAATTATATTAGATTTAAACTCCAAACGATCCACAACAATATTTTTGCGGTTGTATGAAGAAATAAGAGCCAGTTTATTTGTGGTATATTTTCTCAGAAACTAATTTGGTAGGGGCATGGCATTAGTCTGTTTGGCTGTCTCGTCTATAATAAATTTTATGAAAATTATTTACATGGTGTAGGCCTAAACAAGGGGTTATATTATTATACTAATAACTTTGGATTACGATGCTCCAACTTCATCTCTTATATTCTTCAATATATTAATTTAGTACACAAGTAATTATTGTGAAGTCTACTCGACAAGATAGTTGTTGAATAAAAAAGTTTCTGCTTTGACACATTCTTAACATCAATTTAATCTTTTATTCTATAACCATTTTAGGTGCTAATTGTAGACACTTTTGTAACTTGAGAATTATTTTTCAAGATTTGAACATGGGAAAGATTTAACTATTTTTTTATCACGACCGAGAGGCGGTCGATAAGGCCGAATTAATCTAAGAACAAACAATAAACACATGGTTAATTGTAATTAAATCAGTTTAAATATAAATTAGGATTAAAGTATAATTGGGCCGTTGTCTGAAACTTAAGAGCAGCGTCGAAGCGCCTTTGCAGGTACCCAGTCCACCGTTCTTGAAGAAGGACTTGCAAGATGGAGACGCCAAACACAAGAATCGCGAGAACGAGAAGACGGAAGCTACAAAAGTCATTTTGAGAGGAAACCGATCTTGAAAAAACATTTTTATTTATGCGTTTCAAAAAACTAATATTAATAGATTCTTATAATTTTAGTCCACAATTATAATATTTACTGCGAGAGATTTCAGAATGATTAATTTAGAATCATTAAAAAATAATTTTAAATTACATGTTATTAAATATGTATTTCAAAATATATTTTATTTGAATACTTCTGGACGTGTAATTTTAAATATTTTAACATATTTTAAATTATATATTTTTTAAAATATAAAATTTTTTAGAGGTTATAATAGATAAATTTAAAACACAACCCTGGAATTGTGAATATAAAAATTTAAAAATAGATAAATTTAATAATTTATAATAGAAGGTGTAAGAAGAAATTGTGAAAGTATTTCCTTTTTCCTTTCACATTTTCGTTGCAAACACAACCCTGCAATTTATTTCTTCACCTCCATAGTTTCTTCCAGCACTCTATAATTATTGTTATTTAAAATATCTGAATTTATACTTCGGATTCTATAATTTAAAAGTCATTTTTAAAATTCAGAAATTACTTTCGAATTACAGAATTTGAAAACCAACTTTATATTATGAATTCTACAATTTAAAAGTCATTAAAATGCACAAATTCTCTCACACGAAGTCATTTTTATTTCATTAAGGATAAAATGAAATTTTCAGCTATATTATGGAGGTGCAAGAAGAAATGATAGAGGTGCAGGAAGAATCTCCACATAACCCATTTTGTTTATGTCCATTGGTTTGAGTGATTTTTGTTTCGGCCCAAGGAAAATTCCTTTTGTCAGTAGCTACTTGAGCCCATTTTCGTAACGTGAATGTTGGTTTAAATTAGTCGTATAAGAATTTAAAAGACATATCTTCCTATTTAACGTTACATAATTTTATAAAACTTCCATTTTAATATATCTAAAACACAGTCGTATAGGATAACTGTCTTATAATTATCTAAGTTGTATTTTAAATTTAAAATAAATAATTTATAAATAATTTTTTTTTATACTAAGATTTAATATAAAAATTGAATAAGGAGGAGGAAAGTTATTACGTTTTTCGACGTAAAAAAGAAAATATATAACCAATAAGAAGCTGCCATATTAGAGAAAATTAGAGAAAATAACTAACATTTCCGAAATGGTAATGGTGGACTTGCACTTTGGAGTCGTCTGGTGGGACCATCTCCTTCACTACTCGCAAATTCCACGTCGAATGAACAGAGTGAGCCAATAGAATAATGCCACGCGTCAGAACTTGGATTTGAAACCGTTAGATTGTCCACGCTGGCGGAACGGAGGTCTTGGTAGCAATGAAGCTCCCCGTAACAAACACGGGGAAACCTATAGCTGAGTCATATATAAATAAACCATCTAAACGCAGATGCGAAACCAATCCAAACTAAACGGATCTCTTCTTCACTGGTGGAAGCTACTAGAAGCATTGTGTGTGTGCGCACTGCGATGAGGAAGTGGACGGTTGCTTCCGTTCTCCTTCTACTCTCTCTCCTCTTTCTCTTTGCAGATCAAGGTACGCCACTTCACCGTTCAGTCTTGTTTTCTTCGTGTATCACTTCGTTTTCGAATTCGTTTACGCATCGTATTTTGCTTTCCGTAGGTCGAAAGTTTCAGGCGAATGCCGCGGGCGATTCCGACGAGCTTGTAGATCCGCCGAAGGTGGAGGACAAGATCGGCGCTGTTCCTCATGGCCTTTCCACCGATTCAGATGTCGTCAAAAGGTGTGCGCTGTTCTCTCTCTAACTTTCGGTTTCTTGTTTTGGCGTCTGAACGCGTGTTATTGTGATTTTAAGGGAGGCGGAGTCGATCTCGAAGAGATCTCTTCGGAGCTCCGCGGAGAAGTTTGAGTTCCAAGCGGAAGTGTCACGGCTCATGGATATTATCATCAACTCTCTCTACAGTAACAAGGATATCTTCCTCAGAGAGTTGATTTCCAATGCTTCTGACGTAAGGCTTTGTTTATTAATTTAAATTAATTTAGTAAACAGTTGCATTTCAATTTTAGCGTCCGGACTCGAATGAATTGTTGTTAATGACAAATGATGCATGCGTTTTAGGCTTTGGACAAGATTAGGTTCCTCTCTCTCACGGACAAGGAGGTTCTGGGAGAAGGTGATAACACCAAGCTTGATATTCGGGTTAGTACTGCTAGCATCTATTAATTATTATTATTATTTTGAAGATTTTTTTTTATATAATGTTTATGATGGCAGTCTAAGAAATGAATGGCGGTGTTGTATTGTTTTGTAACTAAACTGAAACATGTTGATATTTCAGATTAAGTTAGACAAGGAAAAGAAAATTCTCTCGATCCGAGACCGGGGTATTGGTATGACCAAGGAGGATTTGATTAAGAATTTGGGGACAATTGCTAAATCTGGAACTTCAGGTACGTATGTTGTGGCATTTGCTGATGTAATTTTGTTGTGATATGGTTAGGATGGTGTTAATTGGAACTGTGTGTTGTTGATTCAGCCTTTGTTGAGAAAATGCAAACAAGTGGAGATCTCAATCTGATTGGGCAGTTTGGTGTCGGCTTTTACTCTGTGTATCTCGTGGCTGACTACGTTGAAGTCGTTAGCAAGCATAATGATGATAAGCAGTATGTCTTTTAAGACATGATATTGTTTTTCTAATCAGTAAATGTTGAACGCGTTGTTTTTTGTTTATTTGTAATCCAGTTGACTAACTTGGAAATTATTCGATTCTCAGGTATGTATGGGAATCAAAAGCTGACGGAGCTTTTGCAATTTCGGAAGATACATGGAACGAACCTCTTGGACGAGGAACCGAAATTAGACTACACCTCAAAGAAGAGGCTGGGGAGTACTTGGAGGAATCTAAACTGAAAGTATGCACCAAACTATTACCTTAATTATTATAACTTTGTTGAGTTTAAAATATCACGTCTTCTTGTTTACGGCGCATAAGTAGTATAATCTATATGTCAGCATTATGTAGTTTGCATTTACTTGAAAGTATAGTGCTATTGATTTTCACTGGGTAAATATGCAATATTAAGTAGGGCGCTGGGTTTATATGAAGTGTTGCACTTGTAAAATGCTTGAGTTCTCACTAGTTAAAGTAACATTTTCAGTCCAAGTAAATATTTATATGGATTATGATTTTGGCAGCACAAATCCGGTGTGCATTTATAGTTGCGAAAAGGATAAGGAAAACAGGATTGACATGATTTAATATTCGTTGTTTTAGTTAATGACTATTCTCAATACGAAAGAAGTCAATATCTTGCTAAATATGATTTGATAACTGTTTTTTTCACAGGAATTGGTGAAGAGGTACTCTGAATTTATTAACTTCCCTATCTATATCTGGGCAAGCAAAGAGGTTGATGTGGAGGTTCCCGCAGATGAAGATGAATCCGGCGATGAAGATGATTCTGGTATGTATATTTTAAAGAATTCAGCTGAATCTTTCCATTTGTAACCTGTCTCAATATGATGTTTCAGTGTCTGTTCATTCTTGTATATTATGGTAATTTAAGATTCTTACCTTGTTTTCTTCCTTAAACAGCTTATGGCAGCTCCAAAGAGGAAACCGAAGACGAAGATGCGGATAAAGGTGAAGATGACGAAGACAAAAAGCCTAAGACAAAGACAGTGAAGGAAACAACTTACGAATGGGAACTTCTAAATGATGTGAAAGCTATATGGCTGAGGAATCCAAAGGAGGTTACAGAGGAAGAATACACCAAATTCTACCACTCTCTTGCCAAGGTAATATTTGCATGTTCATTTCTTATGTGATACTTCAAGGTAATCTGTAGCTAAATTTCCTTCACTCCGAGTTTGTTAATATTCATAAAGTTGTTGATTTATCTGTGTGCAGGATTTCAATGATGAGAAACCTCTATCGTGGAGTCACTTCACTGCCGAAGGTGATGTAGAGTTCAAGGCAGTCCTGTTTGTACCACCCAAGGCACCTCAAGATTTATACGAGAGCTATTATAACGCAAACAAATCCAACCTGAAGTTGTATGTTAGACGAGTGTTCATTTCAGACGAGTTTGATGAACTGTTGCCCAAGTACCTAAACTTCTTGAGGGTAGGCATCACTGTGCCTTGTTATTGGACATAAATATATTTATGAGGATCAGAGTAATTTTTTGTTAATGTTATTTTTGACATTGGGAACAGGGTCTTGTTGATTCTGACACATTACCACTTAATGTATCGCGAGAAATGCTTCAACAACATAATAGTCTAAAGACAATCAAGAAGAAACTTATCAGGAAAGCCCTTGATATGATCCGTAGGATTGCTGATGAGGATCCCGACGAGTCCACAGACAAAGAAAAGAAAGGTATGGTGTTAAATTATGGGCTCCATCTTATTCCTTTTCATGGGCTAAGGTTGACCAAAACGTGTATCAGTTCTACAATTCTAGGCTTGCTGTGTGTCAAACAGTCGAATTGTTATCGTTTATTCTTGCGGAGGTGGTGGTGAAATGATGTTGTCATTTTTCTTTAATTGTATGAGTGGCTTCTTGAATTCTATTCGTTGACTTCGCACTTCCATCTATCTTAAATATTTATGCAGAAAATGCATCCTCTGACAAGGATGAGAAGAAAGGTCAATATGTCAAGTTCTGGAACGAGTTCGGTAAATCCATTAAACTTGGTATCATCGAGGATGCCACTAACAGAAATCGGTTGGCAAAATTGCTCAGATTTGAGAGGTATATTAATTCTGCATGTAATAACTAAACTCGGTAGTGTTATTTCCTCGTTTTCGTTAGGTAACATTTTGCTGATGCCTGTAACTCTTACAGCACCACGTCTGACGGTAAATTGACATCCCTGGATCAGTACATATCTAGAATGAAAGCTGGGCAGAAGGACATCTTTTACATAACTGGAACCAACAAAGAACAACTGGAAAAATCTCCATTCCTTGAGCGGCTTAAGAAGAAAAATTTTGAGGTGCAATTAAAATCAATTTATTTTAATGCAAAAATGTTACTTCCAGAAATTGTATTTTTTCTTTCTTTGGAAACTTTTGTCTCTGTTCTGCTGAGGAAAGACGATCTCATTGATTTGATGTCTTCTAACTGTATTTTCTTTTAAACTTGGTACAGGTTATTTTCTTCACGGATCCAGTTGATGAATACTTGATGCAATACCTGATGGATTATGAAGATAAAAAGTTCCAAAATGTGTCCAAGGAGGGTTTGAAACTTGGGAAGGATACTAAAAACAAGGAACTGAAGGAATCCTTTAAGGATCTTACCAAGTGGTGGAAAAGTTCTCTTTCCAAGGACAATGTCGATGATGTGAAGATATCCAACCGATTGGATAACACTCCTTGTGTAGTGGTGACATCAAAATATGGTTGGAGTGCAAACATGGAGCGAATCATGCAGTCTCAAACTCTGTCAGATGCTAGCAAGCAAGCATACATGCGTGGCAAGAGGGTGCTTGAGATCAATCCTAGGCACCCTATTATCAAGGAGCTCCGCGAGAGAGTAGTAAAGAACCCCGAGGTATTCATTCTTAGATTTCAATGTTTCCTGTCACTTACTTGACACGATTAAGGTTTATTTGTTGACACAATGGGCTAACTTTTCAGGATGAGGGTGTAAAACAAACAGCACAGCTGATGTACCAGACTGCACTCTTCGAAAGTGGCTTCCTGCTTGATGATCCCAAGGATTTTACTTCCCGTATTTATGATTCAGTGAAGACTAGCTTGGACATCAGTCCTGAAGCAACAGTTGAAGAGGAAGATGACACCGAAGTGGAGGCTGAAAGTGAGGCAAAACAAGATACTCCAAAGCCTGATGAAGTTGATGATGATGTCGACGATACCAAAGACGAGTTGTAGATTTGCATCACATCCTCTATTTATTGACGGTGCTGTCGGTTTCCCTTTCTTTTTCATGCTTTAGCTATTAAGATAGACCGTACAAGCTTATGTAGTATGAATTTTGTTTTCATAACTTCTTAAAGGATACCTTAGTGTAATCATCTTATGCGCTCGAATTTTGCACTGCACCCCTATTAGTCTTAACACAATTTTCACTTCCAAACAAATTTCCTTACTTCTCTTTCCCATCATCAACGTTGTGTCAAAATGCAATATGAGAGGGTGAGAGATAAATTTGAACCATATAATTGTTCACCAACGTGAAAAGTTAAGAGTAAATTATGAAGTCTCGTGACTTTCTTAAAAAGGAAAAACGTATGAAGTGAGAGGAGCCTTTATAACGAAAGGGTGAAAGAAACACATTTGGATTACACGAATAAATGCATTAGAAAGTTAAGTCATCATATAGTTATTTGAAAATGTTGTTTTGACTTAGTGATTTAATTCTAACTATATTCATGAATAATTTAGAATTCTTTTTCCTTCACATCTCATAAATTTTTTCTCTCTAATGTTAGCAACATTCCTTTATTTAAACAGGTTAATTGCTTAGAATTAGTTTATGTTAATTCTTCCTGCAAGCAATGAAGGGTGACATGTACCCAATCCACTTTTAAATTTCTATAATTGTCCTTTTGAAATACAATAAAAGTGTTTTAAAATCTGAAAACGAAAAAGAATTTCAAAATCCAGAAAAATGTTTTAAAAATCTAAATCTAGAAATGTTTTTGAAAAAGAGATTCCAAAATGTATTTTGAGCTGCATCCCATTATATTTAAAGATATTTTTATCATTTTGCATAAACAGCAGGTGCAAGTTCAAATTTCATTGGTTGCAGGAAGTAAATATTATTGCTTCTAATGACAAAATGTGGCCCAAATGTTGAATGTGTCTAGGACTACAAGAGGGCTGTTTCTTCCTGCACCTCCATATATTCTTCTCCCACCTCCATACATTTTCATATTTCCAAACCCTCAGTAATATTATGGATTACGTAATTCGGAAGTCTTTTTCAAATTTGTAATTAGTTTCTGGATTACATAATTCAGAAGCCTTTTTTTCAAATGCATGATTAATTTTCAGATTATGTAATTCAGAAGTCTTTTTTAGCTTTCGGATTATGTAATCCAGAAGTCTATTTCCAAATGCATGTCCGGACTATATAATCCAGAAACTACTTTATGGAGGTGGCACAAGAAGGTTAAAAAGATATTTTTCATGTTGTGTATGGGGTGCCAGAAGAACATATGTAGGTGCAGGAAGAAACAGTCCTACAAGAGTTGATTGCCCACCTCCATAAAAGTTTACGTTTACCCAAGAACTTTGGCCCAAAAGGAATTAAACGTTCCTAATGTAATAAATGTCTAATTCCAAAATGTTTCCATATATTGAACTACCATATTAAAAATAATAAGTAATAGAAATTTAAAGTAAATTGCGGTCCCCAAATTTCTTCTCCCACCTTCCATAACACCCCCAAATGTTAGCAAATAAATATCAGTCAGCCTTTCCTTATATATTCTCTCCAATTTTCTATTCACTTTTTCTTCAGCAAATATTCATTCAAAGTAAAATATTGTGCACTAACTAATAAATGGAAAAGGATCAACTACATTAAGACGTTACCATCTAATCTTTTATAAGCCTCAAAACTTCTAATGATTTAATGAACTAAATAAGCATTAACCGTTGCATTTCGTCAAATAAATACGTATAATCCTAACTGACGTTTCTCTTGTTTAATCGACACAAATATATGATAGTTAGGGATGAAATTTTATGCATAATTATTTTAAAATTGTGCTGATAGAGACATTGTAAAAGAGAGCACAGTAAGTAAATCTCAATGGGACTAAATCTTGAAATGTACAACACTTGAATAAGCCATTACATCATCATTAAGGTTTCAAAGAACTCCACTGCTTAAAAAACCATCATTGAGTTGTTTAATCAAACTAGCTACGTGCCTTTGAACAGAACCGAGTGCGTTTAGCATCAGCATTAGTTCAGCAATAAGTGGCTATGTCTCTTTGCTAGACAATATAATTGCATATCCCATTGTTTTGCCAACCCAAATGACACGGTTCCAAGCTTAAAATACCCTCAAAGTTGCCTTTAACTGGTTAGTAGAGTACCAACCATGTTACTCAAATTCTAAGTCAAGCAAAGCATAGAAAACACTACTTTTCATATTCTGCTACATCACTTTCTATTTGAATAATGGCAATCCATGTATGAAAAACCCCCTTTTGCTGGTGGGGTGCACATGATTCTGATTGCAATTGCTTTCCAGTTAAAATGATTGTGAAAGAGAATTCATTGAGAGGTTTTGTACCATTTACCATGAGACTTAGTTACCCTAAAAAATGTCACCTAGCACTTTTTTGCACTATGAGTATTGCAAAGAGAAGAAGATTAGCACAGTGAGTGTAACAATGAATGGCAAGGGACACGAATGAGAGTTGGATGAGAGTCCAGTGAAAAAGTTGGGAAACCATGGACTGTTAACTATCAATGGCATCTCCCCTGTCCCTGTTTCTGACCCAATTCCAGTTGGAGGAGGTGGTGAATCCCTTGCAGATTTTTGGCTGCACGTAAACACAAAACACTTTTGTTATTCCTAAAATAATTTATTAATTACATCAATTATTTATACCAAAAAGAAATATAGGATTATGGGTATAAACCATATTAAAGAATCTGATGTGGATATTATTTTAATGAATTTTCAAGAAGGAATTGTGAGAATTTCGAAGAGTCAACATATAAATAAAAGAAAAACATTTACTATGAAGTTGATAGAAAATAAGGTTAGATGTAACAGTAGCAGAAAAGAGAAATAATATATATACCAGAGAACTTATAAGAAAGATGACAGATAAAACACTAGATTGAAAGTACACTTATTTTTAATAATGTTTTAGGTTTAAGGTTGTCAAAACTCTTATTTAAAACATACTCTTATTTTTAGATTTTAGATTTTGAAAATATTTGGAACAAAATGGTACATTATTTATGAATAAGGAAACAATCCAACGAAAATATGCTGTAATAGATTCGAATTGCTTGGCCTCTTATTTTGCAAGCAACTCTCTTTTCTTTTTGTGTTCCTCAAGCAAATATAGTTTCGACATTAACTTGTGCGACACTAAAAGGTCACTATAACTAGAAAACAAAAAAGTTAGTAACTACCATATTACTCCAATTTTAATAAAACGGTGGCATATTATTATAATGATGATTATTGCAAAATTAACACTGAAAGCATAAAGAAAGAAATGGCACTGAAAAGAAAACAAATAAATAAATAAAATAATTGATGAAATTAATAGTTAGATGCAGAATCTCCTTACCTTGTGGTTGAAGGGCAGAATGTAATGGTGTAATCAGCTCCCGTACACGTAAACGTACTCGTAGCGTCGTCGTATGCGTAGCTATACGATTTCGGACACGCGGATTTGAATACCTGCGAATAAATCGAAGGCTTGCATATCGCGGGTGAACCGTACGCGCCGCTGCAGCAATACTCGGGGCTCCGAAACGCCTCGCAGGCGCTCCTACACGCGGCGCGATCCGCCACGCGTAACTCGTTGGGGCACCGCTGGTTCAGGTCCGCAACGCACCCGGTAGACCCGCACGTACCTGATCCGCCACTGGGCTCCACAATTAACGGCAAGTTGTAACCGTCAACGAGACTCACATCGTAAAAGTCCTGCGTGCCCGAACCCGATCCGACCGTGAACTCCGCCAATGTGGCGGGTGGACTTGCCCCGCCCCCGTTGCATTCTACCTGATTGGAGCCACAGTCTCCGGTTGTGCAACTACCCTGTTGGGTATTCGGGTCAAAATTGCACCCGGTTCTTCCCCAGAATCTTCCCGACCAATTCGGCGGCGCGTGGAAGATCCGTGACCCACCCGGTTGGAGTTGAAACCCGGTTGAATCCAATCCGGAGCTCCCTGCATTGGCCAAAATCCCAGGCCACACTGTGTAATCACATTTGTTGATAAGAGTAAATGTTGCACCTGAAGCACCTATTATCCAATGATACAAATTTTAGAAACAAGTTATGTTATGCAAAAGATTTAACCAATGAAGGATGAAATAATGAATTACCTTTGAAAATGAAAACCCAGATGAGAGCAATGTGTATGCAGAAGCAATCCATTCGCAATGTGATTGATGAATGGAAGAGAATGTTCTTGCATGAAATGAAGCAATGGAATATGATAATAAAGTCTTAGATTTTGTGATGAATAGATATAGATATATAGATACTATAGATTAATCCATAAAGAATATTAGGTGGAGTAAAACCCACTATAAGTTGCTGAGTTCTAAGTAAAAGATTAAGCTAAAGGGTATAATATTTTTATCTGGTTTTTTACTGCATGTTGCTATGATTCTTATAGGATTTAATCAACCAACGTATATAAGGGGCAAAGTATATTATTATGTAATTAATTAAAGGGAGTTGCTTAATTAATTAAGGTCACTCTCACTTTTTATAGTGGCTAAGAGATTCGATTCTTCTTCTATCTTCTTTCTTTCTTTTGTCTTTCATTTTTCTCTCAGCCAAGGAACTCTCACATCAGATTTTTTTTTCCAAGTGTGTTGTTGAAGTAATTATTATTAATAATAATAAACTTATTATATATAATAATTTATACTTAAATAATAGCATCAAAATTCTTTAGATTATTTTGTATAAACATTTTTCTGTGCTAACTTTCAGTTTCAGTTACTTTGAAAGCATCTTACTGTTATGTTTGGTGACAATTTTACCTAACATAATTCTAAGAATCTCCTCCTTTTTAACCCTGTTGCCTCTTCATTTTTTTCCAATGTTTTTTTTTGTTTTAAATAATCTATGACTTTCTACCATGGAATTGGATTCTCAATTACTGCATAAATGGAAAACTATTATCTTTAGTTGGGTTTAAACTAACTTTTTTTTTATCTATGTATGTTTTGTTTTTTATTTTTTAATCATTATTTATATTTATTTAATTAAATAAAATTATAGTAAGCTTTTATAAAGAAAATTAACCTTTTTATTAATAAATGTTGTATTAATATCCATTGTCAAGTATTGTTAGTGTTGATGATATGTAATGACGCGTTGAATTGCTTTTAATTATGGACTAACATTATTGAATATATAAAATTGAGTTTTTTTTTCTGAATAAAATATAAAAACACGCAAAGCACTTTGCTAAAACAGGACTTAAGAAACTAAGATTTTTGCATACTTTTTTTCTTTTCTTTTCTTTATTTTTCTTTTTATTTGCTGTCCTTTATAGACTGATGCATGCTAAATAACAACTAAAAATAAGATAATTAAATCAATCCTTAGCCTTAAGATCACGTTTAAGATTCATCTCATAGTGAATAATGATGAAAAAAAATATTGCATATATATATATATACATTTGTTAATAAAAATGAAAAAAAATATCAATATTTCAAAATTTGTCCAACAATATTAATTTATTCATTAATTGATTAAGAAAGCTATTATAAATAAGATACTAAACTAAACAGTTGAACAAAAGTTATGATAATTTATTAAATTTAGTTGTAAAATGAATATGAATCTTTTTTTTAACAAAAGTTAATGCACCAATGTGAAATAAAGTAGTATTTCTTTAAAATTTCTATAACTTACACCATCGTTGTACTTCTTCTAAATTAAATTAGGGATAGAAGATTATTTATTTGATTTTAAAAAATGTTAGAAAAGAATACGCAGTTTTCTAAAAATTTTGGACAAAACTTAAAAGAGATTAAATTAATTTTTTTAATAAAATAATAAATAAAAATTTAATTTTCTATTTATAAATTTGTAACTTTTATATTTATTCTTCATTTATTTAAAACTCTTCTCTTTTTTATGTTTTATTATTACACTGTCCTCAAAAACCAACTAATCATTTCTCCCATTAAAAAACAAGCTAGAAAATGGAAATAGGACTTTCATCACGAAAAAATTACATGCATTATTTTTTATTCTCAAACTAAAAAATAGATCAATAACTATATTTTTTAAGAATAATTTTTCAGATTACTTTTCATTTTTTTAAGTATGTCAAACTCAGGGTATTAACGGATTTTTAATGTGACAGTTTATAATAATTGATTTGCATTTTTATTATTTGAACATCAAAATATTTGACACTATAAGTGGTGTTATATATTATATATTATATATCATTATCCACCTTTTTACTTAAAAAAAATATATACACACACAAAAAAAAAAAAAAAAACTTTTGTTATCAATGTGCATCTACTTTCCAGTAGAATATTTTTCACAGTATATACTTGATATAGTGAAGTGTATAGTATTCATAATGGTACTATTGTAACATTTTGTTTCATTTATATACCTGTGACATAAATTAATACAAAAAGTACCGTATCTATATTTTAATTAATAGAAATGATTATAATGTACTTCTTGGTTCTATTGAAATTTAGATATGGGTAAATTTAATTATTTATTTTATTAAAAATTGATATAAATAAGATATCATATTATTATTGATAATAAAACCCATGATACATTTTTAAAACATATAAGTCAGGATGGCCGAGTGGTCTAAGGCGCCAGACTCAAGTTCTGGTCCTCGTTTGAGGGCGTGGGTTCAAATCCCACTTCTGACATTTTTCATTTAAGTTATTATGAAATAATTTTTTTTTTACTTTACAATTTTCTTCATATTTAAAAAAGTAATATAATAAAACTATATATTACTATCTACATTTTTTTGCATATACACATACTAAAAATACTTCTTAAAATTAAAGGATATTATTTTGTAATAAACTTATGTAGAAAAAACATGCCGTAATATATATTTGATAATACTATACAGTATTCAGAACGATGTTACTATAATTTTTATCAGCACTATAATAATACTTTTTTTTATCAGTAATATAATAATAAGATTAATCTTATCTCCATATTTATAGTATTTTTTTTTTGAACTTTTTAACAAATGCGGGAATTAAAAGAAAACTAATATAAATAAGATATTTATTAAATAATAAAATAATAGCAAAAATGAAGCAATAAAATCAGAACTTTATGATAATTTATTAAAAATTTGATTTTGAATACATATTTTTAAAATTATATATAGTGTTTGTCTCATACATATGTGTGTATATATAACAAATATTAATGCACCCGTTCAACTGAAATAAATCAGTAATTTTTATAAATCTGAAGATCCTAATATTAGTGTTTATTTTAATTAAATTAAGGATGAATCAATCGCTATTTAATTTATTTTAGTTTAAATAATACCTACTTTGAAGAGGATTGAAGTAAACTATTTTTACAAAAATGTTAACATTAAGGACAGGATTTGTGCGTTTTAAATTTCTAAACTCATAAATTTAAATCACAACTTTGGTTCTAAAATTTACATTTTTTTTCCAGTTTTCCTATACAAAACTACTGTAGTTATTTAAGGTGTTACACTCAAGCTTTTCTTTTAAGAAAACAATTCAAATAGTTTTTTAAAAATTTAACTTTTATAATTTGCTTCAATTAAATTTCTTTTATCGTTTAATTTGTTACGTTCAAATTCTGTTTTTTTTTCTCTGATAAAAAATATACAATTTCGTAATATATATCAAAAGCATAGATAAAATATGACATTTGAGTATAATGTTATTAATTATTTAAAATTAATAATCTTTGGTGATGACACTTGACAATTCTTTAATCATATCATTGTGTGTATTCAGTCATACCTGAAATTTGAGCTCTAAATTAGTTCTACAAGAGTTGTAATAAATTTTTTATTCATCACTGTTAGGACTGAAAAGAAAGTTCATCTGTGTGTGAAACTGTTTGAATTTTTTTTTTAGTTGAATACTCATTCGTTTTACCTTAAATTTGTTGCCTTTTGTTACAAATTCAGTCGAGATTCTTACATGTAAATTCAGCAAAAAGTTATTTCGGGAGAATTTTTCAAAAATTTTGTGCAAACCAAGGCTACCAAAATTTGTGAAATTTTGCCATACTTTCTACAATTTTTATAATGGGTCCATACTGCGTTCAAAAATTCCAAAAACATACACACAAGTACTTTAATCTGTTGTTTGCACCCTGCTAAGAAGGCACATCCATAAACAAATCACAAAAAGGAGATATAGAGAAGAAAAACCAGGAAGTTTTGTTTTCGGAAAACCAGTTTTGTTCACTCTCGGTCTGGGACTCACTACGCCTTACTCCTTGGGTATTTTGGTCTGAAATTTTTACCAGACGTTCGTCAGTGTGTCTGTTGAGTTTTGGC
>Ga0123342_1003132_pt1 | contig 26882 bp, 24 predicted proteins | sample Turbeawhitnodule_FD_89960 | JGI IMG/M metagenome (GOLD analysis project Ga0123342, IMG submission 89960) | Root nodule microbial communities of legume samples collected from Mexico - Turtle bean Mexico white nodule | ecosystem: Host-associated > Plants > Roots > Nodule | place: Mexico: Nepantla...
TCTGTCTATATAAAAAGTTATTCTAGTATATGTATATATATATATATATATATATATATATATATATATATATATGTTGAATAGGTAAATTATTCACCCATATCTAGTCAAGTTACAAAGTAGTGTTAGAAATCTCAGCAGCAAACAAACTAATGTACGTGATATTTTCTTACATCAAACCTGAAATGAAAAAAAAAAATAACGTGTTCAATACCATGCTTTTTTCGCAATCAGATAAAGCTTGACTATATTTAACAACCATATTTTTATGGTAGTATAAGATGGTGTAATGTTAAGATAAGTAATAATTATAACTACCAAATGTTAACTGATGAAAACATATATTTTACAGTATTACAATGTATATTAACACGAAGGAGATCAGAGCAGCCACTGAGAAAGTACGCAACTGTTGAAATTATGAGTACGAACGCATTAGACTACAAACTATGGAGCTGCGAACATAAAAAGTGAGCCAACTAGCAAAGCAAATAATTAAATGGGAGGAAGATTCAGAAGAAAAAAAAGATGTACAAATGAAAGGCAATGATCTTAGTTTCCTCGTTTTCTTTCAGGGGCTCAATAAAAGAAATGCCCCAATGTCATCATGGAAAAAGAATTCCGGAGAAAGGATTGCACTCAACCCACAATCATACCTCACATTGGGCCTATAATTGCAATCGCAATTCATTTAACGACTAGCCATTTACTATACAACTTTATTACACACTACAATCACATATTTACATGAAAGAAAAAAGAGTAGACTTCTCTGGCAAAATCAAAAAATATTCTCCGCCAGTCATCCAAAATACAAGACCGCGGGCAACATTTGCTTTCTCTTCTTCCACCTACAATCCATCTTTCTTCACAGATGCATCACCCACCAAGTGAATACATTGTACTCTTACACGCATTATGTTTAGCCCTCTATACCCTGTGTTCTCACCTTTTCTTTTACAACCTTGTTAGCTCTGTTTGAATCTGGCCAGCATTCTTTTGCAATTCTCTCAAATTATGAAGATGAATCCATCTTTCAACAATTGAGATCCACTAAGAAGCAACGTTAGGATTCAACAATTAAAGGCTGGCCAAAAGCTGAAGTCGGCAGAATGAACCACCATTTACCAGTTTCACCCCCGATTAAATGACCCTCGTAGACTCTCTTCAGGCAACGTCCAGGAAAGCAAATGTCCACCTGAATCCCCGCTCAATAACTGTTTCAGGTCAGTTGTGAGGTGAAGGGCAGTAACAGGATGCTTATGGAACTTCAGTACTTTGCGTAAAATCAACTTGTATTCTGGTTCGGTTCCACCAAGATTTAACACTCCCGCCCCTCCAAAACCTGATTTGCTAAGTGAGCTATCTGGGTTGGAGCAGTGAACCATCTGCCACACCTTCACAGCTCCACTCTGATGACCTGTAGCATACCACTTTATGTCCAACCAATCAGAAAATGTACTGCTTGTCACTGAGAGAATGGAATCAGATGGCAGTTGTGACGTTTTGATTAGTGCCAGGCAATCCCCATTTATACTCCAAACAGCCAGAAGAATACCAGCTGCTGTAACAATCTCTCCCGTCAAATCATTCACAAAAATTGCTGAAACTGGTGCTGGAAATTCTGGGAGCTGCCGCACAAATGCCATGGAGCTGAGATCCCATATAATAACTGTGCAATCATCTGATCCACTCACAATAAGCATGTAAGGCTGGCTAACTTGAAGGCATGTAATTTTGGCTGTGTGACCACAAAGTGCCTTCTCCAACTTCAAGCGTCGAAGTGCACGGGGCCCAAACTTGCTAACTCTCCATACATTAACCAGTCCATCATCAGCACCAGTAACCAGAATTTGACCATCATGACTAGCACTAACACAGTGAATTTGATTACCTCCATGTAAATTTTCATGTGTTGAAAGAAGTTTATCTTGTTCATAGCTCATAAATCTCAAACTACGATCAGGAAAACCCCAAGCAACATATTTGGTATATGTTCTTGGTTTAAGCAGATTGTTAGTTCCAGCCATGAGAATTTTATCATGAAGAGTGACAATTTGTGTGATAGGTGAAGAGCTTTTGCGAATCTCATGTGCAGCAAGATGACTGGAATGTTTAAGGGGATGGGGAGGAAGTTTTCTGTCAGTTCGTCTTTTCACATGGGGCTTGAGGAACAATTGTTTAGGTGTCTGCCCAAAATGATTAATTTGGGCTAAAATGGATGCTTTCATAGCGGGATCTGTAACAGAGTCTATGTCTACACTTCCTTCATATGTATAATGATAGAATACATTAACTGATTCCTCAGCGGCCTGTCCATTGTAAAAGAAATTATATTATAAACAAAATAGAAAATGAAGGAGTATGTCTTTATATCACATTTGTTGAGAACATTTTTATTGACCCAATCATCAAGAGATGTCATGTCTCAGTTTAACCATTGTAATCTATTAACAAGTAATAAGACATTGGTGATCACTACAAAATCCTGGTTATCAAATAGAGTGTAAATGCAAAATATTGCACAAAATTAAATGCAGTAATTAATGCAACTCATTCTAATATAGAACATTAAGACAATCAACAGAATGGAGGCAAATAGGACATGGAATTATACAGAAGGTAGTGAACTACTAAAAAGAAAAGCATTATTTTCCCATAATTTCATAACGAAAAAAAATATAAAGACATCGTGGAATTCCATAATGGTCATGCTCTACAACTAACTACATCACGCCCTCCTAATACATAAATGCATGTCATTATTGGAGTATAGTTTTACTGCCATTTATTACTTTTCTTGTACAGCAGTAGTCAGATAGTTTAGAAGGTCTTTCATTGCTGACTTCTCTAACTAACCTAGAGTTTGAGTTTGATAACAGCTTTTAGAAGCTAGTGACTATATTCTTAGTAATGTATAAACCTACTTTAACTCAGAAACACTTGAGCAGTGAATTTATTTTTTACCAAACAGAAACTTCTCTCAAACTCTGAAATTTAATACATGTGAACAATTAAAGAAACTGACATTAGATTGTAGAGCTAAGCCTGTAACAATGTAATAACACGATTTAAAAATTATAAGAAATAATAGTCATAGAGGGACAAGAATACAGCAAACAAGACGATACACACACCCACCTTCCCTCTTTGCTTATATCCAAAAATGAGGTCCATCCAGTGATGCAAATTTTCTGAGACATAATCTGATTCAAGAGCTTCCCTATGCTTACTGATGAACTCTCGAGTGCTTCCTTTGGCCCATGGAGGTAGGATAACATCGCCAACCTGAAAAACACCATAATAATTAAATTTACTAGTCAGTTCACTTGCATATTTGATTCCTGGATAATTTAGAAATAGCAAAGTATATATTCATAATAGGATAACCTTCTCGCCAGACTGTTTCTCTCCCAAGTCAAGATCAAACCGATTTTCCAAGAACTCGGGCATGTAGAAAAATTCTGGAATCAATTCCTTCACATCAGATGTGTTTCCCTTCCCAGCAGCACTTAGCCAAGTATCCCTTATGCTATTGAAAAGGCGATCAGCATGGTCAAACTGACCACCCTGAAGTTTTTGATTCTCTGTACTAAATGGTGGCAAGCGAAGAAGATAGAATAGGACAATTCCAGCACTAGAATAATGAGATCCATAGTGAAACTTCGGGACCTCCGGATCATCCCAGCTCTCATATCTAAAAAAAAGTTTAGTTAATGGGTGTCAGTAGGAGAAAAAAACTGACCTCTGTGATCACATTCCATGGTCACAATTATCTTTGTACGATTTAATAATTATCATATATATTACTTTAGGGATAAGTGTATAAACTATAAATAAATTTCATGCAAATACAAATAATGTCTTGCGTATCCTTCCTGGTATTATAATTCTAGAGTAAGCCCGATATTTCTAATTCTTTTTGAATGGAATAAACTTGTCTGCGTGCTGCTGAAATCCCATAAAACATTTAGCAAATAATCCCCACGCTATGCATGACCACAACAACACAACATATATAACAAATGAAAAATTACAACATACAACAAAATCATAGAACATTAAAAAAGACCAACCTTTTTCTAAACTCATCTTCACCTTCAGGTGTCTGGCAACCCATTGGTTTATCAAGCCTGCGAAACGTTTTTGGATTGGACAAATCAAGATTTTCACTCTCATAATCTGCAAGTACCCATGGAAAAACTGGATATTGGGTGAGATCACTATATCCACGTCCTGCCAAGGTGTTTAGATGCATGAGGTACTGGAAATTACTTATTTCACCACTTTGCCACCTTTTAGAAAATGATTTTGCCATTATCTTGAAAAGACGGCCACCCTCGTTGCTTTCTTGTTTTGATGATCCTGAAATAGTTGTGTCCAACCTGATATACAAAGCAGACAAATTACATTAAAAAACATATGAAACAGGTTAAGAGATGCACCCACACACCAAAAGCGTGTGGTATGAGGACCAAATTAGAAAAAAAGCTAAAATGGTGCAACATTCCCTCCGTCTGTAGATATAAGGCATTGATAACTAATACACAGGTGTTAAGAAAGTTGGCTAATTTAATAACAATAAATTTATCTTTAATAGTAATATATTTCCAAACTACCCTTAAATAACTAATCTATGTAGGTAGATAGTAATAGTAGTGGAGTTTTACATTTTAAAACTAAATTTTGAGGAAGAAACAGTTCATAGCATTTATTATTTATCAACTAAAATAATCAAGGTTATTTTGGTCAAAATTTAAATAATGCAAGGTACAATAAAAGAAGAGTCTTACAGAAAGGGGATCAGGAAATTTCAAAAACTATGTCTCATAATTATGGACAGAGAGAGTATTAAACAGCTTAAAAAGAAAAGCACCAGAATGACTGTACATATTTTAATTCCTCGGTTTTTTATGCTACAACTCATCAATATTGTAGCACAAATGCTACGACAAAAAAAAAACTAGCAATAATTTCAAAAGATATGCTACTTGCAATTGCAAATACGTTATGAAAGACATAAAACTACACAAAAAATCCAGTACCAAGCAAATTATTAAAGCCAAGGAGATAATTCTTACATGCTATTCCGAGGAAGATTTAAGGCAACTAGATTTTTAAAAACTTCTTCTCTCTCTTTTTTGTGGAAAACCAAGAGATCATTACATCCATCCATGCTAAATATTTCAATAGCAACAGGACGAAGCTGGTAATCACGTTTCAAAATCTCATGAACACTGTCAAACTTCCACATGCGCCAAGGATGAGGTAAGTTTCCACTGGTATGTACTTTCTCCTTACCCCATGCACCACCACTATACGCCCATGCTCTTCCCCCAACCAATGATTTAACTGGTGTGTTCCATGACAAAGTTGATTTGGATTGAAAATCCACACTGCCAGAAAAATCTTTCTTGACACCCAAAGCCTGATCAATAACTGAGAGCTCATCTTCATATTCCTTCTCACAAAAGCAACCAGAATCATCAATATAGAAGTTTTCAATCACATACAAACAGAATTCACCTATCAGGAATATGCCATCATGTTTGTCAAGACCCATAACCCGTTCACAGTTGTATTTAAATCGGATTTTCTCAAATGGTTCCAGAAAAGGTCTGATTAAGTATTCACCATTGTCATGCAGTTCTTTATCAGATTTATCATCAGCAATCTTAACATCATCAATTCTCATTAAAGAGGATTGCCTTGGAGAACCCATATCAGATCTTCCTTCTATTGGGATAGATATTGCACTAGATTTAGCACCATGCTCAAGTGCAGAATGGAGGCTTGCTTCATTTATGCTGCTTGCCTTGTCATCATTCCACTCATTCTTATCATAAACAGAATCTTTCACACTATCCAACTTATCAAAGAAAGGTTCATCAAACTGCTCACATTCAGAACCATTATGTTTGCTATCATCAGTCAAAAGTTGAAAATAAGGTTTTGAGTCTGATGCATCATGACCATTTTCAATTTTTCCTTTAGAAAATTCAGCTTTCTCTAATTCAAACTGTCCATCGAGAATATTCTGTATGGTATCAATTTTAAGTTTGCAGCATTCAAGTTTTTTCCGCATTCGATAAGGACCTTCAATGGGACAAAGCTGGCATTCTGGCTCTTCTGTGAAAAAGGATTTACTTAGTGGGAAAATCCCACGTTCATGCACAAGTTGTTGTAGATGGCATTGCCACTCGCTCTCTGCATGCAGAATCCATCCATACTTATCTTGCCTAACAACTCTCAACTCTGTGGACATTGCATCACGAACTAAATCCAGTGCATATCTTTGCTCATTTACCTGCTCCCAGTGCCTTAAATCCAATTTTGCAGCTTCTCGAGACTTCCTTGCCATTTCTTTCTTACGACGACCTTCCATGCCTTTGATTTTCGCTCCTGGAATCTTTGCTGATCCTGCAATATGCTGCGCCCACATCATTCCAGCACACTGCTCCAATACCTTATTCACAACCTGTTCAACATTTTGATACCACTCAAAAAACTCAGATAAACTTCTAGTCAATAATTTATCAAAACCACCATGGAGCACATCAAGCTGCTGCCCTTGATTAGACCTATAAACAAGAAAGTCTTCTAATGCAGCTCTCCTATGTACCAGAAGATACTTGAACACATCAATGGAAATATTGAGTACATTTTGTCTTCTATCATGAAGAAGAGATATCAGATTCACACATAGACAGCGATTAATATCTGTATCATTGTTGCTGGGACAGAATATAATTCTTTTATGAGCAACCAACAACTGTAAGACTGTACCAATGTCAATTCCCGTTTCATCTTGAGAGGAAGTAGAGGACAATCTCTTTTTTGGTTCATTAAGCAAACCCAACCGTAGAAGAAGATCATCTTCCCCTATATTGACTAAGAATGATGGGAGAAAGCAATATAATATCATTCGATTAGTGTTTCTAAGAATTGAATGGACATAAGCCTCTAATTGCTTACTTCCTCTTGATATTGATAAAAGCCTTTTTTCAATAGGAGCAGCTTCTTCAATTCTACCATCTTTGTTTGCCAATTGCAGCATTGATAATAAGAACTCAAGAGTTTTCAGTACCCCTGAAGGCTGAGGAAAAGCACCCATGTATACCCGATCCACAATCATCCCGCACAAAGCATCCAAATTTGTGGACCAGCGAATCTTATCCAATTTTTCCTCATCTTCTTCATCATCACGTAGCAGTCGTCTTTCAAGGAAGTTTATAAACCTACTAAGGCATAGACCTTGGAAAACTAACACAGACTCACCATCAACATGCAGATGAACACTTTCCAAGATGTTCTCTATGAGCTGTGATGCTTTGATCTGTTCGGTCACAAAATCAGAAAGGACTTCTGCAATGAAATCTAACACAGCAGTAGCTCCAGCAGAACATGGACCACCACCATATCCAGAATCATCTGTGTCCAAAAGCAACTTCGACGTAACAGTAAAGTGAGCATTCGCAGAAGATGGCCCTTGAGAACTAGACTTTTGATTTGAAGATAAATCAAACTCTGTAGCAGACATGGAAGAGTCAAAAGAAGGAGTGGCAGTCAAGGGAGACTTAGCTTCATTATGGCTTGCACTTCCCAGCCAAGATGTCAATGCAACAACTGGTGCCGAAGAAGGGGTATGGGGAATTCTTGAACTGGACTTTTCCGAAAATACGGGAGAATCCAGCGCAACAAAAGAGGCTGAACTCTGGGAATCTGTTGGTTGGAGAATGTCCAAATTGCCTTTGATGCTGTGAAAGCTGAATTCGTGGGCACTGGAAGCAACAGAGGCTAGATCAGCATTATCACCATCCAAGCTCTGAACAGTTTGTATGTCTTCACGGACAGATTTATTTGACTCCAGCTCGGAGACAGGGATATTATTCTGTGATCTCTCACCAGCCATAGAGTTTGGTGGTGCAATCATATCATCAGAACTTGAACTTACCTGTCCTTGAGGAAAACTTCCAACACTGATGGAGGTTTTGATAGACTGGTCCTGATCCAGAGGCAAGCTAGAAAATGTATTTTGGGAACTGCATGTATCATCACAATCATTTAAGGTTTTCTCTTCTGTCACTGCCGAAAGTTCTTTGGCCATTTTAACAGCATGTGCAGCCCTGCAAAAGCAAAAGGTTTTGGTTCAATAACAACAACTCAATTCAATTGGACTGATGATCACCAGGTTAAGTAGTCAACATATGATTAAAGAGGAAACAAAAAATTGGAGAATACAAATTAATACAATAAAAATAAAGGATACAGAGGTTATCTCGTAACAAACCTCACACAAGAAAAATATAGATCTATGCAGCTTTCAAGAAATTCTGCACGTCTACAAACAGCAGTAAAAGGGGGACACATTTTAGCCAGATCAACCATAAATCTTAGAACGGCAGTTGCAGCAGCAGGGGCTGATGCCTCTCCACCCATAAGGCGAGCAGCATATGTCTTGTGCATCAGAGCTTCCCCCTGAAGCTCACCAGCCATGTCTGAATTTCCCTCTACAAGTTCAGCCACAAGGCTTGCACCAACCTGGGAAAGATTACCAGTTTGGTGGGCACGCATTGCTTGCATGCTTACTCTATCAAAAGTTGTTTTTGCCATGGCAATTACAGAATCCAACAACTCTACAAACTTCAGTTCTGTAAAACTTCCATCATTTGGCATAAGGGCATGAAAGTCCAGCATTCGGACCTCTGGTAACCTTGGGTAAACTGGTTTGCCAAATATCAAACAAAATAGAATATAGTAGATGTCTGGGGAATCATAGAAACTGGGTAGCACCCGAACTAAACCTTGATAACCTCCACCTGTGCGAAATTTAATTGCAAACGTTGGAGAGGAAGTAAGACACACACCAAGTAGAGTCATGACCCATCTCATACTTGTGGGATGAACAGCTTCATCAAGAAAATACGTAATTAACTTTGATGAAACAACTTTATGCCACAGCTCAAGCAACTCTTCTGATCTAATAGTGACCTGTAGATCAATAAACATCTCTAGCAACATATTTCTGACAATTACATGTTTACCCATTGATTCTCTCATAATTGGACGCTGTGGAACCAACCCGGGGGGATCAAACGTCATAATCACAAATCTAACCACATTTTCAAGCTCAGAAGATAGAAAACCATCCTCCAAAATGACCCCAAGCAGTACAACCAATTTTTCAAGGACGGGAACCTCAACATCACCCCTTTGCAACGTCACTAGTAAATGTTGAACAAGGTTAATTCGCCGCAAAATTGTAAGATTGTGATTTCTGTACCAATGCATGGACACTAAATTTTCAAGAAATCCAAGTAATGCAATTTGGATTGAAACTGAGGCAGTTACCCACAACGTCCAATCCAATAAAACATGTTCAACCATGTCTGCATTTGACAAGACAATGCAATTTGAAGTTTCAGCAGCAACATCAGTATTTTCCAGCTCTGAAATGTGACTAAATGAATCCTTTTGTGCAGAAAAATCATCCATGTCCCCTGGAGATCCAACTGAAGAATTCTCATCCGAAAACTTCGACAAAAAATTATCCTCGAGACCAGTTTCCAGCAGAGATGAAGCAGGAGACAGAATAGTCTGAATAGTCTCCAACTTTTTTGGTTCAGAAAAAGAAGCTTCACATGCAGCAATCTGAAAGAAGATCTCAAGAGATTGCATGTCAAATAATGACATTCTACGACGCAGAAAAAGGGTAAGCAGATGGTAGCCCCTATAAGTTTGCATGTCCTTAAGATTCTGAGTATTTTGATGAAGTGCACATGCAAGGAGAGTTAGGGCCATATGTAGCATATCCCTTGTTTCTGCTGCTTCAACAAGAGCAAGAACAAGTTCCATCCCACCAATAGGGCGGATTGTCTCTCCAATCACACCTTGCTTGCAAATATAAATATCTCCACAGAGACGTCCAAGGCGTGGAATACCTGCAATCCCCAAAATCAAAATAAGACTGAGATTGAAGAAACAAACAAAATAAGAGAATGAAACATAACAGGTAACTTTCTAAATTTAGTTACACACCTCCAATTGGAGAGGCCGCAGCAGACATAGGATCTACCAGATTCAGCATTGAAAAGCTACCCGATGATCGAATGAATTCCGTGGTAGTTCCATCAAATGCAAAAATAAGTTTCTTTCCAGAAAGCTGTAAAGAAAGGTTTCCAAGTCTCTCCAAATCCCAAACAATTCCACTCCCATCTGCTTTTAAATCTCCTTGCTTGCTGGTAGAATCCTGTCTCTGACCCCCATTGGCAGCCAAAGTCAAATCAGCATCTAAAGAATCTAATATGGCCATACTACCACCACCACAGGCCTGATTAGGTACAAATTGAAGAAGATCTGTGTCCTGGAAGAGTCCCCTGTATCCTCTACCAAGTATGTACATAAAACAAATACATCCTGGTGTAAGCACTTCCTCAAAAAGATAGCAAGAGCGTAGTTTCCATGTCAAGTCACTAACTCTAGCATTTCCAACTGATGTCCCAATAGTTACCTGCAATTGTTTACCAGGTGGGCATGGTGAATATCCTAATTTCCCAGTGTGTCTTAGCTTTCCATTAAGATAAACATACGCAAAACTAGCTTGGAACAGCCCAGCAAGAGCATTTGGTTTGCTGTGAATGACTGCAAGGTGATGCCACCTTCCTTCTTCAAGTTCTAAACCAGAAATTGATAAGAACGAAGAGTTGCTGGTTGCAAGGGTTAAAACACCATCCTCCTGGAGATATAGTTCTGCATAGGTTGCAGTATCATTGTTTGTAGCACCAACCGAAAAAAACCTTAAGATATGTCGTTCATGCAACCCACTTGAACCAGAGCGCTTCTTGGAAGAGGCAAATTTTGAAACGTCAGTGTCTTTTGATTGTGATTTTAAAAAATTACGAAACTGGAACCAACAAACAAACGAATAACCAGCAGCTGGGGGCCATGATCTTTCACCCAAGGAAACCTGAATGGCTGCATGCCCAATCTTGCTCATATCCATCTCCACAAATGGTGCCATAGAAATATTTTCTGAGGTCATGTCTTCCATCAGAATTAACTTTTCGATAATTTCAACAATTATATGACCTGAATTTTTCATCCTCATTTGCAGCACATATCTAATGAGCATACGGAGTTCAGAAGCAGATAGCCTAATCAATAGAAACATATTTTTATTAATATAAGTATAGTTGTAGATTAAAATGCCATAATTTTAGAACAACGGCAGTAAGAATATTCTCCATACCTGTAAGAACCAAGGACTTCCACAATTTTCAATGCATAAGTGAGTAAAGAAGACGAACCCAAAAGGAAAGGGTGGATTGTGTCCAGCAAAAGTTCCACACAGCCTATATATAACATAAATAATCAAGTTAGCATTAAGGAATAACAAATAACAACAAACAATATAGTACATACCTATAGATGTGAGGCTTTCCTGATTGAACGGACCAGCACGGGCCAACTTTTCAATCAGGTCTAGAAGTTTTAACTGCACCATCGGCGTAAGCAGCAATAATGAACGAATCAGAACTCTAACAGCACTGGCATTGTAAACCCGCTCTTTGTCAGGATTAACTGGACCTGATGGAGTCGATAAAAGATTATGAGATGACTCATTCTCAATTGCATTTGATTTTGTCAAACCCTCGGATGTTAAGAAAGGCGGAATAACAATTTCAAGGCCAAGTTCCAACATCAACTGGATGACTTGTTTTTCATGCTCAACACACAACAAGCCAGACTCACTAAGAAGATCAAAGAAAGTTTGTGATGATATAATTGTGTGTAACTTCATTCTATTAACAGCATTGTCGGATACTCCAGCAGTTACAACACGCAACAAATACGTAAACACCTTAATGTAAACATTCAATGAAGATTGATCCGAGTCCTCCCCGTCGCTTTGGAACCCATGGAGTGTTGTTAGTAAAAGGGAAAAACCAGTGGCTTCCCCAAAAACCTTCTGAGCAGAATTATTAACTCCCAGGATCCGCCATAGTGCTCCCATAGTGTCACACTTTGCATCAAGGGAAAGTCGGTATTGTGATCCTGAAGCACCGGTAACCATTCCACTTTTCAAAATTTCAATCAACACACCTAATTCATCAGGATGAGCCTGGAAAAAGTTACAATCGGATAGTCATCATGATGATTTAAAGTGAAACAACACTTAAGTAGTTTTGTAGACAGGATGCATCCGCACACATTCAAGAATTACTGTTTTCTGATTAATAAACAATCATTATGAGCCAATAACTGCACAAATCCAGTCCAAATTTAGAACAGAATTTATTTTAGAGAATATGAACAAACCTGAGATGTATCTTCAATTATAAGACATGACAATATCCTAAGGACCCCTGATCGATGTACATCAGACACCAGAAAAGGTAATATCACATTCACACCACTAGCTGAGCGGAATGAAGCTTGATTAGCCTCTGCTTTCTTCAATAAAGACACCATGCAGTCCCAGGCAATAGCAATTGTACCTTCTACATCAAAAATAGGAAACTTGCCAGAACCAGATTCCATAAGCTTGGGTGAAGTAATGATAACATCCTTATTGTCCATATGTTTCTTGAAATTGTTTGAGCTATTTTTCCTCTCCAACTGCTCTGCGTTAACAGTCTGTTGATCAGGAGCCAAAATCCTGTGTTGCTTCAGATCATCTAGCATAACTTCCAAAACACCAACTTCTCGCAAAACTTTCTTGTACTGTTGGTCAAAGGACAAGAGTTTTACAAAGAAAGAAAGAATTGTCTGCTTCAACGCTGAGGTTATTGGTTGCTGCAACAAACAGCAAAGTGAAAGTAGCTCTTGTTCAGGAACACAATTTACTACAGTCACAGCATACTCTAGAATTTTCAAGATTATCTCTTGCAAATGAGAAGGAAAACCGGCCATATTTAGGATTAAAAGTGGAACAGTTCGTAATTGCTGACACAAGCTATAGTTCTCTATGTGGCCTGAAAATAGTTTAAAAAGTCTATTTAATACTTCAGCCTGCAACTTCCAGCTATTAGCTTTGAGGAGAATATCTTGTAACATCTGGACTGCTTCAAGGTCTTTAATTTTATCATTTTCCTTCTCCCAAGGTTCATCACCGAGCCAATCAGAAGATAAGGTACGACTTTTGCTATGACCACCACCCTTGTTCTGAGTAGATTTAGAACCCTTACCTACATAAGCACGTGGAGACTCATTTGGTCCAGTTTGAGCTAGACTAACAAGGACATCTAGCAACCTAGACAATGTGGGCGAAAGATATTGACCGGAGGACTGTTCTTGTTCATTGGAATTTTGTTCTCTGCTATTTTGGGATCCATCTGAAGCAATATTTTGCTCATCAAATGTATCTGAATGAGCAGATTGAAAGCCCTGATTCTTTGTCATGTTGGACAGGGTTAGTGCAAATTGAACTAGGAATTGATATCCATGGCCGTTATGCATATCCTCTCGAAGTCTGACACTAGCAGCCTCTGCAGAACCAATATAACAAATCAGAACTACAAAACGTTGGCATCCTTTAAAAAATAACCGTAAAATAAATATATTTAACTACAGTTTAGCCAATGATATTGTTTGTGTATTTGAACACCATACGTTGCTCTTCTGATAAAATTAGAAAATTACCTGCTCTATATGACAACTCTACACACTTGAGTAACAAATCAACAATGCCTACTGTATATGCAGCATCTCCACAATCAGGATCAAAATCTTTCACAGCCAATAAAAGAACTTTTATCTGCATGGAGGAAAAGTAATCACAGGATTAATTTCAAAATCATATAATGAATACTATGAACAATATGGATCAACCTTAGTGCAATATTCTACAAAAATGAAACTGCATAAAAGCCACGTGCACTAACTTCATAATTGACAAGTCAGTTAAAGCATCATCCAATAGAGTCAGGGAACACAGAACTTTCAAATTTAAAACAATCAGACATGATTGTTTAATAATTTTATTTATTTTATTAAGATGTGATTTGAGCACACCAGAGTTATGAGTTCAATTACAACAATTTCTTTAACTATATGACAACTTTCAGAACAGTCTTTTGCTTGAACACAAGAAAAATTCAGTATTAATGTTTCATGACATTGTAATTATTATGTTAAGACTGCCAAGATTGCTAGATTTATGTAGAAATATCTAGTGTGGCCAGTTGATTGCTGGAGATATGTTTCTAAAAGTTCTAAACTGGTTAGATACATATTTTACGGCAAATGCAGAACTTAGTCAATGTAAGACCAATCCCATTGTATTTTTCTCTGAATAATCAAACTGGTCAAGAAACCAAATCAATCATTCAAGAACAGTATTGACTGTTACTATAAATCCAAGTACTCTATATTTGTTCATAATTTCTCCCCCAAGCTAAATTGTTAGTACCCTTGCATCATGTTTATAATTTTTTTTCCTCGCCCATCCCTTAAGCTTTGCAAGGAAGAGCCTAACATGACATGACCTTACAGATTTTTTTGCAGTTGATAACAAATCTTAATTTCTACTACAGAACACATTTTTCTCAAACCCGCAACATATTTTGCATGTATGTAATTAGTGCAAAAGATCATGTGATATAATGTTTTGTAAAGAGTAGAACATCTTATAGCATAGCAAACCAGTTTGCTCCTCCGGTTACATGAGATTGCAATAGACCAAAAGGAGATCCTTTTGTCACAACAATAAATCTTAAAACTACACCAACCCTCCCCTTCACCATTTACTAAAAGCAAAATAACAACAATAACAATAATAAATAATTTAAGCTTCTCCTCTTGGAAACATAACATAATAATGTATCATTGCAAATTACCCCACAGATGCTGTTGAACATTGACATATGACATCAAAGTGATAAAAAAATGAACAAAAACTGCATGGTATTAATATATAAACAAGAAATACAATATCAGTTCTAAGACAACTTCTTTGACATACAGAAGTATTTAGATTTGAAAGATAGATGACATACCAAATGATGCTTGCGGATGTATTTAGCCGTGCTTCCATAGTCATTTACCAAAAGAAGACCAAGTATCTAGAATTATGAGCAGAAAAAACATAAATATTCAATATTCAAGCATCAGAATAATAATATCAGCTCAAATTCGTTATCATATGCAATATTTATATCATTTTTTACTGCAGAAAAATGTACCACAGTTTACCTGCATAGCATGTCTGTGAAGTTGTATGCTGTGCAATGGAACAAGTCCTGCCTTATAACGAGAGAAAACAATCAAAGATCCCTTGGCAACCATTTGAAAAAGCAACTGAAGTGAATCATCTTCTATCAAACTCTGTGCTGCTGATGGATGACTTGCTAGAGCTTTCATGACATGCACAACACTTCCTTCTACCTGCATCAGCAAAATAGTTTAAAATGCAAATTAAGAAAATGCACAAAAGTGATTTTAGAATATCCCAGTTACTCATAACCAAGTCATTTTTTATGGTTTATGCTCTCAGGCTAAGGAAATATAGAGTTTACAAAACCACAAATAGAATAAACAGGAGGAACTCTTTAAAAATAAATGGTTTGTTTGTCCTACAATCATGTGCAAAAAAATAAAAATACATATTCAAGGAACGTATATCATGCAGAGAACAGAACCTCAAGTCGGCGGTTTTTCCCAACTTCATCAAAATCTTTTTGTAATATGAGGTTTTCTTCCCGATCGATAGCACTATTTGACCTTTGAATGGTTACATCAGGATCGAGAAGGGCATTCAGAGCTTGAATGAGACAGCAAAATATCCCAGAGTCAAGTAGAGATTGCTTGTCAATAGGCTACAAAAAAATTATATACATAAAAACTACTGCTTAAAGTTCATGAGACAATTTAGCAATATACAATTACACAAACACAATGGGTCTCAGTAACACCAAGATCAAGATCACCAGTATTGATTACACAAATATTTCAATCCAAACAAATAACAGATGGAAACACATACATATTTTTTTCTGTAAATAAATTAACACGTATTCATTCTATAGCTCCTAATAAAAACTGACTTGGCAAAAAAAAAACTTTTTTAGAAGCATACCCCAGAAACAAGGATTTCCACTGAAGTTAATAAATTTGCCCCTGGACTGATTCCATCCTGCATGGAAAGGAATCTCTGTAAATATTAAAAGCAAATAGAAAAGCAGGAAAAAGAAAGACATAAAGAAATGACTAAGAGAAACCTTTGTGACTTCTGAGAAAAACTTTAAAACTTGAGCAGCATCCAAAGATCTTGTTTTACTGCTGATTTTTAACTTCTCTATGTCCGTCACAAATGCTCTCCCCACAACAAATGAGAATATATGGGTTTCAACTAACCTGTTTCCCACCAACATTGCAAAAGCCGGTTAATAAACTCCAATCACCAAGATGAATTAACATATTTTAGCCTTTTTAAGAATGCCATATATATCTAACCAGGAATATGCAATCTATATTTTTCAAAATCTTCAGAATGAAAATGGGAAGATGTAAACCAACTCCCAAGTTCATTTTATGATAATGGTATCCAGACATATACTCGTGGCAGAAGTTGTTACAACTTTGGGAAAGGGCAGTTAGTTAAAACAGTCAGGATATTAATTAGTTAGTTAAGGGGCTAATGAGTTAAATAAATAAGAGGATGTAAGGAGAAAGGATTAACACTCGTTTGTAAATAGAGTATTAGCTCTTTGAGAAGGGGAAACCCTTAGAGGAGAGATTGCCCTTCTATTCATTGTTCTTTTAATCCTATAATGTAAAATCTTTCTTTTCTTTCTTGGTCCTAAATCGCTACTTTGTAACAGAATGAGACAAGTTCTCACCTTCAACCAAAGAACATCCATAATTTTAAAATAGATTTTAGTCTTCTGAAACACAAGGTGCATCAACTAGATATTTAAAGTTCACTTGATAACCAAGAACACTTCCACTTAAGTTACAAAAACCTTAAATATCACAATGTTCGCCCTCATATATTCATTCCAAAACACTAGAACATAACAGTTAAGCAGATGAGTAGCATTACTGCACCATAAACAACCAAAGCAAATACATGCAAAAGAATGTAAACACTTCTAACTGACGATGCATAGTAGGTTTAGGCTTATCATTCTACAAATCCAATAACCCTATTACTTGAGGAAAAAACATTTCCTCCTACCACCTAATCAAAACAATGATGTTCATATAGATTAAGTTATGGGTAGCAGTGCAATTAAGCTAAGGAAAAAAGTGTTTCATTACATTGTAACTAACTGAGCTACATTAGCATGCTGCTTCACTAATCTACAAAAGGCATCTATGCTCAAATTCAAGGCCGCTTCTTTTTCCTGCAAGGAAATGAGAAAGCATGAGCAACTCCTGATTTATCATCATCAACTACAACATGTCAAATTTGCATGAGACCGTCAAAAGAAATAAGCAATGACAAAAACCTTCTCAGAGCTGGATGACCGAAACTCTTCCCAGAATCTCTTGAAGTCCAATTCCAGTTCATGTTTGTCCCTGATTTAAATATATAAAAGGTCAAAATCTCGTCTAACATCTTAACGAGAGTGTGTCATAACAAAAAACAATCCATGAAAATCATTTCTAACCAATTATGAAACACATTAGAACTCGAAATTTGATGCATCAAATAAAAGTATTTTAATATACAGTACAATTAATACACTAATTCACCAAAACGTAATATAATGCAGGAAATGTGCTGAAATCTGTCAATGCTGCAATGTGGCAACAAAATCATGCATCAACTAACATGTCGAATGGATGTGTAAAACCAAAAACTAACATGTTTTCATCATTTTAAACAATTGGCTAGTCTTCCATCTTGCAACCAATAAATAAGAATGCTTTGGCAGCCGCAAATAACTAAATAAGCAGAAAAGCCAACATGCCCAAAAATCCAAACCCCCATTCCGAAATTAGGATACCCATGAATGACCTATCATGCAGTTAAGCTCCAATAACTAACAAATAAACCACTATTTGCACCATGCACCAGTTCAAAACTGGAACGTTAGTAGTGAAAAAAAGTCAACAAATGGAGCTAGTTGCAGACTCCCACACAGGGAAATAGATTTAGTAACCATGCGGACAAGTTAAAACTATCATAAAAAACGGCAATCTTGTGCAGCAACAAAAAATACAACTATCGCATGTAAATCAACTGCAAATTCTACAAGGAAATTGATAAGATACGGAAAACACAATTTTGAGCACCATACTTCAAGAACCAAGTTTTTTTCTGCCCAGCACTGTCCCTTTCATATACCAAAAACTGGCCTCAGAACAATCCTTAGCTCCTTACAACTTAGCATTGACAACCCACATAGACAGCACCTCAAAAAAAAAAAACAGCAAATAGAAAGTAATAGGATCTTACAACTGCACCGAACTCTACGATATGCCTTAACCATAATCTATTCCATCCTTCCACAGTTGAAAAGACAGAAACTACAACCACCTCTCTCTATCTTCCATTGTATATTTTAATCTCTGTTTGCGAGCAAATCAAAGCCAATGCAACACTCAAATCATCCCACTCGAACAACAATTTTTCATTGCTCAAACTTAACCACGTAACTAAGTGTACCATAAACCCAAAAAAGAAAATTAAAAAAAAAGATATAAATATAAGGACCTGGTAGGGGACGAAGAAGAAGAGGATTGCGAAGCTGAAAAGACATTGTTGTCGCGGGAAGAAGAGGGGGGAGGAGAAGCAGAAGGAGCAGCAGAGGATGGCGATTGAGTGAGGCCAACCTTCTCTTTGAAGTCCTTAAGCAATGTAACCCATTTCATCGTTTTCCCTTTCGATCCTTTAAACATATGAACACCTCTATCATCCGATGACCATTCACCAGATCCGCCAACTACCTACCACACCCTCCGATTTCCCTCCGAAAAGGGAAAAACCAAAACACCATTCAAACCAATCTCCCAAACCAAACAATCTCCGATTCCAGCAGCAGCAAATGCGCCCCTCCGTGCCGATCAAAAATGGCAGCAAGATCTACCAGATTGCGATTCCCAGGCTCTTCTTTCCGATTTGTCAATTCAGTTCTTCTCCGCGTTTCCTTTTCCTAATCTTTTTTTTATTTTTATTTTTTAACTCGGTTCGATCAATCTAATTTTTTCTAATTTTTCGGAAAATGTTTGGGTTGTTCGCAGCCCTAGAAAGCAGGGGGAGCTAACGAAAGATAAACAAAAAAGATGAGTAGTGTTGTTTCGGTAGAGAAACAAAAATAAATGCCAGTTTCTAAGTTTTTTCAAAATTAAAAATAAATAAAAATAAATAAATATTCGGAAATCGTTTCTCTCTCTGTGTCTGTGTAATTGTGTGTTCCTCTTTCGGACGGCCACTCGCACCGCGGTGTTGCATCAACAAATCGCGTTTCTCATATTAATATAATCAACTCTATCTCTTGAGTTTTGAGTTTTCGCGCACACACCTCCACCACGTCATCGTGGGGTCCACCAGTGAGAAGGGTCCACGTGGAATCCCGTGATTGAAGGACAATACGTGAAACCCTCGTCCCTCCCACTCTCTTTTCTTCTTCATGCAATACCCTTCGATTCAAATCACTGTAATCTTCTTTGCCACGTCACACATTTATTTATTTATTTATTTTGAAAACATTTTTGCATATTTCTTAATGGCAAAGACGCCAAGGTTTCTTAGCGTCGGAGAAATGGCAATGGAGTTGTTGCCCTATTTCATTTTTACTTTTTCACCTTACCAACCAAAATCAAACACTCTTCTTACATTATATTAAGTTCTTTAACACGCTATACTTTCCCTATTTATTTATTTATTTCCAATGCAGCTCACACCAAAACTATTCCTTTTTCTGTAAGCAAAGGTTAATTCCCGTATTACTAGATAAAATTAAAAAAAATATTTAATATACGTTACATTTTTAATTCCTAATATAAAAATATAATTGAGTTGGAAGAAGATCCAAAAATACTGTACATAACTAGTATTTAATCAAGTGTGGAGGATTCTAGATTTTTTCATCCATGGTGGTAGATTTGATTAATTGCAGGGCTCTTTTTTATAGACAGTACGTTACATTAATCTATTTATGACACAAAACCTATTTATGAACCATTAAATGGTTTAATTATATAGACATACATATAATATGTTTTAAATAATTAATTTGTCAAAAATTTAACTTACACGAATTATATCACTTTATTGAACAGTAGGTTTGCAAACGTTATACTGTGCTGGGGGTGGCAGATCAATTTATTCTATCATTAAATAAGTCATTTAGATATTAAATTTTAATTAATTCAATCATGAAATTATAAAATAAATTTTATTTATAGTTCGTGTGTGATTATATGATTAAAACTTACTAATCCTATGTACTCAGTTGATATCATAAGTTAATCTCGCCTCTGTTCACTCTTATCCATTAAGTGCATATATTTAAAAAGAAAAAAAATTCGAGTTATGGGAGAATTTTGAATGAACGAGTATCTTCTTCTGAAAACAATAAACATTTATTCTATATTAATGAAAATGTATAATACAAAATATGTGTAATATATATTATAGTTTTTTAATAGACAAGAATGTTTATGTATATAATACTCAATTTTATTATTTTTATTTTTTATTTTAAGAATATTTAGTATTTAGATGCGTTCAAGGAATGAGTATATAAATTGTCTAAGTGAAAGGAATTCTCCTAGTTTAGGATTTGGGACACATTTGTATTCTGCGTCACTGTTTTTACATGTGACTAAGATCAATCATCGTATCCAAAATATTATCCACTTTAAAAATTAGTGTTCCGTCTCGATTTTATCCTTAAAAAACATCATAATTAAAAAAAAAATATCATTCATCTCAACTCGTAAGTAAAATGAGACTACCGTAACTAACATTAAAAAATTGAAAATTAATGTAGAATGATTGACACTAACTAGTTATTAGTATTGGCATTGTGTCTCGTGACATACCGATTCTAAAATATTGGAAACTATGACACTAGCTGCAGCGTGAAGGATCAAATACTAATCGAATTAACCAAGGGAACGTAGCTACAATATAAATAAATTAGTATAATATTATTTGGGCATAATGTTATAAAGATGTGCAATTAAAATAATTATTAAAACTTGTCAATGACACTAATTTCAAATATTTTAAATAATATAATTGTAGCATCACTAACCAATGTTATAAATTTTAAATATAATTAATAAATATAGCATTAGTCTGTTAAAAATAATAGTCAACGCTGTAAAAATTTATAAAATCGAATTTTCTGTCTACTCCAAGTGCTCTTTGTTTAGTATTTGATTAAGCATCTGTATAATTACTAACTTGTATACTTATTACGTTATTTGTTGAAATAAAAATAACAAGAAAATAAATTGAAATTGATAATTAAAAATGCCAAAATAGATTATGAAAACATCAAAATATAATAAGTATATATCCATTTTATGAGCAACACCTAATTAAAAGACCTCCAAATGTGCAATCACTTCAATTTGATAAAATTTGTATAAAATAATTTGAAGTAAGAATGCATTCAATTTTAATTACAACATCAAAAGGAAAAAGACTTCAATTCAACCGTCACAGGGACTTGAAATGAGAGATTATAAACCATGAGTAATCAAAATATTATGCAATGATTAAATCAAAATAAAGTATAATGATTATTAGGCACTTTGAAATTTAACTTAAAATCTATCATGGAAAATATTATGTGTCATATATCACTTGTCAATCACTAAAAAGATGTTAATAGAATACAAACTTGAAAATTTTTAAAAATCAAACTAAAAAAATACAACGGTATACTTTTTAATGCCATTAGTAACCAAACCAATAAACCAATAAGAAATAACAGTGAAAACATAAGTATAGTAGAACATACAAATTAATTGTAAATTTAATTTGAAACAATTATAAGTGGAAACATAAGTATAACAAAAACATATAAGACAATGTTTAAGTTGTAAAAATGTTTTAATTTGACATTCTTATGGGTCAATCCTCGTAATATAACATATAAGTCAATGTTTAGATTGTAAAAATGTTTTAATTTGATATTCTTATGAGTCAATCCTCGTAACATAACATATAAGTCAATTGGTTGTAGGTGCATCAATTATTCTCAATGGGGTAACTACTAAAGGGAAGATTATTACAAGTGACATTAATTGATATGTGACGTAACTAAAGGTGGATCAATTTATGAGGACACTATAAGTTATAATCTAACAAGCTTGTTTGTTAATGAGACACCCACTTAGTCGTAACTAAAAAGTTCTTTTGAAATAACTATTGTCATTAATTTTCAAATTATAAATGTGATTGAGTTCAAACAATTATAATAATAAATAAATTCCTACTACTAGGAAAACTCACAGTCCAAGGAATGTCCTCATAGTAACGATAATAGATCCCATATGAACTGAAAATGTCTCACTTCAAACCATAAAATATGCAACAAAATTACAACTGAAAATGAAACACAATAAAGGTTTCAAAGTCTAAAATATCAGACAACCAACTTTTACATTACAACTTTAGAACATTGCAAAATTCATAGTGTTTCAATTTTATATGATTTTGTTTTGCAAGTTTAAAATGTATTACTCGATCTTGAAAAGAAAAGCCTGGTATACTTGTTCGAGGAGATAATTACAACACAAATGTAACAAAAATAGTTAGAAAAATTGTTAGGATGTGAATTTAAAGTTGTTTACAAAGGGGATATTTTAATGTAGTGGTCCATATACTATATAGGTTAGAGTTCAATATGAATTTAAACAAATTATTTTCCTACAATATATTGTCAAAGTTCAATAATTTGGAAAAAAATTAGAATATATATTAGAAAACACACCTTTATGGCAATAACAATATAGGGTTTCAGCTCCACGTAAGAACTTTTACCCCAATAACAACAATAATCGATTATAAACATAAAAACACATTAAAATAAGAAAATTGATTACAATTTTAGAATGAATCCAAAAAAATCATATATAGGTTAATGAAATTAGATAATTGGCAAATTCTCTCTGCACCATATCATTTTTTATATGCATCCAACACAACTTTCTAAATCCAACTTTGCCATTGTCTCCTTTCTTTTGAAAAAAAAGCTATAGAGGAGTTGTTGTTGGGGCAATGTTGGTGTGGTGGTGGAGAGAAAGTTTCACTCTTAGTTGCGGTGCACATTGTTCTGCTGTAAGAGTGGATTTCGTAATCTAGATTAGTTGTTAGAGTGGGCGAGAAGTATTGACTATAGTTATGGATTTGTTATTGTTATATTAAGGTCAGATACATGGACGGGGCAACAAGAAAGGATGACGTACATATTATTAGGTTGTGAGATAGGAGGTAAATACAAACAATATAAAAAAGACGTAGATATCAATCGAACTAGAAGTAAGAAATGTGAGTGTCCATTCAGATTGCGAGGCAAACTCGTCAAAGGTGGTCAAGGGTGGATGGTTGAATTAATTTGTGATTCTCACAATCATGATTTGACAGAGACATTGGTGGGTCATCTGTATGCTGGAAGGTTAAGTGTTGAGAAAAAAGCTATGGTTGAGGATATGACTAAGACTTAAGTGAAACCAATAAATATTTTACTAACCATAAAAGAGAGAAATGAGAAGAATGTAACGACGATAAAGCAAGTTTATAATGTAATGAGTGTTAGTGAAGATCCCAACGAGGTCACATAACAGAAATGCAACAATTCATGTTGTTACTGGAGCAAGACATGTATGTGCATTGGTGTAGGTGTGAAGAGGTGTCAAATGTCGTGCAATATATATTTTGGACACGCCTAAATTTAGTAAAGCTAGTGAACTCATTTAACATTGTCATATCGATGGATAGTACGTACAAAACGAACAAGTATAGGATGTCGTTACCTGAGGTTTTGGGACTACATCAACTAGTTTGATTTTTTCTGTTGCATTTTGTTTACTACCAGCTGAAAAGGAAAATAATTTTGTGTGGGTCATTGACATACTTAAAGGGTTGTTTTTTAAAGGTGATCCATACCCTATGGTGGTGGTATGTGATAAAGATATTACCTTAATGAATGCAATCATAATTGTGTTTCCTGAAGCTTATAATTTGCTCTATCGATTTCACATAGATAAAAATGTGAAAGTAAAATGTAAAATGTTAGTGCATCTAAGAGAGGCATGAGATCAAGTAATGCAAGCTTGTGGATCTGTTGTGAATTGTGATATTGTTGAGGCCATTGAAGATCGTGTCAATGTTTTTCAAGTTGTTTGTTCTTCATGGCCTATATTTGTTAATTATGTGATGGGTACATGGTTACGTCTACATAAAGAAAAATTTGTGATGGCATGGACATATAAGGTGATGCACTTAGAAAACACAACAAGTAACAGGGTTGAGGAAGCACATTGGAGTCTAAAGAGAATTCTTCAAAATTCCTTGAGAGATTTATGTTTCTATTGGGATTCGATCAACAAGATGATTATTTTACAACATAATGCAATGAAAGCTTCATTTCAAAAGAGTTTGCATGTGGTTGGACATCAGTTTAAGGTTACAACATACAAAAAATTGTTATATTTTGTGTCTAAATATGCTTTGAACCTTATTGTCGAAGAGCTTGATAGAGTTAAATATGTGGGGTTTGATAAAAATAGGTGTGGTGGATGTAGTCTTACATGTACTCATAATCTTCCGTGTACGTGTCAATTGGCTTCATTTGGTGTGGGTAGCGTACCACTTAAATCAGTACATGTCATATGGTCTCAATTAAGCTCTGAAGATATTGCAATTCAACAATGTTCATCTGAGTTATCAATTGAGAAAGAATTTGAGGTGATCGCGAAGCGCTTTAAAGAGTTGGACGTTGCAGGTAAGGTTAACATAAATTGCAAGAGATTGTCTTTCCAGAGAAGACATTTATCTACGCGCTACATGATAAGGTCAAAACAAAATGTGCTATAAAGATGGCTCATCCTACCAAATTCATGAGATCAACTAAGAGAATCTCTTCTTATTTTGAACACGTGGATTTCATACACTCACAACATGATAGTTATTCAAGTAAAAAATGCAGTGAAGGACACATGTCTTATCAATTAATGTTCATTACTTACCAAGTCATCCCATAACTGTCTAGCCACATTATCTTCATAATTAATCAGTAATGACTTATCCATTCGTCCTCCTGGATAGCCTTCGTCATCAATTTTAACTTCTTCTTGTTCAATATAATCTTCAAAGTCCTCATTTGGAACTGAAGTACTAAGACCACCACACATTCTTCTCACAAATGCAGCTAGTCGCACACTGTCCAAATTAGAAGATTATCCTCCTCTAGTCCTAACCATCTTACTAATCATAAAATACCATCAAATCAAAAACAAAATTGGTTCCCTAAAAAATAGACAAGTTATTAAGGGTAATTTGAGGAACTAATCGTTCCAAACTGAAAACCAAATAAAACACTTGTTCAGTCATAAATAGCTAAGTGCACTAAACGAAAACTACAGAAGTAAAAGCAATGACTAATTTGGTAGAGAATGAAAAAATTGATTTAGTCATGAATGTGTAACAAATTTAAATTAATCACTGATATTATAAATTAATAACAAAATAGTCGTGATTTAGTGTGAAATTTATATTTCAAGTTAAATTAAAATAACAAAATAAAGTTATGGACTTTAACCCAAAAGACAACTAGAAAAGCAACTCAGTGAGAAACAAAAGAAAGAAACTTTGACCTAAAATAAGGCCAATGTTTTTAGGGCAGAGGCAGTGGGAACATCTTTGATGACAAGGGCAAAAAAAACGCACATATACTGACTTTCGGATTTCCACATTTGGAACCACTCCAAAACACTACCTTCCGCATTTTCTCATTCAGGACCCATGTGGATATTCATATCCAAAACCAATAAAGCAAAAAATTCTTCCGGACATAACCATCCGAAATTGATCCGGATATACACGTCCAGAACACAATAATACAATTACGGATATACATATCCAAAAGCCAAAAAGTTCACAAAAACTTACCATTTTGCACTATGTCTCCTTCTCCGGTGCACACTGCTTCTCCTCCGTCGACGACACCTCCTTCTCGCTATGTTGCCACTCTCTATCGTCGCCGTCGTGCCTCAAGAACGCTGGCTGACTGTGTGTAGGAATTCTGGATATGAGTTTCGCCCCCTTGCCTCAAAGGTCTGAAAGAATGAATGCATGCAGTGTTGGTTGTTGGTTGTGTTGGGTTTAATAGTGCCAAAGTTCAAGAGGGGGGTGAATTGATCTTTTAAAAGTTTCTCGCAGAATCAGTGTTTAACAGAGTTTACAGAAAATAAATCGATTTATTTGGAAATGAACAGATTTATTTTGGCACTATTTGTGTTTGAAAAAAAACGTTTATACAGTCAAGTTAATCACACGATTATGCATATTGATTTTCCATATACACACACTGATATTGTGAAGAAAAACAGTGAATCACAAAACAACAAGCTTCAATTTAAGCAAGTGATTAAGGTTCAATTAATAGCTTGACAATTACTTGAGTAACCTATCACAATCAATCTGTTCCAGTGGCTTTTAACAAATGTTATATGTTCTTATCAGAATCAAACAGCTTTTTCAAAAATTAAGAACAATATGAAACAAGCCCAGAAAGAACAAATTTATTATTAATTGAACAGATTTATTTCTTGACAGTTTAACAGATAAGCCGAAATTTAAGTGCAGAGATTGAGGGAGAATGAACACAAGGCAATTATACTGGTTCACTCAACTGAGCTACATCCAGTCTTCACCTAAACCAAGGTGAAATTCACTAAATCACAATTCAAACAAA
>Ga0123342_1003133_pt1 | contig 26873 bp, 28 predicted proteins | sample Turbeawhitnodule_FD_89960 | JGI IMG/M metagenome (GOLD analysis project Ga0123342, IMG submission 89960) | Root nodule microbial communities of legume samples collected from Mexico - Turtle bean Mexico white nodule | ecosystem: Host-associated > Plants > Roots > Nodule | place: Mexico: Nepantla...
GTTCTTGAGGGGATCAAGATCAGCATTCTTAGTGTTGGTGTGTTGGCCAAGAGAAGTGTGTGTCTTGAGGGGATCAAGGTCACTTTCTTGGTTGTGTTGTAAGTGATCTAGGTTTGATTGCTTTGTGGATTTCCTCAGTGGTTTCTGAGAAGACTAGATGTAGCTCTGGGTTTAGAGTGAACCAGTATAAACATCTGTGTGCATTCTCTTTATCCTTAATCTCTTTAAATTCAGTTTTAATTTTTGCAAACTGGTATAAACAACCGATTGTTTCTGCGAAACAACCGATTGTTTTTCTGGTGCTGTTGTTTTTGCTTTGTGTTTTGGCAAATTGAATTTCTTATCATTTGTTTCTTAAAGTAATTTTATTCTTACCTTAAAAGTTTGCGAAAACCCTCTTTAAACAATTCACCCCCCTCTAGTTTAAAGTCATCCATTCTAACAGAAGCTACCATGTCTCTTCGGATCAGAAATAGAAAAAAATTACCTCTCCAGACAGCAGTGATTTGTGTTTTTGGCATTGCTTTTTCTTGCCATAAATTTTAAAAATATCACTTGAAGCGCAGCTGACATGGGTATTCATACTAGCATAAGATGACTTCACCGAGAAAGCCCCTGACGAATCCCCTCCCCAAACTACATAGTCCTTAGATTCCTTGTTCAGAGCCCCCTTTGCTATGTATCTAAGCAAGTCCTCCTCCCAAACAGATTCCAGTTCAAACCTCACCCTTCGCCATTTAAGTTGCCATTGCCACCAGTCTCTCCCCACTTACCCATCTCACCCACCCTTAACCCCTGATCCAAAGACAATGAATATAGTCTAGGATATAAGGTTATGAGATTCTTTTTCTCTACCCAAGCGTCCTCCCAAAATCTGACTTTGTCCCCAGATCCAATTTTCCAATTGATGGCTTTTTGAAACCAACCTCCTTCTTCTCCTTATCCACAAGCTACATCTAAATCTCTCCACCATCAGAATTGGTAATTCTGGTGGCATCTATTACTCCCACTTGCCAAAGCATACTTAGATGCTAAAACATCTTTCCATTTCCCTTTTTCATCACTCTACAACCTCCACTTCCATTTTGCCATAAGAGCATAATTAAATTTTCTAACATCTTTAACCCCCAACTCTCCTTCCTCCAAAGGTTTTACATACATTTTCCTAGCTGACCCAAGATATTGATTTGCGATCTCTTATGCAACCCCAAAGGAACCTCCTTTGGATACTAACTATCTTATCACACACCAAAGTTGGGGCTTTATAAAAAGAGAAGTAGAAGAGAGGAATAGCAGTAAACACTGATTTAAGCAAACAGATTATACCGGCCAGAGAGAGGTGTCTACCTTTCCAACTACTTAGTCTAGAACTTATCTTGTTGACAACTGGTTCCCAAAATTGCTTCTTCCTTGGGTTGCCCCATACTTCTAGCCCCAAGTATTTAAAAGGGATCTTCATAGGAAAATAGTTAAGGGATTTTGCATAAAATTCAAGGGTGCTCATGTCAACATTAATACTTGCCATTCTTGATTTATGGAAGTTGATCTTTAGACCAGAAACTAGTTCATAGCACCTAAGTATCGCCTTAATCATGAAGATATTGGTGTAGGAGTTTTCACACACGAAGAGAGTGTCATCAGCAAATTGCAGTAAGCAGATTTCAATCTCATTGCTCCCCACTTTTATACCTGGGAGCAATTTTGCCTTAACCGCTAGCCTCACAAGCCCTAATAGTCTTTCAACAACAATTAGAAAGAGGAACAGTGTCAACGGGTCACCCTGTCTCAGACCCCTAGAGTGTACAAATTCCTCCGTTGGACTGCCATTAACTAGGACTGACACTGATGCAGATTCCAAGCAACCTCTAACCCATTTTTTCCATTTACTATGGAAACTCAACCTGTTCAGCATATCATACAAGAAACTCCACCTCAATGATATGCCTTCTCATAATCCACCTTCATACACACCCCTGACATCTTTTTCCTCCTCAACTCCTCAACCACCTCCTTTGCCACAAGAACACTATCCAACATTCTTTTGTTCTTCAAGAAAGTTGATTGATTTTCATCTGTAACCAAGGGAAGGACATCCTTAATGCGGGAAGATAACACCTTAGCAATGATCTTGTAAAGAGTGCCCACTAAGGAGATGGGTCTAAATTGATCTAATTTTGAGGGATCTCTAATTTTGGGGACTAACGTAATGAAGGAGGCATTGCATCCCTTCATAATACTTCCCATATCCTTGAAAAACTGAATAGCTATAACATCCTACTTTATAGAATCCCAATTATTCTTGATGAAGAAGAAGTTGAAACCGTCCGGACCCGGGCTCTTTGAACCTTCACATTGCCACACAACTTCTTTCACTTCACCCTCAGTGAAGTCTAGAATCATACTTGGATTGGTCTCCCTGGGAATAGATTTGAATTCCACGGAACCAAGATTAACACCAAAATTTTCTGTAGCCTTAAACCTATCTTCAAACAACTTCTTAGCTTCCTTCCGGACACTATCTTTCTTTCTTTTTTTACTTATATTATACATCCGAAGTTACTTTAGTTTACTAGTTTTCACACAAATCAATTTCATCCTAAGTTTTTTTAAAAATTATGAAATTCTGTCTCTTCTTACAAACAAAGTGACTCATCCACTACTAGAACATCATTAAATAGAAATCAATTTTAGAGATAAAAAATAATTAGTTGTTATATTGACTAAATTATATATTATTTTAAAGACTGAAAAAATTATTAAAACCTAAATTAATTTCTATTATTGATAAATAGTTTCCAAATTGATATATAATTAGTTATCAAGATTTTAACTACCAATTATTTAAATTCTAAAGTTTGTAGCTAAAATATTGATAGCTAAATAGATATCAATTTAAAAGTTATTTATGAATAATAGAAATTAAATTAGATACTAATAATTTTTTTACTCTAAAATAGTATCTAATTTAGTCAATGTAACAACTAATTAATCTTTGTCTCTAAAATTAGTTTCTATTTAATAATTTTCTTGTAGTGATTTATGAACATGTTGACTCCACGCATAATCCGAGTCAGAGTTAGAGTCATCTTTGAATGTGTTACTAGATAATTGTTGAATAGTTAACGAAATTAGTGACTGGAAAATGTAGTCACTATCAACAACCAAATAAGTGACCAGAAGTTACTTTTATAATTTGATGACCAAAAGAGTGACTAAAATTCTAGCCAGATAAAACTGGTCACCAAAAATTTATACTAATGTAATTATTATTATTTTATCATTTTACTGTCACATCAGCTTGAACGGTTCCATTGAGGTCATTGTACACCCACCTCATGCACCACTCCACCTAAGAACACATTAAGTTAAGATTGTCCGAATTTTGTTGAGTGTGCAATAGTGGATAGCAGTCCAACACTTATTCCTAAATTGCTCACTAGTTATTGTCACATTAAGTAGAATAACAGTGACATTAAAGAACTTCACCTTGGACATCTCAATTAAGGTCATTGTACACCCACCTCACGCACCACCCAACCAAGAACAACAACGAAAAATGCACTAAATGTTTCCTAATCATTAAACAATTGTTATCCACAAACCACCTACTAATTAGTTCTCGCATAATAGCATTCGATATGTCCAATACGTTTTCCAATACGTCTTCTACTAGAAGCATCCACTTAAAGTGTGTTTGTTGTATTCTTTGTCATTGGAATGAAGTCAAAGTCCTATTTATTTCGACAATATGCTCCATTTGAATTATATGTCTGAATCTAACCTACAAATTGAAAACGCAATAAAATTTATGTATTTAATGCAATTTCTCCATTTAAAAAATTATTGAACTATTAACAAGCTAACATTATAAACAATCATACTTTCAATTCATTTGCTTCACGGTGAAATTGATTTGAACTTCAAGTTAATTGCAAAGCCCCCGGCCACAACAACCACAAAATAAGAAGGATGGTGCCTAAAGTCTGTTTATGGACTTATTTGTAAATATGGATCTAATTAGACTTTTGTTTATTTTTGTAGGTCCAATCAAAAGGACAACTCTAGGATAAAGGAATGTACAAAGCATATCCAAGAAGACCTCTAACTCATCAAAACATAAACTAGAGTTTTGTCAGAAGAACACAAGAAGACTGAGTTCTGGTTGACTAGTCAACATTATTTTTGGGTCAAGCTTTAGCTTAAATAAATTGTATAAAGTTGTTTAGGATTTCATGGGTCATGTATTGGGACTAGTAGCATAAAATAATTGGACCAAATATTTGGGCCTAGTAGCATAGGTTTTTGGGCTTATATTTGGGCTAATAGTAGAAAATAGGTCTAGTTAGAATTAAAAGTGACTAGTTAGGGTAACAATTGGACTTCTTTGAGCCCAATGTAACCCTAGAATGTTTATGGTATAAAATAGAACTAAAATTATCTTGGCAAGGAGCACATGGACGTCCACATGGTAGCTTAGAAGTGGAGAGGATTTAACATGGAAGGTGTAAGCTAAACATGAAAAGCCTGAGTCCACATGGCACCTTCTAATTTGAGAGTTTTATTTTGAATTTTCAAATTTTGGTTACAAAATGTTCAACCCTCTCTCCTATAAACTGAGATGTTTGGCTCATGAAAAGATAGATCAAACATATGAGTGTTATGTTGTCAAATTGCAAGTCTAAACACTCTTTTGTCTAGCCTCTCTATGATAAACACCTTTGGTCTCTTTTTCCACCTCTTCAAAGTGATATTGCTGAACCAATCACTCCTCATGGCAACTACAAGGAATCCATGGCTTCAATGGAGCTCTCCTTGACTCGTTACTTCCATTAAGGTTTCGCCAACTCTCACCCAATTTCAAGAAAAACCCATTCAGATGAAGGAGATGCTATCAGAAGCCATTTTCCAAAACCCTACCAAATTATTCAAGAGACAAAAATTAAATCATCATATTTACCAAAAGAAGCACTTCCTTTTACATCACCATATTTCACCAATATCAACAAATTTCTAATTAAATGATGTCAACTTTCTTATTTTTTCAATTAACACAAGTAATTGTTCCATCACATTCAACAACACAGTCCACAACTATGTCACTTACAATATTCACATTCAAATGAATTGACTAATAAACAGTACACATTTTACAAATTTCACCATACACAAAAACTTTACCCATTAAGGAAAACTAATAAAGTATGTTTCCAGAAAACACTCCCTTCAACAATCACTGTCAAAGTATATCCATAATCAACCATTTCTCAAAGGCAGACACACTTAAATACATTGGACTATGATCCTTAAACGCCCTAGACGCTCACCCTTAAATTGCCTACATGGTTACCCTCAAAATGCCATTAACCCACTATATGGTCAGCTTTAAATATTATCGCCCTTAAACGCCATAGAAACTTATGCAATCCTAGCTTGCATCTTCATTTGTAGATCTTCTTCTCCATTATTTTGATTTAAATATCTTCTACAGATGATGAAGACTATTGCGGAAGCATGAAGAATTGTATAAATTTTGGAAGAGATGAAAATTATATCAGTGAATCTAAGTGAGGTTAGGCCAACACTACTAGGAGGAGTCTAGAATTTGTCTAGCAAGAAGACAACTTTAGAGAGAACTTTGAACAAGTAAAAGTGTCTCAATTGGACAACATTTCATTACTCAAATCAAAGTTGAAAATTACATGTCTAAGCACCTCTTTTATAGCCTAAAATGGTGCCAAAATCTGATTATACTTTCCACTTAAATATTGACAAATGTCACTCTATAATTGGAGCACATTCTCTCCATTCATAGTAACAAATGTGACGGTTTGTAAGTGGAGAGGAATCCTCTCAAATGAGGTGCATCCATGTGTCACTCATGCTTTCCATGTCCATTCACACTTCCCTTGCCGTGTAAGTGTCATTCATGCCTCCTTAGAATGCTATCCAAAACCCTAAATTATCTAGGTTTTATTTTGAGTCAAAATAAGCCCAAATGTAACTCTATCTAGATTTTTCTATTCTATTTACATCCTAGGCAATTGCTTCCTGAACCCAATCAATTTTGACTGGCACCCAACGAAAATTTTAAAACTCCATTTTTCCATTTTCACACATTTGCTTAAAGATACCAATATCCGGAAGTAATTTTTATACATTCCGAATTTCGAAATCCGGAAGGTCATTTTCATATTTCATTTAAGCTTCCGGATGGTCATATTCAGAAGTGAGTTATGAGTTCTGGATTTTCATATCCAAAATGGTGTGCTGTAAATGATGTTGAGGATTGAGATTCGAAACTCATTTATGTTTGTTTAGGAATCTTGACATCCGAAAGGTCATTTATGCTATCTAGATAAGCTTTCAGATGGTGAAATCTAGAAGTGACATATTAGTTCCGGATTTGTATATTCGAAACTTTGTAATTTGACTTACGAATATAAATATCCAGAAGGCAACAATTTTAAATCATTAAAAACAAAATGGACATTTTGCATCGTCAGTGTGTTGGGTACAAATCTGAATTGATATGGTGCAGAGAAAATAAACCTACATCCTATTTCTAGTAGGCCCAATACATGACTCAAATCCAAACCCAAATAAAAACAATTACTCTATACAACTTTTCCAAGAAAGAAATACTTTACAAATCTCTTGACTAATCTCAATCTTCATCTATCTTTGTTTATCGCTCTCTTCCCTAAGACGAACCCTTTACCCATATGCATGCTCTCTTTCCTAAGACCCTTATCATTTCCAAGAATTCAAATTTTAACTCAGTTGCTGAAATGACGCAAATATCTTTGCCATCTCAGCATTTTCTGCAACGTCACGTCACGGGTTGTTAAGTGATGCCTTATGCAAAGGTACAAAGAAACATTTTCGTTCTAACAATGAATTTTGAGATACCATAAAAAAAATGAAAGGATATCATTTCAAAATAATCCAAGTGTCCTGATTAAACTATCCCACAAACTAAGCGCAGAGCTCATCCATCCAAAATTCATAGCATCGAATGAGATGGATCCCCGTGCAATTCCTTAATCCCTTTAAGGACAAAATATGGCATAAAAAGCTTGCATTTTCAAATACTGTTGTTTTACAAGGCTGCAAGCAATTATGAATGTTTTCAAAGTCGCACACTGATCATAATTGAGATGCACCACTACTGTATAAGTAGGCTGCACTACTAGCCTTCACATACTTTTTGTGCCAATTCCAATCAAACTGTAAATTCTTTTGTAGGCTTTAATAATGATTAATGATTGCATCTTGGTAAATGTATGATTACCCTTTGCTCCTTTATATTTGAAAAATCAACACAGATATGAGCCTTCAAAACTGATGAACAATCTAATTTTACACTCAAATTTTGTTTCTATTGCTGCATCAGGTTCAGAAATTTTAGTGGTATACATGCAATTCACAATTAAATGCATTGGACAACCTAGAACTTACCTAAAGGAAAGACATGCACTTCATTCAACTGTAGAGAATCCAAACAAATGAACAAACAAACAAAGGATTATTAGCTTTCACCTTCAAAAACCTTGAAACCATGATAATGCTTAGTTTTCCATTTCCGCAAATAAAAACAAAATAACAAATTGACCATCCAATAATCAAACTAGTAAAAACATTAAACTCTGTGAACAAAAACAAGATTACGAATTTAAGAACATGATGATGCATTCATTAACAATAGATGTGAAATCTTTAGTTTTTTTTAATAAAAAAATAGAAATTACATTTTAGAGAAGAAGCCAATCACAATAGCTCATGCACGGGACCACACAACCTTAGGTACACCCTATCCCATGAAACCTCACGCAACCATTGTCTGCTAGTGACACTCCAATGATGCCACATGGTCTGAGCAAGTTAGCATTCCACACCCACATAGGTGGCGCGTCGATAAACCTCAGGCAAATCCACCCCTCTCCCCCACTCTCCGGCGGCGCAATCATATACCAAAACGAAACCTTTTTTCACCCCTCTCACCTCATTCAAACTCTGAATCAGCACCACCTTGTCGCCAATTCCTACAAAACTAAACCTCATCCTCGTATCGACTCTAACTTGGGCCGGTAGTGGCGGGCTCTTTATCCTACACCACTCTCCAAATCCTTTTCCACTGTCGCTTTTCCTCCGCGCGTCGAAGCTCCAAAGCGAAAACTCCACTGCGTGGCTGGTGAGTACGTACACGCGCCCAGCCGCAGCGCAAGCTGCCACAATGCAGCCTCCGTTAGGAACCGTGCGGCTCCGGAGCCACACACGCGCCTCCACGTCAAACAAGTCCATTGAACTCGCATACGCCGCGTGAGCGTCAGTTCCACCGGAAGCGCGTAGGAATAGGTTTTGTCCTGATGCGCCAATTCTCAACCCGCCGATGACATAGAAGATCCCATCAGCCGAAGCTCCAATGCAGCCGTAACGCATACGTGCCGCGTGGGATACCACGGCCCAGGTGTTTGTTTCGGGATCATACTCTTCGACGGCGGAGGTCCGAGAACTTCCGCCGGCAACGTAGATTTTTCCGGCGACAGATGTGAGCGCGAATTTTTTGCGCGGGAAAACTGTGGCGGCACCCATGGAAACCGACGCAGTCCACATGTCGTACTGCAGCGTGGCGCTTCTGCCGACGAGGTAGATCCTGGGACCAATGGAGCACGCGCGCGCGTGGGCGAGTAGGGAGTGGAAGTCATGGAGGGAAAGGGCATCGAAGCAGGGGACGAAGAGAGAAGGGTGCCAGGCGGCGTCGAGGAGCGTAGCTGCGGAGAGACCGAGGTCGGTGGCGGCGAGGGCGACGGCGGTGTGGCGGAGTAGGAGGAGGCGACGGCGGAGGTGGGAGAAGGCGGGGGAGCGGAGGAGGCGGGACCAGCGGCGGCAGACAAGGGAGAGGGCGGGAAGGGAGGCGGGGGGCACGCGGGAGAGGCAATCCAAGACGATGTCGTCGGGGAGCGAGGATAGGGTGGTGACGGGAGCAGGGGAGTTAGTGTGGGGTTGCGGTGGTGAGGGGAATTTTGCAACGGCGTCGTTTGGGCTGGGGAAGCATGACTTCACGAGCCATGTGAAGTGGCGAGAGTTGCAGCTTTCTCTTTCTCTCTCAGAACTCATTAGTTGAGAGAAAGATTTTAGAGAGAGAAAGAGCGTCAAACAGAATGATCCAACGAGGAAGCTGGTACGGCTAAAATACTCCTACTTTTCTAAGTTTTGTTTCTCATCAAGGAAATCAACATCACTTAATCTTTTAATCTAAAACCATTAATAAAAACATATCTTTTATATTTTTTTTCATTCTCGCTGAAATGAACTTGAGGCTCGAGGTGGTATCCGATGACTTTAATTATGAATATGGGCAAATAATCATGATAATTATTATGTAAAGATAAATTTGATTAAGGCAATTAATGGGATTCAAGAATTTTGCTCAATTTCGGAAATCTTGTTTTAAATAATAAGGATTTTTAGGAATGTTCGTCCCATGTACAATTGAATTTAAAAAAGTCGTCAATTAAATCCTATATCCCGTTACGAGTTACGCCTTAACGCTAACTTTGACTAGGATGGTACACAACTCTATAATTTTGAGTCAAGTAAGCGAGGTAAGGTGAAGAGGTTTACATATGGAACAAATATGTTTATGAAAAGACATGGTTCTAACACTTATTCATCCATCTTTACACGTGTCTTCAATATTAGATTAAATGAGTGATTGTGTATCTAACTATAATTGGGGTATATACATAAGTTATCTCAACTCGAAATTCGAGAAAATATACAAATGGATCAATTTTGAAGGAAAAAATTGCAAGCTTTTATGGAATATGTTTTGATGTAGCCCTTGAACAAATTACTAATTCTTCACCCTACCATTGATTTGTCCAAGGTGGATCCGTGCGAGGTCGTGGTAGATGGTAAATTGATAGAGCATACTTAAGTTACTTGTTTTGTTTCAAACTATGTAGCCTTTTTCTTGATTATTTCCATTTTTCTCAAGTGCTTGTATTGGAACAGTTATATGATAATACAATGTTTAGGGTTTAGGGTTTAGACTTGAATTGTTTGATAAATGGTTTTCACTAATTTAGTATAGGTGGATCGAGAGCAAGTCACTCAATGAGAGGATTTAATATAATGAATAAGTAGATTACTCAAACTAGTAGATTGGTAACGAACTGCTGAATGAAAAGTTTCACTAATAGGTTGGAAAGGAACCATTTGTGAACAACTTTTCACTTTTAGAACAATCAAATAAGTAGAAAGAAAATGTATCACTTTGATGAAGTAACTTCGTTTAAAATGAAGTAATTTGGACTAAATCGTCGAGTACGTGTAACATAATAAACAAGTATATCAAACCCTAAAATAACAAGTGGATTGGAATTGAACCGTGTATTGTACCATGTATGCATAAGTGGATCAAGACAAGTATATCAAACCTTAAAATGACAAGTACGTTATAATTGAATTGTGTATTGTATTGTGTATACATAAGTAGATCAGGACAAGTAAATCAAACCTTAAAATGACAAGTAGACCAAAATTGAACCGTGTATTGTATTGTGCATGCATAAGTAGATCAGAACAAGTAGATCAAACCTTAAAATGACAAGTAGATCGAAATTGAATTATATATTGTACCATGTATGCATAAGTAGACCGGGACAAGTATATCAAATTTTAAAATAACAAGTAGATTGAAATTGAACTGTGTATTGTCCTTGCATGCATAAGTAGATAGGAATTGATCTGTGTATTGTATCGTGCATGCATAAGTATATCAAAACAAGTATATCAAAACAAGTATATCAAACCTTAAAATGACTAGATTCAAGTTGATCAGACAAGTAAATTTGAGTTGATCGAACAAGTAGATATGAGTTGATCAGGAAAGTAGATATGAGTTTATCACAAAAGTAGATCCGAGTTGATCGGAAAAGTATATCTGAGTTGATCAAGCCTTTCATTGGTCGACTGGCATTGCCAAGAATTTACATGCATGTTTTCAATCATAACAAAGATAGTTTTGGACATATCAGATACCAATCAATGAATATAAGAAGTAAAAACTAGAATAATTTTGAAAGAAAAAAAGTAAAAGACAATGGTGATTAATCAAATAAAAAAATTTGAAATTGTAGTTTTTGAATGGATTATGGGTGTTTCTGTTCTATTCAAAGGTAGGTTAATTCCAACACAACACCAACATCAACATCAAAATCAATGTCTAGCCAAACCCATCCTTTAATCTCTGGCAAATCACTACAAAAAACTGTGTATGTGATGGCGGTTATAATATGACGCTTATTAAAAACCGTCACAATTGTCCGTATAATACGAAAACTTCATAACTACCATAATTATCCTTCAAAATGTGACATTTAGAATTGTCATAATTATCATTCGAAATAAACGCTCTCCTGTGTTTCCTTCCCTCCGTATAATTCCCACATAATTCCCAAAATTTATTCCCTAAAACCTTTGAAAATCTCTCTTCTCTTTGAAACCCTTTCTTCTTCTCTCTACCCATCACCGTCTTCTCCCTACCGCTCTCCGCCTTCTCATTGCCACATCCACCATCTTCTTTGTGCAACTCACTATCTTCTCTCCGCCACTCACCATTTTCTCTCTGCCCCATCCACCGTCGGCTCCGTTTGCGCTGGATTTTTCCAAAACAAACCCATTTTCTCCTTTTTGTTTCACTCTCCAATCTTCATCATCTCTGCAAGTCCCTTCTTCATTTCCTACATTTCCCACATTTCCTTAAATTTTTTATTTCTCAATACCCTATTCTTATCTTTAGTCCCTAATTCCCCAAAATTTTCGAAAATCCTTTGAAAACCTATTCCCAAAATCCTTTGTTTCTTTTTCTTTCCCAATCTTTTTTCTTCGTTTAACCTAGCCATCACATGCACCTTCATCGTAATATATTTTTGTCAGCCTCATGCACAAAGATTTTCTCACAGGGATTTCCCATAATTAGCTTACCACGAATCATCAGCCTCGCTACTGATTTTGCTTCAAACATGACGTTAAGAGGTAATTTTCCCTCACTGTCAGCCTCACTCATGTTCAAATTGGGTTTTTTTTAATGAAATTTGTGAATTATGTGCATTGTTGTCAGCCTCACTCATGTCAGTATGAACACCTATAGTGAGTGAGGTGTGGGTCAAACTATTGTACTATAAATATTTCACTTTCATCTTCTAGCCACCCCTAGTCATACAAGGGATGGTGATGTTGGATGATAACAACTCGAGACTTTTTTTCTCCCTTTAATGTGCTCCATGTTGGTTCAGAGGACAGATTCACGTTTTCATCCATCTTTCTCCTCGTTTTCGTGTTTTCTTTAATATACATTTCCTTACATTTTGCTTTTTCATTTAAGCCAACTCCTTTTACAGCTTGGTAAGGAATGTTATCCGGTTCATAGTTTTTTTTATCTCTCATCACCTTTGTTGTTCCTTGTTTGTCATGTTTATCATTTGTATTATGGAAGTTTGATTAAGCTCCACAATAGCCCCACAAAGACAAAGATCTTCCCATCTACTACTCAATCTCTATCCAAAACATTCTCTTTTTCTTAATAATTTAAGATATATTCTTTCACCTTGGATTGGTGGATACGTATGCAAAAATATTTAAATGCTAAAGTCAGTAAAAAACATTAGTAGTAAGACAATAAATACATACTTAATGAATAATATATATTTTATTATCTTCACCTATTTATAATGTTTTAATAAATTTTTTATTTAAAATACCAAAACACAAAGGAAAGCAATGAGGCAAGGTGCACAAGGAGGTTATGGAGGATCTTGTTCAAACCGTAATGATTTTACAACGTTCTTCTTTGCGAACATTCCATATGTGTACGGAGAATTAGACATATCAAAATCTTTAGAAGATGGACTAGGGTTAAGGAAGTGTTCATTTCAAGAAGGCTTAATAAATGGGGGAGAAGATTTGGGTTTGTTAGATTCTTCGAAGTGAGAAATGTGGGGAAGTTGGAGAGGAATTTAGACCAGATTTACATTGGCAATAAGAAGTTGCATGTAAATATCCTGAGGTACAGGAGGAGTGAGGCGGATTCTAAAAGGGTAAAGAGTGAGAATAGGGGGAAGCATAAAGAAAAGGCAAGGAACCCCAGGTTGTTATAAGAGGAAGTTCGGGTCTTCCATGACTAGAAGAGAAAGGATGTTTGGAAGGTGAAAGCAGTAAGAAAATCATATGCAGACGTTGTCAAAGATGATTCCTAAAGAAGGTGGAAGGAGCCAATCATTAAAACATATCAACAGGTTGCACCCTGGATGGTGTCCAGTGTGATTGGGCAGTTTAGAGAGGAGTTGGACTTTGAACAGCTGAGTGACGAATTTGTGAAAGGAGGTATGAACATGGTTAGAATAAGGTACATGGGGGATAATCTCGTCCTCCTTACTCCATGAGAAGGAGTAAACATGGAGGGGCTAGTCAACCTTAGCAAGGAATGGTTCAAGAGCGTTTTTCTGAACATTGAACCATGGACGGCGGAGCACGTTGCAAGCCACAAGGTTGTATGGGTGAGATATTATGGGATATCACTAACGTTCGGGGATAAGGATTGCTTCGCGAAATTGGTAGGAGAGGTAGCGACTCTTGTATCAGTAGATGACTCGACGACGACGTGGGAAAACCTGGAGTTTGCGAGACTCCAAGTTCGCCTGCTTAAAAACCGTAACACTAAAATGGCTAAGAGCATGAGGATTAACGATCAAGAGCTGAGTATTTACATTGAAGAAGAACATCCCACAAGGTTCGAAGGTCAATGTATGTGCAACCGGAATTTCTTCGACTCCTCTGATAATGTCTCTTCCTCTGAGACCTATGTAGAGGATACTGCTTTACAGGGGTTTAGCAGCGAGGAGGTGGCTATGTGTGGAGGAGAGGACCGCCGTGAAGAGGAGGGAGGCGAGGCTCTAACTGTGAATAGGACAAAAGTCCCCCCTTCTAAGGTCCCTACTGTGGTAAGAGCTGGTGTACAAAGAAAAGAAACCTTGTTTTTCACCAATGAGGGAACCAAGGCCCTGAAGGAGTCTACGGAGGCTGCTCTGACTTATCAGGATGAAAAAGTTTGTTCTCCTTCACAAAATCACTCTTTTGTGCATGCTGAGTTGGCAAAGTTAGTAGTGGAAATAGAAAGTAGGAGTTCTTTGAGAGAGCCCACTGTGTTTTGGGCCAGCAACGAGTGTAAAAGGCCCACTCATGTACAGGGGGAACCTCTGGAGAGAGCCCAAAGGAAGAGCCTGTTATGCCTGATGTTGGAACGAAGGAAAACGCGAAAGAGGATGACAGTGGCAGTCGTGTAGGAGGTTCGGCGACACCCAATTGCAAGATAGAAGGATGCGAAGATGGTAACCGGTTGAAGTACCCCTTTCAACCTTTCTATTGGGCTCTCAGAGGATTATAGGAACCAAAGTGGGTCGAAACCGCAATACTCGCCAACTGCAGTGAAGGGAGTAGTGGGGTATGCGTATAACTCTCTCCCAAGGCGGGGTAAGAAGAAAGGGCTGAGTGAGTTGGGGAAACCAAGTACTCTGCCAAGACGGTCCGTTAGATTGAGTGAGAAAATGTCTCAAGCGAGGGAGGCCCTATTGCTCAGTGAAGGTTTACCGGCAACATCAATTTCTGACGGAGATATCAACAATTGTAACGCTCGTGTTCGAATTCCTGGATCCCCGGAGGAGCCGGCAGATTTATGGGTTCTTAGAAAACAGATTAGGATAGCTTGTTGCGGGGTGGAAGAGGAGGTGGTCCAAGAATTCAAATGCATGGAAGATCAAGATATGGAGTTCAAGAAGAATGTAGAGGTGGGTAATCTGAATGCTTTTCATGCTGATTTTTAATTTAAATATAAGAGGCTTGGGGGGAGGAACAAAAGCAAGGTATTTGAGGAGGTGTATAGCTATAGAGGAAGCAAAAATTTGTGCATCCAGGAAACAAAAACATTTCAAATAACGGATACTAGGTGTTTTTCTTTATGGGGAAATAACAATATTGGGTGGATTCCCAATGGAGGGGATAATGGAAATGGAGGTTTGCTCTCTATGTGGCACAAAGAAACTCTTAGCTACGAGAGTCACTCAACGGGGAAAGGTTATATTGCTACTATGGGCCAACATGTTAAATCCGCCAAAAGGTGATGTGTAGTTAATGTGTACGCAGAGTGTTCATTGAAAGAAAAGAAAAGTATTTGGAAGGATCTGTCTAAGTGTAAAGAAGTCTCTCAAATTGTTATGTGGTACTTCTGTGGGGACTTTAATGCGATAAGAATTTGAGCTGAAAGGCAAGGGGAAAATAAGGGTGACTTTACCAGTGAGATAAAGGGGTTCAATGAGTTCATCAAATCAAACCTGCTATTGAAATTTCCCATTGTGGGGAAAAAGTTTACATGGTTCAAATCAAATGGAACGGAGAAGAGTATGACTGCTAGAGTCCTTGTAACTGAAGAATGGTTGCAATGTTGGCTATGTGTAAGCAATATGTTCAAAGAGGAAAGTCTCAGAACATTGTGCCCTGATGATAAAGTGTTTGGATAAAGACTGGGGTCCCAAACCCTTTAAATCAATTGATGCCTGTCATTCAGAACGAGGCTTTGATAGGATGATGGAGATAAGGTGGAAGTCCTATGTGAACCAAGGAAGTGATATAAAAGGGCTCAAGGAAAAGTTTAAACTCTTTAAGGCTGAATTAAAACCAAGGAACATGAATGTTTTTAGGAACCTGAATTCTATTAAGAGGTCTATTTTACAGGAAATTGAGAGCTTTAACTACCAAAATTGTAATGGTAAAGCTTCGGAAAGTGAGAGGCAAACAAGAATGGATCTGGTAAGGAGACTTTGGGAGACTGACTCAAAGTTAGAATCTCTTCTCGGTCAGAAGGCTAGAACCAACCGGTTTAGATATGGAGATTCTTGCTCTAGTTTTTTCCACTCATCACTAAGGTGGAGGAGACTAAGGAACGAAGTGAAGGGGGTTGAAGTAGGGGGCATCTGGTGTGAGGAGCCTAGTATTGTCCGTTTAGAAGCAAAAAAGCTCTTTGAAGCTAGATTCAAAGCAACAAAAGACTTTGGGGTAAGACTTGATGGGGTTGAGTTTAAATCCCCCTCTTCTGTGCAAAGCTTGAGGTTGATAGAAGTATTCTCTAAGGAAGAAGTCAAGGACGTCGTGTGGCATTGCGAAGGATCAAAAAGCCCTGGCCCGAATGGTTATAACTTCAACTTTATTAAGAAAAGTTGGAACTACTTACAAGCTGATTTTGTAGCAGCCTTGGAGATCTTGCATAAGACTGGTTATATCCCCAAAGGGTGCAATGCCTCATTTATTGCACTTGTACCCAAAGTGAAGGACCCTTGTAAGCTTGATCAATTCAGACTCATCTCATTAGTGGGTTCCATATACAAAGTCATAGCTAAATTGCTAGCTGGAAGACTAAAGAAAGTGCTACCTGTTATTATAGATGAAAGCCAATCAACATTTATAAGATAAGGGTCTGGCAGATAGCGTGCTTTTGGCAAATGAGGTGGTAGAAGATCTTAGGAGGAAAGGGAATAGAGGCTTGTGTTTGAAGGTAGACTTTGAAAAAGCGTATGACTCAGTTATGTGGGACTATATGTACGACATGCTTGGTAGGTTGGGTTTCCATAATACATGGATAAAATGGATTAGAGGATGCATGGAATCAGCTACTGTATCAGTACTAGTGAATGGGAGTCCTATGGAGGAATTTAGGCCATAAAGAGGGTTGAGACAGGGAAACCTGTTAGCACCCTTTCTCTTTATTTTGGTGGTTGAAGGCTTGGCTGAACTAGTAAGTCAAGCTCTAAAAGCCAATCTTCTGTCTGGGGTCAAGATTGGAAGTAAGGAGGTTGAGGTCAGTTTCCTTCAAGGATGATACACTCTTCTTCTGTGAGGATTCCTGGAGTAATGTGATCATTATGAACACTATCTTAAGGGGTTTTGAGCTAGCTTTAGGTTTGAAAATCAACTTTCACAAGTCAAAGCTAGCTGGAATCAATGTTCAAAATTATGAGCTCAGCTGCTACTCAAAGATCCTGAATTTTGGATTGATGAGCAACCCGTTCAAATACTTGGGTCTAGAAGTAGGAGGCAACCCAAGGAAGAAATCGTTTTGGGAACCTGTTTTGAACAAACTGAAGGCTAGACTGAGTGTGTGGAAGGGGAGGTTCCTATCGTTGGCAGGTAGGAGTTGTGTAATTAAGTAAGTGCTCATAGCTATATCGCTCTTCTACCTGTCAGTGTTCAAAGCGTCGGAGTCGGTCTATAAAAGTATAAGAAGTATTCAAAGGAAATTTCTCTCAGGGTGGGGAAAGGAGAAAAGACCAATAGCATGGGTAAGCTGGGGAGACTTGTGTAAACTGAAAGAAGAGAGAGGTTTAGGGTTCAAAGACATCAGAAAGTTTAACTTTGCTCTCTTAGCCAAATGGAGATGGCGGTGTATTTCACAAGAAGTAGGGAAGTGGAAGGAGCTGCTTTTTTCAAAATATGGAGGTGAGCTAGATTGCCCTCATATTCCCGTGAAACACCAATCGTGGTGGTGGAGGGACATAATAAAGGTTTGTAGAGAGGGAGGAGGAGATGGGTGGTTTCAAGAAAAGGTACGATGGAAACTAGGGAGGGGAGACAAGGTTAGATTCTGGGAGGATGTGTGGTAGGCGAGTCAAATCTTAAAATACTGTTTCAGAGGTTGTATTCTTTGTCACTTAATCAGGAGCAAAAGGTGGAAGATGTAGGTATGTGGGAGGGATCGATTTGGCGGTGGAATCTACAGTGGAGGCAAGAAAAATTCGAGTGGGAATCTCAAATGGAAGCAAATCTTATGGAATGCATAGTAAGGGTCCCTGTGAAGAGGAATATCAATGACATCCAAGTATGGGGAGACGGGGAACTTGAGAAATATACAGTTAACTCAGCATATGAATGCCTAGCCAAGCAAATGAGAGGTACCCGTCATGTTGCTTTTGAGATTCTCTGGAAAGATAAAGCATTCCCTAATGTGGTGACTGCAGCTTGGAGAGCTCTTATAGATAGAATTCCAACAAGGGTGGGGCTAAGTAGAAGAGGAGTGTTGATGCTCTCAACAATATGTGGGTTGTGTCAAATTAAGGAGGAATCATGCCAGCACTTGCTTATTGAATGCAGTATGCACAACTTTTCTGGTCTCTATGTCTCAACTGGTTGGGTATTATGTTTGTTCAACACAATGATCCAAAGACTCACTTTGTGAGCTTTCGTTGTGTTCAGGTCAGTTGCAAGCAAAATCTACTTTGGAAAGGTATATGAACAGTCGTAGTAAGGTGTATTTGGGACCAGAGAAACTCTATCCTATTCAAGCAAGGAGTAGTAGATGCAGATGAGATCTTCCAGATGGCCCAACTTAAATTAGGGTCATGGTTGAAACATAGGTCAAACTCCTTTACCTACTCCTTTGTTGATTGGACTCTTAACCTGGGTATATGTATAAAGAGTATTAAATAATAGGGTGTGAGTGGTTGAGGGGAAGGAAAAGGATGTGTTATTGTGAGCAATTTTGCATGCCAGTAGAAGGTGAAGAGGGTCTCGGATGAAGGTTCGGGGTATACAGGGGGCTGGTTAAACTTTAGACAGCGCTGGAGTGTCACGGTTCAGATGGGAAAAGTATCTTCAAAGTGTTAGACGCAGGTCTGGTTCAGTTCATTAGTACTGATAGATTGGATGAGGATGCTGTAAAAGTTGCCAAAGATGACTTGGTTATGGACTATATTTGATGGCGGGTTTGTGGTTGGTTGTAAGAGGCCAGGAAGTGAAGATAGAAGTGTACCGTCCAAGGTCTAATTAGCAACAATATCAAGTGAAGGTTTCCCTTTGAGTTAGAGGATTGTGGGCTAAGTTATGAGCCAAAAGGAGTTGTTGTTATCTAGAGTTGGGTAAATCTGTGGCAGGAGGTGCTGATTGGTTGGGATCAGACTTGTAGACGCAAGGGAGGTTAATGTGTATAGAGGTTATGGGCCTTAATCTGGAACTCTACAGAGGTTTTCTTTGACCAAGGGGTGAGGTCTTGTAAGTATAAGCAATCCTATCAGTCTTGGAGTAGGGAGTAGTATGGTGTTGGAATGGATATTGGAGCAGCAGGGACGAGTCAATTGTGCTGCGCAGACCTGAAGATTGCACCTTATTGGTCTCCAAGACTGATACTGTTGTTGAATCATACCAGAATCTATGTGGGGGTTCATTGCCACTAAAGCCATATTTACACTGTACCACATGATGAAGTCATAACCTGTATTTTTGAAGGAAGAAGTTGGAAAAAGTAGGGGTAATAAACTGGAGGTATAGTGCCAATAAGTGTGTGCTGGTGTTCTCCTGTTCAGGGCATCTTATAATGTTGTTGATGGGTGTTATGTGGCTCATTTGCTATAGTTGGGTTTGAGTCTAGCTTAAGGGATTAGGGAATGCGGTGCTATAGCCTGGTGTGCGGTGCAATGAGGAATGCTCAGCTGAGGTCTTGGGAGTGTAATGGTTGTTGTCCTCTTCAGGAGTAAAGCTTAGCATGAGCCAAAGTAGTTTGCTATGCTGGATGTTTCTTCTGGAGGGTTACATAACACCAACAACCATATCAATCATGCGCGCTATAAGCTACTAGTAGAGGGATCACTGGTTTGACACAAACATACAAGTACTTGGTACCTTGAAGGCAACAATTGCTAGTCAATTATACCGTAACAAGATTTGGAGATAAACACAACGTTAATTTAGCAGCTTTACTGTAGTTTTGCAGAAATCTTATAGTAAAACTATCATATGTTTTCTGGTTTATCTCTTCATTGTGTTGCATTTTTCATTATAACTGGTATAAGGGTTGAGATATCCCTAAAATGTCTTTTTTTAATTTAATTTTATTCTTTATTGATAAAAAAATTATTTAAATAGAATTAAATAACTACTAACTTGTTTTTGGTACTTCATTAACATTTGATGTACAACTAATTAAGTGCATAATATATTTATTCAAGATAATAATATCATGGAGGCCGAATACTACATATCACATTATTTATGACGATATATTATTTTCTCTCTTATTTTTTTGTCATTTTCGTTCTATCTCTCTTCCCCATTTTCCTTATTAGAATGACGAGAGAAAAGGACTGTTTTCAATTAATAATTATAACACATCATTCCCCATGTGAATTTGTCTTCATTTTCAGCATGCATGTGTGCATATTTAGATGCACAAGGCGTTGACCATGATCTTTCTTACATTTGTGTTATTTCTCATATTAATGCTGTGTTGAAGTTTTAGAGGATGGAAAGAAAAGTATATTTTTAAAAAAAGTAAAGTAGATTTGTGAAGAATTTATAGTAAATATAATTGAGGTAACTAAAAAAGATTAATTGTGTTATATAATGAATTATTAATATGTCTTTTATTGTATTTTATTAAGAGTGTGTAAATTTGAATAACAAATAGTTATGAAGTAATTAATTTATGTAATGCAAATAATATTTAGATAAATTTATTTAATTTTTTAATTAATTCAATATACTTAGTTTAATTTTAATAAGAATAAGTATGAATTAAATTTTGATATTAATAATTAGAAATTAATTAAGTTATAAAATTGAAAATAATATTTAAATTATTTTGTTAATATTATTTTACATGAAAAAAAAATAAAAATATTAATACGAAAATAATATTGGATTAATTTGATTCAATTTTTAATAAAAGAAAATTAAGGTTGCTTTAAAATAGGAGTGAATAAAAATATTAATTATATATATATATATATCATTACAAATATTTATACCAATATATTCTTATGTGTCACATAACTTTTTTCATATGTAATTTTTATCTTAGTTTTTCTATATATTTTTGGGTAAATTCAAAGTAAATATAAATTATTTTAAAACGTGTTTAAATTCATAATTATTGTATCATAATGGAATCCATTAATTATATTTATTAATAACAATATGAAAAGAGATATTGGCCTTAAGGAAGCATAACAGATTATTTCTCATGATATAATGGATCATGCCTAAAGTACTTTATGAGTATCTTTCACATTGTTAATAAATGCAGAGTTAATGGATTTTCGTTACTGTAACTATATTAAATTCTTCTAATTTGGTTTTAATAAAAAAATATTCACATCAAAATGAAATTGAATGATTCAGTACACTAATTTCAAAAAACTATAACCTTAAATTGCTTTCCTCCTATATACTTTGGGTGTGAGGATGAAGTGAAAAATGAAGAAAAGAAGAAGAAAAAAAGTGAAAAGTTAGGTTATTTAAATATAGGAAAAACAAGTTGAATGAGAAATTTGAGTGAAAAATTTATAGATCATAGAATTGATGTGACTAAAATATAAAAAAAATAATTGATTTACAAAAATACCGTGACTTACAATTTTGAAGGATTTGTATTAAAATAAAAGAAATATTTATAAATAAAATTATATATATATATATATTATATTTGAGTTTGAAATTTGTAACTAAAGACAAATTTCACAACTATTGATGGATTTGTGTCTCCTTTCTTTTTGTTGATGAATGCGGAAGCTCCATGAATTGATGGTGGAACAAGGCTCTCCTAGGAGTTGTGATAGCCTTGGAGGTGCATGAGAAGTAGGAAGAGTAGGAGTGGTTCGACCAACTCCCTTTGTAGGTGAAGGTTTGAAGATTAAAAGTCTATTCCTAAGAGAGTTTAGGCAAGGAGTGAGAATGACACAATTTTGGCAGCATTTCACTATTCAATTAATCTTGCATTTACATGACCCAAACTCCTCTATATATAGCAAGAGTGGGCTGAATATGAAAAGAGAATTGGAGGGAAATTCAAATGTTGGCACATGGGAAGGTGGCTCCTAAATTCAACACATGTGAGGTAGGTTCTATAATTCTTCCATGTGCTAGGAGTTCTAGAACCTTACACTCCACTTAGGCTAAATGTGGGACCTAAGTTTAATTAGGAGTAGGAAACTCTAATTAAACTTAGGTTAGCATTTTAGTTACCACTTTACATGTTTCAACAAAAATACAAAAGAATTAAACTATGCTACTTTTGACAAAAAATGTAAAAAACCATTCTACACTAGGGTTTATGACATGTAGAATGCGTCCTCTTGACCCCTCTTTGACCATAACTCTAGTGGTTGCATCAATTTGACATTTTGGTGGCCTTTCAATGGATTGGTGTTGGGGCCTCTTCCATCAACTATTGTTTTGAAGCAATGTTATTATGTAAAGGGAATAATATTTGTAAGTATAATTCATAGTGTGTTGATGGAAAAATGAAATTGATAATAAACATGTCACTACAAGAAAATTATTAAATATAAACTAATTTTAGAGACAAAAAATAATTAATTATTATATTGACTAAATTATATATTATTTGAGAGACTAAAAAATTATTGGTATCTAATTTATATTATTGATAACTAGTTTCTAAATTGGTATCTAATTAGCTACAAAGTTTTAACTACTAGTTATTTAGATTCTAAAGTTTGTAGTACTTATTAAGTCCAATGCAATATTTGAGTGTGATTTACAACAGGAATGACAATGCGAGACAAGTCATGCAAGCCGGCTGCAAACCACTAGCAAAAAGAACGGGGCAAGCTCATTAATCCAACCCTTTGACTCGCTTAAGCCCGCCCCGCGTAGCCCGCAACCTACACGAGCCAACAACGGAGCGAGACAGGTTGACTCGTTGACCCATGTAATTTCTTTTAATAAATTTTAAGTTGAGGCACCAACCTCTCAAGCTACACGTAATATCTCATTTTCCCCAATTCAAACCTAATTAAGTTTGCCTCCGCTCTGCGTCTGCTCCGCCACCGCGTTTGCCTCTACCTCTGCTTTGCACACGTCTTTACACGGGCTACCCCTTATGCGAGGTGGGCCAACCCGCATTGTCATCCCTAATTTACAACCTGTAGAGTGAAATGTTCCACCTCGAACTGAAGAACGATTAATTTTATTCTAAGATGATTTATCTTTGAACTGTTGGGTATCCCAAAAGTTCATAAGTTCATGACATGTTTGCTCACCTATCCAAGTAGGTCGGGTGACTTTTGTCTTGATTTCTTTCAACATGTCACAAAGTCGTTTTCAAACTTTGGACTTGTAGACATTTCTGATTTAGCTCAAGTTACTCTACTATGTAAAAAGGAAGAATACATAAGTTAATATCAGGGATTTTGAGATTGCTTGATTTGTATGAAATTGTAATTAATAATTAAAATTATTCTAAAGTCAGTCCACCATTTGAGTTAGTTCTCCTTAGTCAAGGCATCACAATGATGATAAAGTCCCCAAAATTGGGACCTAATGTAGTGCCCAATGGCCTCCGTAGCGTAATGGTTCGATGTCCAACAACAAAACATACAAATAAAAATGTTTAGCTTTAATTGTACACACATTTGTAATATAAATATATAAAATATAAATAGAGGAATACTTACTCTTCTCTTTTGAGTGTGTATAGTCTTTTTGAGAGAATATTTCTTATTTGTTGTTTAAAGCATTCATATTATGGGAATGCACTAAACACTGTATATTCTTCACTGTATGAAGATTACCCTATGCGCTTGCATTGTTATTATCTAATAGTGTTTTCTCACTTGTTGAGAGGTCTTAGTCTCAGGGAGAGATTAATACTTTTCCTTTAGAAAGGTGTTTAATACTTGTTATATGAAGAGGTTTAAAACACATGTTATCTGTAGTTGAATGATAAAAATTGAGATTAATAAAAGATTTGTTACCTTTCAAAGGATACATTCATTGAAACTGAACATGACCTCCAAGGATTGTTTTCATAGGAAAATGAATGACAAGGTGTTCCATTGAATAAAAAAAGCTAGCAAAATTTTGTTCCAACTTACATAGGATGATTGATATATTTTCTTTCATTCTAACAAGATCATTCATCCTCAATGTATTGGAACATAATTGTTTAAAAAATAGACTTAAGTAAGCAAGGATATTTCACATATAGCAATGATTGAAAAATAAATGGGAGTAAACACTCCATGAAAACGTGGCATTCATGACTTTTCATGCCATACAAAGTTCCATTGTCATGATTTGCATACCTAGTAATGTTAGAGGCATAACCATAAGCAATCTTCAACTAGATGATCAATTTATAAATTGATTTAGCATCTTTAATTGAAAACATGTAATTAGCCTTTGGCTTTCCTAACTTTATGTTTGTAACTGAAGCAACTCTAAGTCTCCACATACACATAATTCAACAACATTCATTCCTTCTGATCAAAGAAACACATAATTAAACAATGTAAATGTGTTGGAATGATGCAATTTGATGAAACAGTGAATAACAACACATATAAACGATGAAACTGGATTTTAAATGGTGGAAAGTCAAAATTAAGTGCTAGAATTGAATAATAATGGATGAAACAACTAAACAATGAAGAAACAAACAAGACCAAAACGGAAAAAGCTATAAAAAAATTGGAACTGTGAACTTAGTTGGAAAACATATACAATAGTTGTAGTGGATCCTTTGCTTTGCAACCAAATGATGCAAGTTGAATCTTGCATGGTTTTGTTCAACTTTGACCATGAGATTTATGTAGGGATTGGTAGCAAAAATGGTGGATGGAGGATTGCGCTGGTTGGAATGGTGATTGGAATAGGAAACTATGGTGATGCTCTAGGGTTCAAGGGAGAGGTTTGGCCAACTCCTTGAAGGATCGTAGACTAGGTTTTCTTGGAACTCTAGCAAAGAAGAAATTGGTAGAGAATGAGTTTTGAAATGTGCTGAAAATTTATTCAATAATATTCCAAATCTGATTTACAAAGGTCATGGGGATACCTATTTATAGGCTATGGCCGGGTGTAGCACAAGCTACCTAATCCTAACTTGCATGAAAAGTTAAGGTTAAGGTTTAGGAAACCCTAAGTGCCCGAGAGATTCCTCTAGAAACTCTTTGAGTTTTCAAGTGAGGGTTTCTAGAGTCATCTTGGTTATTTCTATCTTATTCTAGAAATGGCCTAGAAATACAGGGCCTAAAAGAAATCTTATTCTATTGTTTACAATTTTATACAAGCTAGAAGATTTAATATTTAATTGTGCATGGAAGAAGAGTCTTTTGAATTGGCTCTTCTTTGTCTATCCTTCTACCCATTGCTTGTGTGAGAGGTCCTATATGAGTTTTGATAGATGATCCTCCATCAATAAATGTGGGGTATTCAATGAGAATAATTTTATTCACAATAACTTTAATTATAGATTCTTTGACTATCATTATAAATAAATCTATTATTTTAATTGAGATTCATCTAATTGGGTTTATTTGGACTTTAACCTTTATTTCTATTAATTTTATGTGTTTAGGATAGTTGTCTAATATTTCTCAAGATAAATGGTTTACACTAAATATCATTTTAATTTGACAACAAAATGACAACTATCTGACATCTTCTTCAAATTGAGCATTTTGCCTTTGGTTTCTCATGATGTTTTGCATTGTGATATTTTATGTGGGTAAAAATATTACTTATGTTATCTTGTGGAGGTAGGAAAAGTTTTACCTAATAGGTATTAATTTGTTTTGATTCAAAGTAGGACAATAAGCCAGGGAATTCTAGTGTTCTCTGCAATCTAGGATGTGTCTTATTTATAGGGATCCATTCCCTCCATTCCCAAGGTTTATGTTGGGCAATTTTAATTATTAGAAAACTGATTCAAGAACGAAGAAGGTTGATGTACTGAAAAAAATTGGTTCTCAGATTCAAGGGTTCAATTACTTAAGCTCCCAATATTTTAGTAACAAAATTCTAATTCCTCATTCCCACCAATGTTGCTGGGTTTGTTCAGGTAACTCCCCATGCCCGACACACAGTGATCGCCTTAAAAAACGACATTTGAGCAAAAAACCTGATGCCTAAAGGACATCCATTAGCTATCAAACTTATCAGATAGAGGATGATGTGCCTTAACCTGACACTTAAACTTTAGATTGGCTAGCACCATCTCAACCACATGCTTAATCAACTATAGTTGGTCCCCAAGTTCGGGATACTACACAAACAAATATAATACTATATTATTTTATCTTTTAATTTTTCTTCTTATTTTCTATTCTAAACATTGTGTAAATGTACGCAGATTTTTCCCACAAGCGATAATTGTAGGAATTAGTATTAATTTAGTAACTTATTTTCATTATTCATAACATAAGTTTTAACCAGACTAAGTAATTATATCTGAAACTTTAAATATCGCTAAATATACACTTAAATTTTGATATATTTTAGAAAGTGTAACAATATATCAATAAAAAAAACCTAGTTTTCTACCAAATTCCCTCATTTATTAGTATTGAATTTCTACTTAAGCACAACATAGGTAATTTTTTCTATAACTTATCTTTCAATGAAAAATACTATCTATTAAGACTTAAACACTGCAGAATCCAATCCAATTCAATTCAAAATTAGTGTATAGAGTCTCAATTTAGGATTCTTCTTATTGCACTCCCACAATTTCTTTCATGCAACCCCATCCTTTTAAAAATATAATTTTACCCTTCTTTAAAATGACTTCTAAATTACTATTTTAAAAATGTTCCACAAATGGGATTTTTGAAATTTGGGAAACAGAATTTCCAAATTATAGTTTCTGAAACAAGATTTTCAAAATTTACATTTTTGGAATATAATTTTTGGATTGTATGAAATATATTATGAAATAATATTTTCGGAACAAATTTTCCGTGTATATATATATATATATATATATATATATATATATATATATATATATATATATATATTTTTTTTTTTTA
>Ga0123342_1003134_pt1 | contig 26872 bp, 11 predicted proteins | sample Turbeawhitnodule_FD_89960 | JGI IMG/M metagenome (GOLD analysis project Ga0123342, IMG submission 89960) | Root nodule microbial communities of legume samples collected from Mexico - Turtle bean Mexico white nodule | ecosystem: Host-associated > Plants > Roots > Nodule | place: Mexico: Nepantla...
ACTCAATTAATTTTAAATCAAACACTTAATTAATTTAATAAATTTAATTTAACTAATTTATATTAAAAATTGATAAATTAAATAATTTATTATAATATTAAAGAAATAATTTTAAAATAAATATAATAAAGAATTAAATATTAAAATATTTGTTATACATTAAATAAATTTAAATAAATAATTTTAAAATCCTAAACTATAAACATGCGTGGGCCGTGGCGGACGCATATTCGTGGGTCGTGGCCGACGCAAGCCGACGCATATGTGTGGGTTGCGACCGACGCAGACTGGACTTTTTTTTAAAAAAATAAATCCATAAGTGCGTCCGTTTTGCGTCGAATGTCATGGTTACGTGGGTTTTTCGCCATTTTGGCCGACAATAGTAGCGTCCGTAAATGGCCCACACAAAAATTTGGAAGCTAATTGCTATAGGAATAAGAGGATATTCAGAGGAGGCAGGGTAGATCACATTGAATTTTTCACTATGGCTCAAATGAAGACTTGGTCTTGGATTATGTCTAAAGCGCACGATGTAAGTTTTTCATACTCAGATTGGTGTCTTGAGCCTTTGTTTTGTATGAGGTCAGTTAAAGTTCTTAGGAGATAAGTTTTTGTTAAGAGGTTAGAAGATTAGATTCTCATACTTGTATAAGAGTTGAAGTATCCCTGAAATACCTCTTATTTATTCATTTGTTTTTCGCTTTAAAAAAAGTGAGATTTGGAGACATAAGAGTAAACACATCTTTAAAGATAGAGTGATTGATTATTCTGAAATTTCTCAATGGTTCAACTAAAGGTCTGGTCTTAGGTAATCTCTAAAGTCCATTTTGCTTGTTTTCCCTTTTCTGACGGGTGTCTGAATCTCCTAGTTTGTATGTATTCGATTAAATATAAGTGATTTATTTAGGTTGTATTTGTTGTAGTAGAAAGTTAGTGACAAACTTGTGAAAGGAGTGGTTGTTTGTTTCTATGCGATTTTGTACATGGTTTATATCACTCCTAAAGTGGTTCTTATTTATTTATTTATTATTGTTGATAAAAAAATGAAAAATGTCATTGATTTTTATATTGCCAATTTTCAGGATTTCTGAAGTAATTTTAGTTCTTTCAGTTTGAAATAATTAAGGAATGGTACCTCAGTCCAAGTGAATTGTGAAGGTTAAAAAAAGGGGAGAAATTAAGAAAACTAAAATAACATGGTGTGTGAACAATTTCAATTTCATATGTTCCCGCGAGCTAATTAAGGAACTCTTATTAGTTGGCTTGAAAGTGACTTTCTTTCTCAATTTCCAAGACTATATGATCTAATATGCCTCACGGGTGTTGCTAGGTATTGCTGTATTTAGAAATGTAGTAATATGTTTCAGCTCGTGACTACACAATGAATTCAACCATATATGACTCATTGATAATTTGATATACAAATCATTTTCTATAATTTGATTTCAAATGTTTTATTCTATTAGTTACCATGTCTATCAAGCACCAAGATGTAAAATGAAACTATGAGAATGTGAATAACTTCTTGAAAAATTGTGAATACCATTGAACATTCATAAATAAATAAAAAAACAAGAAAAAGAGAAGCATTTGATTAGAAGTGTTCACTAATGTGTTGTTCTGTGACATTTAAATTGTTATAACATTCTATTTTTCACTCTATAAAAGTCTACAAATGTATTTCAGAAAGTAAAAGAAAAACAAAATAAATAAAGAGCAATTCGACCTCAAATTATCTTTATTTTATTCTAAACTTTTTTTATACAATTTGTTATGGCAATAGTTTATCACAAGCTTAGTTTCTTGAGTATTAGATACCAACATTGTTTGTGGAACACTAGTAATAAAGTTGTATCAAAATTGAAAATTCTTGTAGCAAAATAAATTACATAACTTATAAAAGTGTTTTGAGATCTTTATTTGAATTAGAAAATTATGATATTTAAACGTTAAATAATGAAGATTTTGTTATCTTTTTTTGGATGTTTTAGACCAACCAATAGAGTATGAATATTACATCTATTGAAGGGTGGCAGTGTTGTCATGTAGGGTTGTTGTTGCTGTGTTGATTGATGTTGTTGTTGGGTATTATAATTAATCTTTGTCTTCGTTTTTTTTTTTTTGTCTTGTGTAGTTTTATCGGTTGCATATCTAATAGGTTGATCTTTTGAGGAAGGTACGTGTGTATCTTTGCAGGCTAACAAGTTTAAAGTGTAGAGATGACTTAACTTCTTTGTTGATTGATGCATAATTAATGGATCCTTCAACATAGTGGAACATAATCCATAAGTTTTTTTTTGTGGCTTTGAAGAGGGTGAAAGCTTTTGTTATTCTAAGACCATGACTCATAAGAATGACTTACTGAGTGGTGACTTCTCTATTTTCAGGCAAATTAATATTAATTAACTTAGAAAGAGTTAGCAAGTTGCAGGAATTTATTCTAGTCTTAACAGGTATTTTGTAAGGCCTTTTTGAGATAGTGTATACACTATAAGAAAATCATGAAATAGAAATCAATTTGTAGAAATCAAAATAATTAATTGTAATAGTAACTAAATTAGAGAGTATTTTAGAAACTAAAAAGAAATTTGGTTTCTAAATTATTATTGTTAAATAGTTTCTAAATTAATATCTAATTAGCAACCAAGATTTTTGCTACCAAATTTAGAAACTAAATAATTGGTAGTTAAAACCTTAGTTACTAATTAGATACCAATTTAGAAACTATTTAACAATAATAAAAAATAGTAGAAACTAATTTAGAAACCATTTTTTTGTTAGTTTCTAAAATGGTCTCTATTTTAGTTCCTATTATAACTAATTGTTTTGGTTTCTAAAAATTGGTTTCTATTTCATGATTTTCTTGTAGTAATATGACTGGTTGAGAATTCATAAGTACACACAGGTTGTAAATTCTTATTGTTGAAACACGTTTTGGGGGATTTTGAGATTTTGTATAAGAGTTGAAGTATTTAAAAATATTGTATTTTATTTTATTTATTCTTTGTTGATAAAAAAAAACTATAAATATACCTACAAAATTGGATTTAGGGTTTAGGGTGAAGGATAATTTAGATAAGAGTCTCATTAGCTTTATGGGCAAAAACAAAAAAAAAATTGTGAAACTATTAAACAAGAGATTTTTTTTGAAGGAAATTCAAAGGTGAAAACATTTTTATGATCACTCAAAGGGATACATATATAACACAAAACTCTACCAAAATTTCTGTATAATAACATTTAAAATATGAACTTTGAAAAATTTAAACAATTGAATTTGTTTAGGGTTTTATAATTAAAATAATATCAGACACTCGTTTTATTAGTGATGAAAATTCACATTCTTATAATCTTTCACATTATATAACAATGGTATAATTAATAAAAATTATAATTTACCACTTGTATATGAACAAAATAATATATATGCAAACCCAAATCAAAATCCTTAAAGGGAATAATTTTACTATATTCTCTCATACTCAATTCATCAAAATATAAGGCTTCCATCTTGTCTGATCTTAGAATTCTTTATGAATAAGTATAGTTTACCTATGTATCGTTTTTGTTAACATATAAATTTTGGTTTAGTTCCCCGTATTTTTGTATTTTCTTTTTTTAATAATACTTTTTCATGTGATAACAAATGATTGTTGTTATTTGAGATGTCGGTCTAGCTGAGATCTTAAGTTGCATAGTGATACCTAACATGAAAACTTTTATTTTAAAAAAAATCATCAAAATATAAAATAATATTGATAGATATTAATTTTAAATTCAACTCTACATTTCCACTAAATAAATAATATGTTGGTAAAAATAATAATAATTCGAAAAAGACCCCTCATCAAAATAAAAAACAACAATACTAATTTTAAAGTAGCTGTAAGAAAAATATAATTGTCATCCCATCATATTCAACTATTCTTAATAAGTGCCATGAATGTTATGTTTTGTATTATTGATAGTGGATGTATTCCTAACATAAAATTTTAAAGAAGCTCAAAACTTTATTAATAATGATAATAATATCCAAAAAAAATAAAAAAATAACAACAATAATATTTTAGATATATGGAAAAAAGTATTACACCATATTGGAAAGGTATAACTCAACTTCTTTGCCCAAAAATGAAAATAGGATGGTCAAATCCATATACATTTCAACAATTTTTTTTTTAAAAAAAATCTTATAATCTTAGTAAAACCTACCAACTCAAAACCAACACTTCACATTTAAAAAAAAAACAGCACTACCAAATTAAACTACTCAAACTAATTATCATTAAGCAAGTGAATAATTTACTCCAAAAGGTTCTAAGACCAAGAGGTGGGGTTTAATTAATGTATTATATTAGGGTTAATGATGTGAGAACTTTTAGCCTTTGAGCATGTTCATGTCTTTTGGTGCATCCACTTGTCTCTGTATGCCATGCTTACTACTGCATCCAGACAAAATATTTTGGTGTGGTTTTATAAAAAAATATTATCTAAAAAAAGGATGTGTTTATAAATACACAGTTTACCAAAACCACCAAATCATTATCCAAAGTAATCGTTCATTATTCCTACATAAAGAAATTTATCTGTGAGAAGTTCAGAGTTCAAACAATTAATTAATTTCTAGTTTATAATAATTATTCAATAACATAAAATATTAATATAAGTTAAAGAGAGAGATTATCCCCACAGATAAGATAAACTATTTTGTTTTAATATCACAAGACTTTTCTTAGTGCCAATGATAAACTATGATAACACCTTTCTATGTGCATGCTTGCACTGAAGAAATAAATTATTTATAGATCATAGACTGTACAAATATATATATAACAAATCATTGATTACATAATTTATTCCATGATTATGCACTTCTGCAAGTTTTTCTTTTGCATGGACATTTTTAATATTTTTTTCTCCTTTAGTGTTTTCATACACTGCTCTATTATTAGTCAATATATAATACCACTCTCAACCATCTAAATTACATTTTTAATATGATATACTTCTCTTTTACAAACTCATATAAATAAATTTTTTTGAGAGGGCTAAAGCTTTTTTCTAATAATTACCACTCTTCTTCGGCACTAGTCAAGAAAATAATATTAAAATATTTAATACAAGTAGTGTGTGTTATTCTAAATATATAAAATTGTATTTAGATAATTATGCATTGAATTTTTTAATTATAAATATTAATATGGTGTTTTTCAAAAGCTTACAAGTGTAGATATTAATTTGGGTTTTCTGTAGATTCAGCATGAAACTGTTCCATGTGCCTCACTCCAGATTCAGTTGAAACTTTAAGAACATATGACAAAACCTAACCAAATAATGCTGAATAAAAGCACTGTGAATATTTATTGTAGATAAAACAAACTACTTTTAAGACTAATCTTCCTCAAGAACAACTTCTGTTAAAAAATAAGAAACAATAAAACACACTTTTAAATTAAAGTTAGTTTAAATATAATCTAAAAATAAAAAAATATACGAGAAGCTTTTCCAAATTAATCTATGCATGTAAATCTATGAGGAGGTTGAATCAATTTTATTTATTTATTTATTTGTTTCCTATATATTTTTTTATGAAAAATTGTGAAATATGTCTTTAATAAAATAAAATAAAAACTAGTGAAAAAAAACATATGAAATAATACATGTAGAAGAAAATTAACTCATTGTCACTTTTTCCTAGACAGAATACAGAGAGACTCGCATTTACATCTCTAATAAATATGACACAGTTCACTAATGAAAATGAAAATTTGATACGAAAATGAAGTTTCCCTCCAAATTATCCTTCCATTTTCTTTCTAAAAAACCATGAATATGAATTGAGATTTTGAAATTTGAAGTTAATGCTCAAAAAAGAGAAAAAGAAAACAAAAAAGCATAAAGAACTGAGTTTAAAGGTAAGAAAATTACATCACTAATTGATGAACTAATTAATGGAATAAGAATCTCTCACTTTTTTTACAAATCACAACTTTATTACCATATTTGCAGCAACATGGCTCTACTATAAGAAAATTTACCTTATTAAGTTGGAGAAATTTATTTATATTCTTAAATGATTATGCTTAGCCATATATAAGTACGTAATCATAAATTATAAGACAACAATTTCAGTTCTCAATGTCAGATTAAATTTTAATAATTAAGCAATAAATGAATCTTTCTCCTCAAATAGAGAGAAACACGAAAATGGGCTCATCATTATTCCCTAATGGAATCTGAACTCTGAAGAAAGTGCCATAGCACAGTTAAACGGATATAACATGAATATATTGTTTAGAAATATGTAAAAATGTTTACATAAAACGTGTTTTTGTTATAATAAAGTTACTTAACATGATACGTATTTCATATAGTAAAAAATTCAAAATATCTAATACTTTTTGCTTAAGTAAATAAGCTGAGTTATAAATATATTTTTTTAAATTGTATTAATGATAACACTAGTTAATAAAAAAACAATAATACTATTACAATCAAATAAACTAATGTCTTATTGCTTTCCTTGTAAATCCTTATTCCTTCCATCATAAAAGGATATTTAAGAAAAAAAATAAAGGGAGAATTATATTAATTATTTTTGAGAGATATTTATTTTGAATAAATGTAGTTTTTCTTTGTAATGTATAAAACTTTTCAAAATTAATAAACTTTTTTCTTTCAATCTTATTTTTGTATTTTTTTATTGAAGGATAGACTGAAAGATTAGTCCATTATGAGAACATGTAGAACCTTTCACTATTAATAAAAATGTTTTCTTTCAATTTTATTTATTTTCTTGTTATTATTGTTAATCCCATAATATAGATACATTTTTTTTTCAATTTAAGAAATAAAAGAAGGATCATAAAAAGAAATTGGCAAGTGGCAAATAAATTATTATTTTTGGGTTAATTTTATTTCTTAATAACTAATGTCTTAAAATACTAATAGACAAATTAATAAATATCAAATATTTTATTCAAAATTACAGTTAAAACAAGTTTGAAGTAATGAGTAGAGTGCAACAATAATTAATAAGTCAAATATGATCAAAGTGTATACATTTTATACTGATAAATTTAGTATTTACTTTTGGGTATTTTTATTTTATAAATAATCAAATAGAAATTACCTAAACATAGTTTTGAATATTGAAAATAAAATTTATATAATAAATAGTAATCTTGACAAAGATTGCCTAAAATATTTAAGAACATATTTTTATAATTTTTGATTTTTTAAGAATACCTAGTAGCAGTTGTTTTTGTTGGGTGTAGCAATATTGTTTGTTTTGTTCTAGTGTGTCAGATCTGTTAGTTTCTGCTGCCATATACGTCATGAAAAAGAAAAAAAAGCTCTGTCATTCCCTGTTTATCCGAGACAGCGCATTTAGTAGTAGCTAACGAACTCCATATTACACATGCACTGCACTTATTCTCTCTTCGAAGCAAATTTTCATTCTCTCTTCACTCTCAGAACCCTACGTTCTTCTCTTTCACGTCACAAGAACAAAAACTTGAGCTCCCTGTTTCTGCTCTGCGTGAAAACAGAGTCCCCTGTTTGGTGCTTATTGCAATGAAGTATATTGGGAGCAACAGCTTGAAGAGGCTTTTCTCGTTTGGAAAACGCGGCTTTGGGGAAGAAAACGATGTGGGGTTGGTGGTTCCTTCATGTGAAGAGCACCCTCCAAAACCCTCTTGGAAATGCTTCTCCTTTAAAGAGTTGTTCGATGCCACCAATGGTTTTAGCTCAGGTACTTTGAGTTAGTCTCTCTCAAGGTTTCAAGTTGCAGGTGCAGTTAAGCTATGGTTACATTTTCATCACTGATATCATGGAAATTGTAAACATGTTGGGGTCAAGAAACTCTGAAAGCCTTGATGTCGGGCACAGGCAGTCCTTGCTTGTGGCCTTGCGATATTGTGTGAACTATGTCCATTGGAAAAAAGTATTATGAAAAATTGTAGACATGTTGCAATCTCAGAAACTCTAAAAGCCTTGAAGTTGGCTCAAATGAAGACCTTTGTTTAAAGCCTTGATCTCAGTCTATCTTTTTTGTTTGATATACTAAGCTTCTCTGTTTGACCTTTTTTGCTCTTGTTTTGTAGGGAATTTGGTTGGGAGAGGAGGGTATGCAGAGGTTTATAAGGGAACGTTGCGTGGTGGTGCGGAAGTTGCGGTGAAGAGGCTCACCAGAACTTCAACTGACGAGAGGAAGGAGAAGGAGTTTCTGATAGAGATTGGCACAATTGGTCACGTGCGCCATGCCAACGTGTTGCCTCTTCTGGGGTGTTGTATTGACAATGGACTTTACCTCGTTTTTGAGCTATCCACCGTTGGTTCTGTTGCTTCTGTTATTCACGGTACATTACTAACACCCAACAATAGTGAAAAAAAAAGTATTTTTTTCTCTGTAACTGTGTTTTGGGCTGCAAAATTTGTCATATGATGTTGTTTTGCAGAAAAGAAAAAAAAGAAAGGATCTTATTAATTAGTGTGTGGATTTTCCATGTAGATGAGAACTTGCCTCCTTTAGATTGGAAAACAAGGTATAAGATAGCTCTTGGGACTGCACGTGGTCTTCACTATTTGCACAAAGGCTGCAAGAGGAGGATAATTCACAGGGACATCAAGTCCTCAAACGTTTTGTTAACAGCAGATTTTGAACCAAAGGTTCTTCAATTTGTACTCTACTTGTGTTCATTACTTCAATCTGTGTCTCACCAATTTTGATAGCTTTACTCTTCCTTTTAAATTTAATTGTGGTAGATATCTGATTTTGGACTAGCAAGGTGGCTTCCATCTCAGTGGACTCACCATTCAATAGCCCCAATAGAAGGGACATTTGGGTACCCTTCTTTTCTATTTCCCTTCTGTGATTGCCAATTTCCCATCATATAAATATAGTATTATATCTATGTATGTAGTTGGTTTTTAAATGGGAATTTGTTATTATGTTTTGTAGGCATTTGGCACCAGAGTACTATATGCATGGAGTTGTGGATGAGAAGACAGATGTATTTGCCTTTGGTGTGTTCTTGCTTGAAATCCTCTCTGGAAGGAAACCAGTGGATGGGTCTCACCAAAGTGTGCACAGCTGGGTATCATCCCTATTGACCTTTGATGTTGAAACTCTTTCTATTTAAGCACTTAATTCTAACTGCTGTGTTTTATGCAAAACCCCACATTTGGTTTGGTTGGTCTAGATTTAGGCTAGACCAATGGCGACCTTGTTTAGTGTTACAATGTTTAAACATTTTGGGAGCAAATAAGTATGTGCTATTATGACTTGATATGTAGGCTAAACCAATACTAAACAAAGGGGAGATAGAAAAGGTGGTAGATCCAAGGCTTGGAGGGGCTTATGATGTGACACAGTTTAATAGAGTTGCCTTTGCAGCCTCCCTGTGCATTCGGGCATCTGCAACTTGCAGACCTACCATGAGTGAGGTACCTCAAACACATTTGTTGCTCAACTTTGGTATCACTTTATGATTATGAAGCCAAACAAATTTTAATAGGTTGCATATGGTTTAGTCTTTGTAAAGGTCATTTTAATCCTAAAACTAAATTCCCTTTTGTTTCTCATCATTGAAAATTTGTTAAAGGTTGTTTGCATGCATTCAGGCTTTTACAACTTTCTATGAAGTTGAATGTAACTAGAAAAAATATTAGAGGATTCAAGTAGAATGAATGCTAGTTTCAACTTGAAAATAAATACACTATTAGATGTATGCTGTTTTGCTTCCATTTTTATGAAAATAAGTATATGTTCTTTGTTTTATAAATGCAGACTAAAAATGAATATCAGTGTATTCTAATTATATTTTTTTTATTTATCTGGTTAGAGTTGGATTATCTTTGTCTTTTGGCATAGAGTGTTCAAGTCAATGGAAAGATTTGGCTCTGATTCTCAATTTCAACGTTATAATGTGACAATTACTGGTGTCTGGGGCTGATAACATTTTAATATTGATTTCTTTTATTAGTCACTCTTATTCATGAGACTAACTTGTTGTTTAACAGGTAATCACCATTATTTTTTTTTCTATTGAAACTAATCAATAACTTTGTTTAGTTCAGACTAGGATAATAACTGCAACTGGTGTAACCACCACGGCATTGTATAAGTAACACTATTAAATGTTTATAAAACTATATAATTGTTATGTATTATGTAATGCTTTATAGGTAGAATAGTCTGTGTCTGTGACTGTGACTGGTCCCCCCCCTCCTTTTTACAACAAAATTTATCTAAGTCTCTTTCTGCAATTAAAACTTTGAACAAATAACTGCTCCATAGCAGCTTACTTTCATGCATTAATTTCCAGAAATTAATTTTGTTACTACTCAAATTAATACAACTGCTATCCCATTACAAATCTCATATAGTGGTACTGCAACTGCACCTTTTCTTTGTGTTGTGATGATTGATTCTTAAGACAGTAAGATGAAGAACACAGAAGAAGGTCCATTAGGTAGCTTTTAACATTTAGATATATGATTTATTAAGTTGGATAATGAACACAAATCTCATTATATAAATCTTTAATGTTAAGTTAGATTTAAAATTCATTTAAAGGCTCATACCTCTACCTGATATGTTATGTGATGATACAACTATTTTGATTGTTGGGTGTGTGACAGGTACTGGAGGTAATGGAGGAGTGGGAGATGGATAAAGAGAAGTGGGAAATGGCAGAGGAGAAAGAAGAAGAGGTGGAGCTATGGGGTTTTGAGGATCTAGAATATGCATATGACAGTTCCTTTTCAATGTCACTACCTGACTCAGTTGGAAGTACTTAGGGTTAACGAGTTATATTATAGGTACAACTTTGAACTACCTGTAGATATATGCATATACTGTTACATAAATATAAAGGTGCAGATAACCCTCTCTTGTGCCTCTTCTCTTCTGTTCTTTTTTAATCAATCTATATAACTTCTTAGTCTTTCTTTCTTTTCTGTTGTGGATGTCAAATATTTATCATTATCCAACTTAATTACTTGGCTTAATTTTGACCCTGCACCTTCTTCCTTCTAAATAAAATAATAAATACAATATGAATGTCAGATGCAGAAACATGTCATTGCAAGGTCATTAAAAAAGAAATAACAACGAAGCATTTAACCAAAAGATTATTAAAGAAAATATTCAAGTATTATCAACAAGTCCTTACATTGAATACATTGAAAAAGTGATATTTTTTTTAATATAACATGTCACACACACAAATTTCATAATTTATTTAAAGCTGGTTTATGTGTTTTTTTTTTTTTTCTAATTGGTGTTTAGAACCATATGTATGTATGTTTTCGATTAAAAAATATTTTTAGGATGGCGGAATGGTGTCTATTTTATTTTTTAAGGAGTTTTTGAAGCAGTTGGGTGAAGTAGGACTTTGTTATTTGATTTTGTCAATAATAATACGATAATAATACTGAGGTTTCATGTAGGATTTGATGTGTTCGGAGAATGAAGTGATAATAATACTGAGGTTTCATGTAGGGTTTGATGTGTTCGGAGAATGAAATGTTTCTCTTTATATTCTGTATAAAAGTTAGACCACCTTTTAAGAATCTCACATTTTTTTTTTCTTCATAAAAAATAAAATTATATATATATATATATAAACATTTTATACCAAAAACTCTCTATATATATATAAAGAGATAAAACATAATTCGAGTGGATCCAACATGTACTATATGCCAACAAATATACAACTCAACTTTGAAGTTTGATATAATAGTGCATGGGCAGTGATTCATATGGTGAATGGCCCAGCCACCTGCAATTCCTAACCTATTTATGTTTGTTCTTAAGTAAAGAAACAAGTTTATAATGGAGTGGGAGGAAGAAGATGATCTTTTATGTTGGAGTTGCAGTAATCACTCAATGTTATATACAAATAATAAAAAATGGATGATGATTGAAAAATAAAACAATAATTGCAAATTTTATTTTATAAATTAATTTTTTAAGTTAAGACTTTTTTAATAACTTTTTTTTTATATTTTTTCAGTATTGGTTGTTATTTTTGAGAGGTTTATAAAGAAATATCATTAAGATAAAAAAAACACTGTTTCACACTATCTAATTACTTGAATACACATAATTTTCTCACAGCTTAAAAAAAGGGAAAAAATATAAAAGAAATTGTGGACGTAAATTACCTCTAAAGTATTTGGTGAAACTTCTTTCTAAATATTTTATGAAACTTTTATAATTCACATTAAAATTAGTTTCTTTCCAATTTTCATAAAAAATTCATAAATAAATCTCATAAAATATAATTTTTTAATAATAAATAAAATATATGAAAAATAAATTCAGGTTTGTAATAATATTTCTAGTTTTTTCATACATATTTCTTTGCTCACAGCTGGAGGTTCATAAAAAGGTTAGGTAGTGTGGTCTAGCAACATCACATCCCAGTGAAAACCAAACAACATATACAATAAATTTATAATACTATAATAAATAATATAATTTATAATAAATATTATCCAATAAATGAATCTGGTACAGACATATGCATCCAAGGAATAAATTATGACAATCAGGAACAAAGATTCTGTTAAAAAATTATATTGGCTGGTATATTTATATAAGTACTAATCATCACAAAAAAACTATTTAAGCATCAATAATTTCCAAAAGCTTATATATTAAAACTATTTAATATTTTTTACCAAAAAAATTATTATATCTTCCACTTTACATTTGAACAGCAAATATAATATAGGTTGAAAGTGGAGTTGCTTAATAAAATATTGCATGCATAATAATATGTGGTTGTTTAACTTGCCCCCAAACATGCCTCTATTATGTGGTTGTTTAACTTGCCCCAAACATGCCTCTAATTTGTTTATTGTTTAACTTGTCCCCAAACATGCCTTTAATTTGTTTAGAAAGTAAGAGAATTTTAAACAAAAATATCACAACGTAAACCTTTCAAGTTTTGTTTAAAATAATTGTATTAAATTGAGTTGATTTTTATTTTGTCAAAAAAAATAAATTAAAACATTCAAGAGATACTCCAATAAAAAAAATGAAGATATAGAACCTTTAAAAACTACAAAGCATACCATCCCAGCCATGACTACCTCCAGATCAGAATTAGAAAGAATTAACAGAAAATACATAATGATATCCTTATTTAATTTCCTCCTACTGCTATATAAGATGTGAAGATATAACATAGACTCTGCATCATTTTCCTATAGCGTAGATCTTCAACATTGAAAAAATATCAGGATAACTAGCTGGTGAATCCAGAAAATTCATCAATTGGATTGAAGTATCCTTCAAATATTTTTTTTATTTAAGTTTTTTTTTTAGTGGTAAGAGTCGAACGGTAAAAATCTTGTTCCGGCTCCTATAATTAGGCCGAAGGATCCACACTCCTTTGGTCCAATTACGTTTAATCAAGGTCACTGAAGCTAATCTGTCATTAAGAGTTTAACAATACAAGCGCGATACACCTTACTAATCCGGCCCAACAAGTAGGTCCATTAAAATAATATAAATAACACACAATTCAAGAATCAGGTACGTCATTTGTTACTGTGCTTTGAGAACTGAGTGTCGAACCCTCTTTGTTGACTTGAGCGTCGAAGTGTCTTCTGCAGATACTCACATTCGGGATTTACAAGGAGACCGAGTGACTAAGCAACTGAGATTGGAAGGAGCAGTGAGAAGTCCAAGAAAGGAAGCTGAAGCACAAATCATCAACCGTCCGATAGAAAGGAAGAAGACAAAACTCTCAATAGTTTTCTAGGTTCATCTCCCTAAAGAGAGCATTTTTTAATAAAAAATAAATAAATATGATTGCATCGGTCTAGTTGACGTTTTAAAAAAATCCTAAATAGTAAAATGTACCATAGACATAAACAATTTATCATTAGAGTGAATGATGAGAGTTAAAAGTACATGAGAAAAAATAATAAAAATTATTACAACAAATACAACACTTAATCTTGCATGAAAATAAACACGAAATAATTAAAATTACATTGAACTTCACGTAAGAAGCTGATCATCATTTTGAACATAATGTGAATGAACCTGACTTGTACAAGCAGAAGTGTTACTAATTTATCATTCCATCATCATGATGCTGCATTAACTTTACTCTGTCCTTCAACTTTGCAGCCCTTTCACCAACTAAGTTAACTCTTTCAGTTAGTACATCTATTTTTTCATTTGCTTGTTGAACTTGCTGGCAAGTTCATTTACTCTGATAAGTTCTACAAGCTAGTAAGACAAAATTTATGCAACAATGTCCTTATTCCATAATAGAATTTCCACAATCATAACATTCATAATGAATAGGATATATATTAGAGACATTAATGATGCTGTAATTTAAAATTATTTCAACTATGGATTCCATTTTATTTCACCTAAATATAAGTTAAATTATTATTGAAGTAACTAATCCCATGTGCTTCTGTTTCAAGATTAGGCACTTGAAGCCAAACACATTATGCATTTCTCAAATCTGGGAATTTGTTTTGTATTCTTTACATGCGTAGTGATGAAATAGATCATCACTCCTGCAACCTGTGGAAAGAAAGGATTATTGAGTTCAGGATGATTAGGCACCAACCTTTATGGAGAACCTGTTAAATACCAATTAATTTTACTACATGAATGAAATGTACTAACTAATGAGGAAACCAACCATATGTACTAGCTAGTGAAACACAAGTGGCATGTCATACAAAGATTGTTAGCATACTCTTACTGTAACAGCCAATTGATCTTCGCGTGTACAGAAGCATCCAAACTTGAGAAAAATAAATTTCCCTCTTTTTCCCTGATATCTGAGAAATTTTAGGAGAACTTTCTTCTTCTTTTATTGACTTATATGATCACATCATAACTTAGTGACAGTTTCAATTTGGAACAACAATTGAATTTAATGAAAGAATAAGCTACTTTGTAATAATAACCACTAATGTTATCTCGTACCTGCTAAAGTGATGCATGAAAACATAAAAAAGAAGCCAAGAATGTAAATTATTGGTGAAGAAGAACAACTCTAATGACTCTGGTGGGGGATTTCTTGCTGATGCAGACCCATTTAGTAAAATCAGTAAGTACCAGCTTTCATGACCGTGCAGACTCGAACAAATCCAAAAGGGTGTCCTTCACATTTTCTCCAACTTTAAATATGACATCATACTCTTTATTATTCCCATCATTCTTCTCTCTTCCTTCTTTCTTGCAATCACAATCATCATCTCCAATCCACCACAGCCAAAAAAAAAAAACATTGTTGTTGGGCTAATTCAATTTACTTTGGTTGTCCATTGTCCCCGGGATTGGCATGGATTTGATAAATTGGATTTAAAATTCATATTCACTTTAACTATATCAAATATATTTGGATTTTTTTAAAATCTATTTAAAGTGGATTGAATACATATTAAATCCACTTTTGTTAATTATATTAAATTCACTTTGTCAATTACATTAAATTTATTTTGATATGGATAGAGACTAACTTGGCTCCAACTGGACCTAAGCCGACTCAACCTGGAAGCATACCAACTCGACTCTACATCGACCCCGACCCAGACGACTCGACATCGGTCCGGGCCCGGACGACTCGACATCGGTCCGGGTCCGAACGACTATACATTGGCTTGGGCCCGAACGACTCGACATCGGCTCGGGCCTGTTGACATCGGCTCGAGCCCGTTTGGCTCGACATCAACTTGAGCCCGCTCGGCTCGACATTGGCCTGGGCCCGGTCGACTCAAAATCGGCCTGGGACCGGTCGACTCAAAATCGACCCGGGCTCGATCGACTCGACAGTGGCCCGGGCACGCTCGCCTTGACATCGGCCTGGGCCCGCTCGCCTCGACATCGGTCTGGCGATCGTCTCGACATCGGTCCGACGATCGTCTCGACATCGACCGGGCCCACTCGCTTCGACATCGATTTGGGTTTGCTCAGCTCGACATCGGCCTGGGCCCAAACGACTCGACATCAACCTGGGCCGAACGGCTCGACATCGGTCGAGCCCAGTCTGCTCGACATCGGCCCGGGCCCGATCGCCTTGACAACGGCCTCGGCCCGCTCGTTTCGACATCGATTTGGATTCGCTCGACTCGACACCGGCCCGGGCTTGAACGACTCAAAATCGGCCTGAGCCCGGACGACTAGACATCGGCCCGGGCTCGCACGACTCGACATCGGTCCCGGCTCGCACGACTCAACATTGGCCCAAGCTCGAATGACTAGATATCGGCCCTGGCCCTCTCGGCTCGACATCGGCTTGGACCCGCTTGGCTCGACATCATTCCGGACCCGCTCGGCTTGACATCGGCCTGGGCCCGCTCGGCTCGATGTGGACTTGGGTCAACTTTGCTCAACCTGCGTCTGAATTGTCTTGACTTAAACTCGATCGGACCAAGTCAAAATCTAACCCAAAATACAATTTGGATAATCCAAAAATGTATCCAATTCATATCTAATCCATATCCAATTAAATGGATTGAATTTAAAATTCAAAAATATAAATTTAAATTTAAAATAAATCCATTTAAATGGATCAAAACTAATATGAATTTAGATAATTATGTATTAAATTATATAATTTAAATTTTTTTTCCACCCTTAGTCGCAGTTACTGTGTACTATACTTTATTTATTTACAATAAAACAGAACTAGGACCACATCTATTATCTTGTAATAAACCTCGAAGACAGAGAATGTCCAAGTGTATGTATTAAATGCTCTACCACAAAATGGAGGCATCCACGTCACTAACTGATCTTGAATTCACTGTTTCAGAAATAGGCATTTTCGTTTTGGAGATGGGATATAATTTAATTGATTGTTTTGGATACTCATCTAGAATCAAAACAACAACAAAACTTTGAATAATATGCTCATTCTTCAGTTGAAGGATTAGATCCATGCTCTAATGGGAGGTGCAGTGTTTACATTGTTTTGAATATATTTTCAGTTTTCAGTCTCTATAGTTATAAAACACACTACATCTACTCCTAAGTTAGTCAGTGATTCTATTCAATGGAACCTCCAACTAGTAAGAGAAGGAAACCTTCTGCTTGGCTCAAATTTCAAAGCCTCTTTCACTGATGTTTCTATGTGATTTGGATTATGGTGTACTAATTAACAGTACAAGTAAAAAAAAAATTATTAAATAAAAATTAATTTTAGATACTAAAATAATTAATTATTATTTGATTAAATTATAGATTATTTTATAAATATTAAATTTTTTTATTGATATTTAAAGTAGTTTTTATTATTAATAAAAATTTATAAAATAATTTTTAAATATTAGCTATCAATGTTTTGGGTGACACGATAAGTCCAACAAATATTCGTTAGGATAAATTTTAAATGACTCTGATACCATATTAAAAAATGAACTTTAAGCCTAACTCAACCTCATAAAATCGGCTTATGAGGTGAGGTTTGCACCCACTTATATACAATGAAATATTCTCATTTGTAGTTAATGTGAGATCTCCAACAGTTTTAGCTACTTACTACTATATATATTCTAAATCCATCTTTTAGAGATTAATTTAGAATATAAAATATTAGTCGCTAAAAATTAAGTAGTTAATTTAGATACAAAATTTAGAAACCATTTTATATTTTTTTATTAATAATACAAACCACTTTAGATATAAATAATTTTATAGTCTTTAAATTAATATCTAATTTAGTTAATATAATGATATTATTTTTTGTCTCTAAATTTGATTACTATTTAGGATGTTCTTTTAGTGTAATAACTTTGAGGTTTTTGAATAAAATTGAATTCTTCCATAAGAAAACTGCAATAATGAATAAATTATAATTATATAAATTTAGAATATTGAATCAAATAAACTGAATGTATCTTAATAATTCAAAACAAAGTTGAATAGGAGATAGAGACAATATCCATCCCTGCAGCACCTGATTTAAAAAGTTGAACATTATTTATGAAGATATTGGTATCTTCATACTGTATAAGAATGATGATAAGTACAACTTTTTTATTGGTCCATAAAAGACTTATAATAATTTATTAGTTACAAAAGGTCATCCAATATTTTTGTAACCCGCAAAGTCAACCCTTATTTTCTTAAGTTCTAATGCACAAACCATAAATAGACCTAAATGTATGTTTAGTAACTGTTAGGCCATTATCATGCACATAAGTTGGATATTGAGTTGGGTATTATGTGAAAGTCTAGAAAATTATTATATAGAAACTTTTTTATAAATTAAAAATAATTAGTTGTTATATGATAAAATTAAATATTATTTTAGAGATTAAAAAAATTATTGATATCTAAATTATTTTCTATTATTAATAAATAATTTCTAAATTATTTTATATTATTAATAAATAAATTTTAAATTATTTTCTATTATTAATAAATAATTTCTAAATTAGTATCTAATTAGATACCAAGTTTTTGAGATACTAACTTTAGAATCTAAATAATTAGTAGCTAAACCTTAGGTAACAAATTAGATACCAATTTAGAAACTATTCTTCAAGAATATAAACTAATTTAGATATTAATAATTTATTTTTTTAGTCTTTAAAATTAAAATAATATCTAATTTAATTATTATAAAAATTAATATTTTTTTTCTTTAAATTGATTTTTATTTAATTATGTAGTGTAATAACTAGAAATTTAAACTAAAACAAAGTATAGGGTATAATCAAATTTTTTATTGACATGTCTTAAATTCATACGCTACTTAGTTTATTTAAAACTTTAAATAGACCTATATATTATCCTATTAAACAATTTGATCAGAAAGCATGTTGTTAAATAAATTTTAAATTCAGATTAAACTTTTAAAGGTGTTATAATATCAATATCCATGTACTTGGTCAAGAAGTTACGTACTTATATATTTTAGAAGTAAGAGTTTACTCGTTCTGTGAAATAAACTAGAGAGACTCAACTACTTGGGAAGGCACGAACTACTTTTGTGTTTTACTCTTTTTGTTCTTCATTTTGAAACGCTTAGTGAAGAAGAAGATGGCAGAAAATATGAAGAGAAGCAGCTTCGAAGTGTTGGGATTGTGCTGTGCTACAGAAGCAACACTGGTTGAAAGAATTCTGAAGCCTCTTCATGGAGTCAAACATGTTTCAGTGATAGTCCCTACACGAACAGTCACTGTGGTCCATGATGTTCTCTTCATTTCTGAGTCACAAATAGGTGATTTTTGTACCCTTTTCTCTTCACTTTTCTTTGGTTCTAACAAAAATTGGTGTATCAGAGGTGGATCACCGATTTAGATATTTATGATGATCGTGAGTGAAGTTGACTGCTTCTTTAATCTTTATGTGATATAGTTCATAGCTTCCTTTATTGCTTGGATTCATGGGGTGTGTTACTATATGCTAATGCTGCCATAATCTGATCAAAGGGAATTACTACTGTTGATGTATCATATATGGACAACGCTTTATTGCTTTGTTCAAACTTGATCGCAGTTACCAGAAATTCAGTTCACAGGAACACGTGATTTGGGGGGTTTTCAATCAGTCATTGTTTGCAATTATATGACAAATCTTTTGCTATGGTGAATTGGGTTTGCAGTTTAAAGTTGAACGAGTCCTGGTAGATATGGTCAGAACCTCCCAGGATTCTCAGACCCTGTATTGGTGGGAACCATATGAACATGAATTGAACCATTTTAATTGGAGAAGCTTTCTATCTTCCTAGTATTTATAATTATTGTAAATACTTGTTTTACAACTTATCAAATAAAACTTTCATTGGTTATTATTCAAATGCATGGCGTTTTACTTGTAACTTAAATTACTTTTTAGCTGTGGTTATGTATGATTGGAATTGGTATTCACTAAAATTAACTTTGATATGAATGTACTCAATTAATAGTTGCTGATAGGACAACAGGGTTGATATTTGAATTTTAAGTCTTTTTTAACTAGTTGTGGCAGGATAGGTAGTTGGAGTTTTTCTTGAGATGTATGTCTCTTTTGTTTTGGAAGAGGTTAGACCACCCAGTGGATCATATTTATTATATATTTTGTTGCTGATAAAAAAAAATCACTAAAATACGGTTTTGCTTCAGTCTATTTTCTATTCCTAAATATCTGAAATGAGGGAAAAAATCTTATACAATAGAAAGTCATTACTATAATTTCCTCAAATAGACACAAGATTTATTTATCTTTGTTGTTTGTTTGTGTCAGCTGATGCACTGAATGCTGCAAGGCTTGAAGCTAGTTTGAGACTACAGGGAGAGACTGACAATGAAAAGAAAGGGCCAGATTTAACTACAATGGTGTGTGGCTTGCTTCTGGCACTTTCTTTCTTGAAATATGTATATCAGCCTTTGGAATGGTTGGCACTTGGTTCTGTTGTCATTGGCTTCCCTAAGGTTCTACTCAGGGCCATTGCATCCATTAAGGCTCTGACTCTTAATATCAACATTCTGGTCCTATTGGCAGGTACTTTGGTTTGAATTGTAATTTTTTTGATTCCTCAGTCAAAAATGGTAGGCTTTACTACTGTAGTTTACTTTCCAAAGAAAATAACAGCACTTGTTAGTTTATATGGAAAAAATGTACACGTGTGACATAAGACAGAATGTCCTGTTTGTTATGTTTGTTTCCTTTTTATACCTTGCAGTGTGTGGTACTGCTGCTTTAAGAGATTTTTGGGAGGCTGGTGTCATCATCTTCTTATTCTCCATTGCTCAATGGCTTGAGACAAGAGCAACTCACAAGGTTTGGGACATCATTAAGTAACTCTACCTACTTGATTAATGCCAAATTGTGTGCCTTTAATGTGCTTATCTGTATACTCCAGCTTCCTTCTATGAGGCATAAATGTAGATTTGATTTTTTAATGTTCTTACAACTTTGGCAATGACTAATCATGGTTGAGTATTCCCCCAACAAACGTGCAGTACCAGGTTACATGCAAAGTAGGAGTAATTTCTTAAAACATTGTACGGATTTGTTAGAGGCATAACCAAATTCCAAGTTTATCATCTTGCTTTGCTCTTAATCGAAGGTGACTACATCTGGATTCTTGTCTGTCTATACTCTTATTATGAGATAGTGAAAATTTTCTGTTTTCTTCTCTCTCACACACATTAATCACTGTTAAGTTGTATAACACACACCTAGTACTTCAAGAAAAATTGCTATTCAATATGTTATGATGTGCTTTATAAGTTTAAGCTTATATCTACAAAGTGATAGAGAAACAAGGTACATGATTATAATTATCCTTTTCATATTGATGTCTTCATCCTTTGATTGGTATGTTTTCAATTAAAAACAAGTGATTTATCTTAAATTGGGTAGGTGATTTTTTCTGCTGTTTGGAAAGGACTATTGTTTTTGCTTGGAATATTGCGAGCTAATTGTCAAGGTGTATAAGAGTTGGATCACTCCTGAAGTGGTTCATATTTATTTATTTTTTCTTGCTGATAAAAAAAATGATAGTTAACTCAAAGCTTATTCTATTTGTATATTATCTTATTATATTTAAAACTAATTATTATTTCTTCACACTCATAAAAACTGATTATTGCTTAGTGCTATAACTATGCAAGTATTGAACAGACACTATAAGACCTATTTTATATTAACGTGTGACATTTTAAACCTGTACTTTAGGCAAAGGTTGCAATGTCCTCTTTGACTAGCATGGCTCCTCAAAAGGCTGTTATTGCTGAAACTGGGGAACGTGTTGACGTCAATGATGTTAAGATAGACACCATACTTGCAGTGAGGCCGGGTGACGCTATTCCTCTTGATGGAATCGTGGTGGAAGGAAAGTGTGAAGTTGATGAAAAGATGTTAACAGGAGAATCATTACCTGTTATCAAAGAGTTTGATTCAGTAGTATGGGCTGGAACTATTAATGTGAATGGTTAAGTATCTTGCTATTCTTTGTCTCTCAACTTTTTTTTACCAAAACAATGCTTTTTCAATAATTCTGGTTGTATATCATTCCAGGATATATAAGTGTAAAAACTACTGTGCTGGCAAAAGACACAGTGGTGGCTAGAATGTCAAAACTTGTTGAAGAGGCCTCTAGCAGAAAATCTCGAACACAAAGATTCATAGATAATTTTGCAAAATACTATATTCCTGGTAAGTATTAAGTACATACTTCAGAAACCTTTTCCCTTTGTTTGAAGATTTTGATTGATGAATATGCTTTTGACCTACATTCTGAAAGCAAATACTGATATTTCTATTATCTTGCAGCTGTTGTTTTGATTTCAGCTAGCATTGCTGTGGTTCCAGCTGCAATAGAAGTTCCTGATATAAAACCTTGGCTCCATCTTGCAATTGTGGTTTTGTTAAGTGCATGCCCCTGTGCTCTCATCCTCTCCACTCCCGTTGCAATCTTTTGTGCTCTCACAAAAGCTGCAACAAGTGGGTTACTACTGAAAGGTGGAGATTATGTTGAAACACTTTCTGGAATTAAGACAGTGGCTTTTGATAAAACTGGCACAATAACAAGAGGAGAGTTCACAGTGACAGATTTTTCATTTGTAGATGACATTAGCATTGAAACTTTACTGTACTGGTAACTTATATTAATTAAACAAAAGAATGTCAATACACTCTGTTTGAAGAGTTCATAATTGTTTTATGAATAAATTGATTTGTTTAATGAAAACTTTTCAGGGTTTCAAGTATTGAGAGTAAATCAAGTCATCCTATGGCAGCTTCACTAGTGGAATACGGAATGTCTCATTCTGTCAGGCCAATCCCTGAAAATGTGGAGAATTTTGAAAACTTTGCTGGGGAAGGAGTTTTCGGTACAATTGATGGGAAGGATATCTATATTGGCAATAGAAGAATTGGTGCTAGAGCTGACTCCGCAAGAGGTGATTATAAAACCATGTGTTTGGTTTCAGAAGTAGTTCTTGTAGTCTTTCTAATCTTGAATATCTGAATGTGGTTGTGTAACTTTTCATTAATTTTCATGTTATGCATCACTATGCAACTTGACATTTTAATTAGGTTAACACTTCAAGTGACAACAATCATCTGCTATCACATGAAAAATTATTATTAAGAAAAAATACAAAAAAATATGAGAGACTAGATCAAAACCTATATACATAGATAGACTATACATATTCATAAATAATTCTAAGAACAGACTAGATGAAAGCTTATTTTACTAATGTTGTTTCTTTGCTATTTTGCCACCTCTTACTAGATACAACACAACCACTCCAATAATTTTCCAAATATTTCCAACATTTTCTTACAGTTCTTCAAAATCTGGCACTTAAACAGTAGCCATTAGCCTTTAGTTCGCATCCTTTATTCATTGGTTTATCACTTCAATAGAGACTCAAAAACTCAAAAGCACACTGTAACTTGAAGTACTCTTTGGGTAACAATTTAGGATTATTTCAATTCTATTTGTGCTTCATTATTCATATTTATCTCTTGTGATAGTTTTATGCACTGAAGTATTGTATCGTCTTTTTAGTTGATTGCCACTTGCAATTGCAAAGCCATGAAATTTCTACCCCGAAAGAACACTGTGGACCGACTCTGGTTGGAGTCTTCAGCTTAGTTGATACTTGCAGATCAGGTGCTTTGGAGGCAATAGAAGAGCTAAAGTTGTTGGGCGTGAGATCTGTCATGCTAACAGGAGATAGCAGTCAAGCTGCTATGTATGTTCAAAGTCAGGTAGGCTCATAGCAATATAATAATATGCACTCTATTTAACCAACAATGTTATGAAAAAACGAGAAATATGTTAGTTTGATAGACTTTGTTCTCAACAATGTCAATTTTCTTTTCCTGACTGAAGAGGCTTCAGTTTTGGTCATTAATGCGGCTTACGATACATATTAAAATTGGTGTGGCTGATGTGTTAGATCTTCAACTAGTTGAGTAATATGAAACTTGTGTTGGGATTGTATAAGGGTTGGGACATTCCTAATATCACTCATTTTATTTTTATTTTTATTTTTTTGATAAAAAAAACGATCCATATTAAAATTTACAAAAATTAGCTTATTCTCTGCAGTTGAACCATGGTCTAGACCTTGTACACGCAGAGCTTCTACCTGCGGAAAAGGCAGTGATCATTGAGAATTTGAAGAAAGATGGGCTAATAGCCATGATTGGAGATGGCATAAATGATGCTCCTGCATTAGCCACAGCTGACATTGGTATCTCAATGGGAATATCTGGTTCAGCTCTTGCAAATGAGACAGGCAATGCAATTCTTATGTCGAATGACATCCAAAAGATACCTGAAGCCATTCGGCTTGCAAGGAAAACTACTAGAAAGCTCATTGAGAATGTCATTATTTCAGTTGGCTTCAAGAGTGCTATACTTGCATTGGCAATTGCTGGATACCCTATTGTTTGGCTTGCTGTGTTGACTGATGTTGGGACCTGTTTACTTGTGATTTTCAATAGCATGTTAATTTTACAAGAGAAACCAAAATATGCAAGAAAATCTGCAAGTTCTAAATATGGCACCTTCTTGGAAGATTTGACCATGAATCTACTTGACAATGAAACTAACAACATTAAGAACCAAGGGTCTGAAAAATGTCATAAAGATTGTTGTAAAGACGGCCACATAGAAACTACAAGCAAGAATGAATCTTCTGGACTTTTGAAGTTGAGCTCACTCAAGGGAAACCACAGCGGAAACTCAGTCGCTATTGAAGTGCATATAGTGAAACCATGCAATGGTTGGTGTCTAAGCAAAGTAAAAATGTATGAGGACTCTGCATGCAGAACAAAGAATGGTTCTGGTTGTTGCCAAGAACAATCTAAGACTGAAAAATGTGTCATTGGTTCTGGTTGTTGCCAAGAACAATCTAAGACTGAAAAATGTGTCATTGGTTCTGTTGCTAGAGAAGCTGCCAGCATTGCTTCCTTGGAGTCTGATTGCCTTAAAGACAAGTCTGTGGATAATCCAGAGGTTTCTGGGACAGAAGGTATTCCGAAGTGCTGCAAAAAGACATGCTGCAATGATAGTTTTAACAATATGACTAGCCTTAGCCATCCAGAAATTATTATAGAGTGATGTAAATGGTAGTGATAGTAAAACGTTTTCTCTATTTGATTTATTTAAACTAGAAAGACATTAGACTTAAAACTGTTGAATAATGTGTTGTATAAGTGCTTAGTGGAGATTGAATACTTACTGAATGTCTTTTAAGAGTAATTAGTAGTATTCAAGAGACTCTTTATGTATATCACATTTAGAACGTTATCAACAAAATCCTAAGAATGCATAAGGGGAGCCAAGATTTTGACTGATCTAATTTAAAAAGTTGAATACATTTTAAGAATGGAGTAAAATAATAAATTCAAACTAAAAAAATAATTAATTTTTGTTCTCAATATAGAAGTGGATGCGAGAGTAGATTGAAGTTGGCACAACGCAATACAAGGATAGTAATTAAATTAGAGATCATCTTATAAACTAAAAAAAAAAATTGGTTTCTAAACTAATTTCTATTATTGTTAAATAATTTATAAATTGATATCTAATTAGCAACCAAAATTTATGCTACCAAATTTAGAAACTAAATAATTGGTAGTTAAAATCTTGGTTGCTAATTAGATATCAATTTAGAAACTATTTAACAATACTAGAAACTTTGGTTGCAGCTGTTCCACGAATCTGAATTTAGTAGTTTGTAGAATTAAATACATTTGGTAAACGGAAGATAGTTTATTAATTAGGAAGATTTTTTATGTTTTATGTTGTTATTTTAGGTACGACATTACTTTTAATAGTGACTTTATCCTTTTAGAAGGCAGATGCATGTGATATTTGATGTTTAATTTGAGAGATGATTATGTTCTCTTTCATCGTATATTGTGTGTATATATGATTGGAACATTCTTAAATACTCCAAAAAATATGCTAAGACTCCTCAAGCAGAGCAAATTCTTGCCAAGTTCAATTTCAGGTTGAAAAATGTGGCAGTGGTTCTATTGTGTGACACAAGATGCCACTGAATTTATGGCAGAAGATGAGTCTATTGATATTTCAGAGTTTTTTGAGACAATTGACGTTCCCAAGTGCTGTAACTGATGCTGTAATGGTAGTACTGTCATCAACTACAACTCGAGATTCTTTTTAAGTCTTTAAGCATGTAGAAATAAAGAAAGTACGATAAATTATCTTAATCTTAATAAAATAATAGGTTTCCTATTTTATGATTTTGACTTTTGTGTTACAATACATATATAGGTTTTTTTTAATCATGGGGTTATTTTTTTTTGGTTTTTACTAAAATGGGATTCGTTTAAAAAAAATTACAAATTTAGGCAAGTCGTGTTTAATTGGGACGACTTCATATAGGCACGACTTCTGCCATGTCATACTAAAGTCGTGCTAACTTGGTACGACTTCTATCCTGTTATACTGAAGTCGTACCAACTTGACACGACTTCTGCCCTGTCATATTGAAGTCGTGCCAATTTGACACGATTTTTGTCCTGTCATACTGAAGTGGTGTCAAGTTGACACGACTTCTGCCACATCATAATTTTTTATTTTATTTTTAATTTTATTGTTTATATATTGGGTAGTAAGTTATGTAATGTTAAAAATTAATTTCTTCTCATCATTACGTGTTCTGTAAAATCACTTCTCAAGCTATTTATTTTGCAAATTCACAACAATAATTCTCTATTTATTTTTCAAATACAATAATTTTTCATTTATCTATTTATTTCCAAATTCAATAACAATTTTTTCATTTTTTAATTAATCAAATAATCAAGTTATTGTATTACATTACCGTCAAACATGATCCATACACGATTATCCAATTTTTTGTTCCTTAAAACTAACACTCTTAGAAAATTATGTAT
>Ga0123342_1003135_pt1 | contig 26856 bp, 28 predicted proteins | sample Turbeawhitnodule_FD_89960 | JGI IMG/M metagenome (GOLD analysis project Ga0123342, IMG submission 89960) | Root nodule microbial communities of legume samples collected from Mexico - Turtle bean Mexico white nodule | ecosystem: Host-associated > Plants > Roots > Nodule | place: Mexico: Nepantla...
CCGCTATCACGATCTGCATTACTTGCTCATCGTGCATGTTCTGGTAAACTGTTCCCTGGCCTCAACCTCTGGCTAGGGAATGATCATCTGATAACTTCATCCTTCATGCTCGTGCCCTTTGAAAACCTTGAACAAGCTTTCCCGATCTTTCGGTGATGTCCCCCTCTCGGCGATCTCTGATCACTTGGTCGCCTAAGCTTGCATACGGCGACTACGACACAAGCCTGGTGACCGTCGGTTTAGATATGCTAGAAATCGGAGCACGCCAACTTAACAATTGGCGACTACACGAACTTCCCGATGTCCTTCCCTTCCGTCAGCCAGGTGTTCCGTTCGACACGCCTATACTATCACTTGCTGCCACGTCATCACTCCCGACTACCTGGTCGGTACATTAATATATAAGAAATAAACATGAGCATATATGAATAAATAAACAACTAAACATAATAAAATTAATATAAACAATGCATAAACATAAACAATACACGTAAATAAACAAATTGTTCAGGTATTAACAAACTGACACAAATTTTGAGGAAGGCAAGTAAGCATAAATTGTTACGTAAAAAAAGAATTCATCATCAAAGCTAAGAACTTGAATTTCATTTTTTGGTATGTTAACCTTTGTTTCAGAAATAATCTTATCGTCTTCTTTGAAGTCATTTAACATGCAAAAATTCTTCCATCTCACTCTAATTTTTTTTTTTTTTTGACGTGTTTTCTTACACTATTTTGTATAAAAATATACATTATATAATTATATGTATATATATAAATGTAAATATAAATAAAAAAAATTACAAAATAAATATTAATATATAAGAAATAAACATGAGCCTACATTAATAAATAAACAACTAAACATAATAAAATGAATATAAACAATTCATAAACATAAACAATACACACAAATAAATAAATTGTTCAAGTATCAACAAACAAACAAAAATTTTGAGGAAATTAACTAAGAAAAAACAGTTATGAAAAAAAAAAGGATTTCTCATGAAAGGCTAATAAGTCGAATTTCATTAGTTGGTATGTTAACCTCTACTTTAAAAATAATCTTATCATCTTCTTTGAAGCCATTTAGCATACAAACTTTTTTTCATCTCGCTCTAAGTTTTGTTGATTTATTTGATGCGTTTTCTTACACTATTTTGTAAAAAATATAGTTTATATAATTATATAAATATATATATATGTAAATAATTAAGAAAATAAATAAAAAACTGCAAAGCAAATATTAATATATAAGAAATAAACATGAGCATATACGAATAAATAAACAACTAAACATAATAAAATTAATGTAAACAATGCATATACATAAACAATAAACGTAAATAAACAAATTGGTCAAGTTTGAACAAATTGACAGAAATTATGAGGAAAGTAACAAAAAATAATTCATCATGTAGACAAAGAACTCGACTTTCATCTGGTATGTTAACCTCTATTTCAAAAACTATTTTATCTTTTTCTTTAAAGTCATTTAACATAAATAAATTTTTCCATCTCGCTCCAAGTTTTGTTGATTTATTTGGCGAGTTTTCTTCACTATTTTGTATAAAAATATAATTTATATAGTTAAATATATATATATATATATATAAATTTAAATAAGAAAATAAATAAAAAATTACAAAAAAAATATTTATATATAAGAAATAAACACGAGCGTATATAAATAAATAAACATCTAAACATAATAAAATTAATATAAACAATGCAGAAACATAAACAATAAACGTAAATAAATAAATTGTTCAAATATCAACAAACTAACACAAATTTTGAGGAAGGTAAGTAAGAATAAATAGTTACATAAAAAAAGGATTCATCCTGAAAGGCTAAGAACTTGAATTTCGTTTTTTTGGTATGTTAACCTGTTTTAGAAACAATATTATCGTCTTTGTTCTCGCCGGTTGACTCAGCCGTCGTTGACTTCAAAGGCAGATGGTGGCTCCTCCTAACTCCTGGTGGTTTCCGCTCTCTCCTTGGGTAGTTGAGAGTGGCTCCGTGGAAACAGAGGGGGCCCTACCTGTTGATTGTACTCCGACGATCAAGTCAGTATTGGGCTAAGAAACAATAAGTGTGTAAAGCAGTTTCAGTCTTATAAATGGTGTACTTTTCTAGGGTTCTTACCACCGTTTATATAGGCTGTAATTAGGTCAATTTCCCTACCCCTCAAGGATCTTTCCTTAAATGGAATTAGGGTTTACTGGTGAGGCATCTTGTCACGCGTTGCACAAGCTTAGCGCAACCGCGACACAAGACTTGCCTCTTCTGGAGTGCAATATCTCTAACAGTATGGCTGTCAGGTTACCAATTCATGTACCAATGCTGTGGCGCCATCTGTTCTGTGGGTATCCTAATGATTCACGTGCCATGCATGCAGTCTTTCCCTGGAAACCCTAACCCATACGGGCCTTAGCGCCTCCAGGGAACACTTGCTTGTGATGTACTCGAATGTACTATACACACCCCATGCATAATCCTCTCGTGATGTAAATCTTTCTGGTATCTAGGTGTTAACTCTCGTTAACTCATACTGTTTGAGGGTCACAACTTACGTGGCCCATTATTACTGTTGGACCACTGAGGTCCGATGTCAACATCTGATGTCGACCTCTTCTTCAGCCGAGGTCCGAGGTTTGGCCAATACACAAGCCCCTAGGCTCAAGCTGTAACTTGTTTCAGTGAAAAGGCTAAGTGATCGTCGTGGCGACCTACGTGGCACTAGGGTGACAGGACGTGAACAGTGCACCGAAGTGACGTCTTACCATACTTTTTCAATCAGCGTATACGTGGCAAGATCAACGACTAAGGCTCGTTGCCACTTGTCCTTCTTTGTATACGTTAAACCCTTCAAACCCCTACGCTCCTCACTGTTTCATTACTTCACTTTAGCATTTCTCAAGCATTTCTTGCTCTTAAAACGCTCTTTCGTCTTCCTCAACCACTTCGACCCTTCAAAACCCAATTGCTCAAAGGTATGTTTTTTACTTTATAATCGCCCCTGCTTTATGATTTCGATGCTCATAATCTGTTTTAACTGTTCTGGGCCTGTTTGTGTTTTCTGAAGTTTACGATTCCTATTCATCATTTTCGTATTTCTCTATTTTTTTGGGTGCGCACGCTTCCTTCTTTGAATCATTGTGTTTTCTTCTTTTCCCCTCTTTTAGATCTTATTCTTGATATGACTCAACCGAATCCTTCTCCGGTCTCAACTCCAAACTCTACCCCAACCTCAACTCCACCCTCCACCCTCGACACCAAACCCAACTCCTTCTTCCTCTAACTATAGGTCCTTGTATCGTTGGGCACCCAACAACCTTCTAGAGGAAACCTCCATTTTTACCTCCATCGCGAGCATAGTTGCCTATAGGAAGAAACAAACCTGTCATAAGTCTCGCGTCTTCAGGAAGGAGCATGACAAATTCGTGAGGGTTGTGCCTTGTAGGGTAAGTGAGCCCGTGTGCTTTGACGAGTCATCAGACCCTGAGGGACTCTTCTGCTTTGTCTACTCAACTGTCTTTCGAAGGCTCTCCTTACGCCTTCCCTTCACTCCCTTCGAGCGAGCCCTTCTCACCGAAGTAAACGTTGCTCCCGCCCAACTTCATCCAAACAGCTGGGCGTTCGTGAGGGACATCGCAATCTTGTGCCACTTGCTTGGCAATATGCCATTAGTGGACGTGTTCCTCTACTTCTTTGAAGCGAAGAGCCTAGTCCAGAAGTTGTGGTTCAGTTTTAACGGAGTCGTTGGGAGGGTTCTGCTAACACTCTTCCAGCAACCTACAAAGGTTTCAAGGGGCACTTCTTCAAGCTTCGATGCAACAGGAGGGACCCTACCCTCCTTAACGGGTTTCCCATCTACTGGGCGGAGAAACTTAAGCTCAAGAAGCCCAAGTGCCTCGACGACTTGCCTCCACAGGAACGGGAGGTGTGGGACCTCCTCTCTAGTCTTCAAGCACCGTTTAACACGGTTGAGCTGCTCAAACTTGAGTTCAGCCCTAAGGCCCTTAAGGGTTATACCAGTACTTGTTTAACTTTGCTTCTGCTCATCTCTCTCTGTTTGTGCACTTTACTTTGTTCAGCTCTTATATGCTTCGTTTTCTTGTGCATGTATGGTGATTAAAGCTGAAAAGAGGAGGCAGCTAGCCGAAGTGGCCCTTCAACGCAAGGCTGCCCTGACCCTCCTGATGTCGATGCCTCTACTTCAGCTACTTTTCTTTTAGGCCCCTCTGCACCAGCCCCTGTAGATCAAAGGCAGAAGGGGGTGGTTGAGGCCAATGCCTCTGAAGACGAGGACACCTGCTCAGGCCTCGTCTTTAAGAGGAAAAGGAAGTTCGATGTTGCGGGGCCTGCGAACTCAGCTTCAGATGATCGTTCCCCATCCTTCAGGGAACACCCCTTAAGCGCCTCTTCTCCTTGCGACCTTGTGGTACAAGAAGGTGGGGGGAGAGTGCCTTTGGGGCAATCATGGCGCGCCTCCTGCTGGCCTGCCCACCTTCCTCCAAAGGGCCCTTCTGTCCTTCCAAAATCTGGAAATGATGGAAAGCATGGATGAAGAACCCCTGCAAGAGCACGGGGGAAAGTGCCTCAGGGACTTCCTCGTCGCATCTAGTCTTACCATGACTAAGATGCAGGAACTGAAGGAGGCAGCAAGCCAAGACGACCTCCAAATCAAGAAGCTCAAGGATCGCGAAACCGCACTGTATCTGGAGGTTTCATATCTTTGCCAAACTGACAAGGAGACCAAGAAGCTTCTATTTGAGAAGTCCCAGGAAGCTCTAAGCGCTCACTCAAAGCACGCTCTTAGGACAACGGGTCACGCCTTTAAAGTGGGCGACGCCTAAACCTGCCGACACCTAAAGCTGGCGACACCCATACCTGGCGACGCCCATGCCTGACGACGCCCATGCCTGGCGACGCCCAAGGCGTTTAACACTAAATTTCCTCCTTGGAGCCCCTTGGTGGGTCCCATCGTATGTTTGACTTTGGTCAATGCCCGAGGACGGGTCGGTTCAAGTTTGATCCTAAAATCTTTTTTCTATGGCTGAAAAACTACCTTTTGAGGAGGCTACTTCAATTAACAAACCACCTTTATTTTGTGGTTTGAATTACAAGTATTGGAAAGCAAGAATGAAAATCTTTGTTGAATCTATTCATAAAAGAATTTGGGATGCAATTGAAAATGGTCCTTTCATTCCTAGAATTGAAAAAACTGGATCTTTTACTATAAAACCTTGGTCCCAATGGACTAATGAAGAAAGTGAAAAGGCCAAATTTGATTGCATTGCCAAGAATATCATAACATCTGCTGTAAACTCCAATGAATTTTTCAGGATTTCACATTGTGAATCAGCTAATGAAATGTGGGACACTTTAGAAGTCATTCATGAAGGGACAAATGGAAATGAAGAGAAAGTGCTTAGCATGTTGTTTAAAAAATTCATAAAATTCTTGAAGAAAAGGATCAACAAAAGAAACTCTTCCAAAATGATAACAAAAACTCTACCAAGATTACAACTAACAATTGTACATACCTTGAACGTGGACAGAAGGGAAATACTAAAGCTAAAAGGCTAGACAAAGAAGAGAAGAAAGGAAAATCAAGAAAAGCATGCAATGATGACTCATCAACCATATCTTCAAGTGAAGTTGAAAAAGCCAATCTTTGTTTGATGGCTAAAAAGGAAGATGATTCAAGCAGTGAAAGCAGTGTAAGTTCTTGTGCCTCCTTAAATGCTAAAAACTATAGTCAATTACTTCAAGCTTTTAAAGAAACTCATGAAGAAGCTAACCGATTGGCTCTCTTGAACAATCGTTTGAAAGGTATGAACAACTAGCTTGAAAAACAAAGTCAAAGCACTAGAAGAAGAATTGGAAAATTCAAAAACAGATTTTGAAAACCTTGAAATGCTCTACAAAAATTCTTCTTACAAGTGTGAGAAAATTGTGAATCTCTTGAAAAGAAGGTTCACTACCTTGTGAAAACTGTGGATAAGCTTTCAAAAGGCAAATCCAACTTTGAGATTGTCTTAGCATCTCAAAATTGTGTTTTTGGAAAAGCTGGATTGAGTTTTAATCCACAGAACAAGTTTTCAAACTATTTTTCAAAAGTGCTAGAAAAACAACCGATTGTTAAATCGAAACAACCGGTTGTTACATGTTTTTACTGCATGAAGAGAGGCCACTCAGTTAGATTCTGTAAAATTAGGAAATATTCTGTTCCTAAAGGATTTATGAGATGGATTCCCAAAAATTCTGAAGTTCCCAGTGATGAAAGTAATTCAAGAGGACCCATATTTATAAGGGGACCAAATCTTTGCACTTGAACTTGAATTTTGTAGGGAAAATTGATGGAAAGCATGCAGCAGTGGTATCTGAACAGTGGCTGCTCAAAACACATGACAGGAGATAAATCTAAGTTTGTGAACATCATCTTCAAACAAGAAGGCCATGTGACAAATAGAGACGACAACAAAGGAAGAATTCTTGGAAGAGTCTCTATAGGAGACAAGAGTATCTTGCTAATTCATGATGTCTTGTATGTGGAGGGACTAAAACACAACTTGCTTAGCATTAGCCAACTGTGTGACAAAGGCTATCAAGTCATCTTCAAGACAAACTCCTGTGAAATCTGCCTTCCCAACTCAAAAGAGGTCATGTTGATTGGTAAGAGAATCAACAATGTCTATCTCTTAGATATTTCTTCTCCTTCTTCCATTGGTTGTCTTCTTTCTAACCATGATGAATCTTGGTTATGGCATAAAAGAATAGCTCACATTCACATGAATCACTTAAAAAAATTAATCTCAAAAGATCTTGTGATTGGGTTGCCCAAACTTAAGTTTGAGAAGGAACACATATGTGAAGCATGTCAAAGGGGGAAACAAGTTAAAAATTCCGTCAAACTTAAAAATGTTGTTTCATCTTCAAGACCCCTTGAGCTGCTTCACATGGATTTGTTTGGCCCTTCAAGAACCATGAGTCTTGGTGGCAACTATTATGCTCTTGTTATTGTGGATGATTTTTCTAGGTACACATGGACACTCTTCTTGGAGTCAAAGAATGATGTTTTCTCAACCTTCAAGAAACTTGCAAGAGGTTTACAAAACACAAGGAACAACAGTATTGGCTCAATAAGAAGTGATCATGGAGGGGAATTCCAAAAATGAGAAATTCAGCAAATTCTGTGAGAAGACAGGGATCTTGCACAATTTTTCTGCACCAAGAACCCCTTAACAGAATGATGTTGTAGAAAGAAAGATTAGATCTCTTGAGAAGTTAGCAAGAACCATGCTAAGTGAATCCTCCCTACGCAAGTACTTTTGGGCTGTTGTTAGCACCTCTTGATATGTGATGAATAGAGTGTTAATAAGTCCAATCTTGAAGAAAACACCCTATGAACTCTTCAATGGAAGGAAACCAAACATTAGCCATCTAAGAGTGTTTGGATGTAGTTGTTTTGTTCTGAATAATGGGAAAGAAAATCTGGGAAAGTGTGATGAAAAAGCAGACAATAGGATTTTCATTGGATATCCATCAAATAGTCATGCTTATAGAGTCTACAACAAGAGACTCATGATTGTAGAAGAATCTGTTCATGTGGTATTTGATGAAGTTGATCACAAAGTCTTAAAACCCTCACAAATTAGCACTGAAGAGGATGAACAAAACATCATTATGCAGAAACTGGATTGTTGTCATGAAAAACAACCGATTGATTCATCGAAATAACCGGTTGAAATTCTGCAGCAGGATGAGTTGCCTAAAGAATGAAGAATTCCAAGGGATCTGTCAGTAGAGAACATCATTGGACAGATAAAGGAGGGTGTTTCTACACGTAGCTCTATCTCAAACTTCTGCAGGCACACTGCTTTTGTCTCTCAAGTTGAACCAAAGTCTATTGAAGAAGCTTTGAAAGATGAAAAATGGGTGGATGCAATGCATGAAGAACTGAATCAGTTTGCTAGGAATGATGTGTGGTTTCGTGTCCCAAGACAGATGTGATGAACACCATTGGATCTAAATGGGTATTCAGAAACAAGCTAGATGAGGCTGGAGTGATTACTAGAAACAAGGCAAGGCTAGTTGCCAAAGGTTACAATCAAGAAGAAGGTATTGACTATGGTGAAACTTGCTCCTGTTGCAAGATTGGAAGTTGTGAGGCTGCTGCTGGCCTTTGCTTGTATGCGTGGATTCAAAATCTTTCAAATGGATGTGAAGAGTGCTTTTCTTAATGGTTTTATCAATGAAGAAGTATATGTTGAGCAACCACCGGGTTTTGAGGATCATCAACTTCCCAATCATGTTTTTAAGTTGAAAAAGGCTTTGTATGGGCTTAAGCAAGCTCCAAGCCAGTGGTATGAAAGGCTTAGCAACTTCCTTTTAACTCATGGCTATGAAAGAGAAATGATTGGAAAAACTCTTTTCATCAAGAAAGCAAATTCTGAAATTATTTTGGTCCAAATCTATGTTGATGACATCATTTTTGGTGCTACCAAAGATAGTTTGTGTGAGGAGTTTGTTGCTGCAATGCAAAGTGAGTTTGAAATGTCCATGATGGGAGAGCTTTCCTTCTTTCTTGGGAAATAGGTTAAACAATCAAAGGATGGAATTCTCCTATGTCAATCAAAGTATTGCAAAGAAATTCTCAAGAAATTTGAGATGGATAGTTGCAAGGAAGCTAACACACCTATGCCTTCAAGTTGTTATATTGATGTAGATGCTGCTGCAAAAGGGGTAGATGAAACAAAATATAGAGGTTTAATTGGTTCTTTACTCTATCTCACAACTAGTAGACCGGCTATCATGTTTGTCGTATGTCTTTGTGCAATATATCAAGCAAATCCAAAGGAATCTCACTTCAAAGCTGCAAAAAGGATTCTCAAATATCTCAAAGGAACTACCAATGTTGGTCTATGGTATCCTTCTTACTCACCTATACATTTAATTGGATATTCAGATTCTAACTTTGCAGGGTGTAAGCTGGATCGAAAAAGCACAAATGGCACTTGTCATCTTCTTGGATCAAGTCTCATTTCTTGGCATAGTAAGAAACAAGCTTGTGCAGCTCTTTCCACTGTAGAAGCTAAATACATTTCTACTGGGAGCAGCTATGCACAAATTCTTTGGCTTAAACAACAACTTGCAAATTTTGGATTGAAGATCAGCAAGGTTCCTTTGCTTTGTGACAACACAAGTGCTATAAATCTCACCAAAAATCAGATTCAGCACTCAAGAACAAAGCACATTGAGATTCGTCATCACTTTATAAGAGATCATATGAACAATGGAGATTGTGAGATGAAGTTCATTGAAACAAAACTACAGCTTGTTGATATATTTACAAAACCTTTGCCAAAAGACAGGTTTTTTCTTTTTAAGAAATGAGTTAGGCATTCTTGACTCTCAAAATCTCTTTTAAATTGTTTTCTATGCATAAAGTCTATTTGTGAATACAAATAGGGGGAGAATTGATTACTGTGTTGCTCTACAAACTGTTATATCTCTTTAATTTCTATTTTAAACTGTTTTTGCTTATGCTGATAGAAACAACTGATTGAATCGAGGGAACAACCGGTTGTTTGTCTGATATAGTGTTTGTTTTTTTTTTTTTTGCTGGTTTTTCTGCTGTTATGTTTATGCAGAAAACTAGTTGATGTATGATCATAACCTGCTATGAGAGATGCTTTGGATTGCATAGCTTTTGTTTTGCAGGTACAGTCTCAGATTCAATCAAAGATCAACACAAGCAACCAGGTATTTGTCTTCATCAAATAGGGGAAGATTGTTGATCAAGAGTGATCAAGTGCTTTGAAGATTTCAAATCCAATGTGTTTGATGAAAGGCTCGTGTTGCTACTGTGTTTTGGGAGGGATCTGGGCAGAATAGAATGTGATCCACTCCTTTGTTGAATCTAAAACTGATGTGATTTAAAACCTTTTAGAAAATGAAGTGTTTTTCCAACTAAGTGAAAAACAACCTGTTGTTTTGTCGAATCAACGGATTGTTTTACTCTTAGGAGTTTTTTAAAAGTTTGAAAACTGTTTTAGTTTGGTTGACGTAACTGCTAAACCAAACAATCGGTTGTTTCGTGGTTTCATTCGATTGTTTCTTTGAAAATCCTAACAGATTTTTGTTTTGGTTGTTGAATATGCTTTAAATGATTTCCAACTGAATACACTCCTTCATTAATTGCTTTGACCAATCTTTGGAAAATATAAATAGTTTGTTTATGTTTTCAGACAAGAAAGAGAAACCGATTTGAGTTTTTCAATTGTGAAAAAGTTGATTTCAAGATTTGAACATTCACATCAAGCTTGGGGTTTTCAAAGAGAGTGGAATAGGATTGCAATTGTATTGATTTCAGATTGTTCTGTAAACAAGTGTAATCCCTTCTCAACCTTTTATATTTCTGGTGTTGTGTTGCCAAAGAGTGTTGTGTGCTCTTGAGGTGGTCAAGATCAATACTCTTGGTGTGTGTTTTTCCAAAGGGAGTGTGTTTCTTGAAGGGTTCAAGGTCACTACTTTGGTGGTTTTTGTTTTGTAATCTGGCTTGATTACTTAGTGGATTACCCAATAGTTTTATGGGGACTGAATGTAGCTCTTGGCTTAAGAGTGAACCAGTATAAACTGTTGGTGTATCTTTCTCTTACCTTAAACTTTTTAAATTTTTTTTTAAACATTTCTAGTATAAACAACCGAATGTTTCGAAGAAACAACCGATTATTTTTTTGTTGTTTTGTTGTTTTATTGCTTTTGTTCTTGGCTAACCTGATTTTTGTTCTAGATTCACACAGAATTTTATTAAACATTGAAAAGTTTTCAAAAACCTCTATTACACAATTCACCCCCTCTCGTTTAAGGCCATATATTCTAACATAGAGGACCCAAAGGCTCATCTCACGGCCTTCCACACCTAGATGATGTTGTTTGGGGTCTCTGATGCAGTGCATTGCAAGATGTTCATGAGCACGCTGACAGGCACAACGCTAGATTGGTTTGTCAGCCTCCCTGACGGACATGTAACGTCGTTTTCGCAGTTTTCTACGCTGTTCAGGGAGCAATACATCGTCAGTAGGGCTCCCCCGCCAGTCTCTTATGATCTTTTCGACGTAAGACAGTACCAGGGAGAATCCTTGAAGGACTTCCTCAACTGATTTGCTGCACAGGTGGTGAGGTTGCACACAAAGGACGAGGATATGACGGTGCACGCTTCCAGAAAGGGAATCTTGCCAGGACCCTTCAGTGAGTCACTCATCAGGTGTCGCCCCAAAACTTTTTGCGAGATCAGGCGCCGAGCGATAGCCAATATCGTCGCAGAAAGGGAAGTCACCGAGAAGCGCGGAAGCATTGCCCCCGTTCGCCCGCGAGGGCCAAGTCGACCTCAACCTATGAGAGTACATGAGGCGACGACAGAGAAGAAGGCTTCAGGGAAGTAGCAGCCTTACGAGGCCTGGAAGCCCCAGATCGAGGTGCGCACGAGAGAGGATGCGCCCCCAGGCACAACTTCCTGGTAGAGTTGACGAAGTTGATTGCTATTCCCAACATATCAGAGAGACTAAAGATGCCCCCAAAAACTGACAAGAGATTGGGGCCCAACAAGAACGCTTGGTGCGAGTTCCAACTAGCGTATGGCCACCCCATACGTAACTGCTTATCGCTAGGGCACCAGTTGGAAAACTGGTGTAGAACGGTTTCCTGAAGGACTATTTGCAGGAGCCACAAGGGGTGCAGACATTGGTAGCACCAGGGGTGATCAAGGGCACGAGATGCCCGTTCATGGTGAAATTCACACCATTTCAGGAGGCTTCTCGGGAGGAGGATGCACCGCTTCCCAGCGGAAGAAATACGCACGAGCGGTGATGATGATAGAGGTGCAAGAGGCAGACCAGGCTTTTGACATTGACCTCATCTTCACCAAGGCCGACCTCTGAGATGTCGTCCCCCACGACAATGACCCAGTGGTGGTCTCGGTAGTAACAGTAAGAAGGAAGGTGCACTGTGTCCTAGTGGACCAGGGAAGCTCGACAGACGTGATGTTCTGGTCGACCTTCAACAAATTGCAGTTGTCTCCTAACCAATTGAGGCGTTACACCGGCTGCTTGTATGGATTTGCTAGAGACCATGTAGAAGTGCGTGGACATATAGATCTGAGGACAACCTTTACAGATGGTGTAGCCTCCCGCATAGAGAACATCAGGCACCTTGTTGTTAACACTCACTCAACTTACAACATACTGTTGGGCAGACCTGCCTTGAACAGGCTGAGAACGATAGCATCGACAAGGCACATGAAGATGAAACTACCTCCCTTGCGGGGGCGCAGTGATCACCATCAGATCAGACCAGAAAGAGGCTAAGAGGTGTTACGAGAATAGCCTCAAAACAAATAGAGGAGTGTTCACTGTCACCACCCAACCCCCAAGTGAAAAAGGGGTCGCCCGCGCAAAGGTCGGTCGGGAAAGGCATCCCGAACTAGCCGAAGACGTTCTGGAGAGGGAGATCGGTGGCATAATGTATGTTTAAGCTTGGCAAGTCTCTAGGCCAAGGGACGCAGGACCTGATTACCGAAGTCATAGTACGACACCTGGATGCTTCGCATGGTTCGCCTCAGACATGCTTGGCATAGATTTCGACTTCCTATGCCATTGTCTTACAATGGATCCCCAGGTTCGACCTGTTCCCCAGAGGAAGAGAAAGTTCAACGAGGAAAGGCGGCAGGTCATCAAAGAAGAAACGCGGAAGTTGCTGAGCGCCGGCCAACACTAGGGAGATTCAGTACCCAGATTTGCTGGAAAAACGTGCTGGTAAAGAAAGCCAACGGGAAGTGGAGGATGTGCGTAGACTTCACAGACCTCAACAAAGCCTACCCAAAGGACTCTTACCCCCTACCAAGCATTGATGCTTTGGTAGACAGTTCCTCAGGTTGCAAATTGCTCAGCTTCCTAGATGCCTTTTCTGGGTACAACCAGGTCAAGATGCATCCCAGGGACGAGTGCAAGACGAAGTTCATGACAAAGTTGTCTTGCTATTGTTACGCAGTGATGCCATTTGGGAGGAAAAATGCAGGTGCCACCTACCAGAGGTTGATGGACAGGGTACTCATGCCCACGATAGGGCGAAATGTGCAAGCATACGTGGATGATATGGTGGTGACCTCACAGGTAAAGGATCAACATGTCGCTGATTTAGAAGAGCTATTTACGATAATAGCTAAATATAGACTGAAGCTAAACCTTAATAAGTGTGTGTTCAGGGTGGAAGCAGGCAAGTTCTTGGGCTTCCTACTCACCGAACGTGGGATAGAAGCGAACCCATAGAAGTGTGTGCAATCCTCGCAATGAGGAGCCCGATCTCGGTAAAGGAGGTGCAACAGTTGACAGGGCGGATGGTCGCTCTATCTAGATTTGTATTAGCTGGAGGGGATAAAGGTCACCATATTTCTAATGCCTAGGGAGGAACAGTAGGTTCATATGGACCAGAGAATGTGAAGAGGCGTTCCTCAAGCTGAAGGAGTACCTGGCCATTCCTCCAGTATTATGCAAACCGCAGTTAGGCACACCGCTTCGCCTATACTTTGCGGTCATTGATCAGGCGATCAGTTCGGTCCTCGTGCAGGAGCAGGACCAGGTACGGAAGCCAATATACTTTGTGAGCAAAGTATTGCAGGGGCCTGAGGTGAGATATCAGGCCCTAGAAAAGGCAGCCCTGGCAGTGGTGTTTTCAGCAAGAAGGCTTCGCCACTACTTCTAGAGCTTTACCGTGGTAGTGATGACAGACCTTCCAATCCACAAGGTCTTACAAAGCCAGATGTTGCGGGAAGAATGGTGCGTTGGGCGGTAGAGTTGTCAGAATTCGACGTACAATACGAGCCCAAAGGTCCTATCAAAGGCCAGGTTTAAGCTGACTTTGTGGTAGAGCTCTCCTTGGCAGACATGCACCACGAAGAGTTCGACTTCCGATGGGTGCTCTCTGTAGATGGTTCCTTTGACCAACAAGGTAGCAGAGCTGGCGTCATCCTGGAAGGGCCAAATGGGTTATTGATTGAGCAGGCCCTGCAGTTCGCTTTCAAGGCCAATTACAACCAGGCAGAGTGTGAGGCTCTGATCACTAGAATATTGTTAGCCAAGGAGATGGGTGCACAGAGTTTGTTGGCGAAGAGTGACTCCCTACTAGTTACGGGCCAAGTAACAGGAGAATACCAGGCTAAAGATCCTCAGATGGACGCTTATCTAGAATATGTCCAAGTTTTGAAGAAGTCATTTGTGGTGTTCGAGTTGGTACAAGTCCCTAGAATTGCGTGGTCTTACCACACTACTCCCCTGTCCACCACCAGGGAAACACCCTTCAGCTTGGTGTCTGGTTCAGACGCGATGATTCCTCTAGAGATCCAGGAGAACTTGCCACGCTTTCAGAACTTCGTGGCAGAAGAGTCCAATGAAGAGAGAAAGGTGAACCTGGACCTACTGGACAAGGTAAGGGAGGAAGCAAGAATCAAACTTGAAGCCTTGAAGAGAAGGGTGGAATACAAGTACAACTCCAAGTTGAGACCTTGGCAGTTCCAGGTCGTCGACCTCGTGATGCGGAAGGCCCACCCATACCAGCTAGAGAACAAGTTGTCTACCAAGTGGACTGGTTCTTTCAGGGTGGCAGAGGCCCTTGGAAACGGGGCATACAAGCTTAAGACATTAGAGGGCGGGGCGATTCCTCGTACATGGAACGCAACCAACCTCAAATTTTACTTCAATTGAACTATTGCATTGTACGCAGTTTGTAGGGGACACTCTTTTTCCTGTCCAATGGTTTTTTAACTAGGTCACCCAATAAAGTTTCGGTTGAAGTATATTCTCGAATATTTTGTACAATGTAATTACGAACCTTTCACTTGGATTAGAGGTCTCGAGGTTGGGAAAGGTAGGTTCGCAGAGAACACCTCCCCCTTGAGTGAAAATGCCAAGGTTGAACAATATGGTTCACCGGTTAAATCCCCCCTTGCCCTTGGGCGAGGATGAGGTCAGTTACGAACCTTTCACTTGGGTTAGAGGTCTTGAGGTTGAGAAAGGTAGGTTCGTTGAGAACACCTCCCCCTTGAGTGGAAATGCCAAGGTTGAACAATATGGTTCACCAGTTATATCCCCCCTTGCCCTTGGGCGAGGATGAGGTCAGTTATGAACCTTTCACTTGGGTTAGAGGTCTCGAGGTTGGGAAAGGTAGGTTCCTAGAGAACACCTCCCCCTTGAGTGAAAATGCCAAGGTTGAACAGTATGGTTCACTACTTAAATCCTCTCTCACCCTTGCGCGAGGATGAGGTCAGTTACGAACCTCTCACTTGGGTTAGAGGTCTCGAGGTCGGGAAAGGTAGGTTTGCAGAGAACACCTCCCCCTTGAGTGAAAACGGCAAGGACGATTCGTATGGTTCGTCAGTTGGAGGTCCTCCCCTAAACTTTGCATAGATAGGGAGTGATAAGTAAAACAAACGTTCCCCTTGGTCGCAGGGCAAAGACGAAGAACGACATGGTTCACCAATACCGCTAGTAAAGCATGTCTAAGGAGGGAAGGCTTTTCCTATGTCCTGATGGGAAAGGGTCAAACACAGTTAGCCTGGGTTCCTCTTATCCTCGGATGACGAAGGTACCTCGAAGACAATAAAGGTGGTGAGAAGGTAAATCAATCATAATGAAAAGTGCTACCTAAGGGGTGAACCTATGTTGAAGACGTTGTTAAAGAATATTTGCCAGGGTGATCAAGTGGTGACCAAGACAAGGAGAGATAAGTTGTGCGAAAAAGGCATAAGCGTGCAACATAAATACGCAAGCATACATGGTGTTCACAAAGCGATAAATTATTTACAAAGTGTTCACAGGAACAGCAAAATCACAGAGTGTTCACAAAGCGATAAATTATTTTCAAAGTGTTCACAGAAACAACAAATGTACAGAATGTTCGCGAGGCAAACTACTCCAAATTAAGAGAGCTAGATCCTGGGCACGAGTTTCCCATCAACGACCCGCATCGTCACGGCAAAGGGAGAGATGTCCATCTTAGGGTGCACGCAGAAAACCTGAGCAAGGGCATCCTCGAACCCTGCTCCATACGCATCAGCGACGTCTTCGGTAAGCTCTGCCTCTGTCTTTTTGAAGAGCTCGATCTTTTGGGCAAGCTCACCCTCCACATGGCCAAGTTGGACCTCTTGCTGGGTGGCCCTCTCCTCTAGTTTGGCCATCTTGGCCTGTTCCCCCTTTGCCTGCTCCTCCAGGTCAATCACTTTATTGCGCAGAGGTAGGATCTTTGCCTCCAACTGAAGGGCCTCCTGACCCTTTTTGAAGAGAAGCTTCTTGGTCTCTTTTTCCGATTGGTGGAGGCTAGTCAGCTCTTGGTTCATGGCAACTTCGCACTTGGCAAAGATATGGGCTTAAAGAGCAAGTTCCCACTTCATCCTTGCGTCCACCTGGCTCACGAAGGCGCTGGAGTTGACGAGGAACTCCCAATGGCCCATATGATCCCTCAGCAGATCTCCCCCCAAGGCCTTCACCGCCTCTTTATCTTGGAAGCATTTGAGGGCTTGTTGGAGAATAGCGGGGAGCTCAGGGGCAGGAGGCACTTGGTCACCCCTAGGAGTGCTCTCTCCCCCACCTTCAAGCGCGAGGAGTCCACGAGGAGAGGAGGCGCTGGGGGGATTGTTTCTAAAGGAAGGGGCGTGGCCATCGGTGGTAGAGAGTGAGGTCACCGCGACACCCACCCATGGCCTCTTGAAGACAAGGCCTTCGTCTGTGTCCTCGCCCTCTCAGTCAATCGCCACCACCTCTTTTTGCTTATCATCAGGGGCTGGACCGGGCGAGTCTTGGGCAGAGACAACAACAGGGGGAGGACCAGTGGGAACTGAGCCACCTGCACCAGTAAGTGCCGCCAAACAGGGAGCAATCAGCTCAGCCAGTCTGTTCCTCTTTTCCTCGTTGAGCACCATACCTGCACCAAGACAATGAAGCATAAAGAGATAACCCTACACAGTATGCAACTAACACAAGAGTACCAGCAAAGACAGACAAAGGGTAAAGACAAATACCAATGTAGCCCTTGTGGGCTGTGGCACTGTATTCGTGCTTAATCAACTGAGCAGTGTTAAACACCACTCCCAAGATTCACAAAAGTTGACATAGTTCACGATCCTAGGGAGTCAGCTCCTCAAGACCCCTGGGCTTTTTAAACTTTAGCTTTTCCACCCAATAGAGTGGGAACCCATCTAACAGGGTGTGGTCGTGAGCACTGCAGCACACCTTAAAGAACTTCCCTTTGAAGCCCTAGTAAGATTGTTGGAAGAGAGTTAGGAGAACTCTCCCCGCCACCCTGTTGAGGCTTACTCAAAGCTTCTTCCCTGGACTTTTTACCTCGAAGAAGTGGAGGAAGACGTCCACTGAGGGGGTGTGCCCAAGATGATTGCACAAAATCGTGAATGCCCTCACGAAGGCCCAACTGTAGGGGTGCAGCTGGGCAAGGGCCACATTGATTTCTGTTAAGAGCGCCCGCCTGATCCCCGTGAGCAGCAAGCGGAGTTTGATCCGCTTGAAGATGGTGGCGTACAAGAAAAAGAAGGGTTCCACAGCGTTGTGCGATCGTCAGCACATACAGGTTCGCCCTTCACACAAGGTTGAACTGATACATATGCGTCACTCTCCCTCCCAAACACGCGATCCTTAGAGTCAGTCTCTTCCTCTCGATGCTTCTTCACATCCTCGCTGGAAGTAAGTTGGGAAGTCTCGGCGAGGAGGTCAGCAGAAGCCCAAGGGTAGAGGGCCTTGTAATCGACGGAGGGAGGAGGGTTGGAGGTGGTTTTGGTTCTGGCCATCTTGAAGAAAGCTAAAAAGGGAGACGAGAAAGGAAGAAAAATGAGGGTTCAGAAGAAGCTACGGCGTGGCTCAATGAACCAGAGAAATAGAAACAACAGTCGAAGAACACAAACAGTGTAAAATGCAGGAAAACCTAAAGTGCAGAAATCTTAAACAGACCCAGAGCAGTTATAGCATGTTATGAGCGGCGGAATCATGAAACAAGAGCAAGTCATGAAATAAAAATCATACATTTAAGCAGTTAAGGTTGGGAGGTTGAGATGGATGAAGGAGAAGCGAGAGTGTTTGAGAGAAAGAGAATAATCGAAGAAAGTTTCAGCGAAGTAATGTAAGAGTGAAGAAGCGCGGGGTTTTGAAAGGGTTTAACGTAAACAAGGGAGCGCAAACGGAAATAAGTCCTAGCGTTGATCCAGCCACGTGTGCGCAGATTAAAACAAGTACAGAGAGACGTCACTTTGTTGCACTGCTCATGTCCTTTCACCCAACGCCACGTAAGTCGCCAAGGGCGATGACATAGTCTCTTCGCTAAACAAGTTAACAGCTCGAGACTGGGGGCTTGTGTACCGACCCGTCCTCGAACATCGGTGACCGCTAGTAATGGTGGGTCACATAAGTTGGGTCCCACAAACGAAATAACCTAGTGTGTCAATCAGTCGTCAGATGTCGATCACCAGGAAGAACCGATGTCACATTGGGCATCAGTGGTTTGAACAGCTAAATTGGGCCATAAAAGGTGGGTCCCTGGAAACACATCAGTTAACAGTGAAACACCCAGAGGTAGGGGAAGCCTAAGTCACAAAGGACCCATGGGTGTGGTGTGGATAGCGCAACTAGGCGCGACACGAGTAAAGAGTCTTGGAAGGCACGAATGCTCGTTAGGGTTACGGTTTCCAAGGGAGACTGCATGCATGGCACGTGAATACTTAGAGCACCCCCAGAACAAATGGCCCCAGAGATTTGGTGCACAAGTTGGTACCCAGATGGTCATTCTGTTAGAGGTTGCACTCCAGCAAGGGGAGCCTTACACGCTAGATTACACTAAGATTGGGTAATAGCGACGCAAGGGCATTCCTCCAGAAACCCTAAATGTGGTTAACGGAAATAGAAGGAACCCTAGACTATATAAAGGGTAGTAAGACAACCCACAAGGTACGTAGTTTCTGAGATTAGAACTATTACACTCACATATTGTTTCTTAGCCCCAGTATTGACTTGAGCGTTGTTGTACAAACGGCCTCTAGGGCGCCCCCTTTGTCATTGCAGGTACATAGTGCTTCGATCCAGGAAAGCGCGAACCTAGGAAGAGACAGGCGGGCGGGAGATCGTCGTTAGAGTCAACTGGCAAGTGAGTCAACCAGCAAGAACACTATCAAAATAATATAACTTGAATTTCAAAGAAAACATTCATTCATAAATAACATTGACTGAAGAAATATCACATTGCTTTCCAATCCCAAAAGGATAAATTTAGCAACTCATGGTAAATATTACAATAAAACACAAGGATGCAAAGCTAAGAGCAGCAAACACAAATCCTTGCATGTTGTTGGTCAACTTAGGCTATGATCTTCTTCTTTAATATTTGTCTTTGTTTTATCCTATGAGATTTGGTCTTATACCTTGATATGTATCTGTGTTTGAACCTTTGTTGAGCCTATTTACTCTGAGCATGCATGACATCTCTATTTATAGAGTTTATTGAGGAGCTTAAGTAGGTTTGCAACTCGCTCAGTGTAGAGTCAATCCATTCAACATATTGGTTTTATTCATTCTAAAAAAACCTTTTGGCTTCAAACAGATTCAGAGGTTCTTAGTTTTGCAACGATTTGCTTCAAGCCAAGACCAACAAAATCCTTTATTAATCATAGGTGTAGTTATCTCTAGAAGGGGAGGGAGTTGAATGGAGTCTAATATCTATTCACAAACTTGAAAAACAAACACAAAATCTAACAAATAATAGATAAAGATAGAGAGAGAATTTCACAACGAATTTATATTGGTTCACCCTCACAACAAGAGCTATGTCTAGTCCCCTTACGCAACCCACTCAAGAGCCTTTCATAGAAAATATATTCTCCACTTTTTCAGGTATATCAATATTCTACACCTTTGCAGGTACACAGTATTCTCAACCTTTGTAGGTTCACCAAGTATTCTAACCTCTTTAGGTACATAGTATTCTAAATCTCTACAGCTTCAGCAAGTATTTAAACTCTCCGGGTAATATGTCCTAATCTCCCTCTGAGATCAATGACTTCTCAATACAATGAGAAAAAATCTCTTTCAGAGAGAATAAGTAAGGCTCACTAGAATATCTAACAATGGTGAAGGGTTTACAATTGCTAGGCTCAAAACCCAATCTCACAGATTTGCTCTGACTAGCGGATTTGAAAATGTATAAGCACACTTTTAATGGAGGACGATGAGCCACCACAACATTGGGCTAAGAAGATAAAATATGATAAAGCTTTTATTGGAACATCCTTTTATAAGAGTGATGGAGGACCATCCAAGCCACCACAACATTGGGATAAGAAGATAGAAGATGATAAAGCTTTGATTAGAATATCCTTTTATAAGAGTGATGGAGGACCATCCAATCCACCATAAACCAGAATAAAGATAGAAGAACTGTCTATATAAATAGTAGAATAATCATGTTTAGAGCTTGTATTTTGAAATAGTTTTAAGAGTACTTTGTAAATAAATCAAAGACACTCTATAAACCCTCACTTGTCATACAAACAATGGTCTCTAGAGCGTCTTAAGAGGACCTACACGACACCTTCTAAAGCCATTAACCTCACCATACTTAAGCTTGCTTAGTTAGAGTTATGATAGCTTAAGAAGCAAACTACCTCCACCCTCTTCATTTATAAATAACTCAAATTCACACAATAAGATTTGCATATTATTGAATCTCATTCTCTCCCAAATATCCCTTTGCTAAAAAGCCTCCAAGGCCTAGTGAAAACCCTAGAAATATGGCCTCACCTCTTGATGTGAGTTGATTTTACAATTGCTTATTTTAAAGGTTTCACTTTTGTTTATGATTTTTGGATTAGCAAAATATGGTGAGAAGCTCAAAGAAGATGGCCACTCACTGCACACGAACTTAACTAAGTTGTTAAATAAGTGTGAAAGTTAGAGAGCAAAAGAGAAAACACAATAATAAGGTGAAGATAATGAATTGGGAAATTAAAAAAACATAAGATAGAAAGGAACAAGATGATGATCGAATGTAAAAGAGGAATACAAGAACATAAATGGAAAGACAAAGGCGTAACTGAAGAAAGGAAAGCTTATGGAAAATGGAGCAAGGAATCACGCCACTTGGAATGGTGGGAAGTTCCAAGATGAGTGGTGGAGATTCGCCACTTGGAGTATGCTCTCATAAGATAAGACCCAAAATTTAAGAGAAACACTTACTAAACACTCAAGCAAAACTTTCTTAGTATTCAAATTCAATGTCTAAATACAATAGGCAAGGCACCCTATTTATATGTGAGTGTGCCTTTGTGGGCAAGAGTGAGATGAGGGAGGGAAAAGGGCGACTAGGTATAGTCTAGGAAAAAACCACACCATATGGTAAGATTCTAAAAGCTAGGTTAAAAGAGTGTACATGGGGGCGACACATGGAGGTGTTGTTGGGTTGGATACAAGCCGAAAAGATACTAAGTATACCATAATTTAGCTTATTCTTCTATTGGAACCCCAAAGTGAGCTCAATTTATTTACTTAAACATGTCTTGTAAAAAGACTAGAAGGAAGAACAACTAGTATTCTGGTTCATGTTTGATTCTTCTTTTACCGAGACTCTTTTGAGGTTTGGTAGGGCCCTCTCTTGTATGTTGAGATGACTAACCTAGGTGTGAATTTTTTGTGGTGTCCTTAGTCATCTGCTTGTCAAGTTGGGTTATATCACCTCTTTCTACTTCCTAGCACCTAAATCATTCTCAAACCTCATTAATTCCCTCTCAAATTTTAGTCCATTCCTCCTTCATTCCACTGCCACTCCACTACTTCTACTCAATCCATCACATTGGACTGCATCAAGTCAATTAGATCCAAAGAAAATTATTCATCCAGCTAAGTTTTTTCCAATTTTTTTTTTTCTGTTTCAACTTGTGTCCTTTTCAGTTTTATCCGTTGTCTTGCATGTTCTCCGAGATTTTCTTGATTTCCACCGTTCATAATCATCTTCCACCATTTATAAATCATTTCCACCAATTAAAACAACAAACCCACTAATTATTTTTCATTAAAACATTCATCAAACAGTTTGTTGTAGTTTCTGCTGCACATCGTTGAAGTTCTTCCCTGTTCTTGTGTTGCTTACTGATTTTGCTCAATTTAATCAGTTGAATATGTGTTTTCTTCACTATTTTACCATTTAATATCTTTCATATACAATTTAAATAGTTAATCTTGTGTTTTGAACGGTTCAATTCGCTTTACTTTGCTTCATTTTATGTCTGCATGAAATCATGCCACAACCACATGTGTTCTTCATGTTTACATTTGTTTCTTCTTTAATTTTTGTTGTTTTTTTGTGTGTTTAATTCAGTGTATGTGTGTGTTTAGGTTTTGTTTAGTGTTCCTACTCCTTGCATGTCAAATGTCACATCTATATCTTGCTTAACTTTTGGTCAAATTATTTAAGTGCTTCTACTGCATGTTGTGTTTGATCATTTGTTCTAGTGCAAACTTAGTGTTTGTTAAAAGTTATTTTGTGTTTTTCTGAGTATATGCTTTGTTTCCTTTTAATTTTTCCTACTCTTGAGTCTTTCTACTTGCTATTAGTTCATTATTAAGTTTCTACATACATTTGTAATAATTTTCTTGAAGTTTTCTTCAATTGTTCTTTGACTTCTATAGGTTTCTGCTAAGTTTCCAGAATGGTGTAACTTTCACCTAGTTTTGAAAAATTATTCTAATCTCATTAAGCATCCAAATGTTGTTAACAGTTTTCTGTATGTACCTTAACATGTTCACAACATCCAGTAAAGAAAGGCGAGTCCTAATTTCAACTACAAAAAAAAGAGTTAAAAATCATAAAAGCTAAGACATTTTTTATTGTCTGACACATAGTTTTAGTGCAATTTTAGCTCTTGGTTTTCAATTTTCTGCACCTAATACCTTTGGCATTTTATCCTAAAATTTTTACCATATTATGCTTCATATATTACCTATCATTGGTTAAAATTTCAGCCTAAAAAGCTTTGCATACAAATTTATAAAAATTCTGGAACAGTCTGTGCCAGTCCACTCTAGAATTTTTGTTTTGCAATATTTTCTAAAGAATTTCATATGTTCCTTTTGCTTGTGCTTGCTTTTCTTAGTATCTTTGATTTTTTCTTGTCATTTTTGACCTTCCCTTGTTGTTTCTCACATATTATTTTATGTGAGTTGGTTTTAAGATTGACACATTTTAGTGGTTACTTTTTTGTTTAAGATTTTTTAGATTAACAAATTAAGGTGAGAACCCAAAGAAGATCCCTACTGGACATGAACTTAACCAAGTGGTTAAATAAGTATGAAGGTTGACTTCTAGAGGAGAAATAGGAAAACACAATTGATGGCAACCGTCTAGCCTCGAAACTTTCGGCCAAGAAGAAAGACGAAGATTGAGCCTTGTAAAAATTTAATGAAGAGTTTGTAGAGTCTTTTTCTTCTTCTTAGCCTTGTAAAAATTGTATAAAGTAGTTAGGAAGTTTGAGCCATGTATATTGGGCCAAAGTAGAGAAGGATGTAAATAGAAAAGAAAGTAAAGTGTAAAATAGTAAAAGAGGGGTGCAAATAAAAATGTAGGCAAGGCATGATGCTCAACATGTCTTCTCCTCAATGGAGAGGATTGCATCAATAAGGTGGTGACACTTGTCGCACTCTCATTTGAGAGGTATTGAGAGACATTCTCCTATAAATAGGAGTCTCTTGTACATGTTTTTTCAACTTGGAATTAGTAATGAAATGCTACCTATTTTTGGTCATTCTACTTGTTCTTAAGTTCTCCATAGGTTAGGTATGGGCGTCACCAGGTATGGGCGTCGCCAGGCGTGGGCGTCGCCGGGTATGGGCGTCGCCAGGTATGGGCGTCGCCAGCTTTGGACGTCGCCAGCTTTAGGTGTCGACAGGTTTAAGCGTCTCCCACCTTAAAGGCGTGACCTGTTTCTCTTGAGAGCGTGCGTTGGGCCAGATGGTACCATCCCCCGATACCCACGGGTAGGGAAGACCGTGGAGGGGGCGGCACAGTGAGAGGTCACGGTACGAGCGTGGAGGCCTCAGGCCTCGATACCTCAGAACAGTAATAAAGAGAGGAGAAAGGTGGCTTCAAGGCCATGTTTCCAGTACCAGTAGTAAGTGACCTAACTCGTGAAGTACCCATGCGTGAGGTGTAGGACGTGGCGACCCACGCCACCTTTGGAGAATAGTTGGGACAGATACGACCCGGGAGAGGGCCACGTCCCAGGGTACTCTAAGTGCATGGTGCGAGAGGAAGGCTGAGATACTCCCAGGGCGAGTGACTAAGGGCTTGGGCGCATGAGTTGGCACCCAGGTAGTCACCCCCTACGCCAGATGCACTTCGAGGAAGGAAGACTTACGCGTTGGGATTTCCCTAACTTGGGTTACAGCGTCGTAAGGCCTTCCACGTGGAGTTGCGCTTAAGTCATAAGTGACACGTGGCAGCAGCACTGAAACCCAAGGTATATAAGCTTTACTGAAAGCTTAGTGAGGTACGTTCTGACATTCTTACACCCACTTGAATCATTTGTGAGCTTACTCATTGTACGCACGAGTGATTTGAGCACCAGAGAGAAGTTCGTTAGAATACAGTTACGCACCTTTAGAGGACCATAGTTACGGTGTTCCGATACGGAGGTGCATAGTGTTTTCTGCCTACTGACTTGAGCGTCGGAGTGCAAACGGCCGCTAGGGCACCCTTTGTTCTCTCTGTTTCAGGTACTCACGGCGGCGAAGGGTGGTGATCTGGAACAAAGAAGAAGGAGTCCTTGACACGCGAAGTCGTAGCTACGCACTAACCACAATCTGGTCTACCGGCAGGAACAATTTCAGTTGAGATTTGGAGCATATCTTTATGAATATGCGAATCGAAGAAGTTTAGTGTGTTTGTTGAAGCAGAATTTCAGTTTTCGTTTACCTCTGACGGTGTATTGTTCATATTCATCAAATCCTCTTCTAGCAGCTTTCACTTTATGCAAATTGACGAACGACAATTGTTGGGAAACAATTGCTTTCCAGCGGTATGTTCATCTTTTGCTGGAATTTGTTGCGCAGAACCACTGTTTTCCTTGTTTGAAATTGCTTAATTGGTGAATGATTTTTCTATAATTCATATATACCTCTCCTTCTGAATCTGTATTTTGAAACATTCACTGGATGGAATAGAATTGTTCTTTGTTGTTATTTGAAATTGATTACAAGCAGATAACGTGTTTGTCAAATTGCTTCATTGAAAGCAAAATTGATGATTGGACTCTGTTGATAGTTCGTAGTGACACTATTATTCCGTAAAACGGTTTTAAATAGTAGTGGAACAGTGCTTTGCTGGAACGCATTTCACTGCAAAGTTAATTTTGGATGATCTGGTGTTTCTGATACAGAATTGAAAACGGTGGTGTGCTGTTTTATCAATATAGTTGTTGATACTGAACTGTTCCAGCTGAAATCTAGTGCAGTTTTACGTTGAATAGTGAAATTGGATTAAAAAAAATAGTAACATATACTATTGCTGATGCAGTACTTGTGCTAGTTGTTTTGGTAAAGATTTGGGTGCAGAATTTTTCTTTTCTGGATTTTGTGCAGCAACTATATTGGTATTTTCCAATTACATGAAGCAGCGAGAATTGTCAAATTGGTCTACAATTGAATCTGTAGCTTGATTGTTCTTTGATATATTTTGGTGAAATGCAACAAAAAATTATGGTGCAAAGTTTATGTCATGAGCAGCTAATGCGTATTTAAATTTTGTCAAGTACTTGAAACCGTGCCGTTATCAATTGTCATTGCAGTGAAGGAGAATAGAACTTCTTGAAAAAATAAATAAAAAGAAGGTAGGATAATGGTGCGGTGATTGAAGGGTAGGAAATTGGAAGTACAGCTAGTGAAGATGATTGAATTAGAATTTGGTACTTACACGGTGGGATCCATTTAAAATTGTTGATTTGGAGTATCTCATCGGTTTGGTACCGTAAATTGAAGTTGGGGATCCACAAGAGAAGACTTTCAGCAATTGAAGATTTTTAGTGTGGGGTTCACAAAATTTGAATTGAAAATTAGGGATGGCAAAGCGGCCTGCCCTGTCCCGCATAATCCTGCCCTCACTTGGCCTGCAAAATGCGGGCATTGTTGGCCCGTCCCGTGTAATGAACATGGGTTGGATTCTCTTTCCCGCCTCGCATAAGGGCTAGCATGCGGGTCTGTGGTATAGCCTGCGGGTCTGTGGGCTAGCCCGCATTCATTTCTTTTCTTTTTCAGAACAACTTGCGTGGAGTGGAGGTCGTGCGTGCGGGTGCAGCGGAGTGGAGCAGTGGCCGTGCGTGCAGGTGCAGCGTGCAGTGGAGGCCGACAGCGAAGCGACGATTGTGCTTGCGTGCATGCAGCGGAGCAGCTGAGCCCTCCAAAGCTCACAAGATAAGACTTAGTGAAGGAGATCAAATCTCTCACAATTCTCTCTCAACTTGAATAGAGTTTCCTTTCTTCAATTTCTAAATTATGAATTTACAAGAGCATGACCTCTCTATTTACAGTAGAAGAGGGCTGAAAATGAAAAGGCACAATTAAAAAACTAGACTATTCAGAATTGGAGTCAAAACAAGTCACATGAGAAGTGTGACTTGCTTTCCTACTTTGACACCTCCTAAAACTATATCTACACCTACTCTTTTATGTCACATGGAAGGTGTGACTTTGTTTTGTACATTAGCACCCCTTATTTAATATCTACACCTTCCTTTTAAAGTTCTACTAAAAACTA